>Ga0210396_10000370_pt1 | contig 62213 bp, 61 predicted proteins | sample IncBWH17OmetaG_FD_155466 | JGI IMG/M metagenome (GOLD analysis project Ga0210396, IMG submission 155466) | Forest soil microbial communities from Barre Woods Harvard Forest LTER site, Petersham, Massachusetts, United States - Inc-BW-H-17-O ... | reverse complement strand
GCGGGGGGCGCCACGTGCGTTGGCCGGGCATCCCCAGCTATTGCTGCTTGACGAGCCAGCCGCCAGGATGAATCCCGAAGAGGGCCGCGAGCGTGCGCCAGCTGCGTGACGACAAGGGAATTTCAGTTCCACGCCGTTTGAAGTGATTATTCCGCCAGATTCACCGCCGCCCCTGCCTTACATCGCAGCAGCGACAAGCTGCCCGAGCGACAGAGCCGGTAATTTCTTGCCCAAGATTGCCTGCAACCGTCTTTGAGCTTGTCGGGCGTGTACGGGCAGCGCGCTATTTAACGCGGCGCGATCGCCGCGGCGGATGGCATCGATAATGCCGTCATGTTCGCCCAGGTTGATCTTCAGCTGCGTCTCGAGCAGGTTCTTCTCCTTCATCTCCATCTTGTAGAGCAAGACAAGCAGCCGTCTCACATGGCGATGGGTGGAGTGCGCGAATTCGTAGAAGAACCCGTTGCCGATCGAGCGGTGCATTCGCAGGTGAAATTCCTCGTTCACCGAAGTGATGCCAAGAAACGACTTGGCGCGCACCTCCCCGATATAGCGCGCCTGAATGCGTTCGAGGTCGGACACGAGGCCGGGATCCTCGAATTGGAGAAGTTGCGCCAGCACGGTCTCGACAAGCTGATAGGCCATCAGCACCTCGTCGATCTCGGACAGATCAAGCTCGCGAACAAACGTGCCGCCCCGGTTCGGAAAGATGCTGGCCAGACCTTCCGCCACCAGCCTGTTGATGGCCTCGCGCGCCGGCGTGCGCCCGAGTTTGAACTGCTTGACGAGCAACGGCTCGTCGAGCTTGGTCCCCGGCTTGAGACTGAGGTCGATGATCCTTGACCTGATCAGGTCGACCGCATTGTCGGTCTGCGAGGTCTTTCGTCCATAATCCGGGGATGCGGACGATCGTGTCGCGGACGGCGGGCTTCCCCAACGCTTACCTGGCACTGACGGCGCTTTCGATTTCTTCATGCGAGATTCCGCCGAGGATTAAGTCGACCGGCTACCGGCAACTGCTTGTTTGGGGATCAGCCGGTGTTCAAACATTCGGCAAGCGGCCGATTGACTGAAATATATTCGACGTATATTTTCCTGATTGCAACGATCAGTCAAGCTCCGCGCTTCAACGAGAGCCTTTCTGTCGGGCGGGAGTTAAGCGTGTTGGATCAGGTTGAGCCGATCATCCGGGTTACGGACCTTCACAAGTCATACGCCGACACCGAGGTGTTGCGCGGCATCTCCATCGCGATTGCACCAAAGTCGGTCGTCAGCGTGATCGGCGCCAGCGGCTCCGGAAAAAGCACCTTCCTGCGCTGTCTGAATTTTCTCGAACGTCCGACCTCGGGGACCATCGCCATCGACGGCGAGAGCGCATCGATCGGCCAGGGCCCGGCGCCTTCTGCCCGAAACATCGCGCGGCTGCGCGCCAAGCTGGGCATGGTGTTCCAGCAGTTCAATCTGTGGCCGCACATGACGGTGCTGGGCAACGTCACGGAGGGTCTCACCCAGGTCAAGCACATGGCGCGCAAGGAAGCCGCCGAACTCGGACGGCATTTTCTGAGCAAGGTGAACCTACTCGACAAGCAAAACGAATATCCCGCAAAACTTTCGGGCGGGCAGCAGCAGCGGGTTGCGATCGCACGCGCGCTCGCGATGCAGCCGAAAGTCATGCTGTTCGACGAGGCCACCTCCTCGCTCGACCCCGAATTGACGATCGAGGTGCTCGAAGTGATGCGCGCGCTCGCCAATGACGGCATGACCATGCTGGTGGTGACGCATGAAATGGGGTTTGCGCGCGATGCGTCGGATCGCGTGATCTTCCTGCACAACGGGCGCATCGAGGAAGACGGCGCGCCGGATCAGGTGTTCCTGGCGCCATCCAGCGAGCGCTGCCAGAAATTCATTTCATCGGCGCTGGGCTGAGAGGCCGCATCGATGTCGCCCGCACTCCGGCAGATGCTCGATCCGACCCTATTCTGGGAATACCGCGCGGTTCTGCTCCAGGGGTTAATGCAGAACCTGTCGATCTTCGCGGAAAGCGCCATCCTCGCGACGGTCCCCGCCGCCATCGTCGCGGTGGTGCAGCGCGGCCGAATCGCTCCGCTGCGATGGATCGCCACCGGCTACACCGAGCTTTGCCGCAACACGCCGGAATATGTGCTTCTCGTCTGGGTATACTTCGTGCTTCCGTTGGTCATCAGCAAGGTGATCGGATCGCGCTTTCGTCTCGACCCGCATGCCGCCGCGGTTATTGGACTGGGCGTCGCCTACAGCGGTTTCATGGCCGAGACGTTGCGCGCCGGTCTCCGCTCGATTCATCCGGGTCAGGCCGAAGCCGCGGCGGCCATTGGCATGTCGCCGTTCAAGACGCTGCGGCGGATCATCCTGCCGCAGGCGCTCCGCCGTATCCTGCCAGATCTCGTGAACCAACTCGTTTCACTATTCAAGTCGACGACCATCGTGTCGCTGATCACGGTGCAGGACATCATGTACCAGGTTTCCATGATCAGCGTTGCCGAGATGCGGCCGATCCCCCTCTACACGGGAGCCGCGGTGCTCTATTGCGTTGTCATCATCCTCGCGACCCAGCTTTTCCAGGGACTCACCGAGCGATGGCGCAAGCGAGGCTGGTCGTAAGCCATGGCCTTCGCCGATAACTTCAACCGCTTCGTGCTCGCAAACCTCGGCCCCTTGTTCGCGGGACTCTGGGTCACGGTCTATGTCTGCTTCTGGGCGTTCCTGCTGGCGCTCGTGCTCGGCGCCGTCGTCTGCTTCATCCGCCTGCGGATTCCTCTTCTGAAGTATGTCGCGATCGCCTATGTCGAGTTCTTTCGCGCCACGCCGATCCTGGTTCAGCTTCTCTGGGTCAATTATGTGTGGCCGGAGGTGTTCGGTTTTCCCAACACCGTCGTCGGCGCCGGCATTCTGGCGCTGGCGCTGCAATCGAGCGGCTATCTCGCCGAGACCTTCCGCGCCGGCTTCGAGGGGTTGCCGAAGGGCCAGCGCGAGGCGGCCGACGCCATCGGCATTAGCCGCTGGCGCACGATATGGCGCGTCGAGGTCCCGCAGGTCGCACTCGTCGTCGCGCCGATGGTCATTAACCAGCTCGCGGTTGTGGTGAAATCCTCGACGCTGGTGTCGGTGATCGCGATCGCCGACCTGATGTATGCGGGACTGAAGATCGTCAACCAGTGGTACGAGCCGATCGAGGTGCTGACCACGATCGCGCTCGCGTATTTCGTCCTGATATTTGCGATCTCGGGCGTCGCCAACTACGCGTATGTGCATTTCCAGACCAAGTTCGGGCTCGTCGCCCAGCGCTAAGCGCGTGTCGTCCGATTTCATGCAGATGAAGCAATGGAGCAGAGGGAGAACAGCGATGGATGAGCTTTCAAAGCGAGGATTGTTGACCGGCGCGCTGGCCGCAGGCGCGGGCGTAGCCGCCATGGGTGCGTTGCCGCGGGAGGCGCACGCACAACTTCTAGAGTCCGGAATCGACAAGAATTCGGTGCTGGCCAAGGTGAAGCAAGGCGGCACGCTGGAGGTCGGCTACGCGCAATTGCCGTTGTGGTTTTTCAAGGACCCGAAGACCGGCGAGATTCGCGGCGCCTACAAGGAACTCGTGGACATGCTGGCGAAGGATCTCGAGATGACCGCCAACTATCACGAGGTGACGTTCGCGAATTCCACGATCGGCCTGCGCTCCGGCGACTACGACCTGTTCGGATCGTCGGCGACCTACACCGTGCCGCGCGGCACCGTCGTCAACTATGTCGGTCCGCTCTGGGCCAAAGGCAGTCTCGCCGTGATCCGCAAAGAGGATGCCGGCAAATACAAGACCGCCGCGGACCTCAACAATGCCGACGTCACCATCGCAGTAAACGCAGGTTCGAGCGACGAGCAGCGGATGCCGCGTCTGTTTCCCAAGGCCAAGTTCATGGCGGTGGCCGGACAATACTCGATGGCGGCGGAGCCGGTTCGTGGCGGCCGGGCCACTGCATGTATCGTCGGGGACACCGAGGCGGTGGCGCTGGCAAAGCGCAACAGCGAATGGTCGACGATCGTCGACCCGCAAAAGTCTTTCGACAAACGCCCCAACACTTGGATGGTGCGCTACGGCGACGTGCCGTGGAAGCAGTTCCTGGACACGTGGTGCACCTACGCGGTCACGAGCGGCCTCGTGCAGCAGCTTTACGACAAATACGCCGCCGAGGTCCTCTAAGGCAAACCGCAATGTCTGTCGGCCCCGGTGAGCGTCAGCGCTCGTCCGGCCGTGGGTTCTAGAAAGGAAAGATGCCGTGAACGATAAAGTTGCCCGGATCGAAGCGATCGTTGGGCGCAAGGTGAAACGAGACATCGGCCAGATGACCGAATGGGCGAAGGGCAATCTGGCGCGAGCCGCGGAATCCATCGTCCGAACGCCCAAGGCGCATGTCGGCATCGTCACCGGATTTTATATCAAACATGCCGAGCCGCCGTCGCCGGAAACCGACGGGTTGATCGGAATGGCCCATCTCGCGGCAGGGTTTGCCAATGCGGGCATCGAAGTCACCGTCATTACCGACGCGCCTTGCGCCAAGGCAGTGTGGGCCGTCGTCGACGCCTTGCCGGTGCCGGTCAATCTCGAGATCACGTCGGTCGCGGAAAGCTCAGTTCACCGCCTGAGAAAGCATCTGGAGACGGGCAACCGGCCGATGACGCATCTGATTGCCATCGAACGGGTTTCACCCGGCTCTGACGGCAAGCCGCACCGCGAGCACGGCTGGGACATGTCGAGAGAAACGGCGCCCATGCATCTGCTGTTCGACGCAACGACCAAGGGGCCGTGGTACACAATCGGCATCGGCGATGGCGGAAACGAAATCGGAATGGGGTCGCTACCGAAGGAAATCATTGAGACCCAGATTCCAAATGGGAAAATAATTGCGGCAACGACAGCCGTCGATTCGCTGATCGTCGCCGGCGTCTCCAACTGGGGCGCTTACGGCCTGCTCGCAGCGGCAGCCTGCATGAAACCAGAGTTTCGCAGCGCACTGCTGCATTATTTCAATCGAGAGATGGACTATCGTTATTTGGAGGCCGCGGTCGAAACCGGGCAGGCCGTCGATGACAGTCGCCTCGACCGCCCCGGGCGGCCGCAAATGAGCATAGATCGCATTCCTTGGGAGCAGCATGCGGAGCTTCTCGAAGAGATTGCTGCCGCGACCTGAGGCTGATGTACGACGTCTGCCGCATGCAGCGGCTGCAAACGTAACGGAGGTGCTTGCATGAAACTCGACTATCGATCTGAAGAAGCGGAGCTTGGCTACGACGTGCCCGCACATCCGGGTATGCGGATCGATGAGGTGCAAACACCGTGCTTGATCCTCGATCTCGATGCGCTTGAACGCAACGTGCGGAAAATGGGCGAGTACGCCAAGGCCCACAATGTTCGCCTTCGCGTTCATGCAAAGATGCACAAATCGGTGGACGTCTTTCGCCTTCAAGAAGAGATCGGAGGCGCCAGCGGCGTTTGTTGTCAGAAGGTATCGGAAGCCGAGGTGTTCGCTCGCGCCGGAATCGCTGACATCTTGATCTCCAATCAAGTGCGCGACGCGAGGAAGATTGACCGACTTGCGAAGCTTCCGAAATACGGTGCGCGAATTACCGTCTGCGTGGACGACCTCGCTAATGTCGCCGAATTGTCCGAGGCGGCAACCCGCAATGGGACCACAATCGAATGTCTTGTCGAAATTGACTGTGGCGCTGGACGTTGCGGGGTCACGACAACCGCTACTGCCCTCGAGATTGCTCAAGCGATTAGACTGGCGACGGGACTGAAATATTCAGGCCTCCAAGCCTATCAGGGCGCGATGCAGCATCTGCGGTCCTACGATGAGCGTAGGAAAAAATTCGAGGTTGCTGAGGCCTTAGTCCGCGACACGATCGAGGCTCTCGCCAGAGTGGGCTTGCTGACGGAGACCGTCAGCGGAGGCGGCACCGGAAGCTACCGGTTCGAAGCGGTGTCAGGCGTCTATAATGAGCTTCAGTGCGGAAGCTATGCGTTTATGGACGCCGACTATGGTCAGGTGTTGGATGAGGCCGGCGTGCGCATTGACCAAACCGAATGGGAGAATGCGCTATTCATTCTGACAAGCGTTATGAGCCACGCCAAGGCTGACAAAGCTGTGTGCGATGCCGGCCTCAAGGTTCAATCGGTGGACTCAGGGCTTCCAGTCATTTTCGGGCGAGCAGACCTAAAATACATTCGGTGCTCCGACGAACATGGTTTGATCGAAGATCCCGGCAACGTTCTCAAGATAAATGAAAAGCTCCGGCTAGTACCTGGTCACTGCGACCCCACGTGCAACATGCACGATTGGTATGTTGGCGTGCGCGGTGACAGGGTGGAGACGCTGTGGCCCGTATCCGCCCGCGGAAAGGCATATTGAACCCTATGACATCTTTGTCGATCTTCAAACTGCCTGATCATGAAAGCGCTCGAGTGCTTTCATGGCCGAAGCCCTACCTTAGAGGTTCTGCTGATCGAAAATGCGCCGTCCTGACGAGACCAGAATAACTAATGTTGCTACTCTGCAAGCACTGTGATCTCAGCGCTTCATCGGGAGGATATCGAATGTCGAAGGAGATCGAAGTTAGACCGCTAGTCCATGATCTTGACAGAAGGTCGTTGCTGACCGCGGCCGCCGTCGTGGGCGCGAGCGCCGCGCTTGTCGTCGAAGCGAAAGCGCAGCTGCTTGAAACTGGAATTCCGTCGGATTCGGTGCTCGCGAAAATCAAGAAGGGTGGCTCGCTGAAGGTTGGATTCGCCCAGACTCCCTTGTGGTTCTTCAGAGAACCCAAAAGCGGAGAACTGCGAGGCGTGTACAAGGAACTTGTAGACCTGCTCGCTCGCGACCTGGAAATGACAGTGGACTGGCAGGAGGTTACGTTTGCCAATGCAACGGTGGGCCTGCGAAGGGGCGATTTCGATCTGTTCGGATCGTCCGCCGTCTACACGATTCCGCGAGCCCTTTCCTGCAACTACGTCGGGCCTCTCTGGGTCAAGGGCAGCCACGCCATCGTACACAAGGACGATGCTGAAAAATTCAAGACGGTCGACGATCTCAACAGCGCCGATGTGACGTTTTCCGTGAGCGCCGGCTCGAGCGAAGAACAGCGCTTGCCCGCAATATTTCCAAAGGCCAAGTTCATTGCCATCGCCGGCCAGCAGGTGATGGCTGCGGAACCTGTACGCGCCAGGCGCGCGACCGCCTATGTCGTGGGTGATAGTGATGCGGTCGTCCTCGTAAAGCGCAACGCTGACTGGGCGAGCATTGTCGATCAGGAACATCCCTTCGACAAACGTCCCAACACGTGGATCATTCGGCACGGTGACGCCGCCTGGAAGAATTTCCTGGATTCCTGGGCTACCTACGTCGTTGCCAACGGCGAAGTGAAGCGTCTCTACGACAAATATATTGCGGAGCTCGGCTGAGTCGATCGGATCGCGACCCGATCGCCGTCACAGCGAGTGGCCACCCATCTTCAATGCAAGAGGACATAATGATTATCGATTGCCACGCGCACGTTTTCCAGCATTGGGCTGGAGCCTGCGGCCACCCATCGAGCGAGATCCACCGCAAATATATCCAGAAGGTCCAGACGCGGACTGCCGCCCGCGTTTTCCGGGCGCGCGACGGCAAGGAAGTCTCGGGTGCGGTGTTGTTCCGGGAGGGCGACAACTCTTGGGCGGGGCTCAAGGACGTCAACTTCAGGGTGGGTAATTACGGGCGCCTCGATTTCACGATCGACGGTGAAGATTATCACTCCCAATATATGCCGGTGGGGATGCAGCAGATCGTGGCGCCGCCAGAACTGATGTTGGCTCAAATGAGCTACGCGGGCGTCGATCACTGCATTCTGCAAACCGGATGGGGTTACGGCGCGATGAACGATTACAATGCGTTCGCGCAGAACCAGTATCCCGACAAATTTACCGCGCTGCTGAACGTTGACGAGCCGCGTGCCTTTACCGAGGCTGGGCTTTCGGAGTTCGATCGCGCCTATCGTGATCTCGGATTGAAGGGCGTCTACTTCGCACTCGACGCGTTCGCCCGCTACGGATTTGACGTCACATTTGACGAAGCGCGTTATGACGCCTTCTGGTCGAAAGTTGACTCAGCCGGCCTGCCGGTTTTCTTCGAGATTACCGCGATTCCCCACTACGACGCGGCGAGCTACATCGCCAACCTCCTGCGCCTGCATGGCTTGATGAACCGCTACAGCAGGATTCGCTGGATCCTGGTCATGGGGCCTCCGCTCGGCTTCTTCGGCAAGTCCGGTGCATGGGATTTCCCGGACGAGGTGCTCGCCGCCTTGCGGCACGACAATCTGTTGATCGAGATCATGTTCCCGATCACCTGGGGTCGCTCGTGGGAATATCCCTACCCACAGGCGCAAGAGCTGGTGCGCGGCATGCGCGATTTGTTTGGTGCTTCCCGGCTGATCTGGGGATCTGATATGCCGAATGTTGAACGCTTCTGTACTTACACGCAAAGTCTGGACTATGTCCGCCGCCACTGTAGCTTCCTGACCGCTGGCGAGAAAGATGCCGTTCTTGGTGGAAATCTGAAGTCGATTCTTGCCATCGATAACCGTAAGCGCTTGATCGCCTGAACTGATAAGGAAAGTGCGATTTTCTTATCAGTCGCCGAAGCATCACCACATTAGGGTATGCGGGACGACGTCTGCTCAATGCCCAAAAGCGCGTTGATCTGATCAACGCGCATTTGGCGACGTTCATCTGCTGCTCAAGCGGACGGCGTTTTCTCCGCTGGTTCGGGATCATAATAAGCCTTGGCCTTTGCATGATTGCGCAAAGCGGCTGGCCGGTAAGGTCCATAGCTGGTAAAATTGCGCACCCTTGCCAGCGCAAGCCGCTGATAGACCGTCTCATGAAGCGTTGCCTCAACCGGCACATCGCGTACGGCGCGAGCCCAATGCAAGGGACTGCCGCCGATGCCGACCATGCATTCATCATGCATCATGCCATCAAACGCCGGATAAAGCCGCAGGAGTGTTGGGTCAGTCAGCACCTTGCCAGCTTCGGGAAGTTTTTGCGTAATAAAATCGACCATCCAGTGAAGCGTGATGTCGGACAAGCGCGACTCGTTTTCAGGATAGCTTCCGCCGATATCGGCATGGTTGCCGGCGAACCAGATCTGGTCGAACTGTTCCGGCTCATCCTTGCGGTCCGGCCATGCGACGGTACCGCTGCCTCCCCAAGGCACACGCTTGAAGTCCTTGCGGCCTTCATCGATTGATTGCAGGTGCCGCGCATAGCGGATGCTCGGAGCGAAATGCCTGTCGTAAGCCCAATCTGGGAAAATACGCTGCCATCCGATCGCAGCAACAGCATCCCAAATACCAACAAGATATGCAGTTGCCCCGTTTTCGGCACCGGTCAACGGCGCATAGTCTTGCTTGAAAGTAGCAAGCCGCGCATCTCGGGTCGCGTCGGAATTGGGCATGCCGAGAATGTAGAGACACCGTACGGCCGTCTTTGCCGTTTTGCGCAGAACGCTTGCGTCGAAATTGAGGGTATCGCGGCCCGGCTCCTTGGTCGGAATGCCGCAAAGATCGAGCACATGCGCGACGCAGCGCGCCGTATAAGCTCCCCGGCTGAACCCGAATAAATAGATGCGGTCACCGGGCTGCCAGACACTGACGATCGCGACGTAACAATCGATGATCTTTTGCGTGAGGCCGAGGCTAACCGATTGTCGCAAAGCATCGACAAACCGGTCCATTGCCGAATTGTGAAAGGGCTTGGGCGTACCGATGCCGGGGACGTAGAAGGCGACTTGCTTGGCCGGGTCGATGATCGAGTCCGGACCGGTGCGGGTCGCGCAATAGAGTTTGTAGACATTGGTGCGGCTTTCGTCGGGCAGCAATCCTCCCTCGTTGCCGGTGCCGTCGGCAAACACCAAAATATTCTTGCTCATTGGAGCTCCCGCGCGCTTGCGGCGAAGCCTATTCGCCGACAAGATACTACCTCTGGTGCTATATGACGAAAGCATATTCCTTGCCTGTCGCGCCGCAGCAAACAGGAAAATGAGGCTATAGGCGGCGGAAGATTTCCGGCCCTCGCCGCCGCATTGAAGGAAATCGAGTCATGTTCAATCGACGACATTTGCTCGCGGGCGCTGGCGCGATACTGATTGCATCGCCTGCTGTGCTTCGTGCCCAAACCAAAGTGCAGCGGATCGTCGTCGTTGCCAATCGAAACCATGAAGCGGACGGCCTTATGGCGGCGCTCAGCAATCAGATGCGGCAAAACCAATATCTTAGCCGCCCGTATAGACTTACGACGACGAAGGATGCAGTCTACCCGCCTTTCCCGCAAAATGGCACCGAGCCTCGCTGCCTGGTCGACATCCGCAAAGAGAAGGCGGATACAACCGCAATTGCGACGATGGAGATCTGGTGCATAGACGATCTCGTCGACGCCAAAGGCGACAGCGGCATTAAGGTGACGGGGATGGGAGCGATCGTCCGCCATGGTCCTGCGCCTGATGGAGTGATTGCCTTCGGGACGGCGGGATATCCTGGCCTAGCCTCGAACGATGGTTGTGCCACTATCGGGGGAACGATCTTCATTCATGATGCGGCGAACGATGTCCCCGGCAATCCAGGAGGCAAGTGGGCGTGGCAAGGCAAGATGGAAAAGCTGATCCCAAGCAAAACGCCTGCCTCATTCTTTACAGGCGTTTCCGGCAATTCCCTCATGCTGAACAATATCAGTCTTGAGATGATGGTGCCGCAAAATCGGCCGGCGTCGGTGCTCCAGCTGATGATTGCTCCGGATGGCGTCGGCATTAGTTCGGTCAACATCCCCTATGTCCCCGGCAGCAGCGCAGGCGATACATTCTGCGCCATTGATACGAAAGCGGTTGGCCTAGCCCGCACGGCCGGCGCCGCGAACATCACTTCCGTGGAGACGACACACGGCGTTATTCGCTCGATGTGGGAAAAGGAAGATCCGCCTTTCATCTATGTGACGGCGATCCCCAATCGACTTTGCCATTTCTCGGACGAGGCCTCAAGCATCTACGCCCAAGAATTCCCTTCATCGCACAATGCTGGTGTTGCCCTGAAGTATGTGATCCCCGAATTCGCAAAAGCCATTTCGTCTTAATGCTGCGGTCAGCCCGGCCGGGATGACCGGCCGGGCTGTGCTGCGGGAACGTGTACGCTTAACCGCGCACTGCCTCCAATTTGCAGGCCTTTTTGCGGCTTGCGCTTGCGCACGGCCGGTCAGGGGTTTTTCCGAGCGCTGATGCCATCCGTTCCCCGTGAAGTACTGCATGATGAAAGCCTTGGGCGAGGTCAGCAGCAGCTTGACGCGACTTGTTTCTGCCTGAACTATCTGGATTCGGATTTTCGCGCGCGCTTCTTGGTAGGCCCAAATGAGATCGTCCTTGTGCGATGAAATCTTCGCACCGTCGCCTGCCATTCCGGGCTTTCTTTTCTGGCATCTTCAAGTTCGGCCGCCTGTCGCGCTTTGTCCCAGGCTGTGATGACCTTTTTGGTTGGGCGTCCTTGCGGAAGGTGAGGCCGTTCGCGCTGAAACAGGGCGATGTCCTCACCGAGCCATCGGATATATTCCTCGGTGTTACCCTTAGGTGCCTTTGCGCGGGGGCCCCATTTCGCCATGCACGTGCTCCTAGAATTGACCCATTTCCGAACTGCTTAGGTTTTGTAGAAAACCTTATCAGTGTGCGAACTGACCCCGTTTGACACAAAACCTTATCAGTTAGCGGCAGGCTCCGTTTGCGAAACAATGCCGTCCGAGCGACCGGGATCGCGTTCAAAACGTCAACGGACCTTTGTCGCGAATTAGCTGCATGGTGTTGCAGCGAATGCCGCCGCCGTATTTGTGCACTTCGCTGTAGTCCACCGTAATCACCTCGACGCGATGCTTTTCCAGCAGAGCCTTGGTCTTCGTTGCGGCAGCGTTCATAATAATGCGGCGCGGCTCGATCGTGAGAGCATTGGTCGGAAAAAGATCGATCTCCTCCCGCGGGCATTCGATCAGCTCATAGCCGATCTGATCGAGTCTGCGAATCGTCTCGTAATCGCACCACGGCGGATAAATCATAGCCAGCTTCGCATCGAGCGGAACAACCCACATGTCAGAATGCATCCAGCCCGGCACCTCCTCGTGATACGCATAGAGAGGGCCTGGGCTGTACGCCAAATGAACTTCCTTGTAGCCGGCCCGCTTGAGTATCGGAATGACTTGCTCGGCGCCATCGCGATTGCAGTCCGTCGACAGCATCAGGATAATGAAGTCGTCGCTCATGCGCGTAGAAGCGCCGATCTCGCAAACGCCGTGCCCGTGCACGGTGTAGAGAATGGGGCAACCGAGATTCATCAGGAATTGTGAGACATATCGTGAGCGACCTCGCCAATAAGGCGTTGCTTCCCGTGGAATGATTGCGCCACCGTTGATGACAAAGCCCGCAGCCGCCGAAATGCTTCGCTTCATCGGCCCGTACGCAGATCGAGGCGTTTCGTCGGACCATGATGAATAATGCACCTTGATATCGAGCTTCTCGTAAACCTTTGCCAGATTGAAGTGCTGTTCCTGCATCAACGTCAGATTCGGCGTCGTTCCGTTGAATACGAAAAATGCAGAGTCTTTCTCGTATAATTTTCGGACCTCGGTTTCCGTCGGCCGCACCATCGCGACCTCTCGCAACCGGCCGATCCCCTGAGCTCCCCACCTCTTCCCCCAGATGAGCTCGATCTCGTCGAGAAAGGAAACACCGGCATGGTACTTGTGATATTGCGGAACCTTGCCCTCCTCATAGTAGGGAAACTGCTCCAAACCATCCGTCTTTTCCATAGGAAGCTCCTGATTGGCACGCTACTGCAATGTCCTGACCTTCGGAGGCGCGAACATTCGGTGTGTTGAGAGCGGAATCGCTTTTGCGTACGACGCTCGCGCGCGCAGCCGCGAACGCCATTCCTTCAAGGCGGGAAATTCGTCAAACAGATCGCCACGGCCGAGATACTCCGTTCGATCGACCAACGACACGAAAGAGCACTCGGCGAGCGACACATCCGATCCGCCAAGCCAGGGACGGCCGTCTTCGAGCACCAGGTCCAACTTTTTCATCAGGATACGCAAGTCGTTGAACGACGAATCGACCGATGCCGTATCGACCGGAGACTTGATTGTTTTCCTCCAATATTCGCCGATCCACTTCTGCGGATGAGTCGCGGCAACGCGGTCTATTTCCTCGTCGCTGGCGTTCTCGAACATCGGCTTGATCATCAAATTGAAGGTGGGCGCGCGAAATGCATCGTGCATCTTTCCGTCTTCGATGCGAACAAGAGCACGAATGGCAGCTCGTTTCACCGGATCGTCTGGCAATAGCGGGACTTCCGAAAATACTTCCTCGATATATTCGTTGATTACCGTGGATTCGATGATCGATTTTCCATCGTGAACGATGGCAGGGACAACAGCGTTGGGGTTAACGCTCAGGTATTCGGGCTTCAACTGATCGAACGCGAGCAGATCGACAAATTTCTTTTCATGATCGATTCCCTTTTCTTCGAGGCAGAACCTCACCTTCATGCTGCAGGTGGAATCCCAATAGTGGTAAAGCGTCAAGGTCACGGCGTACACTCCGTCAAGAAAATCGAATTCAGAAACCACAACGACGGCGGAGCAAGCATGCCCCGATCTCGGGGCACTACAATCCCAGATAACTTTCTCTCACGCGCGGCGAACTCAATAACTCGCGCGCCGGCCCCTCTGCCACGATCTGTCCGTCTTCGAGAACATACGCATAGTCTGATATTTCCAACGTGGAATGCACGTCCTGCTCCACGAGACAGACGGTGATGCCGCGTCGACGAATTTCAACGATAATTTCGAACAGCATCTCGGCTATGGACGGCGCCAGCCCGAGGCTGGGTTCGTCCAGCAACAGCAATCGGGGCACGGACATGAGCCCGCGCGCGATCGCAAGCATCTGCTGTTCGCCGCCGGACAGGGAACCCGCGCGGACATTACGGCGCTCGCGCAACCGCGGAAAGAGTTGATACATTTCCGCAGAACGCGCATCTGCTCCCACGTGGGCACGTGGAGAATAAGCTCCGATGCGCAATGTTTCTTCGACTGTAAAATCGGGGAATACCAGACGTCCCTCTGGCACGAGCGTGAGGCCATTGGCGACGCGCGCACTCGTAGGTGAAAATGTAATATCTTTGCCCGCGAAAATAATTCGCCCATTGCTGGGCGCCAAAAGGCCGGCGAGGGTCCGCATCGTCGTTGTCTTACCTGCGCCGTTGCTTCCTATCATCGCGGTGATCGAGTTTTCGCGGACCGACAGCCGCACTCGCTTGAGCACCTGAACCGGCCCGTAACCCGCGTCGAGATCGCTGACGTCAAGCAGAGCTGTCACGATGCGCGCTTTCCAAAGTAGGCGGATATGACACGCTGATCTACGACGATGTCGGCGGGTGCACCTTCGGCCAGCATTTCGCCGTGGTGCAATACCACGATACGGCTGCACAACTTCATAAGCGCGCGCATGACATGCTCGATGACCACCAGCGTGAGTTGATAGTGCTCGCGCAAATGCCTGATCATCTCGAGTGCGGCCGCGACCTCGGTTGCTGTGAGGCCGGCCAGCACCTCGTCGAGCAGCAGCAGGCGCGGCCCGGTTGCGATCGCGCGAGCGATCTCGAGGCGCTTGCGGCCCGCCAGCGTAAGCGTGCCGGCGAGCCGATTCGCCTGGTCGGCAAGACCGACTTCCTGCAAAATGGCGCGAGACCTCGCATCCGCAGATGAGCGTGACGGCGCACGATCATGGCCGTGCAGGGCAGCGATGACGAGATTGTCGAGGACGGTCAGGCCGGAGAAGGGTCGAACAATCTGGAATGTCCGCGCGATACCCAAACGGCTGATCAGGTACGCCGGCATCTGATCGATGCGTTGCCCGGCGAACCATATTTGGCCTGTGGTGACCGGCTGGGTGCCCGCGATCAGGCTGAATACCGTGGTTTTGCCGGCGCCGTTGGCCCCCATCAGGCCAACGACCTCACCTTCCTCGACGTCGAAGCTGAAGTTGCGTACGGCGGAAACCCCGCCGTAGGACTTGCCGACATTGGTCAGGCGCAGAAGGGTCATTGCGCCTCGCCTCTGTTCCATGACCGCAACTTTCCATAGATGCCTTCGGGCGCAAAAAGCACAAAGCTGACCAAGAGCACGCCGAGGATGATCATGTAGAGTTCCGGCGCCCTCGCCCAAAGCAATTCCGATAGCGCGACCAGAAAAGCCGCTCCCAGAAGCGGCCCGGGAACGTCATCGCTGCCGCCAAGGACAGCGATCGTCACGATGGTGAAAGAGGTCACCGGACTGAATGACTGCATTGGTTCAAAGTAGGTGAAGCGAAGGCTCATCAAGGCTCCCACCATCCCCGGAATGATGGCCGAAAGTCCAAAAACCAAAAGCTTGGTTCTGGCGGTGTTGATACCGATAGCTTCCGCGGCGATTTCGTCTTCGCGAACCGCCAGCAGCCCGGATCCCAGCCTGGACCGGCGCAACACGTAGAGAATGATCGTGCTGGCCACAGCTAAAAGCAGCATCGCCCCAAACAACTCGCGCAGGCTTGGGGTGCCGATCAGCAATCGCCCGCTTCGTCCAAGCGCCGCTTCAATGCTGACGACAATATATTTGACGAATTCTGCCAGGCCGAAAGTCAAAATGACGAAGTACGGCCCCCGCACACGCAACGACGGCCAGCCAAGCAGCAACGCGATCGCGCCGGCAACCAGCCCCGCCAGAATGACGCCCAGCCATACCGGAAGTATTTGCCAACCAACCACCATGACGTAGGCGCCAACGCCATAGAATACGGCATGCCCCAGCGAGATATAGCCCGATAGGCCGGAGAAGGCCGCCCAGCTTTGCACCAAGGCAACCCACATCAGTAACGTCAGTCCGATGCTTACCGCGTATTCGTCGCCCCAGACGATGAGCGCTGCACTTGCGACGAGGGCGGCGGCGAGCGCACCAACAAAGGGTAAGTGTTCAGACAGCGCCGGCCGCATCATTTGGCTGCAACCGCACGACCGAGCAAGCCCTGAGGCTTGATGAGCAAGACCGCAATAAAGACACCGTAGACAAGGATCGACCGAAAGCTCGATGAAATCACGGCCGTACCGTACACTTCGACGGCGGCGAGCAGTAGGGCGCCCAACAGCGAGCCAAACAGATTGCCGAGGCCACCGAGGGTAATGATCACAAAGGCGGAGATAGTGAACGGAAACCCGACGAAGGGAGTGATCTCCTGGACCATGCTCACCAGCACGCCAGCGAGTGCCGCGAGTGCGAACCCGAGCGCGAACACCAGGATATTCAGCCGGTCGATATCGACCCCCACAAGCGCGGCCGCATCGCGTTGCTGAATCACGGCCCGAACGGCACTCCCGGCGCGGGAGTACTTAAAAAACGCCAGGCACGACAAACACGCTGACGTCGCCACCCCAAACAAGATCAAGCGATTGGCGGTCATCGCCACGTTTCCGATCTGGATGACCTGATCGAGGTACACATAACCTCGCTGCGTGGACGTAAAAAACAGCGCCATTACATTCTGGAAAATGACCGAGACACCAAAAAATATCAGCAGGGAATTGGCTTCGACACGCGCGGCTAATTTCGGTGACCGCAGCAAGCGCCGAAACAGGACGATATAAATGAGGACGCCAAGGCCGGCCCCGACAGCCGGCGCGACCAGCATGGACAAAAGAGGGCTTATTCCGAGACTCGTGAAGCTCCAATAGGTGATGTAACCACCCAGCATCACCAGCTCGCCATGAGCGATATTGAGCAGGCGCATGGTGCCATAGACCAGGTTAAGGCCCATGGCGACCAGCGCATAGAGAGCGGCGAGCACGAGCGCAGCAGCGAGTAGTTGACCCGACAGCAGTACGCTCATGCCCAAAACTCGTTGTGCATTAATTCTGCGACCACGCAGGCTTCTTGATCATCTTCGCCGTTTCTTCCGATGCCGGCCAGATAATCTGCGCTTCGCCCTTCTGGAACTGGAGATACATCGTGGGCGTGGTGACGTTTTCGACGCCGTTAAATTTCACCGGGCCATTGATGGTATCGAAGGTATCCGACGCAATTTCCTGCCTTAGCTTATCCTTGTCGAGACCCACTTTCTTGACGGCCTGTTCGAGAACCTCAATGGACATCCAGGCGAGAGCCGAGTCCAGATAATCCGGCGGCTCGTTGAATTTCTTGAAGTAGGCGTCATAGAAAGGCTTGGCTTTCGGCCATTTTGCCTGCGCCGGCGACCAATGACCCATCGTTATGATGCCGTCGAGGTTGGGGCCGAAGATCTTGGAAAAGAAATTATCGGTCGGCCCAATCAGGACCAACTGGAAAGAGGAATTGACGCCCAGTTCGCGTTCCTGCTTCATAAACAGCACCGAGTCAGGCGGGTAGGACAACGACAAGATGGCGTCAGGCGCAGCCTGCTTAATCTTGGTCAGTGTCGCCGTCATGTCCTTGGTATCGGGAGCATACTCCTCATTGACGACGACTTTGAAACTTCCATCCTTCTCGATGGCAGGCATCAGGAATTTTTTGAACTCTTGCGAAAACGGCAGTTGGAGGGTGTTGATGGCAATGGTTTTGACACCTGCCGACTTCATCATCTTGACGAGTTCAGTGGCCAGATGATCCGGAATGGCCGAGGTCGTGAACCAGATATTGCCAGGCTTGACGTCACGGATCGTGGTTGATGCCGCGGAATTTCCCACGACCGGGAAGTGATACTTCTCCAGAATGCCTACAATAGAGAAATGAAAGGGCGTCCCCCAGGGGGCCAGAAGCAGATCGACCTTATCGCTCGTGATCAACTTTTCATAGATCGCCGGCGCCTTACCAAAGTCCGACTGATCGTCATAGACGACAAACTGCACCGGTCGCTTTACGCCGCCAACATCGATGCCGCCTTCGGCTGCGACTTTATCCGCCCAGAGCTGGTAAGCATTGATCTGGGTTTGGGCAGCCGGGGCAAATGGACCGGTTTTCGATATCGCGTAGCCGATCTTGATGGGATCTTCGGCCCAGGATGCTTGGGGTAGTAGGGCTGCGAGCGCAGCCGCTAGGAGAATTTTTTTCATCTGAATACCCTCTCGCTTTGGTCGTTAGTGCCGCAATATCCACTCAACAGCCCGCGGCACCCAAGGCCCTGTCGGCTCACCACCTGCGTAGCTTGCCGTGAAATGATCTCGTCCCTGAAGCACAAGACGCTCGACGTCTCCGCCTGCAGAACGCAGCGCGGTCTCCATACGAACCGATTGAGTCATGAGGTGAGGAAAATCTTCGCTGCCATGAGCGATCAGAAACGGACCGGGTTCGCCCGCGATATTGGCAATCGGGCTGGCTGGACCTTCGCTTCCCGATTCAGCAGGACCAAGGAAGCGTGGCCGCATCTTGAGGTCGGACTGCGGACCGAAATCGAACACACCTGAGATCGGAAGGCAGCCGCGCAGACCAAGCTCGGGGCGCGTCAATGCCATGAGCGCAGCGTAGTGTCCTCCAGCCGAATGACCGCCGATGAAAAATCGCGACGCACCAAACGAACGTGTGTGTTTTATGACCTGCGCAACACCGTCACAGGCGTCTTCGAAGCCTATCGGAAAGACATGTTGCGGCGCCAGTCGATAGCCTATGCTGGCGAACGTTATTCCAGCCTCAACGAATGCAGGCGCCATGAACGCCATCCATTCCTTGTAACCGTTGGTCCATCCCCCGCCATGAAGAAACGCGAGCGCGATGCCGTTCGTATTATCTGCGCGCCAGATCATGAGCCTCTGATAGGGATCGGAACCGTATGAAATCTCCTCGCCCTCTATCGCGGGCGCGCGCGCCATCACGGCCTCATGATAAGTACGCGCTGGCGCCGAGAAAGGTTCTTGCGCCGGATAGTCCTCAGGACGCATGGGATTCTCCTAGCATCGCAAAAAGTACGCGTTCAGGCGTGGCGGGAAGCTGACGCAAGCGGCAGCCGCAAGCACCGGCGATGCCGTTAACGATGGCTGGCGCGACAGCACAAATTGGAATCTCGCCGATGCCTTTGGCACCGAACGGACCGTCTGGCTCGGGATCCTCGACCAAAAGCGCATGAATCTTTGGCGACGCGTCGAGTGTCGTTGGCACCTTGTAATCCATCAGGCTGGGGTTAGCGATTTTTGCGCCCTCCCAAACCACTTCCTCGCAGAGAGCGAAACCAAGCCCTTGGACAAAACCGCCCTGGATCTGTCCTTCGACAGATCCCGGATTGATTGCTTTACCGACGTCGCAGGCCGACCAGGCCTCGCGCACGGTCGTCTTGCCCGTTGCCTCATCAATCTCGACATCGCAAATGATCGCGGAGAAAGAGAACACCCCGATTTGAGGGAAAGGCACCCCCTTCGCCACAGTTCGTTTCGGATCGATGGTTTTCTGATCGTACATAAGGCTTGCGGAACCCATGACGGGGCCTCCGACCGCCCAGTGCGCGCGCAACGATAGATCCTGAAAACTCAGCTCGCGGTCGGGAATGCCGACGATGCCGATCTTGCCGCCGGGGCGCAGCGTTAAATCTTCCGGCGAACACTCAAAAATATCGGCGGCGTGTGCTTTGAGCTTCTTCTCTACCTCTGCCGCTGCGGTGACGATGGCGCGGCCGACCATGTAGGTTACTCTGCTGGCGGTCGTGCCCCAATTATAGGGTGAACTGTCGGTATCAGGACTGCCAATGATCACACGATCGATTGGTATTTGCAGAGAGTCGGCGCAGATCTGCGACAACACCGTATCCGAGCCCTGTCCAATATCGACCGCGCCGGTGTTCAGGACCACGGTGCCGTCCTCCAGAACACGAATGATCGCTCCGGTCGACAGCAACCCGCTGATATGAGAGGAGCACGCAAGTCCAAGGCTGCGCCGCGTGCCTGGCGACGCAACAAGCGTGCTACGGCGATCCCATTCGGCCGACTCGCGGACGGCCTTGAGACAACTGGCAAAGCCGTCGGAGTGAACAGGACCGCCACCGACCCAGCTGTCACCTTTGCGCGTCGCATTTTTCAATCGAAGATCGAGAGCATCCATGCCGATCTTTTCGGCGATCTCATCGATCTGGATTTCAGTTGCGAACGAAACCTGAGGATTTCCGAATCCCCTGAAAGCGCCGAAGCGGATCTTGTTGGTGTAGTATAGCTGTCCGGTCGCGCGCACGTTCGGTATCCGGTATGGGCCGCGCGCCATCAGCAGTGAAAAACCCATCACGCCGGGGCTATCATCACCATAGGCTCCGCAATCGACGATGATATTCACCTCCCTCGCCACCAGCGTACCGTCACGCTTGGCTCCGCTCTTTGCCCGGATCCGATAAGGGTGCCGGTGGCGGACGATTTCGAAATCCTCTTCCCTCGTGAGAATAAGCTTGACGGGCCTGCCGCTATCGATCGCCAGAGCCGCCGTCATCGCCTGAACATGCATCTCCATTTTGTTGCCAAAGCCGCCGCCCACCCGGGGCGTCATGCACCGCAACTTCGACATGGAGAGACAGAGCGCCTCGCAGACATTCGCCTGCACACGAAATACGGACTGGTTCGCCGACCAAAGCGTTACCCGACCGGCGGCATCGATTTCCGCCAACGCTCCACACGGCTCGATTGCGACGTGAGCTTGCGCCTGGGTTTCGAACTCGCCCTCGACGATCAGATCACACTCCGACCAGGCACGATCGACGTCCCCTTCTGAAAAGGAAGTCGACCACGCCAGATTGCCACCGCACGAAGTTTCGTGAACCCGGAAATAAGATTCGTTTTCCTCGTGAACGTGCGGCGCAGATTCAGCCATCGCCTCGGCCGGCGTCAGGACCGCAGGAAGCTCCTCATACTCCACCTCGATCATCAGCGCCGCGCGGCGCGCGGTCCGCTCGTTTTCGGCGGCGACGATACAGACGGGTTCGCCGACATACCGGACCTTGCCGATAGCCAGAACAGTTTCGTCCTTGATGAAGGGACCAAATTTTCCTCCCTTCAGGTCAGCACCCGTCAAGACGCTGACGACGCCTGGAAGCTGTTTTGCAGCGCGCGCATCGTAGGACTTGATGCGTGCATGGGCATGCGGGCTGCCCAAAATAGCTCCATGAAGCATTCCGGGTCGGTAAAGGTCTGCGATATACTGCGCCCTGCCCGACACTTTCTCGCGCGCGTCCAGTCGCGGGATGCTTTCACCAACCACATTCATGGCAAGCTTCCTTCGTTCGCGCGGCAGACGGCCTCGACGATCTTGACGTAGCCGGAACAACGGCAAAGATTTCCGGAGAGCGCTGCGCGGACTTCGTCCGAGGTCGGGTGCGGGTTGTCAGCCAAAAGGGCGTGCGCGACCATCAGTAAGCCACCGGTGCAAAATCCGCACTGCACCGCACCGCAGTCTATAATCGACTGCTGCAGCGCCGTCAGCGACTTGCCTCGCGCAAGACCCTCCACGGTGGTGATCGGCCTGTTCTCTGTCAGAACTGCCAGCGACAAGCACGAGCGGACCGGCTGGTCATCGATCAGGACCGTGCACGCGCCGCAGACCCCCTGGTTGCAGCCACGCTTGGGACCGGTCAGATGAAGTTCGTCGCGTAGTACTTCAAGCAGCGTCTGCTCCGAACTGGCGCGAACCGCCCGCTGCGTTCCGTTGACACAGAGTTCGACAAGGCGCGGCCGGCTCATGCGACCTCGGCATGTTGCGTTTGTTGTATCTGTATCAGGGCCTTGGCAAGCAATCGCGGCAGCACTTTGCGCCGGTATTCGCCTGACGCACGGACGTCATCGACGGGATCGCTGATTGCAACCAGCATTCGGCCCGCTTCGCCGATCAGCGAAGCGTTCAAGCGCGATCCCTCCAGCACAACCTCGGCTTCCCGAAGTCGCAATGGTGCTGGACCGCATCCGCCGACAGCGACACGCAGAAAGCTGCATATATCGCTCTCGAACCGGGCGATGATCGCGATTGACACGATTGCAAAATCGCCGGAGACCCGAGCCAGTTTTTCGTAGTGACCGATTGAGCCGGCCGGCATGGCCGGGACGGAGATCGATGTCACGATCTCATCCGAAGCGAGCGCGGTCGTGTACCAATCGGTCACAAACCCGGACACCGGAAGCGTCCGTTTCCCTCTCGGCGAGGCGATCTCGATCGCAGCACCTGCCGCAGTAAGCGCCGCCAGATAATCGGCCGCTGGATCGGCAAAGGAAATGGAGCCGCCCATTGTCCCCATATTGCGGACCACACGATTGGCGATGCGCACCGCGGCGCGCGGCACGACACATTGCCCATCCTTGAAGACCTTAGATGTTGCCGTATCGACGTGACGGGTCATCGCACCGATTCGTACCGAGCCATCGGGCTCGCGCGAGATTCCGGCAAGCCCGGGAATTTGCCGCAAGCTGATCAGGGCGCTTGGCTCTACCAGCCCCGCATTCATCATCGCCACGAGGGTTGCCCCACCGGAGATGCAGCGCGCGCCCTCGTGCTGAGCCAACAATCCAACAGCCTCTTCGATCGTTTGCGGAAGGAAGAGGTCCATTGGCCCTACTTTTCTACCACGACATGTTCGATTTTTTGTTTGAAGGCGACAGCGAACTCATGCCCGAGGCTCTCTGCCTTTTTTCTCATGACGCCCAGACCGAATTTGCCGAGGCGCCCGACGACGGTCACGTCAGAGGAATAGTGAAGTACGGTCGTATCGGTATCCAGAGAAGAAAGCCGCAGCACATTTTCCGACGACAACGAACTCGCCCGCCCTCCTTCCTCGCCGCGAGAGCGGCAGCGTACTTCCTCCTGCTCGATTTCGGAGGTGATATCGACATCGACGTTGAAATCAGCCTTGATCGGTCCGAGCTGCACGCGAATTTTGGCCTTGTAGCTGGTCGGACTAATGACCTCTACCTCACGACAGCCAGGAAGACAGGATGCCACGACATCAGGATTGCGGATCGCTTGCCAAACGCGTTCGCGGGACGCTGAAATCGAAAAGCGATCTTCGATACGCATAATACCATCGGCCTCAGCGGGCTTCGCGTTCAACGACCATGGCTGAATCCACCAGCCGCCCCTTATCAATCACGACCTCATTGTCGAGGATAACGGTGCAGTCACGCATCGGCACGTCGTAGTGGCCGCGGGTATTTCGCTTGCCGCCACCCTGGGTGTTGGGACCCGTGGAGAAAAGGAAGTTGCCTGGAAAGGTACGCGCCGCAGCACGGCTTCTTTCGGGCTCGTCTCCGTTGAGTGCGATGCCGTACCAGAGAGATTGCGGGTTCAGGCCCCAACCGAGATGCGATACCGCGAACGGATCGCGATCATCGGGAGAAGACTTGTTGTCGGTCAACCAGTCACGCATCAGCTTTGCGTCCAGTCCCCCCTCGATCTTGGTGACAAAGCCATCGCGGATGTCGAGCCGCACCGTGTCCTGCACGTAGCGACAATAGGGAAGAATGATGATATCGCCCGGCTGGAACACAACGGTGCCGTTGGCAGTGCCTTCATTGGGGAAGGTATGTACATGGCCTGCACCCCAGTGATCGAAATGGCCGGGTTCATCGGCATAGCCCCATTGGCTCATCACGGGATATTCGCCACATGAGTAGGTCAAGTCAGTTCCGGCGTCGCTAACGACATGAACTTTCTTGGTCTGACTGAGCCTTTTATGGGCGTGCTTGACCGCCTCCTTCAACCCTTTGGGCGCCATCAAGTGATCGAGATCATCCGGAGCATCGATGATCATGAGCACCCGCGTGCCGCCATCCATGACTTCCTTGAGCCACTTGGTGAACAGCGGAACATGAAAGATAACAATGATGTCGGCGGCCCGCACCGCCTCCAGCGTACCCTTGCACTTGCCGATGGTTGGAACGCCAACCTTTGTCCAGGAGGGCACCGCATTGACGCACATTTCGTAGACGTCCGCGCCCAATTCATCCGCCGCCGCAAAGGCCGCCTGGATATATTCTCTCCGGGTTGTGAGATCGCTCACCAGCGCGACCGTCTCGCCACGCTGCACTTTGCACTGCTCGAATTGTCTGCGGTAGAGAACCGCAAGACCTGCCGGATTGCCCTCGGGAGCGCGAATAGCAGCTTGCAACATCGGTTACCTCCATGGTTCCGAACAGAAAACTCATTGGCCAGATCAAAAGCCCCGGCGACAAAACTGTCAATACCAATTATCATTCGTTAAAGGCTCATTTGTTGACCACGCTACAAAAATTTGCTGACCACACTTGTTGGAAATCGATCAGTCTAATTGTCCAGGAGCCTAGATGGCCCAAGTAAAAAAGCCGGCTGTGCGCGAAGCGATCCTTGAATCTGCGCATATGCTTTTTCGCGATCAGGGCTACAACGGCACGACCCTCACTCAGATCGCGACGGAGGCAGGCATTTCAACCGCCAACCTCTATTCGTACTTTCACTCGAAGTTCGACATTCTATATTCGATCTACGATCCATGGCTCCGCGCGCGCTTGGAACGGCTTGAGCTGGAAGTTGCAGCGATTCAGGATCCCCGGAACCGGCTCAAGCGGCTCATAAGCGTAATTTGGCGCGACATCCCTGCTGAAGAAAACAGTTTCGCCAACAATATTATTCAGGCCGTCTCCGGAACCAGTAGCGACGAGGGATATGACCCATCTCTTCTGAAAGCAGCGGAGCGATTTGTCGCCAGGATGCTGACCGAAATTCTACCGCCTGATCGGCTCGAACTCGTAGACGTAAAATCCATCTCTCACGTCATATTCATGGCGTTCGATGGTTTCGCTATGAGTGCCCACGTGAATCCGGCCGCATCATGCAGCGACAAAGAAATTGAACTGCTTTGCACTCTGATTTTGGGAAATGCCGGGCGTTCAATTGCGGTGAAGCGTAAGGAAGGACCACTGCGTCTGAAATTGAAGTGAGCAGCCTTCCTGGTGCAGTAACCGACGCTTGTCGGCCGCTAAGGCATTCGCGTTAACTGATAAGCTTTCTAGTGTTTCCTTATCAGTTGGCGCACTGACTCCATTTGAAGACAAACCTGATCAGTTCGCCAGCTGACTCCAGCTGTGGCCTTTCGTTGCGAGTTCGCAACTGCCTCCGTTTTCCTATTTTCTTTTCAGTGAACGAACTGACTCCGCCTTATATGCTTCTATGCTTCCTTATCAGTCGCCGAACTCACTCCGTTTTCATATTTTTCTTATCAGACGACTCGCCTTCCGTGGGCACCGTCGTCAGAAAAACATGATAAGCAGCACGAATATGACTGGTCATGATCGACGCCGCCCACGTCTCGTCACGCACCCTAAACGCCGCAATCATCTCGCGGTGATGCGCTATGCTGCGCGCGAAGCTTTCATTGCTGTATGAGTGAAAGGTTCGCGAGACGAGCGCAATTTCGACGATACTTGAGATGACCGCGGAAAGACGGCGGCTTTCAGCAGCGGCGATAATAAGGCTGTGGAAGTTCTTGTTGGCCGCAGTTACCACGGCGATGTCACGCCTCTTTCCGGTCGCGTGTCTCTCCATGCGATCTGTAAGACGAGATAGTTCGTCGATCTGGGGTGTCATCAGTTTTTGGGCGGCCAACGCGGCGGCCTGACTTTCGAGCACCGTCCTAAGGTCGAACACCTCGGCTGCATCTTCTCGCGCATAGTTCGCGACAAACGCGCCCCGGTTTTCAACGATGTCGACCAGGCCTTCAGCGTGAAGGCGCTGGAGCGCTTCCCTGACAGGGGTACGGCTGACTCCGATGCGGTCCGCAAGGGTGGCGGAACGCAAATGCGCGCCGCTATCGAATTCGCCGGTGAAGATCGCCTGCTTTATCGCGTCATACGCCTTCTTCTGTTCGAAACCCGCCATTGTCGATACCTTGCATACTCTATGCGTTACCGGCCACGCCGCCGTCACGCAAGCTTGAGAAGCTTTCGGGCATTGTTTCCTAAGATGTTTGCGCATTCATCGTCACTGAGATCCGATTCCAGTAGTTCGTAGACAGGAAACGGATGGCTGAACAGCTTCGGCGACGAATAGAAATCCGTTCCCAGCAGCAGACGATGTGAGCCATTTTTCTGCACGAAGTTCTCGAGCATGTGGGATACCGGGACCATCACGCCCGTATCGAACACGATGTTGGGATGCTTGCTAGCGAGATACGGCATCCAATGCGCGTGATCAGGCGAAGAGAAACCATCCAGGGCTACAAACGTGACGTCTGGATACCGATCCGCGATCATCTCCAGCTTCCAAGGTGATTCGAGTTTTGAGTCGGCGATGATATGGATGAAAGCCGGCACCTTATGCACTCGGACGCGGTCGAGGAGAAGGTACATGCGGGGATGATCGATCGCGGTGCCCTGAAATCGATGGTGCCAAACGATACCCCTCATTCCCAGTTGGGTGATGCATCGATCGATTTCGTCAAGCGAGCCGTCGCCTTCCAGAGGAGACACCGTTCCAAGCGCCGCCGGGAAACGCGTTTTGTGCTTGTCTCGGTATTCGGCCAGCGCATCGTTCACGCGCTTGGTATCACTGAGCCCGTCGGGCGTTGGATACCCGTTGGCAGGCATCAACAGGGCCTGCTCGATGTTGTGGCGATCCATAAATTCAAGGCGGATCCTGGCGTCTTCCTCGGGACCCGACGCGGCGCGTGCCGCACCGGCGTCGGCCACCATGTCCAGCGAACCCACATGATGATGCAGATCAAAGATCCGAAACTGCTTAACGTCTCTCATGGTCTCTCCAGAATGTCTCGTAATCGGGTTTCCGTCGCTCAAGGAATGCGCCGAGCCCCTCCTCCCATTCTTTCCGCGGCAAGCCGAGCAGCGATTGACGTATCAGGGTCCAGTCGATCGGCGCGTGGCCGCGGTAGCTGCGCTTTGTCTCGCGCAACGCGCCGGGCGGATAGCGGGTCACGATCTCTCGCGCGCGATCGATCGCAGCCGATAACGCATGGCGACGAGGGACCACCGCGTTGACGATCCCTCGCTCCCTGGCTTCGTATGCGGAGACCTGGCGGCCGCTCAAAATCATCTCGAATGCCACACGCTCACCGACAATCGGACGCAGCAGCGAAAGGGCTGAATTTGGCATAACGCCGTGGTTGAGTTCGGGGAGACTGAAAACGGCCTCCTCGCTTGCGATGGCGAGATCGCAAGCAAGCACCAGTTCGAAGCCCCCTCCGAACGCCGGTCCGTTGATGGCGGCAATGATGATCTGAGGCGCTTCGGCGAGTGCCTGAAAAAGATCGATCGGCGTCCGGCCTTTCGGCGTGGCTTCCAGCCAACCTGTCTGCAGAAGATCCTTGATATCCGCGCCAGCACAAAACGCGGAGCCCTCGCCCGTGACGACGATAGCACGCGCTTCCTTCGCTTCAGGCCGGGCGAGACAATCGAACGCGCTATCGACGATCGCTTCGGACAATGCGTTTCGCCGATCGGGTACCGATAAGGTCAAGACCCCGACCAGTCCCTCTCTTTCAAACTTGCAGGCCATATCTATCTCGCCTCACTGGACGGGATAGACGAGCTTGCCGTTCGCCTTGTCGGCCGGCAGCACAACTTCCTGACCCTGACCGCGGAACTGGATCAGGACCATGTTTTCATCGGTCAGCAGTTGATGAAGGGCTCCTCCTTCGGAAGCCTTGTACTTCACCTGGCCGTAAGGAGAATCGAAAGTGAGCGAGCTCAACTGCTTCATCACGTCGTCCTGTTCAAGACTTTTGGCTGCTTCAATCGCGGCAATCAACGTGCGCATGCCGACATAACCCTGCAGGAACGGCGAAGCGATCGTTTGCATCCCGGTGTCGGTAAGTGTTTGCTTGACCCAGTCGGCAACGCCCGGGATGTTGGCCTCCGCCGCCCACTCGGAGATCTCCGCGGTGTTCGTTCCAAAGTCTGCGTAATCGGCGCGCTTGTCGCCGGCGGAGACGACGACGCTGAGCTTCGGCTTGATACCGAGGCTTGCCTGCTGACGGATGAGTTGAATGTTGTCGCCAGAGTAACCGATCGAAATGAATGCGTCGGGGTCCACCGACTTCACGCGGGTCAGGATCGGAGAAAAATCGGGGCTCCCTGTCTTGAACGGCTCCTTCATCACAAGCTGGAAACCGCCCTCTTTCAAATACTGCTCTGCGAATTTCGCGGCATCTGATCCGTAAAGTCCGTCCTCGTAGGCGACCGCAACCGTCTTGGGCTTGGGTTGCATGCTGCTGAGGAAGTTCACAGCCGCCTTCTGGCGATGATAGTCCCAGATGTAAACATGGTAGTACCAGGGCTCTTTACCGAAAGTCTGCTCGAGCCTTACCGAAGATGAGGCGGTGTGAATGAAGAGCGGCTTGAAGCGCTTCACGCTTTGCAACATGGCAAAATCGGCAGTGCTGCCGTAGCCGCCGACGAAGGCATAGACTTTGTCCTCCGTGGCCATCTTTGCGGCAACGGCGGCGCCGGTGTTCGGCTCGCTCTTGGTGTCTTCGACAAGCAACTTGATCTGCCGCCCGAGCACGCCACCCTTCTTGTTGGCCTGATCGGCCGCATAGCGGATGCCCGCGAGAATGGTCTGTCCACCCTGGGCGAGAACACCGCTCAAAGGCATCGGGACACCGATCACGACGGCATTGTCACTCTGGGCAGTCGCCGTTTTTAATGTGGCCACCAGGATCACCCCCACAAGACAAACGGTTCTCCTGTTCATTGCATGTCCTCCTGAATTGGAATGATACGTTTGAAGAAAGGCAGCTTTCGTCCTTCGATCTCCGTGAATGCGACTTCCACGCGATCACCGGAGGCGACGCCGCCGGCGTCCGTCCCAACAAGGCGCGACAGCATCCGCGGGCCCTCATCGAGATCCACGAGAATGACGGTATAGGGAAGCTGTGACTTCCAGGAATCGCCGTAAAAGGAGACGTGCACGCGCGAGTGAGAGAAGACGCGGCCGCGACCGCTGGTCTTGCGCCATCCCAGGTCCCTGCTCCCGCACAACGGGCATGCAATGCGCGGGTAATAAAAGACGCGGCCGCACGGCCGGCAACTCGGAAGAAGCAATTCTTCTCGGTCACAGGCCTCCCAGAAAGGAGCGCTCGCCCGTGTCGGCTTGGGCAGCATCGCTTTGTACCATTCGTCAGGCATCTTGATCGGCCTCCAGGATCATCACACCGCACACGGAAAAGACGCCGCCGTTGCCGCTGACCACCGCACGACGGGCCTTCGAAACCTGGCGGCGCCCGGCGCCGCCGCGTAACTGGCGAACGGCCTCCGTAATATGAAGCATGCCGCCGATATGCGCCTGCGATAGAAGTCCGCCATGTGGGTTGACCGGCAAACGGCCTCCGAGCGACGCGCCGCCTGACCGAAAAAACGCTCCGCCCTGTCCAGGTTTGGCAAAGCCGAGCGCCTCGATCGTCACCAAAACCGAAATAGTGAAAGCGTCGTGCAGCAGGGCGACGTCAATTTCTGCAGGCGTCAGTTGAGCTGACGCAAACGCGTCCTCACCTGCAGCCTGCATTCCGAGATCGGGAATGTCCGGAAGGAGAGCGACGCTATTGTGCGTTGCCTTCATCGCCATCGACCGGATCGAGACAGAGCGGAGTCCGAGTTTGCTGGCGCGGTCACGTCGCATCACGATGAGTGCGCCACCACCGTCGGACACCAGCGAACAGTCGAACAAGCGAAGCGGACTGGCGATCTCGCGTGCGGAGAAGTAGTCCTCGCGCGTGAGCGGCTTTTTCATCTGGGCGTTGTCGTTCAGGAGCGCATGGGCACGGGTCGTCATGGCCACCGCAGCGAGATCTTCAGGGCCCGCCCCGTAGAGATCGAAATAGCGCTGGGCGAGCAAGGCGTAGGGAATCACCATTCCCTGCACGCCGAATGGCTCCTCCCACTCCTCGCCGCCCATCAGGTTGTGCATATGAAGGCCCTGAACGCCTTCGGCGCGCGACGACAAGGCATTTTCGCCGTAGACGCAGACGGCGACCTCGCAATGTCCGGCCTCGATCCCCCAGCAAGCCTGTTGCAGCATCGTCATGCCGGTTACGGTGCCGCCCACGTCGACGGTGCTCACGAAGCGGGGCTGCAGCCCGAGATATTCGGCCAGCGTCGTTGCGAACATGCTGTTCGGCGTCGCATACGGGTCGAGGTTGAGGAGACCGTCAACCTCTCTGAGGCTAAGCCCGGCATCGGCGATGGCCTCGTGAACCGCGAGCGCCTGGATCTCCACGGCAGACATGCCCCGCAGCTTTCCGACCGGCGTTTCGCCAATGCCAGCGATGACGATTTTATCTGAGAGAGGGGGCATCGCATTCGCTCCTAGAGTCCGAGATATGCCGTACGCAGTTTCTCGTGACGCATCACGTCGTGCATCGCGCCCGAGATAACCGCCTGCCCCTCTTCGAGTACGGTGCAGCTATCGGCAATCTGGCTGGCGTATCCGACGTTTTGTTCGGCCATGATAATCGGGCACCCGCTGCGGGACTTGATCTCGGCAAGCGCTTCGAACAATTCCTCCACAACCTTGGGCGCGAGACCCGCCGAAGGCTCGTCGAGGAGAAGAGCCTCGGGACCCATCATCAGAGCACGGCCAACTGCCAGCATCTGGCGCTGGCCTCCCGAGAGCGTTCCGGCAATCGAAGCGCAACGCTGCCGCAGAAACGGAAAATAGGAAAACACGGTTTCAAGCAACTCGTCTTCGTCAGGAAGCTTTCTGACGACGCGGGCCGCCTCGCGGGCACCGCGCAAATTGTCGAGAACTGAGAGGCTGGGAAAGCAGCGCGCGCCATCGGGGACCAGGGCGACGCCTCGTTGTGCGAGCAAGTAGGTCGGCAGCGCCGTCAGGTTCTCTCCGTTGAGCATGATGTTGCGACCCGTGGTTTGAACCTGCCCCATCAACGCGCGCAGCGTGGTCGTCTTCCCGGCGCCGTTCGAGCCAAGGATAACCAGCATGTGTCCGGCATCGACGGCGAGACGGATCTGACCCACCACCATAAGCCGGCCGTATCCGGCTTGTTCGACCGACGCAACGAACCGGCTCATACCTTGAACCCCTTGCCGAGATACGCTTCCCGTACGGCGTCGTCGGCGAGTACGACGCTTGGAGAGCCATGGGCCAGCAGCTTGCCGTTGTTGAGAACGATGAGATCGTCGCACAGTGACGTGATCACACGCATGAGGTGCTCGATGATCACTACCGTGACACCAGCCCGCTTGACCTCTCGAATGAGCTCCATCACTTCAATCGAATCCGCATGGGAAAGTCCGGCCATCACCTCGTCCAGCAGCAGCACCGATGGACCACAAGCGAGCGCGCGGGCGATTTCGAGACGCCGCATTTCCGTCACCGTCAGGTTCTGGCAAGTCACGAGGCGACGAGTGCCAAGACCGCAGAAGCCTGCGACGTCCGCAGCTGTTCGCAGGCCAGGAAGAAAAAGGCCGGCACCGCGACCGTAGATCAGCGGCACGGCAACGATCTCCTCCACCGTCAATTGCGGGGGAAACCGCGGTGTCTGAAAGGTGCGGGCGAGACCAAGCTGAACGATCCGATCGGAGCGCATGCGAGTGACGTCGCGTCCGTCGACACGAATGGTGCCGGCGGTGGCCGGGATTTGACCGGAAATGGCGTTGACCAACGTACTTTTGCCCGATCCGTTCGGACCGATCAGACCGGTGATCCGGTTCGATCCCATTGCCACCGAGACACTATCGAGCGCGCGCAAGCCACCGAAAGCGACAATCACGGACTCGACCTCGATCACGGATGCGCTCATGACTTGACGCGACCTTCCTGGAGACGCGGGTGGGCATCACCCTTGGTGTCGCGACGAACAAGCTTGGTAACGAAGCCGATGAGACCGCGCGGTAGCGCAAGAACGAAGGCGATGATCACGGCGCCGTAGACGACCTGGTAGCCGATACCGCCGATCCAGGCGCGTGCGAGCTCCTCGAGCGCGCGCAGCACGAACGCGCCGAGAAGAGGTCCGGCCGTCGTGTCCATGCCGCCCAGAATGGCGATGGCGAGCGGCATGATGCTCCAGTTGCTGTTGAACACATCGCCTGGCACCACATAGCCATAAAGCCCGCCATAGCAGGCGCCAGCGAGGCCGGCGTAGATGCCAGACAGTATGAATGCCATGATCTTGGAGCGGACCACCGGGACGCCGCTTGCGGCCGCCAGCTCAGACTTACTGCGGATCATGAAAAACGCTGGACGAAATCGCCGGGTCAGCAAGATGTCCGACGTCGCGGTGGCCAACAGCAAGAGGCCGCTTATGGCGACAAGTTGCCAGCGTGGCTCACCTCCAGCGAGAAGCGCCGGGGCAACGCCGCCCGCGCCGCCCGTGATATCCGGAAAGGCCGTAACAAGGACCTGTAGCGAAAGCGAGAAGCCGAGCGTCGCGATCGCGAAATACATATGTCTCAAGCGCAGCGTCAGCAGGCCGAGCAGAATGGCGGCAACCGCGCAGACAAGAACAACTGCAGTCCAAGCCGCAACTGCTCCGGCGACAGGGTCAACGAGCGCCGTGGTGTAGGTGCCGATGCCAAAGAACGCCGCCATGCCCAGCGATACCTGTCCCGTCCTCGAGAGCATGTCCCAGGCCAAAGCGAGCACCGCTGTGATGCAGATTCCAATCATCAGCTGGATCCAGAAAGGCCGGTCCGCGATGACGATCCCGGCCGTCAATCCTATGATCGCGAGATAAGGGAGAACCGGCGCAAGCCATCGCTTCATGACCGCTGCTCCGATCCGAACAATCCCAGCGGCCGGACCGCGAGCACGATCACAATCAGCAGGAAGGCAATTCCGTAGCCCCAGCTTCCGCCTCCCGGCACGAAAGTTCCGACCAGGCTTTCGGCGGCGGACAGGATGGCCGCACCGATCAAACTCCCACCAATGCTGCCCAGTCCGCCGAGCGCGACGATGGCGAAGGCGCGGATGACGAGATCGGTCCCGACGAGCGGGTGAACATAGAGGACGAGAGCGACCAGCCCGCCGCTGACGCCGGCGGTGAAACCACCGATGATAAAGGAAAGGCGGAACATGGCGTTGACATTCACGCCCGTATAGGCAGCGAGCGTTGCATCATCGCTCGCCAGGCGCAGCAGAAGGCCGTAGCGCGTCTGCTTCATGAAGAACACGAGGCCGGCGACGAGCAGGACACCAACGATGAAAATCACCGTATTGTTTCCCGGTATCGTAATGGCGCCGAGCCGAAGCGGCGGCAGCAGGTCCGGCGCGTGCATGACGCGAGCGTCCGGGCCCCAGAGGATCATGGCCAGATTGACGATGAGGATCGACAGACCAAGGGTCGCCAGAATCTGATTGTGCTCGTCTTCCCTCAGAATCCTCCAGAGAAACGTGTCGTAGACCAGCCAGGAGAGGGTCAGCATGGCGACGCCGGAGACCGCCGCCCCAAAAAGCGGATTGAGCCCATAGCGCGTTTCGAGGAAGTAAGTGATGAAGGCCCCCAGCATCACGAACTCGCCGTGAGCGAAATTGACGATTCGCATCACGCCAAATTCGAGCGTGAGGCCGGACGCAATCGCGGCGTAAAGTCCGGCGATCGTGAGCGCCAGAAGCAGGGTTTGACCGACGACCGAAAGATCCATGCGCTTCTATTCCAGAACGTGACGCGCGATCTGCAAGCGCTGCATTTCGGAAGTCCCTTCCCCGATACGAAAGCCGCGTACGTCGCGGTAAAATCGCTCGATCGGAAGATCGGTCATGAAACCTGCGCCGCCGAACATCTGCAGGACGCGATCGGCAACCCGGCCGGCCATTTCCGAGCAGTAGAGTTTGGCGCGGGACGCAGCAATGCGATATTCGGGATCAGCCCTGTCGGCCATGTCGGCTGCGGCCCGGCAGAGCAGTCGACCGGCCTGCAGTTCGACATCGCAATCGGCCAGCATCATCTGAATGGCCTGGTGATCTCCCAGACGCGCGCCGAATGTCTTTCGTTCCTTTAGCCACGGCAGCACTTGATCCATCATCTCCTGCGCCATGCCTACGCACCGGCACCCGACGAATAGCCGATCGTTGTTGACCGTCGCCATGATGACGCGGAAGCCATCGCCGGGCGCACCGAGCAAATGCGAGTCCTGCAATTCGCACTCTGCAAATGTCAGCTCGGAGAGCGGGTAACCGCGCCAACCCATCTTCCGGAATCGGCGTCCGACCTTGAACCCCGACCAGTTGCGTGGAACGATGAAGGTCGAAAAGCGCGACCGCAACGACGCCGAGCGGTCGGTGACGGCAAGGACGATGGTGTGTTCTGCGGTCTCGGCGTGCGAAATGTAATGCTTGGTCCCTTCGAGCAGCCAGCCATTTCCGCGGCGCTCTGCACGCGTATTGATGCCGCCGAGGTCCGATCCTGCATCAGGTTCCGTCAGCGCATAGGCGATCGAGGTCTCGCCGCGCATCAAGGGACCGACAATCGTCTTGCGCTGTTCGTCGTTGCAGAAGACCAGCGAGCCGGGAAGATGGCCAGCCGCCTCCGCCAAAGGCATGCTGGTGTGACCCATCTCTTCGTCGACGGCGCAGATCGCTCGACGACTGAGACCGGGTCCATTAAGTTCGACCGGCATGTTGTAGCCAAAGAGCCCCAGCTTGACCGCTTCTTGCCGCAAGCCCTTGATCAGGTCGGCGGGTATTTCGTCAGCGGCGTCGACGTCAGCCTCATGCCTTCGCAAGGATTGAACGACGAAGCCACGGACGGTCCGGCGCAGCATCTCGATTTCCTCGTCGTCTTCCAGCGCCATCGTCGACCTCGTCAACCTACACCTGGTGGCGTTACGTCACCTTGGGCGGCCACCCATTCTTCGAGCAATTTTCGCTGAACCTTTCCCGTCGTCGACCGCGTGATGCGTTCAGCCGGAACGACCCGGATTTCCTTGGGCTGCTTGTAGCCAGCTAGTTCTGTGCGGCAGCGTGCGAAGAGTTCGTCAAGCTCCAGCGTTCCCTCGACGGGCACGACGAGGGCGATCGGAACTTCTCCCCAGCGGGCGTCCTTCTTCTTCACGACGACCGCGTCGGCAACATTCGGATGAGCGACCAGTAAACGCTCTATTTCGGCGGGATAGATGTTCTCACCACCAGACTTGATCATGTATTTGGCGCGATCGACGAAATCATAAAGACCGTCGGGCCGGCGGCGGAACAGGTCACCGAGATGAAACCAGCCGTCGCGAAAATCGCTGATCGTCGCCTCGTCGTTCTGCCAGTAGCCACTGAAAAGCGTCGGGCCACGCAGGGCAATCTCGCCGACGTCGCCGTCGGCAACGTCTCGTCCATTCCCATCGACCAGGCGTATCTCCGTGTAAAGGCTCGGAGCCTTGCCAAGATCTCGCGTATCGCCTTTGGCCAGTCGCCTGCCGGAAAGCGGTGGTGTGCCGGTCTCTGTCGAACCGAACAGGTTCAAAAAATCGACCCCGAGCAGGCGAGCATATTTCTCGACTTCATGGGGTGGCGACAGGTCCGCCATGACGCCGCTATACCGAATACTGAACGGTTTGGTGGCGCGCCGTTCCAAAACTTCGATCATGCTGGCCAACGTTCCAGGCATCATCGAAACCCAGTCAAATGGCTCGGTCTCGATCAGCTCCGCAATCCGCTCGGGCTGAAACCCGTCGACGACGATGACGCGGCCTCCGGTCATGAGCGTGTAAAGCGCGGGCTCCGTTCCTCCCATGTGATAGAGCGGCGGCCAGCAGAGATTGTTGCTGCCTGGCCGCAAGCCGAGGTCGAAAGGAACGACCATCGCGCGTGCGGTCTCGGCGCGATGAGACAGGACGGCCCCCTTCGGCATGCCTGTCGTACCGCTCGTATAGAGAATCAATAATCCGTCTTCAGGCTCGGCGACTTCAGGCGGCTCGACGGGCTCGAAGCGCTTGATTTCAGCCTCCCACGATGCGCCGAAGGTGAACACAACGATGTTTCGAAGATCGAGGCCGGCAAGCTTGGGGGCGTGCCGCTCCGAGACGAACAGAATGCGAGGGGAGACCAGCGCGACACAGTGCTGAAGTTCGGCCGTACTTAGGCGCCAATTCTGGCAGGCGCAGATCGCGCCAAGCTTCGCGCAGGCGAGCTGGATTTCGATGTATTCGGCGCGGTTCTCCGAAAGGACACCGACGCGCTCGCCGCGGAACAGGCCGTTGGCCGCGAGCACAGCGGCCGCCCGATCGACCCGATCGTTCAGCTCTGCGTAAGTGAGGCGGCATCGATCGTCCTCAAGCGCCGGAGCGTGCGGTGTGAGCCGGACACGGCTTGTGAACAGGCTTCCAACCGTCGTGCGTCCGGCAAGTGCAACAAGACGTATCGCCTCCTGCCGCCCGACCCTCATCCTTCCTCCCAATGTAATCAGGTCGTTGTTTCGCCGACCCTGCGCGGGCATTATTGGATGCAATCATGCGATGTCAATGCATCATTTTGCGTAAAGACCCCTCATATTGCATCCAATGCTCGAATTTGCTACTGGAAACGGCCTTAATGGGCCATGGCCTGTAAAAACGACGGGAGGGCAGTTTGGCTGAACCAACAACGCTACGTTCACTGCTGCAACGGGATGGCTGCCTGACGCTGCCGGGCGTCTACGACGGAATCTCGACCCGAATGGCGGCGAGTATCGGCTTCGACGCACTTTACATGACCGGGTATGGCGTCGTTGCTTCAGCGCTTGGCGTTGCCGATGCCGGAACCGCAACCTTCACCGAAATGCTGGACCGGGTGCGGTGTATTGCAGGCGCGACCAGCCTTCCGTTTCTGGCCGACGGCGATACCGGTTACGGCGGGCTGCTGAACGTGGAGCGCACAGTGCGCGGCTATGCAGCAGCGGGCGCCTCCGGCATCCAGCTTGAAGACCAGGAGTTTCCCAAGAAGTGCGGCCACACCGAATTCCGCCGTGTCATTCCAGCCGACGATGCGGTTGCCAAGATTCGCGTCGCGGTCGATGCGCGGCCAAGCCGCGATTTTCTGATCGTGGCTCGCACCGACGCGCGCTATTCAGAAGGGCTGGATGCGGCGCTTCGACGGGCGGAGCGATTCCTGGAGGCAGGCGCCGACGTGCTGTTCGTCGAAAGCCCCGAGAGCCTGGAGGAATTGCGCCGCGTCGCCGAAACCTTCAAGGGCGCAATCCTACTCGCCAACATGGTCGAGGGCGGCCGCACGCCCTATCTGTCGACAAGTGAACTGGCCGCCATGGGATTTAGGATCGCGCTCTATCCATGCTCCGGATTTTTGACTGCGGCCGGTGCCATGCAACAGGTCTACCACCACTTGAAGACGGGGGGCATTGGTACAGGCAGCCAAGCCCCGATGTTGCCGTTCTCCGACATGAATACTCTGATGGGCTTTCCAGCGGTGCATGCGTTTGAGAAACGTTACGGCTTGAGCAGGGACTAGCGCTGGTTTCGCGAACGGAATGTTCGAAACCCGCCTCGTCAGTCGTTCTTGCCGCTTAGGCACCCAGCCAGTCGTCCACTTGTATCAATACGAAAACCTTATCGGTTGCCGCACTGACTCCATTTTGCATAAAAAGGCTGCTAGTTGCGCGAAGACGTTTGGCTTGCCCCTTTCATCCGAGCGCCGTCTTCGCTACCCGACCACTCGTCTCGACGAACCAACGTTCGCTCACGCAGGGCTTGCCGGCGAGCCGCGCCGCCATCCAATCGGCCATCAGGGTCAGGGGGAACGGACCGAGATTGGCGGCCGGAACGTTGCCAACCGAATGGCGGCTGTCCGCATAGACCACGAGCTGACGCGGCCCGGTCATCGTGTTGATCATCTGTTCAGTGTAACGCAGCGGACATAACTCATCCGCCTCGCCGGCCAGAACCAGGTAGGGCTTGGCAATCTTCTCGGCATGGCCTTCCCATGTCAACGTCTTCACGAAGACGTCGAATTTTGCTTCGTCGGTGTAGTTCGACATCCACATAAAGCGCTTCTTGAAGGTGGGCGAAGCCTCCTCAAAAATGGTGTGAAAGCCTGGCTCCAGACAAGTCGAGATCACAGCGGTCGCGGCTATCCGCGGTTCGTGTGCCGTCAGGATCGTCGCACAGAACGAGCCGAAGCTCGCACCGACGACACCAATCTTCTCAGCGTCGATCTCCGGACGCTTGTTCAGCCAATCTACACAAACCGGCCCGGTATCCATCCAGTTTTGCATCGAGACATAGACGCCGAGCATCGGGCTCTCATATTGGCCGGGGCCATCTATTGAAAGGACGGCGATGCCGCGTGCGAGCCATCGGTCATTTGCCAGAGCGACATTGGCCTCCTTGAAGCTATCCATTCCTGGAATGGCGATGACGACCGGCAGTTTGCCGCCTGCATAGCCCGGCGGGAGGTGGAACCAGCCGGGAATCGATTTCCCGTTAAACGGAATCGACACCGCTTCGACCTTGTGGTCGGCGAGACGCGCGTAGTTGGCGAAACATTCGCGCTTCTTGGCGTTCAGTCCAACATGCAGTTTGCTGTAGTCGTCATAGGGCCACTCGGCCGCGCCATAATGGATCGAGGCCATGTACCAGTTGTCCCGCGCCGTCACGAGGTTGCCCTCTGCTTCAGCGTCTTTTGCTTTGGCCTCACGTCGTTTGGCCGTTGCCTCGAAAGCCGGCCCGATGTCGGCCATTTTCTGAACTCGCGCCCGGATAGCGGCGAAATCAGCGTTGGCCTCGGCGCCGCAGGGTGCCGACAGATAGATGGACCGTGGCTGGTCCCAATCGATGCCATTCGCGCGAATAATATTATCGATGGTCCAGTTCTGTTCGGAAAAGCGCTTGGTCGTCGGCTCCCCACCGGACTCTGCAAAAGCCGCGGCCGACGTGAGCGCAGTTCCTGTGACGACAGCGGAGTGGATAAAATGACGGCGGTCCATGACATCTCTCCCAGTTTCTTATTTGGCGCCCAAAGCATATCCCAAAAACACGACCGCCAATTCGGTAGCCGTCCGCATCCAGGCTATGAAATTCTGCTTGAATTCTTCAACGGGGGCAATCGTGCAGCGCCACAATCAAAACGCGGAGCTTCTGTTCGAGCTCTGATTTTCGGCGGCTTGCGCGCCAGCCTGCCTTATTGCAAAAATCCTGCAGATAAAAAGATAAGGTGGAATGGAAATGCCGGTTGCGCTCGTTCGTGGCGTTCACATCAACTACGAAGTCGTCGGCACCCACGGCCCCTTCGTCGCCCTGACGCCTGGCAGCCGGCGGTCCTATGCCGAACTGATCAATCTATCCAAGGCGATTGCCGCCAACGGTTATCGCGTGCTGCTGCATGATCGGCGCAACTGCGGCGCCTCGGATACAGCCTTCGACGGCTCGGGGTCGGAGCACGATGTGTGGGCCGACGATCTATATGGGCTTGGAAACCAGCTCGGCGCATTGCCGATGTATGTCGGCGGATCTTCCGCCGGCGCCAGGCTAGCAATTCTCTACGCTATTCGGCACCCGAACGGACTGCGCGGACTGCTGCTGTGGCGGGTCACCGGTGGCCAGGAGGCCGTGGACAAGCTTTCAGCGAGTTACTATGGCCAATATATAATGCTGGCCCGCGAGGGCGGCATGCAGGCGGTGGCCGACAGCGAGCATTTCGCCGAATGCATCAAGGCACGACCGGCCAACAAGGAGCGGCTGCTCGCCAATAACGTCGAGCATTTCATCCAGGTGATGACGGTCTGGCGCGAGAAGTTCTTGCAATCCGCAACACTACCGATCGTTGGCGCCACGGAAGCCGATCTGAACGCCATCAAGGCACCGGCTTGCCTGATAGCGGGTAATGACGTGATTCATACGCCTGCCACCGCGCGGAAGGCGGCGGGGCTCCTTCCCAACAGCGAGCTGCATGAGGACGTGGTCGAAAAACATCCCGACGACAATCTGCTGAAGGACTGGGACCGCAAGGAATGGCGCGAAGCCGAGCCTCGGCTCGCCGCAATTTTCTCCGCCTTTCTCGCACGCGCCGAACGTCACTAGAGCGTTTTCGAGCGAAGTGGAAACCGGTTTGCGTGAAGGACGCGTCAAAACACCAACCTAGAGCTTCGGTTCTGATTCCGATCAGAACCGATCACGCTCTATTCTCATTTAAAGCCAGATCTTGAAGGGAGCGGCCATGAGCTTGCAGATTCGCCGCGTCGTCACCGGGCACACCGCCGATGGCCGCGCCAAGGTAGAGATCGACGAGATCGCCACCAACGTCATCTCTAACCGGCCCGGCGCCGCGTCCTGCGTCGTGTGGTCGACCAAGGGTTTTCCGGTCGACAATGACGGTTTCAGCGATCCAACCAAGACGGCACTCAAGACCACGGTCGATAACGGCACCGTCTTCCGCGTGGTGCAGTATCAACCCGGTGTCTCGCCACGCAACCATCGCACCGACTCGATCGACTGCGCAGTGGTGATGTCGGGTTCAATAGAAATGGAGCTCGACGACGGAGTCACGGTAAAACTCAAGGCCGGTGACTTGCTGGTTCAACGCGGCACCATTCATAACTGGGTAAACCATGGACCGGAGGTCTGCACGATCGCTTTTGTGCTGATCAGCGCCAAACCCGTGACGGCGGCGGACAAGGTGCTGCGCGCCATAGGGTGAGACGCGGCGCGCGAAACTCAATTTGGCTCGATGCCGGCAGCTTTCACGATCTCCGCGGTCTCTTTCACCTGCTTGCGGAAAAAGGCTGCGGTCTCGGCGGCGTCGCGCCGGTCCGGCATGTAGCCGTCACGCTGCATGATTTCGGCTACCGCGGGTTGCAGGAGTGCGGCATGGATTGCGCTGTTCAGTTTGGTCAAGACGGCGTCGGATAGCTTGGCCGGAGCGAAGAACATGCCCCAAGAGCCATACACATACTGAGGCAAATACTGCTTCATTAGCGGTACATCAGGAAACGACGGAAACGGCTTCGAGCCAGTGAATGCAAGTGCTCTGACGCCCCCTTCGCTGATCAGACCCATTACCGATGGCGGAGACACAAACATGACTTGCACCGCGCCGCTCAGGAGACCGGTCATAACTTCGGACGTTCCCTTGTAGGGCACATGTACCATTTTGACGCCGGCCTGCTGGTTGAATAGCTCCGCTTTCAGATGAAGTTCATTGCCGACTCCGGGCGAGCCATAGAGCACGCGATGGCTCTTCGCATACTCAATCAATTCCGGCACTGATTTGATCGGCGACTTGGCGTCGACGAGCATGAAGACGCCGTCGAGTTCTCCGATCGTGGCGATCGGCTTGAGATCGCCGACCAGATCGTAGCCGAGGTGCTTGTAGATGTAAGGCGTCGGTGCGATGGATGATGACGAGAACAGCAACGTGTATCCATCCGGTTCGGCCTGCGCGACCGCACGCGCGGCAATGGTGCCATTGGCGCCGGGACGGTTTTCGACCACAAAGGATTGCCCGAGCGAGTTGCTCAAGGCCTGCGCCACCGTGCGCGCCTGGATATCGGGACCGCTGCCGGCCGCATAACCTACCAGCACGTGGATGGGGCGGGCGGGATACGTCTGCGCCAGCGCCGCAAACGCGAACCAGAACAGAGCGCCAGCCGACGCAAATAGTCGAACCATTGCTTCCGACCCTTCGTTTTTTCTTATGCTCAATCGATATTCGACTTCCCGCGGCAATACAACGTGCAACAACTTGATCCGGCACGACGGTTCCTTGATTACCGCTCCGGAATCCTGTCTATTTTCGAGAAATGAACTGTCCCAATGGCAGATGCTCGAAGGGCGACCGTTGACAGACCACCGGGGAAAATCATGAGAGTTTCACGTCGACGCTTTGCTGGCCCTCGTCTGCTGGTTGCGGCGCTCCTTGCCGGCCTTGCCCAGCCCGCCAGAGCCGCGGCGGGAATTCCGCTCGACATCATCATTTTCTCAGGCGTTCAGGACTTGCCTTTCTTCGTCGCCACCGAGAAGGGCTTCTTCGAAGAGCAAGGCCTGGTCGTTCGGATTACGCTCACCGGAAGCTCAACCGAGTTGCGCGAGGGGATGGCGGCCGGTAAATACCAGATCGCCCATACGGCCGCCGACAATGCTGTCGCCATGGTCGAGCTGCAGCATGCTGACACCGTCATCGTCATGGGTGGTGACAACAGCTTCAACCACCTATTTGTCACGCCCGAGATCAAGACTTACGAAGATCTCCGCGGCAAGACGCTGGTGGTCGACGCCCCGAACACAGCCTTTGCGCTGGTCGCCTACCAGATGCTGGCCGACAATGGCGTCAAGCGCGGCGAATACACGGTCAGCCTCGAAGGCGGCACGCCCGCCAAGCGGATCGCTTCGATGGCTGATAACCGGATCGCTCAAGCCGGCATGTTGAACCTGCCATACTCGGTTCTGGCGCCGGGCAAGGGCCTGCACGAATTGGGCTCGTTAACGAGCGCGATCGGTCAATACCAGGGCACAACCGGGTTCGTCCTCCGGCCGTGGGCCGGCGCCAATCGAGACACCGTCGTAAGATATATCGCGGCCTATATTCAGGCGGTGCGGTGGATCAAGACCCCAGCGCACAAGGCCGAGGCCGTCGCCATGCTGGTCAATCACCTGAAGCTCGCACCTGAGGTCGCCGCCCAATGCTACGACATCGTTGCCGACCCGGCGACGGGCTTTGCCAAAGATGCCGAATTTGATCTCAAGGGTTTTGAGAACGTGTTGAAGCTTCGCGCGGTCGTCGAGGGCGCATGGGGCGGCAAGCCGCCAGCCGCCGCCGGCTATCTTGATCTCTCCTTCTATGATCAAGCCGCCGCCAAAACCAAGTAAACAACACGCAGCTAGCTGCGAGGGACCGGCGTGCAAGTCCGTTCGCGTTCTAAAATATTGGCTGCAATATCGGCGAGAGTAACGTCCGCTTCGGGTCTTAGCGGTGTAAAAAACGTCTCCGGGGGCGCGGACAGTTGGGGTGGACCTGTCTCAGGCCTCGATCGAAGCGACGAAATCCTTATCAGTTCGACAACTGATAAGGAAAGAAGAAAAAACCTGATCAGTTCGCGGACTGACTCCATTTTGTAGAGAAAAAGGTCAAGCGTGCGGACTACTTCGGACAGCCGAAACAAATCTAACGCTTTGCAGGAATCGCCGCTGCGGCAGCGGGCGGCACTCGGTCTATCCACGGATGCACGGCCTCGAACGCGGCGGCCGCCTTCAGTACCTGGGCTTCGTCGTGCCAGCGTCCGACGATCTGCAAGCCCACTGGCAGGCCGTCTTTGGTGAAGCCACACGGTATACTGATGGCTGGATGGCCGGTGAGATCGAACAGGTTGAGATAAGGCACCCAGCTCTGGCGCATGTCGCCCGCGTCCTCGCCGTTGATCCTGATCGGATCGAGCGCCTTGGCATCCGCGGCAAGCGACGGCCGGCTGCAAGTCGGCGTCAGAACCAGATCATATTGCTCGAACCAGTCCTGCACGGCCCGATAATGCTGGGTTCGCTTGTAGGTCGCCTGCAGCAAGTCCTGCCCTGAATATGCCCCGCCGGCACGGATTCCTTCGACGAAGCTTGGATCGAGCTGATCACCAACGTCCTTTAATCGCGCATGAAAGCGCGCTGCCCAATTCGACTGCTGCAGGACCCGCCAGGCCGGTTCCGCATTAGCGATGGGATCGTCTTGCTGCTCGACAACGCAGCCAAGCTCGCGAAACGCGGCAAGTGCCGCCTCGCAACATTGGCGGACTTCCGCATCAAGTAGTGTGTTGCCGGCGAGCGGCCGCCAGGCGACTTTCAGCCGGCCGATCGCCTCGGCCGGATTGCGCACCTCCGCCAGCGTGCTCGTCGCTTCGCGTCCTAGCGAATACGGATCGGCGCGGTGCGCGCCCGACACGGCATCAAGCATCAGCGCGACATCGGACACGGTGCGCGCCATCAGGCCGAGATGGATGAAGTTATTGAACGCGTCAGGTACCTGGCTGTGCGCAATGACGCCGAGCGTCGGCTTCAACCCGACGATTCCGGTCAATGCCGCCGGCAGCCGCGTGCTCGCGCCGGCGTCAGTGGCAAGCGAGAGGGGCGCCATACCCGAGGCGACAGCGACTGCGGAACCGCCGCTAGAGCCGCCCGGCGTCAGCGCGATATTCCATGGATTTCGGGTGATTCCGAACAACGGCGCGTCGGTCAGAAGTTTGTGCGCGAATTCGGACGTCGTGGTCTTGCCGACAATGATGGCGCCAGCACGCCGCAAGCGTGCAACCGCCACGGCATCGACATCTGGCACGTTGTCCGCCATCAGCCGCGAACCCCAGGTGGTGCGCAAGCCTGCGGTGTTGATGATGTCCTTGATCGAGAGGGGAACACCGTGCAGCGCGCCGAGCACCCCGCCGCGTTGGACCGTTTCGTCCGCGGCCTGCGCAGCCTTCATCGCGCCTGCCCGATCGACCGTGATGAAGGCGTTCAGCGTCGGCTGGGTTTGATTGATACGATCAAGCACCGCCTCGGTGATTTCAACGGAAGAAAGCTGACGGGTGCGTATCCGCTCCCGCAATTCCAGCGCCGAACAGAAGAGAAGATCATCCTTGGTCACGGAAACGACCCCGAGCAATTTGGGAAAAGCGGCCGAGCTTCGTCAACTGCGTCGAGGGCGCTGGATGCGACGCTGCAGGCTCGAACGGATCAAACTGGCAGACACAATGCGTTCGGAACCAGCAGATTGTCATAGACGCAACGGCGTTCGACGAGCTTGAGCCCCTTCTCGGTACGGCGGAAACGATCGTAGTAGGTGCCGACCTGATGCAGCGTCGCATCGGGCCGGTCGAAGAGAACCTGCAACACGACGTAGTTGGCGCGCGCGGCAATGGTGCCGTCGCTCGCCTCGGCCTCCACGGCCAGGTTGGCGATCAGGTGCCGCACGTAGCGTGGCGCGAACATTGCGGTTTCCTTGAGCGCGAAGGCGCGGTCGCGGATCATGCCCTTGTTCTCGCAATAGATCAGTCCGACGGGCAGATTGCGTTCGAAGTTCTCGCGGGACAGCACGACGTAATGCGCGTTGTCGTCGAACAGTTCGACCCAATCCATCAGCCGCTGCTCGTCAAGCGCAGCCGCGTAGAGCGTGTTGAACGTCTCGATCTCATGCCGCAGCAGCACCGCCTCAAGCCTCGGATCGACGACGGTCGCTGCCGAAAGTGGACGTGTCATGACATTCTCGCCCATGGCTACAGCCCCATTTCCTGGCGCCAATGCTGATACATGGCGCGGATCGCGGCTTCCGAAATCAGCGTGTCTGCCGTTCCGGCCTCAACGTCCGGATCGAGCTCGACCAGATGTTTGCCGTTCGGCACGTGCTGCATGCCGTCCTGCACGAACTTGATCGCTTCATTGTCCTCAAGCCCGAGGAAGCCGGCCGGTCCCATCAGATTGCCCTGACGCAGCCGATGGCGCGTCATCTCGTCATCGTCACCCTCGAAACCGAACATCGTCCATTTCATGATGAATTCGTGCGGCCCGGTCGGCACGATCTGCCGCACGCCGAGCGTGTTCATTTCACGCTGAATGATGAGGTTGGGCCAAATCGTCGCCATGGTCACTGACCACGGGCTGTCGAACTCGTCGAGGAAGTCCATGAACCGCGGCTCGGACAGTTCCATACCCTCCCGATAGGCTCGCATCTCTTTTTTTGTATCGCTGCTGACGGATTTTCCATCTGATTTCGCCGACGCCATCACGCCGTGGCGGCCGGTAGGGTCGGCGAGCATCAGCGACTTGTTGCCGGCGACCAACAGGCCGAAGGTGACGAGGAAGGTGTGCAGCAACGTCGCGTGGTACGGGTCCTTCAGGTTCTCATGGTAGAGCTTCCAGTTGCCGGGCAAGGTGTGACGGTAATAACCCAGCAAGCGCGGCTTGCGGCCATCGAAAGTCGCCTCGAACTCGCTGAGGATTTCAGGACCCAGATAGTCCTGGAAGCTCTCCACATCGGATCGATAGGATGCGAAGACGACGCCCCGATGCGCCGTGACGTTGAGCTGCCGCAGGCCGTGGTCGGCGTTCCGGAAATCCTTCGGCATGCCTCCCTTGCCATCGACGCCGCGGCGGAACGGAACCCCCGCCAGATTGCCCTTCAGATCGTAGGACCATTGATGGTAGGGGCAGACGAACTCCTTGGCATTGCCGCTCAGGTCGCGGCAAAACTCAGCGGCACGATGCGCGCAACGGTTTTCGAACACGTGGATGCTGCCGTCTTCCGCCCGTGATACGACGACCGGTGTCGGCCCGACATTGGAGCGGATGAAATCTCCGGGATTGGGGACTTCGCATTCCAGCGCGACGTAATTCCAGGTACGACCGTGAAAGATGCGTTCGATCTCGCGCTCGTAGATGGTCTGGTCGGTATAGACCCAGTCGGGGATGCGACGCAGACCTTCCTTCGGCCAGACATAGCGCGTGGTGATCGAGAGTGGTGCGTTGGCATTCATCTCGCTGACCTCCAGGTTAGGATATTCCCATTCGTCTTCAGACGATAATAGCCGCGCCCCGGCAGCCGTGAGATCGAAGGGATCACTCCGCTCGAGCGCGGCGCGGCCATCGCGAATGGCCTTAGCGTCGGAGAAAGCGACGACGCCTGTCAGACGCCCGCTGTCCCGGTCCAGGGTATAATACACCGCTCCTGTGGCAGAACCGGTCGCGCCGGAATGGGCAACCAGATCCGTCGGCCCAACGAGGCCGATTATCTGAACGTTGCGGCCGAACTGATCGGTCCAGAACCAGGGTTGTTGCCGCGCGCGTGAGGCGCCGCGTGCCATCGAGAGGCCGGAGGCGGCGCCCTGCTCTTCTGCGTTGTGCCAACTTTCCAGGCGAAGCAGGCGATCGACTCCGGGCAGAGCATACAACGCACAATCGCCGGCCGCCCAGATGTGCGGCACGCTGGTGCGGCCCTCTCCATCCACGACGATGCCATTAGCGACGTTGCAACCTGCCGCTCGCGCCAGCTCCAGTTCCACCTCAAGCCCGATGCCAACCAGAATGACGTCGACTTCGACGATCTCGCTGCCGTTCTCGACCGCGAGGCGGCCGCCGCGCGGCACGATGGCGCGCACATCGGCATCGAGCCTGACATCGACGTGATGCTGCTGCGCCAAATTCCTGAAGGTCTGGCCAAGGGCTTTCGGCAAAAGCCGCGACATGATCTCCGGTTCGCGCTCGAACAAGGTTACGACGAGCCCGCGCGCCGTTGCAGCCGATGCAAGCTCGAGACCGATGAAACCACCGCCGATGATTCCGACGTGCGAGCCGCGAGCGAATGCCTGTTCGATCGCCACGGCATCCTCAATCGTTCGCAGATGCAGCACATTGGGAAGATCGCTCCCGGGGATGGAAAGGCGGCGGGCACGGCCGCCGGTCGCAAGCAAAAGCGAGTCATACGACAGCGAGGTTCCGTCATCGAGACCAACGCTGCGTGATGCGGGATCGACGGCCGTCGCGCGTCGCCCGAGATGGAGCCGAACCCCGTAGCGATTGGCATCTGCCTCGCTCAATCTGTAGGTGGGCGGGACGTCCTTTCCCGAGAGCATGTCCTTGGACAAAGGCGGACGCTCATAAGGCAGATGCGCCTCGTCGCCGATCAGGTCGATCGCGCCATTGAATCCAGCCTCGCGCATCGCAATGATCGAGGCAGCCGCCGCCTGCCCCGCGCCGACGATGACAACGCCGCCGGATTGTATCGCCATGGCAGACGACGTCTCGGATCGACCTGCTTCGGCGATCGCGCCGCCCGGCAAATCGGGATCGACGAAAACGTCATCGCCCTCGACTCTGACCGCGAATGTCCTGATATCCCCTGTCAGCGGCGCGCAGAGCGCCTTGCCGGTGCGGATGTCGAACACGCCCTGGTGCAGCGGGCACTCGACTTTACCGTCCTCGACAAATCCTTCGCTAAGAAGCGCGAGCGCATGCGTGCATACGCCATGCGTTGCGTAAACATTGCCTTCAAGACGATAGAGCGCAAGCGGGAGTCCGTCGAGCTTCACGCCGATCACCCCGCCTTGCGGAATCGAATGAAGCGAAGCTGCGCGCTGCCATGCCATGGGCGACGACCCTCGACTGTGCCTCGACCTTATGCTCGCGAGCGCGAAACGCGATCCCATCTTGCTTAAGCGAGATCGTCAGTATAACCTCATATTTGGTCCAAACACAATATGCCTTTTGGACCGGTTCGAGTTAGCCCCAATAGGAAAGGACGCGACATGGCTCAGGAGCCCATCGCCACCAAGGGAAACTTCCTGCACATCTACGATTTTCGGGTGAAGGCGGGTCACGAAGCTGAATTCATCAAGTCGTTCGAGGCGTTCGATTATTCCGATGACAATCCGATGCACAAATCCTCGGCGCAGGTCAAAGACGGGGTGTTGTGCCGAGACACCGAGGATCCCCAGCGCTTCTTCCTGATCGCGGAGTGGGCCGACATCGAGGAACACGCCAAGATCCGTAAGATCCTCGCCAACGAGATCAAACCGGAATTCATCAAGTATATTGAGGGCGGCAAGTTCGTGCCGAAGTACGTCGAAGTCGTCTCTTCGACGCCGGATGAAATCCTTCAGAAGGCGGCAGGCTGATCCCGTGCAGCGGCAGCTCTATACGTTCTTCCGCTCCTCGACGTCGTTCCGGCTGCGCATCGCGCTGGCGTACAAGAGGCTCGATTTCGAGCCTCATTACGTCAGCCTGCCCAAAATGGAACATCACACCGCCGACTATTGCGGACTTAATCCACAACGGCTCCTGCCGCTCGTGATCGACGGTGGCCGCCGTTACATCCAGTCGATGGCCACCATCGAATATCTCGACGAGGCGTATCCGGAGCCGCCGCTGATTCCTCGCGACATCAACGATCGCGCTTACGTGCGCGCCGTATCGCAAATCATCGGCTGCGAGATGCATCCGCTAAACAACGTCCGGGTGCTCAAGCATTTGAAGACGCAGTTCGGCGCCGACGAGGCCGCAACGAAGGCCTGGTACGCCCACTGGATTACAGAGGGATTCCGCGGCCTGGAGGGCTATCTCAACGACACGAAACGTCACGGTATCTATTGCTTTGGCGATAGTATTACCATGGCGGACATATGCCTTATTCCGCAGGTCTTTAACGCCGCCCGATTTGACTGCCCGGTCGACGATTATCCCGTCATCAAGGGGATTTTCGAGCGATGCATGCAACTGCCTGCTTTCCGCGATACGCAGCCGAACACACAACCGGACGCTTTCTAGGCAGCGCTCGGGCTATAGATGGTGCGGCCAAGGTGATTGTTGCCTTCGATCAGCCTCAGCAGGGTATCAACGAAGGCCTTGCGCTCGTCCGGAAGCAGCGGCGCCAGCAGGCGATTCTGCGCCTTCAGCATGGCTGCGTACATTTCGTCGGTGACCCTCTGACCGGCCGGTGTCAGCCGCGCGAGCACCATACGCTTGTCCTGCTTGCTGCGGTGGCGCTCCAGCAATCCGCGCCGGGCGAGCCGCGCCAAAACATCCGCGACATTGGTGCGATCGATGCCGAGTTCGCGACCGATCGAGTTCTGGTCGAGGTCGGGATTGAGTGACAGTGTCGTGAGAAGACCGTACTGTACCGGCGTGATGTCGAAGTCGGCGCACTCTTCGAAAAAAAGCGCATAGTGAATCTGGTGCAACCGGCGCAGCAGATAACCTGGGCGTACCCAGAGCGGCATGTCCGGCGATCGCCCCTTGCGTATTTGTCCCTGGGTGGAAAAATCGCGTTTTTTCTTCGCCGGGCGTTCGGCACCCTTCGACTTCGTTGCTGTGTTGCGGCTTGTCATTTTCTTTTTGGAATCCAGTCTCATATCGCGCCGGCGGGCGCCGCTCATCCTCTAGATGTCCGGCAATTCAACTCGAAAGTACAGAAGATTTGTTCCAATCCCACGGTTGCGTGACACCCGCTTTGCATTCCCGGCTTGGGTCAGGAAAGAATTAGTCAGTACATCCTCCTATCTTGCGCCCGCTGGCAAACCTGCTAGCCTCATGTCCGCCGGTCAAGCTCATTTGAGGCTTCCATGCTGCATCTCCCACGTTGGTCCTGCGCACTCCTGGCGATTTTTGCGCTTCAGCTCTTGGTCACGCAAGCCGGCGCCGCCGATGCCATCCGGATACGACTGGACTGGACGCCGTGGGGCGACCAGGCACCCTTCCACCTCGCGCAGCAAAGCGGATTGTTCAAGAAATACGATCTCGACGTGAGCATAGACGACGGCAACGGGTCGGTCGCAACGGTCCAGATCGTCGGCAATGGCGAATACGACGTCGGCCACGCCTCACTCGCACCCGTGGCAATCGCACGCTCCAAGGGGTTGCCGGTCAAGGCGATCGCCGGGTTCATCCAGCAAAACGACATCGGGCTGCTGGTCCCGAAGGACGCCGGTATCAAAAGCGCGGCGGACCTGAAGGGCAAGAAGATCGCCTTCACGGCGGGTTCGCTAGAGGCGCCGTTCATCGACCGCTTCCTCGCCTCCGGCAAACTCAAACGTGACGATGTCGAGTTGATCAACGTCGACGCCGCTGGCAAGGCGGCCCTGTACATGACAGAGCGCGCCGATGCGGCGTTTTCCTCAGTGCCGTTCTTTCTCGCCGTGGTGAATTCGAAGCGATCATCGGCTGCGGTGCGCTTTTCCGACGCGGGCTTGCAGTTTCCAAGCTTCGGGCTGTTCGCCACCGAGAAAACCATTGCCGCCAAACATGACGCTCTCAAACGCTTCGTCAGCGTCGTGGCCGGTTGTTGGGCCTACATTTTCAAGGGGCACGAGGATGAAGGCGTGAAGGCGATCATCGCCGCGCGGCCGCAGTCGAAGCTCGATCCCAAGGTACTGCGCGAACAGATCGACACTCTGAAGGACTATGCCTTGACCGACGCCGTTCGATCGCTTCCGTTTGGAACCATGGCGCAGTCGGATTGGCAGCAGGCCCTGACGATCCTTTCGGACGGCGGCTTGCTTGGCTCCCCGGTCGAGGCCAAGGACGTCTTCACCAACGACCTCGTTGATCCCAAAATCGTCGCCGAAGTCGGTGCCACGCTGAAATGATCGCCGCAAAGGACGTTAGCAAACGCTTTGGCGATTCCGACGACGGCGTTACGGCGATCGAAAACATCTCGATTGATATTGCGCAAGGAGAGTTCGTCAGCCTGCTAGGGCCGAGTGGCTGCGGCAAGAGCACGTTCCTGCGTTGCCTCGCCGGTCTCGAACAGACCACCGGCGGCAGCCTTTTGATCGACGACAAACGCGTCGATGGTCCACCGGAACGGCTCGGCATGGCGTTTCAGCGCGATGCGTTGCTGGACTGGATGAACGTGCTCGACAACGTCCTACTGCCGGCGGACTTCGCCGGCTCACGCAAGTCCACCTTCGAGACACGCGCCCGCGAACTGCTCAAGATGGCAGGGCTCTCAGCTTTCGCACAAGCCTATCCGCGTACCTTGTCCGGCGGCATGCGCCAGCGGGTCGCGATGTGTCGCTCCCTGCTTCTGGAGCCGCGGCTGTTGCTGATGGACGAACCGTTCGGCGCGCTCGATGCGCTGACGCGCGACCAGCTCAACGTCGATCTCTACCGGCTCTGGCAACGGCAGCGCATGACGGTCGTGTTTGTCACGCACAGCATCTCGGAAGCGATTTTCCTATCCAGCCGCATTGTCGTGTTCAGCCCCCGGCCCGGCAAAGTGATCGAGGACATCCGCGTGGAGTTGCCGGACGAACGCAAGCTTTCGGTTCGCGAGACCGAAGCTTTCGGGCGCTACGCGCGCCATGTCCGCGGCCTGTTCGAAAGCATGGGACTGCTGCATGACTAAGAGCACCCGCGCCATCGCGCTCCGGCGCAAGGCAATGCCGTTTCTCGGGGCGATCGGATTTGTGCTGCTCTGGGAAGTGTTCTGCCGCGTCGATAACGTCCGACCGGTGCTCCTGCCCTCGCCGTCGCTGGTCTTCGCGGAGCTTGCGCAATCGCCCCTGTGGTTCGCAGAGCAAACCGCCTATACGCTCGGCATTACGCTGGCCGGATTTGCCGTCGCCGCCATCCTCGGCGTGCTGTTCGCCGTCGTCATCACCGAATGGAAATGGCTCGACCGACTGCTGTTTCCGCTCTTCGTGGGGCTCAACAGCGTACCCAAAGTCGCGATCGCCCCCCTTTGCATCATCTGGTTCGGCACTGGCGCCGAGCCAAAGATCGCTATCGCGTTTCTAATCGCCGTCTTTGCGGTAGTCATCGACACTATCCTGGGTCTACGGTCGGTGCCGTCGGATACGCTCGACCTTGCGCGTACCTTGCGGGGTTCGCGCTGGAAGGTCCTGACGCGCATCAAGCTGTTCTGCGCCCTTCCCCATCTGTTCGCCGGCCTCAAGGTCGCGATGTCGCTGGCGCTGGTCGGCGCCATCGTCGGCGAGTTCGTCTCGTCGCAGCGCGGCCTCGGCTACGTCATCCTGAGCGCGCAAGGCATGTTCGACACTCCGCGCGTCTTTGCCGCGATTGCCATCCTTGCCGTGCTCGGCGTCATTCTGATCGAGATCGTCAGCTTCGTCGAGCGGCTGGCCCTTCCCTGGCATTCCAGCGCAGGTCAGTCTGCGCACTAGGATCTCGCGATACGGCGCGCGCGATGCTTCCGCGGCCGCCCTGCGCATTGCCGCAATGGCAAGCACACGCGCGCACTCTTTTTCCTCACCGTAGCAAGAGATCGAATTTGACAGCGTTCCGAATATTCATCAGTATACCTCATATTTTGAATAATCGCCTGGGACGCGCAGCTGGGGAGAAGTGCAATGATTACTCTCCGAAGTGAGAATGCCGTGGGAATTGGAGCGAGATCGTTCCGCCCGGCCCGTTGTTCATCCCTCTCGTCTCCGACCGGCGCCGATCTTCCCTATCGAGTTCTGCAACGTCTTCTGTCGCCTGCGCGGCGGCGAAACCATGGAGCATTGCGATGAAAAGGCGCACTTTCCTTTCCCAGGCAGCCGGCGTCGCCGCTGCTGCAGTTTCCACCCCTGCCCTTGCGCAAACCGGACAGGTCCGCTGGCGGATGACGACAAGTTGGCCGAAGACCCTTGATACGATCCATGGCTCCGCGGACTTGATGAGCAAGCGCATCGCTCAACTCACCGACGACAAATTCCAGATCAGCGTGTTTCCCGGCGGCGAACTGGTGCCGGGCACGCAGGCGTTCGACGCGGTGTCCAACAGCACGGTGGAGTGCGGACACACGCTGACGGCATTCTATGTTGGCAAGAACCCGGCCTATGCTTTCGATTCCGGCGTCGCGTTCGGCGCCAACTCGCGTCAACAGGCCGCATGGCTTTACTATGGCGGGGGGCTCGAGGTGTTGCGCGAGGTCTTCAAACCAGCCGGCGTGCTCAACTTTCCCTGCGGCAATACCGGCGTGCAAATGGGCGGCTGGTTCCGAAAGGAGATCAACACCGTCGAGGATCTGAAGGGTCTTCGCATGCGGATCGGCGGGATGGGAGGCAATGTGCTGTCGCGCCTCGGCGTCACGCCAACGCAAATTCCGACCGGCGAGATCTACCCCTCGCTGGAGCGCGGCACGATCGATGCAGCGGAGTGGATCGGCCCCTATGACGACGAAAAGCTCGGTTTCGCCAAGGTCGCAAAATACTATTATACGCCCGGCTGGTGGGAAGGCTCGGCGATGATCACTACCCTCGTCAACGCGAAGGCCTGGGAAGCGCTTCCGGCATCGTTCAAGGCAGCTTTCGAAGCCGCCGCCAATGAGCAGAATCTGCTGATGCAGGCAAAATACGATGCGGTAAATCCGGAGGCATTGCGGCGGTTGGTCGGCGGTGGCACTCAGCTCCGCGCATTTCCGCAGCCCGTCCTTGAAGCTTGCTACAAGGCGTCGGTCGAAACATTCGACGACTTCGCCACCAAGAGCAGCGACTTCAAGAAAGTTTACGAGCACTGGAAGGCGTTCATGAACCAGTCGAACACCTGGTTCCGCGTGGCCGAATTCCGGCTTGACGCCTTTCGTTACGGCGCCACTGCGTGGTGACTCCCGGTTGAGCCGCCACTGAGGAAGAAACCAGCTCGCTTGGTGTGGAAGGACGGTGAATGACAAAGGAGCAGGGTATCGGCGCCCGGGTGCCCCGAAAGGAGGACGCGCGCCTCCTGCACGGCCGCGGACGTTATGTTTCCGATATCATTCTTCCCGGCCAGAGCGAGGTGGCCTTCCTGCGAAGCCCCGCCGCGCATGCGACGCTTCGCGGAATTACCAAACCACAAGGACTGGGCTCCGCCGTATTTACGAGCGCAGATCTGACGGGCGTTCAGCCGATCGCCGCGCCCTGCACGGTGCCGAGCTACAAGGTATCCCTGCAATACCCGCTGGCCCGCGGCAAAGTGCGCTTCGCCGGCGAATTGGTGGCCATGACGGTCGCACCCACACGCGCCGAGGCCGAAGACATTGCCGAGCAGATCGAACTTGATCTCGACGAACTGCCCCCGCTCGTCGACGCGCATGCGACACGCGCGACGACTGAGATACGGGTGCACGAGGAGTGGCGGGACAATCTATTTCTCACGCTCGACTACAACAGCGGTTTCGACGAGCAGATGCGGAATGCCACCGTGATCGTCGAACGCGAAGTAACGATGGCGCGGCAGGCGATGGTCCCGCTCGAAGGCAAGGCGATTGTCGCCGATTGGGATTTTCAGGCCGACCAGCTCGTGGTTTACACCTCGACACAAGTGCCTCACGTTATCCGTATCGGACTGGCCGAGTGCCTCGGGATCGAGGAAGGACGCATCCGCGTCATCGCGCCCGATGTCGGCGGCGGCTTCGGCTACAAATGCGTGTTGCAGCCTGAGGAAATTTGCGTCGCGTGGCTCGCACTCACCTTCAAGCGTCCATTCCGTTACGTCGAAGACCGCCGCGAGCACCTCATCGCGGGGGCCAACAGCCGGCAGCATCATTATCGGCTAAAGGCCTATGCGGACGACCGTGGACGTCTGCTCGCGCTCGACGCCGAGATCACGATCGATGGCGGCGCGTATTCGAACTGGCCGTTCACGGTGGCGCTCGAGCCGGGACAGGCGACCGGCAACCTGCCCGGCCCCTATGACATCAAAGGCTATCGCTGCAAGACTTACTGCGTCGCCACCAACAAGCCGGGCTTCCTGCCCTATCGCGGGGTTGCACGCACAAGCGTGTGCTTCGCGATCGAACTTCTGATCGACGCCATTGCCCGAAAGGTCGGGCGCGAGCCATGGGAAGTGCGCCGCGAAAATCTGGTGACGCCAGAGGCGATGCCCTACACCAACATCGCACGCAAGCGTTATGACACCGGCGATTACCCGCAGAGCCTCGACACAGTTCGGCGCGAGATCGATCTCGACAAGTGGCGCGCGCGCCAACGCCGCGGCGAGCCGGACGGGCGCCGCATCGGCATCGGTTTCGCCAGCTATTGCGAACAGTCGGCGCACGGAACAAGCGTGTTCGCCGCGTGGGGTCTACCGCTGATTCCCGGCTACGACCAGGCGACGGCGCGGCTCCTGGTCGATGGCAGTCTCGAAATACACGCCGGCGTTCACTCGCATGGCCAGGGCATGGAGACGACGTTGGCGCAAATCGCCCATGAGGTGATCGGCATCGACATCGCCAAAATCCGTGTCATTCTCGGCGACACCGGAACGACCCCCTTCTCGACCGGCACCTACGCCTCGCGCAGCATCGTCATGACCGGGGGCGCGGTAGCCAAAAGCTGCGAGGCCTTGTTGCCGCGGCTGCTTGCGATCGGCGCACACCTGATGCAATGCGCGACCAACACCGTGCATTACATGCCCGGCCGCGTCGTCGGACCGCAATCGTCGGTGTCGGCGAAGGAAATCGCGGAAGCCTGGTACCGGCGTCCGCAATTGCTACCGCCGGACGTCGACGTCAACGGCCTGGAGGCGACAATCGGTTACAAGCCGGACGTCGACACCGGCGTGTTCAGCTATGCCTCGCATGCGGTTGCGGTAGCGGTAGACGTCGAGGTCGGAAGCATTGAAATCCTCGACTATGTGATCGCGGAAGATTGCGGGAGGATGGTCAATCCGATGGTGGTCGATGGTCAGACCATGGGCGGAGCGGCCCAGGGGATCGGCACGGCGCTATTCGAGGAAAGTCCCTATGACGCCAACGGCCAGCCGCTCGCCTCGACCTTCATGGATTATCTGTTGCCCGGCCCCACCGAGGTTCCGAAATTCCGCCTCTACCACACCGAAACGCTTTCCCCGCACACCAAGTTCGGCATCAAGGGCATGGGTGAAGGCGGCGCCATTGCGCCACCGGCGGTGTTGTTCAACGCGGTCAACGACGCACTACGCGGACTCAATGTCGAGCTATCCGAGACGCCGCTGACGCCGCGCCGCCTGCTGGCGGCGATCGAGCGAGCAGCGACACAAAAGCGCCCGATCGCCGCCGGGGCCAAATCATGAAGGCCGCGGCCTTTGAATACATGCGCCCAACGGATGTCGCTGACGCACTTGATGCCCTGAGGAAGAACCCAGGCGCGAAGCTGATCGCGGGCGGCCAGTCGCTGGTGCCCATGCTCAATCTCAGACTAGCCCGGCCGCAGCTGTTGATCGACATCGCAGGTATTGCTGCCTTGCGCACGGTCGAGGATCGCAAGACGCATGTGCGCGTCGGCGCCACCGTTACGCACGCCGAGCTGGAAAATCGATCGATATCGGACTGTGCTTTGTTGCAAAAGGTCGCCCGCGGAATCGCCTATCGCGCCATCCGCAACCGCGGCACGGTCGGAGGGAGCATGGCGCATGCCGATCCAGCCGCCGACTGGCCGTTGACGATGGCTGCCATCGGCGCCACCGTCGTCGTCGCAGGACAAGGCGGCGCGCGTCAACTGCCGGCCGACGATTTCATGCTCGGCGCATTCCAGACCCGTCTGGCCGACGACGAGGTCCTTGTCGCGGTTGACGTGCCGAAGCTCTCGTCGAAGGCGCGGTTTGGCTATTACAAATTCTGCCGGAAGCCCGGCGAATTTCCCGAAGCAAGTGCCGCCGCCGTGTTCGATCCGGTTTCCCGGACGGCGAGGCTTTATCTCGGCGCGCTTGCCGGAGCCCCGCGACCGCTGCACGGCCTCGCCACGACCATCGCACGCGAGGGTGCAGCCGCCATCACCGATGCCGCGATCGCGACGGCCGTGGACGAAGCCAGCCAGGGCGACGCCGCAGAACGCAGGATGCGCCGTGCCGCCGTGGCGCGCGCGCTGAAGGAGGTTTTTACACCGTGACCACCGTCGGCTTCACCCTCAACGGCACGCCGGTTTCATCGGACGTGCAGCCGCGCACGCATCTCGGTGACTTCCTGCGCGATCGCCAGCGTCTTTCCGGAACGCATCTCGGCTGCGAACACGGCGTCTGCGGCGCATGCACAGTCCAGATCAACGGCGCTCCGGCGCGATCCTGCCTCACGCTAGCAGTGGCCTGCGGCGGCGCGGAAGTCATCACCATCGAGGGTTTCGACCAGGACCCGGTAATGGCCGACCTGCGCGAAGCGTTCACGGCGCATCACGGGCTCCAGTGCGGCTTTTGCACGCCGGGCATGCTGATATCGGCGCGCGATATCGTGCTTCGGTTGCCGAACGCCGATGAGCGAACGATTCGAAGGGAGCTCTCCGGCAATCTGTGCCGCTGCACCGGCTATGTGGGCATCGTGAACGCGATCTCGTCCGTGATCGAAAAGCGCAAAGCAGAAAGTGGAGCGACGACAGAAATCGCGCGCGAGCCGGCCGCATCGTTCACGACCTTTGAGCCTGCGGCACCTGCCCCCATCTTTGGCGATCGCCTGTCCACCCCGGCACCTCGTGAAACGATGGATGACACTGCCGTTCGACCGGGCTGGACACGCTTCAACGAGAGCTTCGTCATTCAGAAGCCTCGCGCGGTGGTTTGGGAACTGTTCAACGACGTCCGGCGGGTGGCCTCCTGCCTGCCCGGCGTCGAAGTCACCGCATGTGACGACACCTCCGTGAAAGGACGTATGACGACGAAACTCGGCCCGATCTCGGCAAGCTTCGCCGGCACGGCTATGATCACGCGCGACCCCGCAAACTGGCGCGGCACGATTGTCGGCGCCGGCAGTGACGGCGGATCCGGCTCGCGCACGCGGGGCGAAGTCGCCTACAAGCTTGAACCTGTTAGTCAACACGAAGCAACACGCGTCGATATATCCGTCGACTACAATTTACAAGGATCACTTGCTCAGTTCTCGCGCTCGAACCTGGCGCAGGAGTTCGCCCGGCAACTCGTGGCGCGATTCGCTACGAATTGCAGCGCTCTGCTTAGTGGCAACCCACCGGCGAAACCCTCGAACGATTCTCTCCGAGTCGCCAATTTCCTCTGGCTCGCGGTCACGGCGGCACTCAAGCGGATGGTTGGTCGTTCGTGATAGGTGCCCAGCGCACTGCCCCAATCCGCAAGCTGATATGCCGTCAGATGCTGTAAACGTCTGCGCTTGAGAATTATCTGACTTTCTCCGAGCGTGCGTACGATCCGCCTTCCCCTCAAAAGCGGATATCCCGTAGGTTGACTGAATGTTCCGGAATAGGTCGGCCTACGGCCTGCCCCAAATCCGGCAAGGCGGTGCCATTGCGCGGCGCCACGGGCAGGCGTCTTAGCAAAAAGGAGTCAGTTCGCGGACTGATAAGGTTTTCATGCCGGGCGGAACTAGCGATCTATCCCGTTCCGGTCGCGAAGCCTGATCACATGGCCTTATTTACGACCTGAAGCGCCCCGGGATCGAAGCATGGGTGCCGCGATCCGGCCCAAGGACCGCCGAAATCAGCGCCGACGTTCGAAAACGGGCTTAAGGGGTAACAGGAGCGCTGGCAATGAAAGCGTTCGCAGGGTTGGCCGTCACGGCCGGACTGATTGTTGCGATCCCCGCCGCAAATGCCCAGACATCGGCGCGCCACGATGCTGGAAAGTCGCCCCACCACGCGGCGTCTAATTCCAAAAGACCCTATTTCGTAATGTCGCTGCAGACCATACTTCGGCACCTGTTGCGGCCGCGGGCCTCGATGTCGCACGTTGCCAGGCGCAGCGTCCCGTTGCCACCACCGGAGCCCACGGAAGTCGCCGCTGGGCCGGCCGAACCCGCGGCCCAGACAAAAACGATTGACGCGACAAGTGGCCCTCCGAGTGAGAGCACAGGCACCGTCGGTAAAGCTAACCCGCCAACGCCGCAGATCCTTCCAACCCATGACATGCCTGCCGTGCAGGGGCTGGAGTAGCTCAGCGATGTCGCCGAGTGCTCCGCTTATCCTCCCGTGGCAGTATCCAGTGGCTTTTCCCATCTCAAGCGTTCGGCCGCTGCAGCGTTGGCGCTGGGTAGCGGGCATAAAGGATGTCGACGCGGTCCCGCCACATCGCCACGAACGCGCCCGAGGTGAGACGATCGACCGACTTCCATTCGCGTTTGACCGCCGGCAGCGTGTTGCCCCAGATGGCACGCTTGCACCATCGCTCGCCCTTCGCCAAGCCCTCCTGGGTTGTGCACATCGATTTCCAGGCAATCTGCTGCGGATGCTTGACGTGTTCGGCGGCTCCTTCCCAGCCCTGCTGGTGGATCAGGTAGAGATCGGGAAACGTCGGCTTCTTGTGCGTTATTACTTCGAATAGCGCAGCCTCGGTGACGAACTTGTAGGCGGCACCCATGGCGTTGTCGCGAGGATTGAGGATGTCGCCCGATCCGTAGTCGCTGAACTCAGACTTGCTCAGCTGAAACAGACCGATATAGGAGCCGGTGCGTTCCCTGGGATTGAAATCGGATTCGATTTTGGCGACCGCCTTCATGAAATTGGCATCGACACCGAACGCTTTGGCCGCGCGTTCGATCTCCTGGACGGGCGTTCCGAGCGGAACGTCGCGCAATGCCGCCAAGGCGATCTTCGCGGGTTTCTCCGGCGGCGGAATTTCCGAATAGACGTAGTACTTCAGATAGGGCAGTTCACCCTTGTCCGGATTGGGCGAAGCAGCGGGTCGACGGTCCTGCTGTGGCGTCGCCTCATTCTCGGGCGGCACAGCCTCAAGGCTGGCACTGGCCTGCAACATACGCCCTTGCCGCAGCGAACTGGTCACATCGGACGGCATCACCGCGTCCGGCGCCGCGGCGCTGAAACCCGCCGCAACAATCGCATTAGCCGATGATCTTGTATCGAATTTCGCCTCGATGACCGGGGGCGGCAACGCTGCGCGGGCGTTTGTCAGAACCGTCGTCACATTCAGCGGGATAGCGCTGAACGCATCAGCAACTCTCGCATTAGGCGTTGCCACGCTCAGTCGCGATATCGCGATCTGATGAATCGCGGCTAGCGAAGTCGCGGTCAGCGCGCCGGCAAAACAGCATACTCGCCAAATGTTCAATGTCGCCCCGCGCGCCGCCGCGCCCCCATTCAATTCCGACTGCAGATCCCCGACTTGGCACGCAAATTAAGGGGGCGAAGGGAAGATAATGGGGCGCACCTGTGGCGCAGGCGCGGTCAGCCTCGGCGGCGTCGTCAAGATCGCCTAAATTGGAAGTTGTGGTCTTAATGTGCCTCCTTCGTTTAGGCCAGTATCGCACTTGCCTGCCGTCCGTGTGCTGACAAGCACGCTTTCCAATTGGCGAACGAGTGAGGCATCGACATGGCCATTCCCGAAAATCACTTCGAGGGAAATGGCGAACTAGCGAAAGCCGGCAATGCCATCGACAAAATTGCTGGTGAGCCGCAGGAATTGCCGGGTCAGGTTCTCGATGCTGCCAAGTCTGAAATAATGAAACAGATCGACAAGTTCCGGCGCGCCCGTAAGCAAGAGCGCCAGTTCAACAAGGCGTTGGCTGTCGTTAAGAAGCACGGCGACGAGATACAATCCAAGCTCGCCGCGTAAAGGCTAGACAAACAACAAAAGCCGCCCGCAACGGGGCGGCTTTTTCATTTGCAGGTACAATTCAAGAGGACCGTTCCTTTAGGCGGCAGCGGCACTCCCTCGAACATCTCGCGGCGCTTATTCCATAGCGTCCGAGGGCGTACACGTGTCCTTGTCGAGCAGGCGCCGATATGCCATTGGCACTTAATCCCCACTTACACGCTCGCTGTCAGTTAGATATGCCTCACGTCATTCCATAATCGAATCGCGGGTTCCGAGAGGTGGTGCTCGTAGCCGAGAATGCTGAGGCTGGCCGTCTCCAATACGAACGACCCGCCGCCTGCTGCGTCAAGTCCTAGCCAGCGTGCCGCTAGCACACGCAGAAAATGTCCACTGGAAAACAGCAGTACGTTTTCGTTGATTGATCGAACCCGGGCCACGACACGGTCCGCCCGCGCCCCGATTTCGTCCGTGGACTCGCCGCCGGGACAACCGTCGCGGAACAATCGCCAATTTGGACGCCGTTTGCGAATTTCGACTGTGCGGATGCCTTCATATTCGCCGTAGTTCCACTCTGCAAGATCGGGATCGATTTCAGATCGATCACCGAAACCGGCCAACTCGCAGGTTCGGACCGCGCGCTTCAGCGGGCTGGTGAACACTTTCGAGAACGTCATGTTCTTCAGGCGGGGCTTGAGAGCGAGCGCATCGGATTCGCCGCGTTCAATGAGCGGTAGGTCGGTGAGGCCGGTGTGCTGGCCCGAGAGGCTCCACGCGGTCTCGCCGTGCCGAGCGAGGTAAACAATGGGGAGGAGGCCACTCATCGAATCGCATTCCCTTCTTTAATGATCAATACTGCAGGTGCGCTTGCATGTGTCGCGAATGGCTGTTCACGTTTGTTTCAGTGAGCGAAGCAAGTCTCGAGCACCACAGATATCCTATATTAGACACTTGGCGGATGAACACATCATCCGCCCCATCTTGCCATCTGTGGGACGGCAGCACGGTTACTAGCGTTCACCTGAATGGCCGCCTCCCGATGCAACGGCACCACGCGGTGCAATGGGCTTGATGCAACTCATGCCCGACACTTGGGTAGAGCTTAGCGCTCGCTATGAGCTCGGTCTCGACCCGTTTGATCCGCGCGACAACTGAAAGCTGGCGCCAGGGTGGCCGATGTCGGATGCGGCCACGGCGCCTCTACAATCGTGATGGCGCAAGCCTACCCCAATTCAGAGTTCTTCGGGTTCGATTACCACAAGCCTTCGATTGAACGCGCGAAGGTCCTGGCGCAGGAAGCGGGGGTGGGAGACCGCATCACGTTC
>Ga0210396_10000369_pt1 | contig 62351 bp, 50 predicted proteins | sample IncBWH17OmetaG_FD_155466 | JGI IMG/M metagenome (GOLD analysis project Ga0210396, IMG submission 155466) | Forest soil microbial communities from Barre Woods Harvard Forest LTER site, Petersham, Massachusetts, United States - Inc-BW-H-17-O ... | reverse complement strand
AGACCCACACGCCAAACTAGCCTCGGGCTCAGGCGCACCAAGCGAAAATCGGCGTCGCGGGCGACCCCCGGATCATCCCATTTTCATCAGGCCGCGCGGGCCCGCAGCGCGGGCACGGAAACTAGCCCAGCACGTCTGGCGAAGGCCTCCTGCGGAAGCCCTCTTTCTGTGCGCAGCGACCTGGCCGCGGCGCCGAACGCCACGCTGGCGGCAGATTTCTTGGGTGGCATGGGATGGCGATTTGCAGGGGAAAGGTGTGGGATTTGCGGAGCGGTCACACACGGCTTATGATTCCCGGTGTGCTGACAACTGTCTGCAACAGTACATCCCCCGCCGACGGAAGAGCCAGCGGCCGTGCCCGCCCTTGAAGTCCTTGCCGTGGTGGTGGCGTTGCCGGAGGCGATGCTCGCCCTGCGCGAGCTGTGGTCGCGCCGTTGCGGGCCCGGTCGCACCGTGCGCCCGAGCACCGAGCTCGAGCTCACAGTCCATCTCAAGGTACGCCGCCATTGAGCCGCCCCTGGCTCCGGGCCAGGCTCGCAAGCTGAACGTCAGCCTGCCGCGCGGCGCGCTGTCGGCGACGAGGGCGCCCAGCTATCGTCACCGTCCTTGAGCGACGCGCTTCCCATCGCCGTGCTCGTGTCCGGCGCCGGCACCAACCTGCAGGCGCTGCTCGACACCGTGCACGGGCGCGAGGCCGACGTGGTGGCGGTGGCCTCCAGCGTCGCCGGCGCGCCCGCGCTCGCGCGCGCCGAGGCAGTCGGGGTGGCCACAGCGGTGTTCGCTCGCGCCGCCCACCCCGACCGCCGCGCTCGCGACGCCGCGGTCGCAGACTGGCTGGCCGAACGCGGCGCGCGCCTGGTGGTGCTCGCCGGCTACATGGAGCTGCTCGGCGAGGCCTTTCTCTCGCGCTTTCCGCGCGCGGTCATCAACGTGCACCCGTCGCTGCTGCCAGCGTTCCCCGGGCTGGGCGCGATCGAGCAGGCGCTCGCGTACGGCGTCAAGGTGTTCGGCGTGACAGTGCACTTCGTCGACGCCGGCGTCGACACGGGCGCCGTGATCCTGCAGCGCGCAGTCGAGCTGCCCGACGCGCGCGAGCCCGGCGAGGTGCTCGCCGCGCTGCGCCCGCTCGAGCACGAGCTGCTGCCGCGCGCCGTCGCGCTGTTCGCCCGCGGCGCGCTGCGCGCCGACCCCGAGAACCCGCGCAGGACGCTCGTCGAGGCCGAGGGATAACCTGCACGGGGTGAGCCCCGAAGGCGATGTCATGACCGACCACGCATCCGGGGTCGCGCGTGCGGCACCCGGCGAGGTGCGCGTGCGCAGGGCGCTGCTGTCGGTGTCCGACAAGGCCGGCATCGTCGAGTTCGCGCAGGGCCTCGCCGAGCTGGGCGTCGAGCTCGTGTCCACCGGCGGCACCTCACGCGCCCTGGCCGACGCAGGGATCTCCGTGCGCGCGATCGAGGACTTCACCGGCTTCCCCGAGATGATGGACGGGCGCGTCAAGACGCTGCACCCGCGGCTGTACGCGGGCCTGCTCGCACGGCGCGACCAGGACGAGCACCTCAGCGCCGCGTCCGAGCACAGCATCGAGCAGGTGGACCTCGTGTGCGTGAACCTGTACCCGTTCGAGCAGACCATCGCGCGCGGCGACGCCTCTGAGGCGGAGGTCATCGAGAACATCGACATCGGCGGGCCCACCATGATCCGCGCCGCCGCCAAGAACAGCGCGTTCGCCGCCGTCGTCGTCGACCCGGCCGACTACCAGCGCGTGCTCGGCGAGCTGCGCCGGTCCGACGGCATGCTGTCGCTCGACACCCGCAAACGGCTCGCCGGCAAGGCCTACGCGTGCACCGCGCGCTACGACGCCGCCATCTCCACTTGGTTCGCAGCGCGCGACGGCGACGGTTTCCCCGACAGCTGGCGGGACGCCTACGAGAAGGTCATGGACCTGCGCTACGGCGAGAACCCGCACCAGCAGGCCGCCTTCTACGCGCGCGCCGGCTCGCCCACGCACCTGCTCGCCGGCGTCGAGCAGCTCCACGGCAAGGAGCTGTCGTTCAACAACCTGCTCGACCTCAGCTCCGCCCGCGAGCTCGTCGAGGAGTTCTCAGAGCCCGCCTGCGCGATCCTCAAGCACAACAACCCCTGTGGCTGCGCCGTCGGCTCAAGCGGTCTGCAGGCCTACGAACGCGCCTTCGCGTGCGACCCCGAAAGCGCCTACGGCGGCGTCATCGCCGTCAACCGCCCCGTCGACCTCGCCTTCGCCGAAGCGCTCGGCAAGCAGTTCATCGAGGTGCTGCTCGCGCCCGGCTACGACGCCGCCGCGCTGCAGGCGCTGCAGGTCAAGAAGAACGTGCGCCTGCTGGAGCTCAGCGACTGGCCCGCCCCCCTGCGCGAGGTCGAATCCAAGCCCGTCATCGGCGGCCAGCTCGTGCAGACCCACGACGTCATCGCCGAGACCCGCCAGCAGATGAACGCCATGAGCGCCCGTCAGCCCACCGAGGACGAGTGGCGCGACATGCTGTTCGCCTGGACCGTCTGCCGCCACGTGCGCTCCAACGCCATCGTGCTCGCCGCCGGCGGCGCCACCATTGGCATTGGCGCCGGCCAGATGAGCCGCGTCGACGCCGTGCGCATCGCCGTGCAGAAGGCGCAGAAATTCCTGCCGGAGGCGTTGGCCGGCGCGTCGCTCGCCTCCGACGCGTTCTTCCCCTTCCCCGACGGCCCGCAGATCGCGCTCGACGCCGGCGTCAGCGCGTTCATCCAGCCGGGAGGGTCCGTGCGCGACGAGGACGTCGTCGCCGCGATTGACGCGGCGGGGGCTGCGATGGTTGCCACGGGCGTGCGGCACTTCAGGCACTAGCGATTCGGGCGCCGACGGCGTACGATCGAAGCATGTGCCGCAACATCAGAAACCTCAACAACTTCGAGCCGCCCGCCAGCGACGAGGAGATCCGAGCGTCCGCGCTGCAGTACGTGCGCAAGATCAGCGGCTTCACCAAGCCCTCGCAGGCCAACGAACAGGCCTTCGAGCGCGCGGTGGACGCCGTCACGGAGATCTCCACGAGCCTGCTGGACGAGCTCGTCACGAACGCGCCACCCAAGAACCGCGAGGTCGAGGCCGCCAAGGCCCGCGCCCGCGCAGCGCAGCGCTACGCGGCGTAGTCGCGCGTCGCGTCACGCGGCGGCCTCTGCGCGAGCGGTCTCGCGCAGATCGCTGCTGCCCCGACGCCCGCACTCGGTGCTTCGCGCCCGCCCGGCGGGAGGGACTTGAAGAAAGTGCTGTCACGATATATCGTGTAACTACTTTGATAGCTCACGATAGGATTTAGACATGTTTGGAAATGCGATTTACTCAACGGGCGCAAAGCCCGGCTGCCGCTCCGCCCACCACGGCGATCGGCACGGACACGGACACGGACACGGCTTCGCGTTCGGACCGCGCGGCGACTTCGGCCCGTTTGGCGGCTTCGGTCCCGGCTTCGGCGGTGGCGGCGGCGGGCCGCGAGGCCGCGGCCGCAGGGCCAGGCGCGGAGACATCCGCACGGCCGCGCTGCTGCTGCTGGCGGAGGAGCCGCGCAACGGCTACCAGATCATGCAGGAGGTGCAGGAGCGCAGCGGGGGCATCTGGAGCCCGAGCCCCGGCTCGGTGTACCCGGCGCTGTCGCAGCTCGAGGACGAGGGCCTGATCCGCACGGAGGAGAGCGACGGGCGCAAGCTGTTCGCGATCACCGACGCGGGACGCGCGCTGGTGGACGAGCGCGGCGCGGACCGCCCGGCGCCGTGGGAGCAGTCCGGCGACGCCGCCGGCGAGATGCACGAGCTGGGCAAGCTGATGCGCGAGGTCGCGTCCGCGTTCGTGCAGGTGATGCGCACCGGCAGCGGCGGACAGATGGCGAGCGCGCGCGACGTGCTCGCGAACACCCGCCGCGACCTCTACCGGATCCTCGCGGACGGCGACGTCGGCGGCGGCGCTGCCGGGGGCGACTCCGGCGATGGGCCGGACGCAGGCGCGGATGCCGGTACGGTAGACAAGCAGAGTTGAGCCACCCCGCGACCACCACATCAAGCACCACCCCGACCAGGACGGCGGCCAGCCCCGCCGTCCTGGTCGACGGCCTGGTCAAGCGCTATGACGAGGTGGAAGCCGTGCGCGGCATCGACTTCGAGGTGGCCAGCGGCGAGATCTTCGGCTTCCTGGGGCCCAACGGGGCGGGCAAGTCGACGACGATCAACATGCTGTGCACGCTCGTGCGCCCCAGCGGCGGCTCGGCGCGCGTGGCGGACCACGACGTGGTCACCGAACGCGACGACGTGCGGCGCAACATCGGCTTGGTGTTCCAGGACTCGACGCTCGACGGCTACCTCAGCGCCGAGCAGAACCTGCGCCTGCACGCGGAGCTGTACGGGGTGCCGCGCGAGCTGGTGCGCGAGCGCATGCGCCAGGTGACGGAGATGGTGGGGCTGTGGGAGCGGCGCGACAGCCTCGTGAACACGTTCTCCGGCGGTATGAAGCGGCGCCTTGAGATCGCGCGCGGCCTGCTTCACTCGCCGCGCGTGCTGTTCCTGGACGAGCCCACCGTGGGCCTGGACCCGCAGACGCGCAGCTCGATCTGGCGCTACATCCGCGAGCTGAAGGCGCGCGAGGACATCACGATCTTTCTCACCACGCACTACATGGACGAGGCGGAGTACTGCGAGCGCATCGCGATCATGGACCAGGGCCGGATCATCGTGCTGGACACGCCGGAGGCGCTGAAGGAGAAAGTCGGCAAGGACCGCGTGCAGATCCAGACCGACGACGACCAGGCGGCGATCGCGGCGCTGCGCGAGCGCTTCGCGATCGAGGCGACGGTGGCGGAGGGCGTCGTCACGTTCGGCGTGCCGTCGGGCGAGCAGTTCGTGCCGCGTCTGTTCGACGAATGGGATCCCGGCCACCCTCCGATCCGCTCGGTGAGCGTCGCGCGCCCGTCGCTGGACGACGTGTTCATGTCCTACACGGGCACCACGATCCGCGACGCGGAGGCGACGAGCACCGATCGCATGCGCAACGTCGCGAGGATCATGGGGCGCTGATGGCAACCGAGATCGCCCGCGTGCGCGTCCCCGCGCGCAGCGCGCGCGGGGAGCTGCGCGCGGTGAAGGTGGTGTGGAAGCGCGAGATGATCCGCTTCAGCCGCGACCGCCTGCGCATCCTGACGTCGCTGATGCAGCCGTTCCTGTTCCTGTTCGTGCTCGGCACGGGCCTGTCGCGGCTGGCGTCGGCGGGCACGCACGGCGTCAACCTGCGCACGTTCGTGTACCCCGGCGTGCTGTGCATGGCGGTGATGTTCACGGCGATGTTCTCTGCCGCTTCGCTCGTGTGGGACCGCGAGTTTGGATTTTTGAGAGAGATGATGGTCGCGCCGGTGAGACGCAGCTCGCTCGTGTTGGGCAAGTGCCTGGGCGGCGCGACCGTGGCGGCCTTTCAGGGTGTGATCGTGCTGTGCCTGGCGGGCCTCGTCGGCGTGCCGTACGCGCCCGGCCTGATCCTGGAGGTGCTCGGGCTGTCGCTGCTGCTCGCGTTCGCGATCACCGCGTTCGGCGTGATGGTGGCGGCGCGCATCACGCAGATGCAGTCGTTCATGGCGCTGATGCAGATGGCGATCATGCCGATGTACTTCCTCTCGGGCGCGCTGTTCCCCGTGTCGGGCCTGCCGCAGTGGCTGGAGATCCTCAACCGCATCGACCCGCTGACGTACGCCGTGGACCCGATGCGCCGCGTGGTGTTCTCGCACCTGAACATCAGCGCCGCGGCGCGCCACGCGCTGGACCCGGGCGTGACGTGGTGGAGCTGGCATGTGCCGGGGCTGGTGGAGGCGGGCGTGGTCAGCCTGCTGGGACTGGTGATGCTGACGGTCGCGATCGTGGAGTTCGGCCGCGCCGAGTGAGCTCGTAGTCCTCGGGCCGGAAGCGCTTCAGGCGCTGGCGGTAGGGCCAGGTTGAGCCCGGCCAGATGGTGGTGTTGCGGCCGTGCTCGTCCAGATACCAGCTGGAGCAGCCGCCGGAGTTCCACACGGTGCCCTGCAGCCGTTGCTGCAGCTGCTCGTTGTAGGTGCGCTGCACCGGCTCGCGCACCTCGATCACGTCGTGCCCGCCGCGGCGCATCACGCGCAGGCCCTCCATCAGGTAGTGCAGCTGCGACTCGATCATGAACACGATCGAGTTGTGTCCGAGGCCGGTGTTGGGGCCGACGAGCAGGAACAGGTTGGGGAAGCCGGCCACGGCGGTGCCGAGGTACGCCTGCGCGCTGCCGCTCCACGCCTCCGCCAGCGAGCGTCCGTCGCCCCCGTAGATCCACTGCGCGACGGGCATGTCGGTGACGTGGAAGCCGGTGCCGAGGATGATCGTGTCGAGCTCGCGCTCGCTGCCGTCGGCGGTGACGATCCCACGCGGCGTGATCGCGCGGATGGAGTCGGTGACGAGCTCCACGTTGGGCTGCACGAGCGCGGGGTAGTACTGGTCTGAGGGCAGGATGCGCTTGCAGCCGATGCGGTAGTCGGGGGTGAGGCGCGCGCGCAGCTGCGGGTCTGGCACCTGCTCGCGCAGGTGCTTGCGCGCCATGCGCTCAGGCAGCGAGCCATTGCGCGGGCGCATCAGCGGCAGCACGAACAGCTCGCGCGCGCAGTACACCGCGCCGCGCACCAGCTTCTGCACGGCGGGGAACGCGCGGAACAGCGAGCGCTCCCACGTGTGCGTGGGCCGGTTGCGATGCGGCACCACCCACGGCGGCGTGCGCTGAAACACGTGCAGCCGCTCGACCAGCGGCTGGATGCGAGGCACGAGCTGGATCGAGGAGGCGCCAGTGCCGATCACCGCGACGCGCTCGCCCCCCAGATTGTGGTCGTGGCGCCAGCGGGCGGAGTGGAAGATCGCGCCCTGGAAGCTCTCGATGCCGTTGATGTCGGGCAGTTTGGGGTCGGCGAGCGGCCCCGCGCCTGCGACGAGCATGTCCGCCGTGAGGTCGCCTGCGCTCGTCCCGATCCGCCACAGCTCCTGCTCGGCGTCCCAGCGCGCGGAGGTCACCTCGTGGCCGTAGCGGATGTGCGGGTCGACGCCGTGCTCCGCGGACACGCGCCGCAGGTACTCCCAGATCTCGGGCTGCGGCGAGAACGTCTGGCTCCAGTTGGGGTTGGGCGCGAACGAGAACGAGTACAGGTTGGACGGCACGTCGCACGCGCAGCCCGGGTAGGTGTTCTCGCGCCACGTGCCGCCGAGGTCCTGCGCGCGCTCGAGCACGACGAACTCGTGGATGCCCTCCTGCTTGAGGCGGATCGCCATGCCCAGCCCGGAGAAGCCCGAGCCGACGATCGCGATGCGCTGGTGCGGGATCGATGACACGCGCGAAGCCTACCCTGGTAGGGTCGCCACGATGGCCGCGCTCGACCCCTCCACACCCGCGCTGGAGCTGGCAGACGCGCTGCGCCGGCGCGAGCTGTCCGCGGTCGAGCTGCTGGACGCGTGCATCGCCGCGGTGGACGCGCGCAACCCGGAGCTGAACGCGGTGATCTGGCGCAACGACGACGACGCGCGCGCGGCCGCGGCGGAGGCAGACCGCCGCCTGGAGGCCGGCGAGCAGGGCGGGAGCGCTCCATTCCTGGGCGTGCCGCTGCCGGTCAAGGACCTCACGCCGGTGGCGGGATGGCCGGTGACGTACGGCTCGAACGGCGCGCCGGAGGGCGTCAGCGACGAGAGCGAGCTGGTCGTGGAGGCGCTGGAGCGCGCGGGATTCGTGCTGTGCGGACGCACCAACACACCGGAGTTCGGCGTGATCACGGCCGCCGAGAACAGCCGCTACGGGATCAGCCGCAACCCGTGGGACCCCGAGCGCTCGCCGGGCGGCTCCAGCGGCGGCGCGGCGGCGGCGGTCGCCGGCGGCATGTTCCCGATCGCGCACGCCAACGACGGCGGCGGCTCGATCCGCATCCCCGCGTCCTACTGCGGCCTCGTCGGCTTCAAGCCGAGCCGCGGGCGCGTGCCGCGCCTGGCGCAGAGCTGGCTGGGCGCGGTGGTGGAGGGCGTGGTGTCGCGCACGGTCGCCGACGCGGCGGTGGTGCTCGACGCGATCGCGGGGCCGGACAGGCTCGCCTGGTACAACGCGCCGGCGCCGGCGCGCGCGTTCGCGCAGGAGCCGGGCTCGCCGCCCGGTGCGCTGCGCATCGGGCTGATGGCGCAGGCGCCGCTGGGCATACCCACGGACGAGGCGTGCGTGGCCGGCGCGCGCGCGGCGGCGGCGGCGCTGGAGGAGCTGGGCCACTCGGTGGAAGAGGTCGAGGTGCCGACGATCTCCGAAGAGATGGTGCCGCCGTTCATCGCGCTGACGCAGGGCGGGCTGGCCGACTACGAGGGCGTGGACTGGTCGGCGGTGGAGCCGCACATCGCCCACCAGCGCAAGGCCAGCAGCGAGTTGGGCGCCTACGACTATGTGCTTGCGGCGCGGACGCTGGAGCTGCTGAGCCGCCGCGAGGTGGCCCGCTGGGGCCGCGACTTCGACGTGCTGGTGACGCCCACCTCGGCGATCCTGCCGCCGGTGGCGGGCGCGATCCTGCAGGCGCAGCACGCGGCACCCGACCAGCCGGTGCTGGACGTGGTGGCGAGCGTGTCGTTCACCGCGTTCGGCAACGTCAGCGGGCTGCCGGCGGTGAGCCTGCCGCTGCACTGGAGCGACGGCGGCCTGCCGGTGGGCGTGCAGCTGGTTGCCGGCCCATGGCAGGATGGCCCGCTGCTGGCGCTGGCGGCGCAGCTGGAGCAGGCGCGGCCGTGGGCCGCCCGTCGCCCGCCCGCTAGCTGAGGATGCCCCGTGCGGGACTCGAACCCGCCCCACCGGATTAAAAGTCCGGCGCTCTACCAGATGAGCTAACGGGGCCTGCGGGCGAACAGTCTACGGCTGTTCGGCGGCGGCTACGCGCAACAGTTCCTCGACGCGCGTGAGCTTGACGCGCGGGCGCCCGCTGGACTCGCCGAGCGCACGCTCGTGACGGTCGATCGCCTCCCAGCCTGAGTACGTGACGAGCTCCGGCTGGCGCGCGCGCAGCAGCTCATCGACCGCATCGGCGTCGGGCGTGTCGGGGACGTGGGCGGCACGCGTCTCCGGCGTAGGTGGGCCGCCGTTGCTCGACGGCGCGAGGTCGGCGAGCATCGCGTCGACGGTCTCCTGCGCGTCCTTCTTGTTGGTGCCGATCACGCCGGACGGGCCGCGCTTGATCCAGCCGACGACGTACTCGCCGGCGAGCGGCGCGCCGCTGTCGGGATCGAGCACGCGGCCTCCCTCGTTGGGGATGACGGCGGCGCGCTCGTCGAAGGGGACGCCGGGGAGCGGGATGCCGCGGTAGCCGATCGCGCGGAACGCGAGCCCCGCGGGGATCGTCTCGCGCTCGTCGGTCGCGGCCGCGCGCAGGCCGCCGCCGGGCGCGGGCACGAGCTCGTTGCGGATCAGCTCGACGGCGCCGAGGCGGCCGTGCTCGTCGGGCAGGAACGCGGCGGGCGAGAGCAGGAAGCGCAGCACGATGCGCTTGTCGTGGCCCTTGGGCGCCCGCGCGGCGTAGGAGCGCAGGATCTCGACGTTGCGCCGGCAGGTGATGTCCTGCTCGGCGGCGGGATCGGCGACCGCGAGCGCGCGCTCGAGCTCGGCCTCGTCGACGATCACGTCAGCATCGGCCAGCTCGCCCAGCTCCAGCAGCTCGGGGTTCGTAAACGCCGCCTGGGCGGGCCCGCGCCGGCCGAGGATCACGACCTCGGACACGCGGCTGCGGGCGAGCACGTCGAGCGCGTGGTCGGCGGTGTCGGTGGGCGCGAGCTCCTCTGGCGCGAGCACGAGCATGCGCGCGACGTCGAGCGCGACGTTGCCGTTTCCGACCACCACCGCGCGCTCGGCCGACAGCAGGTCGAACTCCAGGTGCGTGTGGTCGGGGTGGCCGTTGTACCAGCCGACGAACTCGGTGGCGGCGTGCGAGCCGGGGAGCTCTTCGCCGGGGATGCCGAGCGGCCGGTCCGACGGTGAGCCGGTGGCGTAGACGATCGCGTGGTAGTGCGCGAGCAGGTCCTCGCGCGAGACGTGCTCGCCGAAGGTGACGTTGCCGTAGTAGCGGAAGCGCGGGTGCGCGGCGGTCTTCTCATACACGCGCGTGACCGACTTGATCTTGGGATGGTCGGGCGCGACGCCGGAGCGAACGAGGCCCCACGGCGTGGGCAGGCGCTCGAGCATGTCCACCTGGATGCGTTCCGTCGCGTCCTTGAGCAGGTGGCCGGCGGCGTAGAAGCCGGCTGGCCCCGAGCCTATGACTGCGATGCGGATGGGGGACTCGTCGTTCATCGGCCGGTGTGGAGGTCGGAGGCTGGGGTGCGGGTGCGGGAGACGATGGGCGCGGCCCGACTCGAACGGGCGACCCCCTCGGTGTAAGCGAGGTGCTCTAGCCAACTGAGCTACGCGCCCTCGTGGGGCTCATAAGGCTAGCGTGAGTCGGGGGGAGCGCCTGCGAAGCTGTGCCGATGGGAAGAGGCGCGCGGATCGTTGTGGGCCTGGTGGGCGCGGTGCTGCTGGCGCTGATCCTGGCCCAGCTGCTGCTGCCGCGCCTGGCGGCCAACCGGATCAGCTCGCGCGTGGGCCGCTACGGCAAGGTGCTGAGCGCGAGCGTGAGCGCGTGGCCGGCGATCGAGCTGCTGTGGGGGCACGCGGACTCGGTGCACGTGAAGGCCGGGAGCCTCTCGATCAGCCCGGTTCAGGCGGCGAGCCTCCTGTGGGAAGCGAAGGGCGCGGCGAGCATGGACGTGAGCGCGGAAAGCGTGCAGGTGGAATCGCTGCGCGTCACGAACGCTCACCTGCGCAAGCGCGGCGATGCGCTCAGCGCGCAGGCGGACGTGAGCGAAGCGGCGGTGCGGACGGCGCTGCCCGAAGGCTTCGGCGTGCGCCTGCTGCGCAGCGAAGGCGGGCAGGTGGAAGTGCAGGCGACGGGCGCGCTGTTCGGCGTGGGAGCGTCGGTGAACGCGGTGGCGGGGGCGAGCGGCGGCGAGCTGGTGGCGCATCCGGTGGGGTTCCTGATCGAAGGGCTGAAACTGACGCTGTTCTCCGAGCCTCACGTGTACGTGGAGGGCGTGGGCGCGAGCGAGCTGGACTCCAGCCCGCTGAGCTATCGCCTGACGATGAGCGCCAGCCTCCGCTGAGCCGCTTGGGAGGCGTGCCGTTTCAGGCGGCGGAGTGCACGCCGGCGGGCGCGCGCAGATCGGCGGCTGCGACGGCGGTCCTGGGCCGCACGATCACGGGCAGGCCGTCCTTGGGGCTGATGGTGGGCATCTGGCGGATGCTCAGCTGGAAGCCGTCGGCGAGGTCGAGCGTGCAGCGCGAGAGGATGAGCGTGGCGATCGCGCGCACCTCCAGCTGGCCGAAGCGCATGCCGATGCACGTGCGCGAACCGCCGCCGAAGGGGACGTAGGCCCCCCGTGGCAGCGCGGCGCGCGCGTCGGGCTGGAAGCGCTCGGGCCGGAACTGCTCGGGCTCTGGAAACACATCGGGCAGGTGGTGGGACGCCCACGAGCTGTAGTTGACGAACGCGCGCGCGGGGACGGTGTGGCCGTTGAACTCGAACGTCTCGACGGAGCGCCGCGGTCCCACCCACGCGGGCGGGTACTTGCGCAGAGTCTCCTCGAACACCATCTCCAGCTCGTTGAGCTCGCCGGACATCAGCTGCTCGGTGGTGGGCTGCCCGCCGGCGAGCTTGGCGTCCTGCTCCGCGAGCAGCCGCGCGACGATCGCGGGCTGGCGCGAGAGCTCGTAGAACATGAACGACACGGTCGAGGTGGTGGTGTCGTGCCCTGCGAACAGCAGCGTCATGACCTCGTCGCGGATCTGCAGGTCGGTGAGCCGGTTGCCGTCCTCGTCGCTTGCGTCGAGCAGCAGGCTGAGGATGTCCTCGCCGCGTTCGCCGGTGGCGCGGCGGCGCGAGATCTCGGAGTAGATCAGCGTGTCGAGCTTGCGCGCGGCGCGCTGCAGCCGCTCCCACGGTGTGAAGCGCCCGCGCAGCACGCGCAGGAAGTAGTCGGTCGAGTAGAACGCCAGCGCCTCCTCGAACAGGCCGGCGGCGTCGATCGAGCGCGCCTGCCGACCGTCGGGGTCGACGCCGAACAGCGCGCGCATGGCCACGCGCACGGCCAGCCGCCGCGTCCACCCGTACAGGTCCACGCGGGCGCCGGGCGTGAGCTCGTCGAGCGCGCGCGTGGTCTCCATGACGACGGCCTCGGCTGACGCGGCGATGTGCTCGCGGTGGAACGCCGGCAGCATGATCCGCCGCGAGCGGCGGTGGAACTCGCCGTCGATCGTTAGCAGCCCGTCGCCCATCAGCCCGATCAGGTCGCGGAAGTGCGATTCGCGCCACGTGAAGTTGGAGGCATGCGAGACGGTTACGTAGTGGTTGGCGGCGGGGCCGAGCATGAACACGACGTTGCCGTGGAACAGCCGCAGCGTGAACACGGGGCCGAAGCGCTCGTAGGACTCGAGCAGCAGCGCCAGCGGCTCGTTGGCGAAGCGGCGCGTGCGCGTCAGCGAGAAGTTGGTTTCGCCGGGCGGGAACGGGACGGAGGCCTCGCGCTCGGAGCGGAGGTCTTCGACCATCACCCTCCACGGCTTGGAGTTGAGCATCGGCGGGGGTCCAACGAGGGCCATGCCGCAAGCCTAGACCATGGCTGGCCGGCTGGCCAGTTTGGACCGAACCGTGGCCGGCGGCTCAGCCTTGGCATACTGGAGGAGCACGGAACGTCGCCCCGGCGCTCCGAGCATCGCGGGGGCGTAGCTCAGCCGGTTAGAGCGCTGCCCTGTCACGGCAGAGGTCGCGGGTTCGAGTCCCGTCGCTCCCGTATTTGTTGCCTCATCCCCCGCGTCGGCTTTTGGGTGCGTGGCTCGCGCCTCCGACGCGGCGGTGAAATTAAACGGTGAGCTTTGCGCCGAACAGAACCGTCGCAGGCCGGCTGTAGTCTCGGCGCATGGCCTATGTCCAGCAGCAGATTCTCGGCGATGGAGCCCACGCTGCCTCGTTGGCGGCGTCTGCTCTGGAGGAGGGGCACGAGTACGGCGCCGTGTTCACGCGGCGCTGGGTGGTCGAGCTGATCCTCGACTTGGTCGGCTACACCAGCGACCGTGATCTGGCTGCCCTGCGGGCGATTGAGCCGGCGTGCGGCTCGGGAGCCTTTCTCGGTCCGATTGTTGAGCGGCTCTCTCGTTCCTGTCGTCTGCATGGGAGGGATCTCCCTGATGCGGCCGATGCGCTCCGTGCTTGCGACCTCCAGCCGGTGCACGTCGCCGAGAGTCGCCGTGTGGTCGAAGAACGCTTGCTCGCAGATGGCTGGGCCACCGACGATGTTCGAACTCTCGCTGAGCGCTGGGTAGCGCACGATGACTTTCTACTGGGTCTCCACGAGGTCGGCACGTCGGACTTTGTGGTTGGCAACCCTCCGTACATAAGACTCGAGGCGGTATCGGCGTTTCGTAGCGAGGCTTACCGCCGTGCCTGTTCGACAATGGGAGGTCGATCGGACGTGTACGTCGGGTTCTTCGAGGTCGGCTTGAATGCCCTGAGGCCCGGCGGGGCTCTCGGCTTTATTTGCGCTGACCGTTGGATGCGCAACCAGTATGGGCAGCGCCTGCGCGGCATGGTCACAGGCGGGTTCTCTGTCGAGGCGGTGATCGAGATGCACGATGTCGACGCGTTTGATGAGGAGGTGAGCGCGTACCCGTCTGTGACGGTCCTCCGGCGTCAGCCGCAGGGGCGGGCGATAGTCGCCACCGCGCATAAGACCTTTGATGAGAAGGCAGCGCGCCGCGTTCGGATTTGGGCGAGTCGCAAGAACGATCTGAGGCTGAGCGACCCCGGCTTTGAGGCGGCACGTCTACCGACTTGGTTCGATGGCGTTTCGTCGTGGCCGACCGGCACTCCTGAGCGGCTCGCGTTGGTAGCTAGCCTGGAGCGACGGTTGCCCGCGTTGGAGGACGGTGCGACTGGGACCCGGGTTGGTATCGGTGTCGCGACCGGCGCGGATCAGGTTTTCGTGGTCACGGACCCAGCACTCGTCGAGGAGGACCGACTGCTGCCGCTGGCGATGGCACGTGACACGTTGAGCGGGCAGCTACGTTGGTCCGGTCGCTACCTCGTTGATCCGTGGGACGGCGATACTGAAGCGCTGGTAGCACTCGATGCCTATCCACAGCTTCGTGCCTATTTCGACGAGAACGCTTCGGCGCTGAACAAGCGCAATGTCGCCGGCAGGCGACCGCAGCAGTGGTATCGCACGATCGATCGAGTCAGCCATCCGCTCACGGCCAAGCCGAAGCTCCTGATCCCTGATATCAAGGCGGAGATCCATCCAGTTCTCGACCCCGGAGGCCTTTACCCACATCACAACCTCTATTGGGTCGCCAGCGAGCAGTGGAATCCGGAGGTTCTCGGTGGGCTGCTTCTTTCTGGGGTCGCGCAGATGTTCATTGAATGCTATGCGGTGAAAATGCGTGGCGGATATCTACGGTTTCAGGCTCAATACCTGCGCAGGATTCGGGTTCCTCGCCTAGACCTGATCCCAAAGCGCACCGCAAGAGAATTGGAGCAGTCCTTTGCTGCTCGGGATGTCGAACGCGCGACCGCGACCGCCCTCGATGCCTATGGCCTGAAAGAGCTCCCGGGGTAGGTGCCTGTGCCGAGGCCGCGAACTACAGTGGCATGGATCAGGGCGCGTTTGAAGCTGCGGTCGGCAGTACTGGGTAGTTCGGGAGGGGCAGGCGCACAAGCAGCGCGAGTCGGGCGGAGTCGACGCCGGGCTACGCGGCGCCGTCACCGGCGGCGCTCATATGGACGCGATGGCTGAGCTGATGGAGTCGTTCAAGAGCCAGGTCGGTCCTTCATTCGGCAACAACTACAACAACCGCACCGAGGAGGCGATTGGCAACGCCACCGATATTTGGACGGCCTACCGCGAGGGCTTGTTCGGAACCGTCCGCCCGTGGCTGGGCTACTTGTTTCTGCTCGAGGAGGCCCCTGGATCGATCAAGCCCGTTCGTGTCAAGCAGCCATTCTTCGAGGTCGCCCCGGTCTTTATGGATGCCTCGTATAAGAAGCGCTACGAGATCCTTTGCCGTCGCCTCATTCTGGAGCGACTATACGATGCGGCGTGTTTCCTCACGGCCTCTGCGGACCCCGCGTCCCCGATCCATGAGCCGGCCTCCGACTTGAGCTTCAGGGCCTTTGCGAGCGCGATCCGTGCCCGTGCCGCGGGGCTGTTGGCCACTGGTGGAGCTGGGCTAAGCGGGCTACGATCGCCCGAATGAGCAAAGCCACAAAGAGGGACAAGCAGCCGCCCGCCCCGCCCGCCGCCGACCACAACGCCCTGATCCGCGTGCACGGCGCGCGCGTGAACAACCTCAAGGACGTCAGCATCGAGATCCCGAAGCGCCGGCTGACCGTGTTCACCGGCGTCTCCGGCTCCGGCAAGAGCTCGCTGGTGTTCGGCACGATCGCCGCGGAGTCGCAGCGGCTGATCAACGAGACCTACAGCGCGTTCGTGCAGGGGTTCATGCCAGCGCTGGCACGGCCCGAGGTCGACGTGCTCGAAGGGCTGACGACGGCGATCGTCGTCGACCAGCAGCGGATGGGCGCCGACATCCGCTCCACGGTCGGCACGGCCACCGACGCCTACGCGATGCTGCGCATCCTCTTTAGCCGCCTCGGGCAGCCGCGCATCGGCTCGCCCAACGCGTTCTCGTTCAACGTCCCCTCGGTCCGCGCGAGCGGTGCGATCACGGTCGAACGCGGCAACGGCAAGACCATCAGCAAGACCTTCACCCGCGCCGGCGGCATGTGCCCGCGCTGCGAAGGCCGCGGCACGGTCTCCGACATCGACCTCACACAGCTATACGACGACTCCAAGTCGTTCGCCGAGGGCGCGTTCACGATCCCCGGCTACACCTCCGGCGGCTGGAACTACCGGCTTTACAGCGAGTCGGGCTTCGTCGACCCGAACAAGCCGATCCGCAAGTACACCAAGAAGGAGCTGCACGACCTCCTGCACCGCGAGCCGGTGAGGATGAAGATCGCGGGCATCAACATGACCTACGAAGGGCTGATCCTGCGCGTCCAGAGGTCGATGCTGTCCAAGGAGAGGGAGGCGCTGCAGCCGCACATCCGCGCGTTCGTCGACCGCGCGGTCACCTTCACGACGTGTCCCGAGTGCGGCGGCACCCGGCTCAGCGAGGCGGCGCGCTCGTCGAAGATAAAGAGCATCAGCATCGCCGACGCGTGCGCGATGCAGATAAGCGACCTCGCCGAGTGGGTCCGCGCCCTCGACGAGCCGTCGGTGGCACCGCTGCTCGCCACGCTGCAGCAGACGCTCGACTCGTTCGTGGAGATCGGGCTGGGCTACCTGTCGCTCGATCGGCCGTCCGGCACGCTGTCGGGCGGCGAGGCGCAGCGCGTGAAGATGATACGCCACCTCGGCTCCTCGCTCACCGATGTCACCTACGTGTTCGACGAGCCCACCACGGGCCTGCATCCGCACGACATCGAGCGGATGAACGACCTGCTGCTGCGGCTGCGCGACAAGGGCAACACGGTGCTCGTCGTGGAGCACGAGCCCGAGACGATCGCGATCGCCGACCACGTCGTCGACCTCGGCCCCGGCGCCGGCACGGCGGGCGGCACCGTGTGCTTCGAGGGCACCGTCGAGGGGCTACGCGCCGCCGGCACGCTCACCGGCCGCCATCTCGACGATCGGGCCGCCCTCAAGGAGCCGGTGCGGACGCCCGCCGGCGCGCTGCAGATCCGCGGCGCGGCGCTGCACAACCTGCGCGACGTCGACGTCGACATCCCGCTGGGGGTGCTCGTGGTCGTCACCGGCGTCGCCGGCTCCGGCAAGAGCTCGCTCGTGCACGGGTCGATCCCAGCCGGCACGGGTGTGGTGTCGATCGACGAGGGCGCCATCCGCGGCTCCAACCGCAGCAACCCGGCGACGTACAGCGGGCTGCTCGAGCCGATCCGCAAGGCGTTCGCGAAGGCCAATGGCGTGAAGCCAGCGCTCTTCAGCGCCAACTCCGAGGGCGCCTGCCCGAGCTGCAACGGCGCCGGTGTCATCTACACCGATCTGGCGATGATGGCCGGCGTCGCCAGCACCTGCGAGGAGTGCGAGGGCAAGCGCTACCAGGCGTCGGTGCTGGAGTACCACCTCGGCGGCCGCGACATCAGCGAGGTGCTCGCGATGTCGGTGAGCGAGGCCGGGGAGTTCTTCGGCGCCGGCGTTGCGCACACGCCGGCCGCGCACGCCATCCTCGAGCGGCTCGCCGACGTCGGGCTCGGCTACCTCAGCCTTGGCCAGCCGTTCACCACGCTGTCCGGCGGCGAGCGCCAGCGGCTCAAGCTCGCCACCCACATGGGTGAAACACGATCCGGGCGGGCCTTGATCTACGTCCTCGACGAGCCCACCACCGGCCTGCACCTCGCCGACGTCGAGCAGCTGCTCGGCCTGCTGGACCGGCTGGTCGACTCGGGCAAGTCGGTGATCGTGATCGAGCACCACCAGGCGGTCATGGCGCACGCCGACTGGATCATCGACCTCGGCCCCGGGGCCGGCCACGAGGGCGGCACGGTCGTGTTCGAGGGCACACCCGCGGACCTCATCGCCGGGTGGAAACGAACCTCATCCCTCACCGGCGAGCACCTCGCCGCCTACGTCGGCGCCTGAACGCCACCGACGCGTCGTCTTCCTGCCTCGCTGAGTGGCGCTCGCCGCTCACGTTTCGATCGTGACCAGCGTGCCGATCGGCGTGTACGGCCAGATCTCCGCGGAGGCCGCCAGCGGCAGCTCGACGCAGCCGAGGCTCTGCGGCGAGCCGAACGACGAGCGGTCGAAGTTGTGCAGCGCGTCGCCGCCGTTGAAGTAGCTCACCCATTTGATGCCCGGGTCTTCGTAGTGGGAGCCGTCGGGGTTGGTGCCGCTCATGGTGGTTTCGGGCAGGTGCTCGAACACGGCGAACGTGCCCAGTTCGGTTTCCGCCCCGGAGATGCCGGTGTTGGCGGGCGAGCTGATGACGACGCGGCCGTCGTGCCACAGGGTCATCGTCTCGGGCACTTCGCGGTGCACGTACACGTAGCTGTAGCCGCTGGTGAGATGCTTGCCGGCGAGCGCGTACGCGAGCAGCGCGTGCCACACGGTGGGACCGGGTTCGCCGTCGACGGTGAGCGCGTTTTCGTTCTCGAACTTCATCACCGCGCCCTTCATGATCTCGCTCCACTGGCCCGGCGACCACATCGCCTGCAGCTGGTGCGGCGTGTTGCCGTAGCGCCAGCTGAAGCTGCCGCTGGGCGGCTCGACGGCGGCGCGCGCCTCTGCCGCGGGCGTGTGGGCGACCGGGTGGCCGGCGGGCTGCCAGGAGACGGGCAGGTAGCCGCCTTCGGCGAGCAGCTGCTGCAGGCGCAGCGTCGAGCCGGGCGGCACCGTCCATTCGACCTGGCTGGTCGTGCGCAGGCCCGAGGCGCCGGCGGTGACGGCCACCGAGTGCGGCAGCTGGACGCGCAGCTGCGAGCCGAGCGCCGCGCCGAACCCGGAGGGGACGAACACGAGCGTGTGGCTGTTGGCTTCGTGCCAGTGGCCGGGCGTGCTCGGCGTCAGTCGCGGGCGGCTCGAGCCGAGCACTTCGCTCACGGGCTTGGAGAACGTCAGGTTGATCGGCGTGGAGGGGGAGATGTGGCCGCCGGCCGCGGGCACGCTCACCATCACCGGCTCGCGCGACGGCGGGAACCAGCTGACGAGCGCCGCGGGGCCGGGCCGCTCCCACGAGCGCGGCGCCGCGGCGATCGAAACCGCGCCGGTGGCGGGCTGGCGCCCGAGCGAGATCGAGCGCTGCGGGACGCTCAGCGTGTGGTGGACGGCGCCGCCGGCGCCCTGATACGTGACGGTGCTGACCGGCTGCTCGAAGCTGACCAGCACCGGCGAGCCGGGCGCGACGGTCATCCAGCGCTCGCTCAGGTGCGCCACGGGCGCCTCCAGCGTCAGGTGCTCGTTGCGGCTCGCGCCGAGCGCCCAGCTGAGCCAGCCGGGACGCCGCACGACCACGTCCACCGTCACCTGCTCGCCGGGCGTCAGGCGCCGCAGCGGCGTCATCCGCCCGTCGCGGATCGCGAGCGGCAGCCTGTGCCCGTTCGGCCCGAATGCCTGAACCTGTTCGATCTTCCCGCCGAGTGGCTGCACCGATATGCGCGCGAGCGCGCTTGCGTCCTGCGCGAGCGTGACACCCGAGAACGCCAGCACGGCGACCGCCAGCGCGACGATCGCGAGCAGCAGCACGGCCGCCACGCCGAGCAGCGCGCGCGTCCACACGGACCTGCCGGGCACAGCGTCATGGTGAGTCAGAGCACTCGCCATCTGCTAGATCCTAGGACCCGGCCCCGCGGACCGCGGCGATTCTCTTTCACGCTCAGCCGACGAACCCGTAGACTGCCCCGCGTGAACCGGCCACGCGGCGCCCAATGACGAGCGTGCGCGACGCCGCGTTCGAGCTGCTGCGCGCGCGCGGCATGACGACGATCTTCGGCAACCCCGGCTCGACGGAGCTGCCGATGCTGGCGAACTACCCCGATGACTTCCGCTACGTGCTGGGTCTGCAGGAGGCGGTCGCCGTGGGCATGGCCGACGGCTTCGCGCAGGCGAGCGGCAACGTCGGGCATGTCAACCTGCACACGGCGCCGGGCCTCGGCAACGGCGTGGGCGCGATCTTCAACGCGCGCGCCAACAAGGCGCCGCTGCTCGTCACCGCCGGCCAGCAGGTGCGCTCGCTGATGACGCTGCAGGCCAATTTGACGAACCGCGACGCGGTCGAGGTGCCGAAGCCGTACGTGAAGTTCAGCGTCGAGCCGCCGCGAGCCGCGGACGTGCCGTTCGCGCTCGCGCAGGCGATCCACCACGCGTCGCTGCCGCCGCAGGGCCCCGCGTTCGTGTCGATCCCGATGGACGACTGGGGCGCAGAGGTGGCGCCGATCGACTACGCGACGCAGATCGCGCGCACGGTGGGCGGTCGCGCGCAGGCGGACCCCGCGCAGGTGGCGGCGCTCGCCAAGCGCCTGCGCATGGCCGAGCGCCCCGTGTTCGTGGCGGGCCCCGAGATCGACGCGAGCGGCGGCTGGGACGCGGCGGTCGAGCTGGCCGAGTCCCAGCGCCTGCCCGTGTGGGCCTCGCCGGCGACGGGCGGCGGGCGCATCGGCTTCCCGGAGGATCACCCCGCGTTCCAGGGCGTGCTGCCGCCCGCGGTGGCGCCGCTCGCGCAGGCGCTCGCGGGCTACGACCTGGTGCTCGTGGCCGGTTCCTCCGTGTTCCCCTACTACCCCAACCTGCCCGGCGACTTCCTGCCGGAGGGGGCGGAGCTGATCGCGATCACGAGCGACCCCGACGAGGCGGCGCGCGCGCCGATGGGCGACGCGATCGTGGCCGATGTGGCGCTGACACTGCACGCGCTCGTGGACGCGCTGGCAAAGCGCGCGGGCGGCGGCGTGCCCGACAGCGACCCGGCAGAGCGCGAGCCCGGCGACCGCGAGCAGCCGTCGACGCGCTTCGAGCTGGACGCGCCGGCGCCGGGCGATCTGCTCACGGGCGGCGAAGTGCACACCGTCCTCGCAGGCCAGTTCCCGGACGACGGCATCGTCGTGCTGGAGTCGCCGTCGAGCACCGCCGCGCTGCGCAACAACCTGCGCCTGCGCCATCCCGGCTCCTACTACTTCAGCGCCGGCGGCGGCCTCGGCTTCGGGCTCGCGGCCTCGCTCGGCGTGCAGCTCGCGCAGCCCCAGCGCCAGGTCGTGTGCATCCTCGGCGAGGGCTCCGCGCAGTACGCGATCACCGCGTTCTGGACCGCCGCCGCCTATTCGATCCCCGTCAAGTTCCTGGTGCTGCGCAACAACGACTACTCGATCCTCAAGTGGTTCGCGATGCTCGAGAGCGTCGAGGGCGCTCCCGGCCTGGACCTGCCGAAGCTGGACGTCGCGGCCACCGCGTCCAGCTACGGCGTGCCGTCGCGCACGGTCTCCGGCCGCGACGAGCTGCACGCCGGCCTCGCCGACGCGCTCGCGCAGGACGGGCCGCGGCTCGTGCAGGTCGACGTCGCGTCCGGGATGGCGCTCGCTTGAGCGGCGCCGTGCTGCTCGCCGCCGACACCCGCCGCATCGGCCGCCCGCCGGGCCCCACGCACGACGACCGCGCGCCCGACAGCCTCGCCGCTGGCACCCCCGAGCCGCTCCGCTCCGAGCTGACCGCGCTCCTCGGCGCCGACCGCGTGCTCGCCCGCGCGATCGACCTGATCGCGTACGCCTCCGACGCATCGCCCTACCGGCGCCTGCCCGCAGTTGTGGTGATGGCGCAGGACGCCGACGACGTCGGCAAGGTGCTCTCCTACGCGCGCGAGAAGGGCATGGCGGTGAACTTCCGCGGCGGCGGCACCAGCCTCAGCGGCCAGGGCGGCACGGACGGCATCCTGATCGACGTGCGCCGCTGGTTCTCGGGCGTGCGCGTGGAAGACGGCGGCGCCCGCGCGCGCATCAGGGCGGGCACGCTGCTGGGACTGGCGAACCGCCTGCTGGCGCGACACGGCTGCAAGCTGGGCCCGGACCCCGCCAGCAAAGACATCGCGACGCTGGGCGGCGTGATCGCGAACAACTCCGGCGGCATGCGCTGCGGCGTCACGTGGGACCCGTACTCGACGGTCGAGTCGATGACGCTGGTGCTGGCGTCGGGCACGGTGATCGACACCGCGGCGCCCGACGCGGAGACGAGGTTCGCGGCGGCGGAGCCAGCGCTCGCACAGGGGCTCCTCGACCTGCGCGCGGAGCTGCTGGCGGACGAGCAGCTGGCGCAGCGCGTCAGGAGCAAGTACGAGATCAAGAACGTGACCGGCTATCGCCTGTGCGCGTTCCTCGACGCGGACACGCCCCTGGAGATCTTCCGCCGCCTGGTGGTGGGCTCGGAGGGCACGCTGGCGTTCATCGCCGAGGCGGTCATGCGCACGCGACCGGAGCCGAAGCGCACGTCGCTCGCATGGGTGCACTTCGAGGACATCGACGCGGCATCGGCGGTGGTGCCGGCGCTGGTGGCGGCGGGCGCGCGCGCGACCGAGCTGATGGTGGCGCCGGCGCTGATCGCGGCCGCGTGGAACCTGCCGGGCACGCCCCAGGAGTGGCGCGAGCTGCCGCCGGCGTCGGCGGCGCTGATAGTGGAGCTGGGCGGCGCGGACGACGCGGAGCTCGACCGGCAGGAGTCCGCGGCCAACGAGATTCTGGCGGGCCACGAGCTGATCCAGCCGCATCGCTTCACGCGCGCGCACGAGGAGATCGAGCTGGCGTGGATGGTGCGCGAGGGGCTGTTCGGGCTCGTCGGGCGCCTGCGCCTGCCGGGCACGGCATTGATCGTGGAGGACGTGTGTGTGCGCCCGGAGCGCATAGCGGAGTGCGCGCGCGACCTGCAGGAGCTGCTCGGCAAGCATCAGTTTCTGGTCGGCGTCGCCGGCCACGCCTCCGCGGGCAACCTGCACTTCCAGCTGACGCCAGACTTCACCAAGCCGGAGGACCTCGAGCGCTACGAGGCGTTCATGGGCGAGCTGGTGGAGCTGATCGTGGGCAAGTACGACGGCTCGCTCAAGGCCGAGCACGGTACCGGCGTCAACATGGCGCCGTACGTCGAGCGCGAGTGGGGTGAGAAGGCCACGTCGATGATGTGGCGGGTGAAGCAGCTGGCGGACCCGCTCGGAGTGCTGAATCCCGGTGTGGTGCTAAGTCGCGACCCCGATATTCATCTTAAAAATCTTAAGAGTCAGCCGGCGATCGAGGACGTCGCCTCCCAGTGCGTGGAGTGCGGCTTCTGCGAGCCCGTCTGTCCGAGCCGCAACGCGACCACCACCCCGCGCCAGCGGATCGTGATCCGCCGCGAGATGGCGCGCCAGGCGGAGGGCTCGCCGGTGTACGAGTCGCTGCTCGCCGACTACGAGTACGACGCGTTGCAGACCTGTGCTGCTGACGGCTCGTGTCAGAGCGTGTGCCCGGTGGCGATCGACACGGGTGCGCTGGTGAAGGAGCTGCGCGTGCGGGAGCGCACCGAGCGCGAGGAGACGGTGGCCCTGGCCATCGCCAGGCGCTACGGCGTGGCAGAGCGCGCGGCGCGCACGGGGCTCGCGGCGCTTGGCGTGGCGGCTGACGTGGTCGGTCAGCGGCGGCTCGCGCATGTCCCCGCTCTCGTTCGCAAGCGAGTCAGCGGCGAGCTGGTGCCCACGTTGCCCGACAACGTGCCCCCGGCTGCGCCCGCGCGCATGCCGGTCACGCGGCGCTCGGGTGCTGCCGCCGTCTACATGCCGGCGTGCCTCAACCGCATCATCGGCTCGAGCCAGTCGCTGCCGCAGGCGCTCGTGGACGTGTCCGCGCGCGCCGGCCTGCCGCTGTGGATCCCCGCCGACGTCGCGGGCCACTGCTGCGCGATCCCGTGGAGCTCCAAGGGCTACCGGCGCGGCCACGATCGCATGGCGGCCAGAACCGCGGCGTCGCTGTGGCGCTGGAGCGACGGCGGGCAGCTGCCGGTGGTGATCGACGCGAGCTCGTGCGCGCTGGGGCTGCGCGAGGAGATCGCGCCGTGCCTGCCGGACGCGGAGCGCGAGCGCTTCGATCAGATCGAGATCCTCGACTCGATCGAGTGGGCGCACGACCGGCTGCTGCCGCGGCTGAACGTGGAGCGCAAGTTGGCGCGGATCGCCGTGCACCCCACGTGCGCTGTCGGTCAGCTGGGCGTGGCCGGCAAGCTGGAGGCGATCGCGCGCGCGCTCGCCGACGACGTGCTCGTCCCCGCCGCCACCAGCTGCTGTGGCATGGCCGGCGACCGCGGCCTGCTGCACCCCGAGCTGCCAGCCTCCGCGCTGCGCGACACCGCCGCCGAGCTGGCCGACCGCCGCGCCGCGGGCGAGGCGGTCGACGCGCACGTGTGCAGCAACCGCACGTGCGAGATCGCGCTGCAGCAGGTGACCGGCGCGCCCTACGCGTCGTTCGTGCTCGCGCTGGAGCGGCTCACGCGTATCGCGTCGGCAGCGTCGAGATGATCACCTCGTCCGCGGCGAAACGGGTCCCGGTGACAGCACGGGCAAGCCGGCCGCGCCCGCCCGCTGGGCAAGCTCCCCGTCGTAGGTGACGATCTCATCCGCACCGACCCTGAGTGCGACAGCGAGGTGGATGGCGTAGTTGGATCGCAGCGGCGCGTGGGTGCCGGCCGCAAGCAGGTCCCCGCGTGTGAGGTCGATCAGGTTCACGGAATCGAGCACGGCACGCACCGCGTCGAGGTCGACGTCTTGAGGGTGGCGCCCCGCGGCGCAGTGCATCTCGGTGTGCAGCAGCCACGAGGAGACGAGCCGCCGGTCGTCCCGCGCGGTCATCTCCGTAGCCAGCGCGTCGGATTGCGGCTCGTCGAGGACGAGCTTCATCGCGGCTGAGGTGTCCAGGTATGAGATCGTCACCAGCGGCCGCGGACATCGGCCACGATCGCCTGGCTTGAGGCGGTGCTCTTGCGTCGGAGCACCGATCGCAAGCTCGAGGGCGGCTGTCGCGCCTCTCGCACCTGCCCTCGCGATACGAGCTCAGCGAGGGTATCGGCCCCCGGGGGAATGATCAGCGCCGCAACCTGGCCATGATTGGTGACCTGGATCGTCTCTCCATCGGCGACCTTACGCAGGATCTCACCGCTCTGATTTCGCATCTCGCGGTGTGTGACCGTGCGCATGTCGCACAGCGTAGCACGTCTGTTACGGCTCTCGTGCCCCAATCCCACGGGGCGCTGACTCGAGCGAGCTACGCCGCGTCGGGCCAGTTGGCCTCGGCCATGACGCCGTCGCCCTCCTCGGGCTTGGGCCCGCCCACGGCCACGATGTCGAGGCCGTCGGGCCCCGCCTCGAACGAGCGCACGACCTCGGGCGCGACGCGCAGCACGTCCCACTGGCGCAGCTCGTGGAGCTCGCCGTCGAGCAGCACGCGGCCAGAGCCGCCGACGATCACGTACGCCTCCTCCTGCTCGCGGTGGCTGTGCGCCACCGGGCTGCGCAGGTCGGGCGAGTAGCGAAACAGGCTGACGCCGAGGTCGCGCGAGTCGAGGTGCTTGCGGCCGAAGCGGCCCTCGATCCCGGGGGCGCGCTCGCCCACCGAGTCCTCGACCTCGAGCAGGTTCACGATTGCAAAGTCAGACATGGGTCTCCTTTGACGTGGGGGCGGTTGGCTTGCACGCTCACCTTAGGCTCATCGCGGCCTTCTCATGGGCCGAGGGAGGCGATTGAGGCGACGAGGATGCCGTCGGGTCGTGTGTAGGTGGGGCTGTCCGCGACGATGACGAGCAGGGCACCGCATGCGGCGTTTGTGGCGGGGGGGAGCTTCTCCTTGAGCGCGAGCAGGTTGGCGGCCGCCTCGTCCACTCGGTGGTGTCCGAGCTTGATCTCCGCTGCGAGCCAGCGTCCGTCTGCTGCCTCGATGATCGCGTCGACCTCCAGTCCCTTGTTGTCGCGGTAGAAGCGGACCTCGCCTCGATGTGGCTGGGAGTAGACGCGCAGGTCGTGGATTGCCTGTGACTCGAAGAGGAACCCGGCGAGCTCGATCTCGGGCCCCAGGAGTCGTTGGGGCGTGGCACCGAGGGCTGCGACCGCCAGCGAGGGATCGGCGAGGTGACGCTTCGGCGTCACCGCGAGTCGTACTCGCGAGCGCAGTTGCGGCTTCCAGCTCGGCTGGTCCTCGATCAGGAAGAGCCGCTCGAGCACGCGCAGGTAGTCATGCAGGGTGGTGTCGCCGAGTGGTTTCTCTGCCGCGCGAGCGATTGTCCGCAGGCTCGCGTTGGTTGCGACGTTGCGGGCGTAGGAGGCGAGCAGGCGTCGGACCCCGTCGGGATCGCGTCGGGCGCCCTCGACGCGAGGGACGTCCGTGTGGACGATCATGTCGAGGTAGTCGGCGTTCGCTTCCAGGGCGTCGGCCGGCGTGAGGGTGAGGTTGTCCGGCCATCCGCCGATCGAGAGCGCCTCGATCGCCTCGGTTACGGTGATCCGGTGCGGCTTGGCCTCAGGGGTGGAGCCATCGAGGAGTCCGCCCACCGAGACGGCGCCGCTCGAGAGGCCACGCTCCAGCAGCGTCATGGTGCGCATCTTCACGGCGGCGATCCTGCGCGCGCCCGTGTGACTTTGCTCCTCGATCTCAGGGGTGGATGAGCCGGTGAGCAGGAACAGGCCCTTGCCGCCGAGGTCGTCGATTCGTCCCCGCACGGCGTTCCAGATCCCAGCGGCGAGCTGGTACTCGTCGATAAGCCGGGGGTGCTCGCCGTCGAGCGCGAGCCGTGGATCCGTCTGGGCTGCGGTGAGGGCCGCGCGGTCCTGGTCGAGGCGTACCTCTGAGCGTGCGAAACAGCGCGCGGTGGTCGTCTTGCCGACTGCCTTCGGACCCGTGAGCAGGACGCCCCCGTGGGTGCGCAGGCGCGCTTCCACCAGCTTCTCGGTGATCCGCTCACGATGCCGTGACGGTGGGATTGTACCCGACATGACGGTGGGATTGTACCCCAGGTAGCGTAGGGATTGTCCCAAGCCGGCTCATCGGACCTGGGAAGCCCGCTGCGTGACGAGCCGTGGCGGCTCGGTTCAGCCGGTCCGGCCAGCTACTGCCGCGGCGTCCCCGAGGCGATCGTCGCCCCAAAACAGCTCGCCGTCGACGGCGACCGTGGGCACGCCGATCATGCCCAGCTCGTGTGCCGCCTCGGTGGCCGCGCGCAGCGCTAGCTTGACCTGCGGATCCTGCGTCGCCGCCTCGACCTCGGCGGGGTCCAGCCCGGCGCGCTCGGAGGCGGCGAGCACGTGCGCCGCGACGCCGAGGTCGCGCCCGCGGGCAAACGCGTCGCGGAACGCCTCCAACGTGAACTCGCGCCCCCGCCCGGCCGAGAACGCGAACGTGGCGGCGCGCATCGCCATCAGGTAGTTGCCGGGCCACGGATCCGGCCAGCGGACCGGCGCGAGCCCGTAGCCGCGCGCGCGCCGCTCGACCTCGGCCATGCCGGCCTGTCTGCGCTGGTGGTCGCCGAGCGCCCACGAGCTGCGTCCGTTCAGCTTGAACAGTCCGCCCAGCGACAGCGGCTGCCACCACACGGGCTCGGGGAGCACTGCGCCGAGCCGCTCGGCGGCGAGGTATGCGTAGGGCGATCCGAGGTCGAAGTAGAACGTCGTCTGTGGCACCGGTTGTCCGCCTGGCGGTCGTTAAGCTGAACGATACGCGCGTGCGAGGCGATAAGACACCCCGCGGCGCCGACCTGCCGATCCGCTGGGCGACGGATCCCGAGGACGTCCGCGGCGCGATTGCGCTCAGGGAGCAGGTCTTCTGCGACGAGCTGGCCCTGGCCGCCGCGCGCGAGCGCGGCTGCGTACGGGCGCGGCTGGCGGCGCAGCTGGAGGCGGTCGCGCTGTATGAGCAGGCAGGCTTCGCCGTGGAGTCGGAGCAGTTCGAGGAAGCAGGCATTCCGCATGTGTGGATGGGCCGGCGCCTGCAACGGCTCGTCCGGTCGGCGGGTGAGCGTACTATCTACGGAGGTGAGCATTGACACGGTAGGCGGGGCGCCCCCGCGAGACGCGCGCCCGCAGGGCGCCTTCTGGCGCGAGGCGCTGGAGCCGTATGCCCAGCCGCGCCTGGGGCGCAGCCTGATCGATCTGGCGACCGCTGTGGTGCCGTACCTGGCGCTGTCGGTCGCCATGTACCTCGCGCTGCACGTCTCCTATCTGCTCGTGCTGGCGATCGCGATCCCCGCGTCCGGGTTTCTGGTGCGGACGTTCATCCTCTTCCACGACTGCTCGCACGGCTCGTTCCTCCGCTCGCGGCGCGCCAACCTGTGGCTTGGCACGGCGCTGGGCCTGCTCGTGTACTCGCCGTTCCTGCGCTGGCGCCACGACCACGCGATCCACCACGCGACCTCCGGCGACCTGGACCGCCGCGGCGGCGGCGACGTGCGCACGCTGACCGTCGGTGAATATCTGGCGCTGGAGCCGCGCTCGCGGCTGGCCTACCGCGCCTTTCGCAACCCCGTGGTGATGTTCGGCATCGGCCCGATCGTCGCGCTGCTTGTGGGGCCGCGCCTGGTGGCGCGCTCGGCGCGGCCGCGCATGCGGCGCAGCGTGATCGGCACCAACGTGGCGCTCGCCGTGCTCGTCGGGGCGCTGTGCTGGCTGATGGGATGGCGCGACTACCTGCTCGTGCAGGCGCCCACCGTGCTGCTCGCGGGCTCGGCCGGCATCTGGCTGTTCTATGTGCAGCACCAGTTTGAGGACGCCTACTGGGAGAGCGCCGAGGGCTGGAGCTACGCCGACGCTGCGCTGCGCGGCAGCTCCTATCTGAAGCTGCCCAAGCCGCTGCAGTTCTTCTCCGGCAACATCGGCCTGCACCACGTGCACCACCTGAGCGCGCGCATCCCCAACTACAACCTGCAGCGCGCGCACGACGAGAACCCGATCTTCCACGACGTGCCAGTGCTGTCGCTGCGCGACGGCCTGCGCTCGGTGCGACTGAAGCTGTGGGACGAGGAGCGCGGCAGGATGGTCACGTTCGCCGAGGCGGGCGCACCGGGGCGCTAACCTGGAGACATGATCACACAGGCGGATCGCGCTGCCGAGAAGCGCCGCGTGAAACTCGAGGACGTGCAGCGCCAGCTCGAGGACGGGTCGCTGACGATCCGCAAGATGACCGCCGAGGAGCGCAAGCGCTTCCCCCCCAAGCCGGCCGCCGAGCCGCGCCGCAAGCGCCGCGCGAGCTGAACGTCCGCGCTGGGCGAGCGCCTGTATCGCCGCTCAGGAAGGTGGTGCCGCGTCAGGCGCCGTCGAGCCGAGCGAGATACGGCGCGAGGTACTTGGCGGCGATCTTGGTCGCCGGCGCCCAGCTGGGCGTGTCGCTGATCTCCGAGCTGAAGCCCTGGCCGCCGGTGATGCGCGCGGTCAGATAGCGCGGTTTGTCCCCCGTGAGCAGGATGCCGTGGATCACCGGGTGAAACGGCTCGGGGGTGATCGGCGCGCCCGCCAGCGCGGCGATCGCTTCGGCGAGCGCGTCGGCCTGCTGCGCGGCGATGCCGCCGAACTTGACCGCGAACTCGGTCGCGTCGCCGGCCGCGTAGATGTGGTCGACGTCGACCAGCTTGCCGTGGACGTCGATGCGGTAGAAGCCGTGCTCGCTGAGCGGGAGCCCGCGCACGCCCGGGCCGTACAGCTCCGGCAGCGCGACCACGCGGTTGACCTGCAGCTGGCGCCCGCCGGGGTTGATCACGACTTCGCCCGCGCGCGGCACCTCGGCGTACGCGGAGTGGATCGTCTCGATGCGTGCTTGCGCGAGCAGCTCCGCGACCGTGTCGCTCGCGTTCTTGCCGAAGATCGCGAGGGGGCTGTCCTCCGGCGTGACGAGCGTGATCGCCACCTCGACGTTCATGTCGTAGGCCCTGCCCGCCGTCATCAGCGCGAGCTCGTACAGCGGCAACGGCCAGGCCATGCGGCCGGGCGACACGAACGCGATGCTCTTGACGTAGCCCTCCTCCACGTCCTGGATGAGCCCGTGCATGGTCTTGTCGAGCCTGCGGTCGTCGATCGTCAGCGCGTGCTCGTAGCGGGGTCGCGCGCGGGCGCCGAGCGCGAGCACGAGCGCGTCGTAGGGGATCTCCGCGTCGGTCGAGGTGTGGGCGATCCGCTGCTCGGGGTCGACCCAGGCGAGCTCGTCCACGACCAGCTGCGCGCCCGCCTCGCGGACGATCGGCGCGATCGCGTAGCGGTTGGCCTCGGGGTAGGAGAACGGCTCGCGCACGGTCATCGGCCGGTACACGAACTCGGCGTTCGGCGCGAGCACTGTGATCTCGGTCAGCTCTGGCGCGAGCGCGCGCAGCGCGAGCAGCGTCTCCAGGGCGGCGACGCCGCCGCCGGCGATCAGCACGCGGCGCTTCGAGTCGGTGCCGTGTGCGCTCATCCCAGCAACCTATCTTCCCAGCCGCGCTTGTGCAGCTCGTAGCACGCGCGTTGGACCGTCATGTCCCGAGCAGTCCGCGACGCAGCGCGTAGCCGACGAGCTGCGCGCGTGTGGCGAGTGCGAGCTTCTTGTGGATGTGCGCGCGGTGCGTCTCGACCGTGCGCGGCGAAAGGTGCAGCTTGCGCGCGATCTCCACGCTCGTGTGTCCCAGCGCGATCAGCCGCAGCACCTCGACCTCGCGCGGTGTCAGCGCGCCGCCCGTAAGCGCGCGATGCAGCTCCTCCAGTCCGGCGCTCACCTGCGGGCTCACGTACTGCTCTCCGCGCACGGCCGCGCGGATCGCCTGCGCCAGCTCGGTGTCGGCGCGGTCCTTGGTCACGTAGCCGCATGCGCCCGCGGTCAGCGCGCGCTGCGCGACGGCCGGCGTCTGCTCCATCGTCAGCACCACGATCTCGGTGTCCGGCACGCGCTCGCGCAGCTGGCCGATCGCTTCCATGCTCGACCCGCCCTGCAGGCTGAGGTCGAGCACGAGCACGTCCGCCTGGCGCTGCTGCACGTGCCCGGTGACCGACATCAGGTCGCCGGCGACGCCGACGACGTCCAGGTCCGGCTCGTCCTCGAGCAGCTGCGTGAGGCCCTTCAGCATGCCCGCCTGATCGTCCGCCAGCACGACGCGGATCGGCGGCGCCACCTCGGTGGGGGCCGCCGGTGCGGCTTTGCGCTCCTCGGGGGTGGGCGCCAGGTGCAGGTGTGACGACATACCTCGACGCTACGCGGCGACGGCGGGCGGCGCCTACCGCAAATACCTCGGTTCTCTTGCGGCAAAGCACTGATTCGCGCCCGCGCCCGGCGCGGTTACGGCTGTTCCGCCGCGTCATGCGGGAAAACCCCTGATGGCGTCGCGACGCGTTGTCGGGATGCTCAAGCCATGAGCGAGCAGCCAACTCACGATCCACAGCCGCAATACGCGGTCAGCACGTCCGGGCTCAGCAAGCGCTACGGCGACACGCTGGCGCTCGACGGGCTCGACCTCGCCGTGCGCCGCGGCGAGGTGTACGGCTACCTCGGCCCCAACGGCGCCGGCAAGACGACCACGATCCGGCTGCTGCTGGGACTGCACCGGCCGAGCGCCGGTCGCGCCGAGCTGCTGGGCATCGACGCGTGGCGCGATCCAGTGGCCGCTCACCGCCACGTCGCCTACGTCGCCGGCGAGCCGTTCCTGTGGCCGGCGCTCACCAGCGCGGAGACGTTCGAGTTCCTCGCGCGGCTGCGGGCGCCGACTCGCGTCCCGGATGGCCGTGAGTCGGTCGGCGTGGACGTTGCCTACCGCGATGTGCTCGTGGAGCGCTTCCAGCTCGACACGCGCAAGAAGATCCGGGCGCTGTCGAAGGGCAACCGCCAGAAGGTGCAGCTGATCGCGGCGCTCGCCACGCGCGCGCAGGTGCTGCTGCTCGACGAGCCGACGAGCGGCCTCGACCCGCTGATGGAGGTGGCGTTCCGCGACTGCGTCAAGGAGGCCAAGGAGCGTGGGCAGACCGTGTTCCTCTCCTCGCACATCCTCAGCGAGGTCGAGGCGCTGTGCGACCGCGTCGGCATCCTCAGGCGCGGGCGGCTGGTCGACGAGGGCACGCTGCAGCAGCTGCGCCACCTCGCCGCGCAGACCGTCGACGTCACGTTCGCCGGCGGAGCGCCCGAGCTGCCGGCGCTGGCGGGCGTGAGCGTCGAGAACGTCGGTCCCAACGCGCTGCGCTTCGAGGTCACCGGAAGCGTCGGTCCGCTGATCGAGGCGCTGGCCGGGCATCCGGTCGCGACGCTGACCAGCCGCGAGCCGTCGCTGGAGGAGATCTTCCTGCACCACTACGACAGCTCCGACGGCCGTGTCGAGGAGTAGCGGCGCTCTCGCGCGGCGCGCGTTTCGCGACGCGCGCGTGCGCACGATCTCCTTCGCCTACCTGTTCGCGATCTACGCCTACATCCAGCCGGCCGGCTACAGCCACGCCTACCCGACGCTCGCCGACCGGCTCTCGTTCGTCCACACGTTCGCCGGCAACGACGCGCTGCGCCTGTTCTACGGCTATCCGTACGACGCGGTCACGGTCGGCGGCTACTCCGCGTGGCGCGTCGGCGGCACGCTGGCGATCGCAGCGGCGGTCTTCGGCGTGCTGGCGGCCGTGCGGGCGCTGCGCACCGAGGAGGACGCGGGCCGGATGGAGCTGATCCTGGCTGGCGCGGTGGCGCGCGAGACGGCGTACCTCGCGTCGCTGGCGGCGATCGCCGCGGGCGTGCTGCTGCTGTTGCTGGCGCTGTTCGCCGGCTACGTCCTCGGCGGCCTGCCCGTCGGCGGCTCCGCCTACCTCGCGCTCGCGACCGCGTCCGTGGCGCCGGTGTTCGCGGGGGTGGGCGCGCTCGCGAGCCAGCTCGCGCCCACGCGCAGGGTCGCGCTCGAGCTGGGCACCGCGGCCGTTGGCCTGTTCCTGCTGCTGCGCGTGATCGCCGACACCGCCACCGGCGCCGCGTGGCTGCGCTGGCTCACGCCGCTCGGCTGGGCGGAGGAACTGCGCCCGTTCGCCGGCGCGCAGCCGCTCGTGCTGCTGGCGCCGCTCGCGGCCACGGCGCTGCTGCTCGCCGCCGCAGCGCGGATCGCGTCCGGTCGCGACGTCGGCACGGGCGTGCTCGCGGAACGCGACACGGCCGACCCGCAGCTGCGGCTGCTGTCCTCGCCCGCCGCCCAGGCGCTGCGCGGCGAGCGCGGCACGCTGGCCGTGTGGCTGATCGGCACCGGCGCGTTCGCGTTCATCCTCGGCATGGTCTCCGCGAGCGTGTCCTCCGCCGGCGTCTCCAAGAGCATCCAGCGTGAGATCGCCAAGCTCGGCTCCGGTTCGCTGCTGACCCCGACCGGGTATCTCGCGTTCGTGTTCATCTTCTTCATCCTCGCCGTGAGCCTGTTTGTGTGCGCGCAGATCGGCGCCGCCCGGGAGGAGGAGTCCGACGAGCGGCTCGAAACGCTGCTGGCCCAGCCGCTGAGCCGCGGCGGCTGGCTCGGCGGGCGCCTGCTGCTGGCGGCGTGCGCGACCGCCGCGCTGTCGGTGACGGCCGGCCTGCTCACGTGGGTGGGCGCCGTCTCGCAGGGCGTCAGCATCTCGCTGCTGCGGATGCTCGAGGCCGGCGCGAACTGCATGCCAGTGGCGCTGCTGTTCCTCGGCCTCGGCGCGCTGGCGTATGCGATCGTGCCCCGGGCCGCCTCCGGCATCGCCTACGGGCTCGTCACCGCCACGTTCCTGTGGGACCTGCTCGGCTCCGTGCTGGATCTGCCGAAGTGGCTGCTCGAACTGACGCCCTTCAAGCACGTCGGGCTCGTTCCCACACAGCCGTTCCGCGCCCAGGCCGCCGCGATCATGGTCGCGATTGGCGTGCTCGCGGCGCTCGCGGCGCTCGCGGTCTTCCGCCGCCGGGACCTGATCCAGCAGTGAGCTGATGGGCGCATTGGAGGACTTCGACCGCATCCTGAGCCGATGAGCTTCGGGATCCTGGCGGTGATAGTGCTCGCCGGCCTGGGCGGGCCGCTGCTGGGGGTCGCGTCGCGCAGGTTCGTGCCGGTGGTGGTCGGCGAGATCGTCGCGGGGATCCTGGTCGGCCCGGCGGTATTGGGGACGGTGCATCCGGCCAACGCGACGATCGCGACGCTCGGGGAAATCGGGTTCGCGATGCTGATGCTGACGGTCGGCATGCACCTGCCGCTGAGCGACCGGCGGCTGGCGGCGAGCGCGCGCGAAGGCGCGCTGCTGGCTGGCGCGGTGTGCGTGCTGGCGGTGCCCGCGGGGCTGCTGGCGGCCGCCGTGGCCGGCTCGGGCCACGCGGCGATCTACGCGGTGGTGCTGGCGTCGGGCTCGGCCGCGGTGCTGCTGCCAGCGATCGAGGAGACGGGTCTCGGCAGCGCGGAGGTGCTGACGGTGATGGCGCAGGTGACGCTCGCGGACATCGTCACGATCCTGGCGGTGCCGATCGTGCTGCAGCCGGGGCGCGTCGGCCACGTGGCGCTCGGTGGGCTGCTCGTGGCGGCTGCCGCGGTCGCGCTGTTCACCGTCGCACGGCTGTTCGCCGGCCACGAGTGGCTGCACCGTGTGCGCCGCCTGTCCAAGCAGCGGCGCTGGGCGCTCGACCTGCGCCTGTCGCTGGTGGTGTTGTTCGTGCTCGCGTGGATCGCGCAGAAGGGCGGCACGAGCATCCTGATCGCGGGCTTCGCGGCGGGGCTGATGGTGGCGGTGATCGGCGGCCCCAAACGCCTGTCCACGCAGGTGCGCGGCATCGCGGACGGCTTCTTCGTGCCGCTGTACTTCGTCGTGCTCGGCGCGCAGCTGGACCTCGGCGGCCTCGTGCGCAGCCCGACGATGCTGGCGCTGGCGGCGGCGCTGGCGGCGCTAAACGTCGCGATTCACCTGCTCGCGGCGCTGCTCGTGCGTCAGTCTGTCGCGGGCGCGCTGACGGCGACGGCACAGCTGGGGGTGCCCGCCGCGGTGGCCTCGCTGGGCCTCGCCGAGCACATGCTCTCGCCCGTGGTGGCGACCGCGATCGTGGCGTCGGCACTGGTCAGCCTCGCGGTGTGCACCGCCGGCGTGGAGATGCTCAGGCCGGCGTCGGCGCCGGGGTCGGACGCAGCGGGTGCCGAGCTGGTCGATTAGTAGGTCGGTGGTCAGTAACCGAGCCGGTGGCGCCAGCGCTCGATGCCTCCGGCGGTGCTGGCGCGGTCATACAGCGATTTCTTGCCGGACGCTCGCCACTCTGCGACGGTCGGCCATCGGTCTCGGCCCTCTAGGAACTCGCGCATCTCATTCTCGATGCGCTCGTCCGTCCACTTCGTTGCACGATCATGGCCATCGGCGTATCTGGCGAACACATAGTCCGTACTTGGTCCCTGACGGTTTACGTGCAGGACGCCGGCCTGCACGAGGTCGGCAACATCCTCCTTTGCGGTACTCAGGCCGACGCCCGCGATCTGCTGGTACTCAGCTCGAGTAAAGCGCGTGCGCTGCGCCACGACCAGGTCCGTCAGGGCCTGCTCTTGGCGCAGATTGAGCTCGGTTCCGGTCCGCACGTGCGCCGAGACGCGGGTGAGTGTCTGCACACGCTCGGCGACGCGCTCGTACTCCTTTGCAAGGCCGTCGAGAAAGTACTCGAGCCAAGGGCCAAGATCCTTGTCATGTTTCCTCACGGTGCGCAGGGCCAAGAGGTATGCGTCCTTGTTGCCGGCGTAGTGGCGCTCGAACGAGAACACACGCCGCTCCAGAAGGCCTTCTCGCAGGAGGACCATGCCTGTGAGCAGCCTTGCCATTCGGCCGTTCCCGTCAGCAAACGGATGGATCCAGGTCACGGCCCAGTGGGCCACTCCGGCGAGTACGGGAACCGGGTATGTCTCACGACGGCTCCGGTTCGTATTGAGCCACTCGCACAGCCATTCCATGTAGGCCGGCACGTCGTCGGCCGGCTCGCCTTCGTGGAAGACCTCCCCGCTGATCTTGTCCATGACGACTACGACACCATCGCGCCAAGCTCCCTCGTGGCGCGGCTCAAATCCGGGCTTTGTGCCTCCCAGCCCATGAGTCAGCGTGCCATGGATGCTCAATAGAACCGCAGGCTCGTAGACGAGGGCGTCCTTCGCGTGGAGATCCTCGATCAGCCTGAGAGCGCGCACGTAGTTGACCAGCTCGATCTTTGCTCGGTCGTCCGGCGTCAGTTCTCCCCCGACGGCCCGCTGCGCTTCGATCAGGGGCAGGTCGTTCCCCTCGAGCTTGTTGCTGTAGTGGACCGACTCGGCTTGAGCGATCTTTCGCATCTCGGCCTCTTGCGCCGGCAGGATCGCCGCCGAGTCGACCTTGCTCTGGGCCACGCTGATGCGCGCAAGTCGATTGGAGGCGAGCGGGGAGTACTTCTGGAAGCGGATGACGAGTTCGATGTGCCCGATTATATCGTTGACCTAGGGCTATCGGCCGGCGTTGTCCAGGTCTAAAACCCAGGTTTTTAGGGGTTTTGCGGTAAATCGGCCGATTTTTCTGCGACTTATCGGCCGGCTGTGGACCGAGTTACCCACAACCAAGCTTTCCCAAGCCTATCGGCCGGCAAATTCCTGGGCAAATCTGGCATCAATGCTGAGAATTGGCGCAGTTCGGCCGATTTTTCTTGGAAATATCGGCCGGCTCTCGGAGCGGGCGGGACCCCTGAGCGGCGCGAGGCGCTCAGGCCGGCGTCGGCGCCGGATCCGGCTCCCGCTCGCTGAGCGGCACGCCCGCCGCCGCGTAGGCCTCGGGCGCGTCGAGCGTCTCGGCCTTGAGCAGCGCCTGCGCCAACCCCTCGAGCTGGTCGCGGTGCTGTTCGAGCAGCCGCGTGACGTCGTGGTGCGCGGTTTCGACGAGCGTGCGCACCTCTTCGTCGACGACGCGCTGGGTCTCCTGGGAGGTCTCGCTGACACCGGGCAGGAACATGCCCTGTCCCTCCTCGGGCAGCACGGCGATGGGGCCGATGGCGCTGCTCATGCCCCAGCGCCCGACCATCTGGCGCGCGATCATCGTGAGCTGCTGGATGTCGGACTCGGCGCCGGTGGTGATCTTGCCGTAGACGACCTCCTCGGCGACGCGCCCGCCGAGCGCGACCCGGATCTTGGCCTGCAGCTCTTCCAGCGAGTAGGACACGCGGTCGGAGTCGGGCGTGGAGAGCGTCACGCCGAGCGCCATGCCGCGGGGGATGATCGAGACCTTGCGCACGGGGTCGGCGCCGGGCGTGAGCATGCCGACGAGCGCGTGACCGGACTCGTGGTAGGCGGTGCGCTCGCGGTCGGCGGGCTCGAGCAGCAGGCCGCGCGGGGAGCCGAGCATGATCTTCTCCAGCGAGTCGGTGAGGTCGGCCATCTTCACCTTCTTGTGCTGGCGGCGGGCGCCGAGCAGCGCGGCCTCGTTGGCGAGGTTGGCGATGTCGGCGCCGACCATGCCGGGCATGCTGGAGGCGAGCGCGTCGAGGTCGACGTCGTCGTCGAGCGGGATCGAGCGGGTGTGCACCTTGAGGATTTCGACGCGCCCTTTGCGGTCGGGCGCCTGCACGGTGACGCGGCGGTCGAAGCGCCCGGCGCGCAGCAGCGCGGGGTCGAGCACGTCGGGGCGGTTGGTGGCGGCGAGCACGATCACGGCCTCGGATGACTCGAACCCGTCTATCTCGGTGAGAATCTGGTCGAGCGTCTGCTCGCGCTCGTCGTTGGCGCCGGTGACGGACACCTGCCCCTGGCGCGAGCGACCGATGGCGTCGAGCTCGTCGATGAAGATGATCGCGGGGGCGGCCTCCTTGGCCTTGGCGAACAGGTCGCGCACGCGCGATGCGCCGACGCCGACGATCGCCTCGATGAACTCGGAGGCGGAGATCGAGAAGAACGCGGCGTGCGCCTCGCCGGCGACGGCGCGCGCGAGCAGCGTCTTGCCGGTGCCGGGCGCGCCGGACAGCAGCACGCCGTGCGGCATGCGCCCGCCGAGGCTGCCGTAGCGGTCGGGGTTGCGCAGGAAGTCGACGATCTCCGTCAGTTCGGACTTGGCCTCGTCGATGCCGGCGACGTCGTTGAACGTGACGCGGATCTTTTCGGGGTCCACGCGGCGCGCCTGCGATTTGCCGAAGCCGCCGAGCGCGCCCATGCCGCTGGCGCTCTTGGCGGCGCGTTTGTAGATCAGCACGAACAGGCCGACGATCAGCAGCGTGGGCCCGAAGCCGAGCAGCAGCTCGGCGAGCAGCGACTGGCTGGTGGTGGTCGATTCGGCGTTGATCTCGACGCCCTTTTCCTGCAGCAGCGCGGACAGCTGCGCGCCGTTCCAGAAGCTGGGCACCTGCGTGGCGAACAGCTTCGTGGGCTTGGCCTTCTTGTCGCTCACCGGGTAGCGCTGTTTGGCCTTGAACTTGCCCTGGATAGTGTCGCCCTTGGAGGAGATGGTGCCGACGGCGCCGGCCTTGACCTGTGTGAGGAAGTACGGGTTGAACGGCACGGTCACGCGTTGTTCGCCGGTGCTTGGCTGGAAGAACAGGACCGACAGCCAGTTGAGCGCGATCAGCGCGAACACGAACCACCAGAAGCCGCGCATGCGGTGCGGCGGCGGCCCGGGGTTGGCATGCTCGGGCATGCCGCGCCCGTCGGGCGCGGGCGATACCTGCCAGCCGCGCTTGTCGCGCGGTAGCGGCGGGTGCGCTTCGGAGCGCTCGCCCTCTACGCGTTCGGGCCCCATGGCTGCTTCGTCCGGCACGCCCCCATGGTACGCACCATCTCGAGCACCGTAGTCTCGACGGCGTGCGCGTGGTGCAGACCTTGGTGGCGTTCAGCGGCAACGCGCCGCCACAGCTGGCGGTGACGCGCGAGCTACCGGGATTGCCAGAGTCGGCCGATGGGTATGACGTGCATCCCGCTTTCGTGGGTGTACGCGTGTGCGCCGGTGTACAGCACGACACCTCCGAGGAACTGGCTCCCCAGCTTGCGGCGGAGCGCGAGCAGGCCTCCCAGATCGCCTGCGACGCGCGTGCCGGCCTTCACCTCTAGGGCCGCGACCTTGCCGTCTTCGCGTTCGACGACAAGGTCGACCTCGTCGCCATCGTGCGTCCGCCAGTGACCCAGATGCACAGGCGAATTGAGCCAGCTGAGCTGCTTGCGCACCTCGCCCACGACGAATGTCTCGAGTAGGTGGCCGAGTTCGGTCAAGGCCTGCGCGGATGCCAGCGAGAGCTTGCTCTCGGTCAGACGCAGCAGGCGCGCTGCAAGTCCGCTGTCCACCACGTGAACCTTGGGCGCCGCCCCAATCCGGGGGCCGAGCGTCGTCCCCCAGGCTGCGAGCTGGTGCACGAGGAAGACCGCTTCCAGCAGCTTGGTGTAGTTCTCGGCTGTCGCCTTGTCCATGCTGATCGCCATTGCTGCCTTCGCGATGTTGCGCACCTGACCGGTCTGGCTCGCGAGTTGGCGCAGCAGGAGCGGTAGCTGGCGACGCTGGCGGACACGCGTGAGCTCCATCACGTCTCGCTCGATCACGAGGTTGACGTAGTCGTCGAACCAGCGTGCGCGATCCGCTGGCTGGCCGCGCCGGAGCACCGGCGGGAAGCCACCGCTGACAGCCCGGCTGACGTACTCCTCGCGCGCGATCTTTGGCAGGCGGGATTCCACGAGCGAGCCGGGGTCGCTCAGGAGGGCTTCCGCAAAGTCCTCGCGGATTCCCGCGATCTCACCTTGAGAGAGCGGCAGCACGTCGATCAGATGGGCGCGACCGGTGAGTGCCTGGGCCGCTTCGGGGAGCGTGGCGTATCGGGTCGAGCCAGTGAGCACGAATCTGCCAGGAGAGCCGTCGCGGTTGAGCTCGGCCTTGATCGCGTCGAGCAGCTCCGGGACGTGCTGGAACTCGTCGATCAGCACCGGCGGCTCTCCTCCTACGAACAGGGCCGGGTCGGCGCGCGCGGCGTCTCGCGTGGCGAGATCGTCGAGGTCGATGATCTCGCGATCCCGGGATGTCGCCAGCGCCCGCAGCAGGGTCGACTTACCGACCGTGCGTGGACCCTGGAGCACGACGACGGGCTCATCGCGCATGCGATCGCGGATCACGTCAAGCAGTCGGCGGTCGACCGTCTCGGCGAGGGTCGCGCGCATCTTCCCAGTCTAGCGCTCTTCCGCAAAACGAGGCTATTATTTTCCGTAACTCGTAGGCAATATTTTCCGCGATTCGAATGTCATTTTTTCCGCAACACTGTCCTGACCTGGCGCGCGATCTCGAGGTCCTCGCGTGCGGCGATGACGAGTGTTCGCGTTGCGGCGCCGTCAGCGCCGATCTCCGCATCGCCGAATGCCGCGAGGTTGCGCTCACGGTCGAGCTCCACGCCCAGGAACGCGAGTCCCGCTGCTGCACGCTCCCTGACCACGGCGCTGTGCTCGCCGACGCCGCCGGTGAACGCGAGCGCGTCCACTCCGCCGAGTGCCGCCGCCATCGCCGCGATGCCGGAGCGCAGGCGGTGGATGTAGACGTCGAGCGCGAGCTGCGCGCGTGCCGCGAGCTCCGATGCGCCCTCGACGGTCGCGCTGCCCTGTGCTTCCGCGCGCGCAAGCACCTCGCGCATATCGGCGCTGCCGGCGAGGCCGAGCAGCCCGGAGCGGTGCTCGAGCGCGTCCGCCAGCTCATCCGCGGTGACCGCCTCGTGCTGCACCAGCCACAGCAGCATCCCCGGGTCGACGCTGCCGGAGCGCGTTGCCATCGCGAGGCCCTCCAGCGGCGTGAAGCCCATCGTCGTGTCGCGGGAGGCGCCGTCGGCGATCGCGCACAGCGACGCGCCGGCGCCGAGGTGGCAGCTGACGATCCGCAGCCCGCCAGCGTCGTGTCCCAGCAGCTGCGGCGCGCGCCGTGCGATCCACGCGTGGGAGAGCCCGTGGAAGCCGTAGCGGCGCAGCCCCCAGCGCTCGCGCCACTCGCGCGGGATCGCGTACGTGGCCGCCGCCGGGGGCATGGTCGCGTGGAAGGCGGTGTCGAAGCACGCGACCGCGGGCAGCTGTGGCAGCGCCTCGCTGACGGCTTCCAGCGCGGCGAGCGACTTGGGCTGGTGAAGCGGCGCCAGGTCGACCAGCTCGCGGAGCGCGCGCTCCACCTCGACGTCGATCGCGACGGCCTCGCGGAAGCGCTCGCCGCCATGCACGATGCGGTGCCCGACCGCGTCGGCGTCACCGAGTCCTTCGTCCAGCGCCTTGCGCAGCGCCTCGGGGTCGACCTGCGCGCGAGGCGCGTCCAGCTCGCGTGCCGCGATCGTCGTATCTGTGCCGGCCACGTCATCGCCGCCCTCGGCGCAGCTGAGCAACGTCAGCTTGAGGCTGCTGGAGCCGGCGTTGACGACGAGGACTCGCATTGGCGCCGCCAGCGTTGCACACCGCTACCATCAAGCTATGCACGAGCTGCCGAGCGATGACGCTGAGCATGGGCAGACGTCCAGCCAGGATGTCGCCACGATCCTCAGCCGCCTTCCTGACAGCGGACGTGAGGATGACGTGACGCGACTTATGGATATCTACGAGGCGACGGAGCGTGCTTACCGGGCCGGCGTTCAGGCAAGCTCGCCCCGTGTCGGCTCCTTCGCATCCACCAACGGATAGCCCGCTCCGTGGCGACTTGGGGGGAAGTCCTCCGCGCGGTCCAGGAGAGCGCAGAGCAGCGGGGTCCGCTTGGCCCGGACCTTGATGGCATACGTCTCGGCTACATAAATGCGTTGCGAGCGATCTCTGGCCGGGCTGTGATCGTGTACGCCAGCGGCTGGCTCGGGGAAAGCGGCTTCAATGATCCTGCTCTGACTGTTGAGCCGGACGATGTGCATGCACTTATGGAGTGCTGCAATGGCGTCGATGAGCGCGATCTCGACCTCATCATCCATAGCCCTGGAGGCTCCGCCGAAGCCGCTGAGCAGATGCTCAACTACCTGCGGACCCAGTTCGACAACATCCGGTGCATCGTTCCCCTCCAAGCGAAGTCGGCGGCGACGATGTTGGTGCTCGGCGGCGACGAGATCGTCATGGGGCTGCATTCCGAGCTTGGACCGATCGACCCTCAAATCCTCATCCCGGTTCCCGAGGGTCAGCGATTTGCGCCGGCTCACGCGATCCTGCGTGACTTTGATCGCGCGAAGAAGGAGATCGCCGAGGATGTGGCGGTGCTGCCTGCGTGGACTCCCATTCTGCGGGGCTATTCCGGTGGTCTTCTGGAGTTCTGCACGCAACAGATAAAGCTCTCCCAGGAGATCGTCGCAGGCTGGCTGGAGCGCTACATGCTGCGCCACTGGGACGATCCGGCCGCGCGTGCGCAACAGATCTCCGAGCACTTTGGCTCCGAAGTCTCGTACGACCGCTTCAGGACGCACGGGCGACCGATCCGCATTGAGGAGCTTCGCCAGCTTCAGGGCCTGAGAATCACAGCGTTGGAGAACGACCAGCAGCTCCAGGACGCGGTGCTCAGCATCTATCACGCCCTCGATCTCACATTCCGCGGACCAGCGATCAAGGTCGTCGAGAACCATCTCGGCAGACGCAAGGTGAGGGCGATCCAACCGCTTGTCCTCCAGGCAGCGCCAAGTACACAGACGGGACCGTAGGCATGGCTGTCAATGCGGACGGTTCCGGCAAGCCTCGCGTGGCGGTCGTCGCCGCTGGCGCGGGCGCTCGCGGCGCGTTCGAGGCGGGCGCCCTGTCGGTGCTGCTGAAGTGGCTGGACGCGCGGGAGATGCGTCCCACGGTGTTCGTGGGCACGAGCGCGGGCGCGATCAACGCGACGCTGCTCGCCGCCACGGCCGACCTGTCCGCCGGGGAGGCGGGCGAGAAGCTGCTGGCGTTCTGGAGGAGCGTGACGGTGCGCAAGGTGTTTCGCTCGCCGCTGCGCAGCGGGCCGAGCACGCTCGTCACCTACATGGGCCAGCTGCTGGGGCGCGCGCACGTGGTGAGCCTGCTGGACACCTCGCCGCTGGTGGGCTTCGCCGAGCAGACGTTCGCGGCCTTCGACGATGCGCTGCGCAACAACGTCGCGAATGGCACGGTGGAGGCGCTGGCGGTGGTGGCGACGGACGCGCACGAGCGCACGTCCGTGTTCGCGGACCTGGCTCCTGGCGTGCAGCTGCCGCAGTCGAACCTGGCCCGCGCGATCGACTACCGCCCGGCGGCGGTGGGCTACAGGCACGTGCTCGCGTCCTCGGCGATCCCGGTGCTGTTCCGCCCAATCGAGATCGACGGCGCGTACTACACCGACGGGGGCGTGCGCCTGAACGTCCCGCTGTCGCCGGCGATCGAGCTCGGCGCGACGCACGTGGTGGTGGTCGCGACCCACCCCGACGCGTACCCGCCCGCGCCGTCGCCTTCTCCGCAGCGCCGCCCGCCGGACGTCATCGACAGCGTTGCCAGCGTGCTCGGCAGCCTGCTGTCCGACGGCATGATCGAGGACCTGCACACGCTGGACAAGCTCAACCAGCACGCGGACGGGAACGACGTGCGGCTGATCCCGCGCCTGTTCGTCGGTCCGGAGACGCGCCATGAGCTGGGCGCGCTCGCGGCGCGCCTGTACGCCGAGCGTCACAGCGGCCGCCGCGCGATCCGCGAGCTCGACTTCCGCCTGGCTCACGCGCTGCTCGGCCGCGCGGAGAAGGGCGACGGCGACCTGCTCAGCTACATCCTGTTCGACGAGGCGTTCATGGAGCAGGCGATCCAGCTCGGCATAAAGTACGCCAGCAAGACGCTCGCGTCGCGCAGTCAGTCGCCGTGGGTGCCGGCGGTCAGTGCGGCAGCGAAGCCGGCTGGCCGCCCTCGCCCGTCGGCCAGCTCCACCCGCTGAGCTCCGCCGGATCGTCCCCGTGCTCGCGCGTGTAAGCGCGGTGGCGCAGCCGCTCGTCGATCATGTGCTGGCGCAGGTGCGCGGCGCGCTCTCCCAGCCCCGGCACACGGTCGATGACGTCGATGACGAGGTGAAAGCGGTCGAGGTCGTTGAGCATGACCATGTCGAACGGCGTGGTGGTGGTGCCCTCCTCCTTGTAGCCGCGCACGTGGATGTTGTGGTGGTTGGTGCGGCGGTAGGTGAGGCGGTGGATCAGGTAGGGGTAGCCGTGGTAGGCGAAGATCACGGGCCGGCTGCTGGTGAACAGCGCGTCGAACTCCTCCTCGGCGAGGCCGTGCGGGTGCTCTGAGTCGGGCTGCAGGCGCATCAGGTCGACGACGTTCACGACGCGCACCTTCAGCTGGGGCAGCTCGCGCCTGAGGATCGCGGTGGCGGCGAGCGTCTCGAGCGTGGGCACGTCGCCGGCGCACGCGAGCACGACGTCGGGCTCTGAGCCGTCGTCGCTGCTGGCCCAGTCCCACACGCCGATGCCGCGCGCGCAGTGCGCGATGGCGTCGTCGATCGCGAGGTAGTCGAGCGCGGGCTGCTTGCCGGCGACGATCACGTTGACGTAGTCGCGGCTGCGCAGGCAGTGGTCGGCGACGGACAGCAGGCAGTTGGCGTCGGGCGGTAGGTACACGCGCACGATCTCGGCCTTCTTGTTGACGACGTGGTCGATGAACCCGGGGTCCTGGTGTGAGAAACCGTTGTGGTCCTGTCTCCATACGTGTGAGGACAGCAAATAATTAAGAGAAGAGATGGGCGCGCGCCAGGGGATCCCACGCGTGACCTTGAGCCACTTGGCGTGCTGGTTGAACATCGAGTCGATGATGTGGATGAACGCCTCGTAGCAGTTGAACAGGCCGTGGCGGCCCGTCAGCAGATAGCCCTCCAGCCAGCCCTGGCAGAGGTGCTCGGAGAGGATCTCCATGACGCGTCCGTCGGGCGCCAGGTGGTCGTCGCCGGCGAGCGTCCGCGCGTCCCAGGTGCGGTTGGTGGCCTCGAACACGGCGCCGAGGCGGTTGGACGCGGTCTCGTCGGGGCCCATCAGGCGGAAGTTCTGGGGGTTGCGCCTGATCACCTCGCGCAGGAAGCCGCCGAGCACGCGCGTGGCCTCGGTGGCGCCGGCGCCGGGTTGGGGCACGGCGACGGCGTGGTCGCGGAAGTCGGGCATCTCCAGGGCGCGCAGCAGCTTGCCGCCGTTGGCGTTTGGATTGGCGCCCATACGACGCTCGCCTTGTGGCGCGAGCGCGGCGAGCTCAGGGCGCAGCGCGCCATGCTCGTCGAACAGCTGCTCGGGCCGGTAGGAGCGCAGCCACTGCTCCAGCTGCGCGAGGTGCTCGGGCTTGCCGGCGAGGTCCGCGAGCGGCACCTGGTGGGAGCGGAAGGAGCCCTCGGCGGGCAGCCCGTCGACCTCCTTGGGGCCGGTCCAGCCCTTGGGGGTGCGCAGCACGATCATCGGCCAGCGCGGGCCGTCCGACGGTTCACCGGCGGCGAGGACGCGGTCGCCTGCGCCACCGTCGCCTTCGCGCGCCGCGCGCTGGATCGCGGCGATCTCATTGGTGACCTTGTCGAGCGTGGCGGCCATCAGCTGGTGCATTGCCGCCGGCTCGTCGCCCTCGACGAAGTGCGGGGCGTAGCCGTAGCCTTCGAGCAGCGCGCGCAGCTGTGCCTGCGGGATCCGCGCGAGCACGGTGGGATTGGCGATCTTGTAGCCGTTGAGGTGCAGCACGGGCAGCACCGCGCCGTCGCTGACGGGGTTCAGGAACTTGTTGGCGTGCCAGCTGGCGGCCAGCGGGCCGGTTTCGGCCTCGCCGTCGCCGACGACGCAGCAGACGAGCAGCTCGGGGTTGTCGAATGCGGCGCCGAAGGCGTGCGCGAGCGAGTAGCCGAGCTCGCCGCCCTCGTGGATCGAGCCGGGCGTCTCGGGCGCGACGTGGCTGGGGATGCCGCCGGGGAAGGAGAACTGGCGGAACAGCCGGCGCAGGCCCTCCTCGTCGTGGCCGACGTGCGGGTAGACCTCGGTGTAGGTGCCCTCCAGGTACACGTTCGCCACGAGACCGGGGCCGCCGTGGCCGGGGCCGGTGACGTAGATCGCGTCGAGGTCGCGTGCGCGGATCACGCGGTTCATGTGTGCGTAGACGAAGTTCAGGCCGGGCGTGGTGCCCCAGTGGCCGAGCAGGCGCGGCTTGGTGTGCGCGATCCGCAGCGGCTCGCGCAGCAGCGGGTTTGCCAGCAGGTAGATCTGGCCCACGGACAGGTAGTTGGCGGCGCGCCAGTATGCGTCGAGCAGCTGCAGCTCGGACGCGGCCAGCGGAGCTGACGCGCTGAGAGCGGGTGTGCCTGTGGCGGGTGCTTGGTCGGGCACGGTGAAAGGTCTGAGTCGAGCGTACTCGCATAGGATGGGGCGTATGTTCGAGGACGCGCTCGTGGGTGTGGACGGCACCAGCAACGGGCGCGACGGGATCGCGCTGGCCGCGCGGCTGACGCAGAGCGGCGGCAAGCTCACGCTGGCGCACGTGCGCGCGGGCGAGCTGCACCCGCTGCACGCGATCACACCCCGTCTGCTGGCGGATGCGGCGCCTCGTCCTGGGCAGCGCCTCCGACTATCTCGAGCGCCACACGCGCTGCTCGCTGCTCGTGCTCCCCCGTCCTGCGGCCGGCCGCCTGAGACGGCAATCCGCTGCGTCAGCCGGTACCGTCACGGATGTGAGCGATCGGAACTTGAACGCTGACGACGGCAACGCAGCCAGCGCGGCCCTGACGGGCGACTCGATCCGGATCGTGCTTGCGGACGACCACGCGGTCGTGCGCGCGGGCCTGCGGCTGCTGCTGGACAGCGAGAGCGACTTCGAAGTTGTGGCCGAGGCCAGCGACGTCGACAGCGCCAGGCGCTACGTGCGCGGGCACCACCCGATGGTGCTGGTGCTCGACTTGAACATGCCGGGCGGCTCGAGCCTGGAGGCGATCCCGGTCCTGCGCCAGGAGTCGCCTGACACGCAGATCGTGGTGTTGACGATGCAGCAGGAGCCCGCGTTCGCGCGCGAGGCGCTGGGCGCGGGCGCGATCGGCTACGTGCTCAAGGAGGCCGCGGACGACGAGCTCGTAGAAGCGGTGCGCCGCGCGGCCGTTGGCGAGAGCTACCTGAACCCGAGGCTGGGTGCGCGGATCGCGTCGGAGCCGCCGCCGGGGCCGCCCGACGACCTCTCAGAGCGCGAGGTCGACGTGCTGCGCCTGATTGCGCTCGGGCACACTAACGCGGAGATTGCGCAGCAGCTGTACCTGTCGGTGCGCACGGTCGAGACGCACCGCTCGCACATCCAGCAGAAGCTGGGTCTCTCCAGCCGAGCGGATCTGGTCGGCTACGCGTTGGAGCGCGGTTTGATCGCGCGGTAGTGCTCGCGCCAGATCAGCTTGTAGATCGGGATCTTGCGAGGCAGGTCGCGGACGCCGGGGATGAACGGGATGGCGATGAACGCCAGGCTGAGCACGCCCATCGCCAGCATCACGAGGATGTCGGCGTTTTCCGAGTTCTTGAACGGTTCGATCTGATACCAGAAGGCGTACAGCCACAGCCACGCCTGGCCGGGGTAGCTGCCCGTCTCGTTCATCATGCCCCATTCGTCGCCGCCGAGGTGCTGTTCTTCGGCCCGCTGGTCGAGCAGGCCGCCGTCGGCCATGAACAGCAGCGGCTTGGTGTAGTCGGTCTGGAAGAACTGCCTGCTGGTGAGCAGGCTGCCGTCGAGGCCGCCGCTCTGCGCGAGGCTCAGGAGGCTGGTCATCATCGTCGGGACCGGGCCGGTGCCGCTCGCCTGGACGCTCACCATCCCGGTGGTGGAGTTGACCGTCACGGTCTTGGGCGGCGGCTTGCCTTCTTCTTCGGCTTCGGCGTCTTCTTCCAGTGGCTTGGCATACGCTTGGCCCCACGCCTTCTGCGTCTTTTCGGGCGCGGCGTCGTATTCGGCGAGCGCGCGCTGCAGCGCGGGATCGTCGGGGATCGTCTCCAGCGGCCTGATCACGTAGTCGTCGGCGGTGTTGATCGGGTGGCTGACGCCCAGCCATTTCTGCAGGTGGATGAAGGCGGCGTGCTGGCCTTCGCCGTTGTGGTTGTACGGCGGGCCGTATGTCGCGGTGCCGCTCGTGCCGTCGAGCTCGGTGGCGGCGGTCTTGACGAAGTCGACGGGCATCTGGCGCGACCACTGCGCGATCGTGCTCGGTTTGTCGTCGGGCGAGGAGAACAGCACCGTGAGCACGATCGCCAGCAGCGCGATCACGCCGACGGCGATGCACGCCTCCTTGACGAGGTCATACGGCTGGTAGCTGCCGGTCCACGGCCTGGTGTCGTCCTTGGGGCGCAGCAGGCTCACGAGCCGGCTCCCGCGGTCGCGGGCGGCGGCCCGTCGGCGGCGGGCACGCTGGCGAGTCGCGCGCCGACCTCGATCGGCGGCACGACGCCGTGTCGGCGGACGAGCAGCACGTGCGCCGACACCAGCACCACCACGGCGATCGGGAGCAGCAGCACGTGGTAGCTGTACATCTGGCCGAAGTTGGTGACGTTGAAGAACGCGCCGACGCCGACGGCGTTGAGGCCGTCCTTGGCCTGCGTGGAGATCCACTGCGCGTCGAAGTTCTGCTGCGAGACGTAGCCGGTCAGCGCCGTGGGCACCGCGACGAGGAACGTGATCGCGCCCGTGACCCACACGCGCGAGCGCCCGCCGCGCCACGCGGCCATCCAGTACTTGCCCCACAGGTGCACGACCATCACGAAGAAGAACAGCTCCACCGCCCACATGTGGATGCTGTTGAAGAAGTGCCCGACGCCCGTGTAGTGCCACCACGCGGGTCCCTTCAGCGCGAGGATCGAGCCCGAGGCGATGATCACCACGAGCGAGGCGATGCTGGCGACGCCGAACATGTAGATCCACGAGGCGACGTACGTCGGCTGGCCGTCGGGCAGCAGTTTCTCGGGCGGCAGCGCCTCCACCGCCTTTTCGCGGACTTTGACCGTCCAGCTGCTCTCGGGTGCGCCGCTCACCTGCCTGCCCCGCCGCTTGGGGGGTGCCCCGCCACGGGGTATGACCCGTCTGCGCCCCGGCGCGCGGCGGCCCGGCGCGCAGCGCCGGGGAACGGCAGCGCGATCGCGACCGCGAACGCGACCAGCATCAGCCCGATCACGATCACGTTGGCGAGCGGCAGCTTGATGAAGTGCCAGTGCACCACGTGCGCGGGGTGGTTCAGGTTGAACACCGCGCCCATCACGGCGCTCGCCGCTGCGTGGCTCATGGCCGGTCTCCTGCGTGCAGTCGACTAACCATCGGAACGCAGCGTAGGTGTCGGGTCGGTCGGCAAGGCATGTGGCGCAGCCTATGAGCCACCCGGTTGCACCCGCATCCGTAGCTTCACTCCTAAGGTCATAGGTAGTTTTCCCCCTCTGTGCTCGCCCGGCTGCGCGGCCGCCTGGACCGTTGGGCCTTGTGGCTCAGTAGTCGAGCGTGCCGGTGGTCTGGACGGTCATTGCGTATGTGCGGCGGTTGATCGTTCCGTAGAAGCCGCCGTGTCCGTGGGCGTGGGCGTATGGGCCTCCGCCTCCGGTGATGAGGAGCGTGCCGCCGAAGCTCTGGTAGAGCCCGCCGTTGTGCAGTGTGCCGGAGCCTCGTCCGGTGATCCATCCGCCTTGCGTGAGGTCGATCGTGAAGCTGCCGTATACGGTTGCCCCGACGTTGAACCGGGCGGTGACTTTGCCGTCGAGCGAGCCTCGGATGTTGCCTTCCTCGACGAGTGCGGACCCCGAGCTGCTGACGAGGTGCAGGTGGGCGGCGTTTGCCGCTGAGATCGTCCGTGTCGCTCGGTTCGCGACGTCGCTGGCTGTCGCTTGAGCCGGCGCGCTCGCCAGGGGGGCAGTGACGGCAAGCGCTGCCAGCGCGACCGCACAGGCGAGGGCCTTCGAGCATGGCGGGTTGTCCATCGTGTTGCTCACATTCGCGGGCGCGGATTGTTTCGAGAGTCCATACTATATGGGCCACCAGCTTTCGGGTAGGATCGGCGGGTGCGGTCTCGTAGCGGGGAACTGTCGGCCAGCATGGCAGTGCTGGCCTTGCTGGCCGAGCAGTCGGATTCTCAGGCTGGCGTGAACCGTCGGCTGGCGGAGCGCTATCCAGGCGCTCGCTTCGCTGATAACTCCGCACACAAAAGTCTGCCCAGCCTCGAGAGCCAGGGACTCGTGCGGCGGGCCGCGGCGGTCGGCGAGCGGCCGCTGGATGTCTATGAGGCGACCGTCAAGGGGGTTGAGCTGGTCGAGCGCTGGCTTTACGATTCGTCGGCGGTACTGCCAGCGCTGCGTGATGAGCTGCGGGCGAGATTGCAGCACGTTCGCGAGCCAGAGGGACTGCCTGCGATGGTCGAGGCGATCGAGGCGCAGGAGCAGGCCTGCGCTGGCGAGTATGTGGCTGCGCAGAAGCGCTTGAGGGCGGCTCAACGCCAGCGAAAACAGGCGGGCGACGGTGGCTGGCGAGGGGTGGTCGAGATCGCGCTTATGCGCGACGAGGCGATTCTCTGGGGCTCGCTCGCACTCCGCCGGCAACGCATGCGTGAATATTTGGAAGACCCAGCCGGGATGGCGCCGCTTGAAGGGGTTGATGATGGCGGGTGATCTGCTCCGGCTGGTGGGCGTGTCCAAGGGCTATGCGCGTGGAGATCAGCGGCTGCACGTGCTCAGGGATGCGTCGCTTGAGATCGCACCGCGTGAGATCGCTGCCGTTGTGGGTTCTCGCTACGAGGGCAAGTCGACGCTGCTGCGCGTGGCAGCGGGTCTTGAGCAGCCGGATGAGGGTGAGGTCTGGTTCGAGCAGCGGGAGCTGACTCGCGCCTCCGGATCAGAACGGGCAGAGTTGCGCTCGGGGATCGCATGGGTTCACCGGGGAGGCAGCGCGGTGAGGCTTCTGCAGGTCATTGACTACGTCGGCTTGCCCTTGGCGACAGGGCGAGGACGTGGAAAGCGGGAGGTGCGAGAGCTGGCCGCCGCTGCGCTTGCGCGGACCGGCGTGTCGGGCTGTGCGCGGCAGCGGTGGGCCGATCTCTCGAACTGGGAGCGTGTGCTGGTGGCGTTGGCGCGGGGAATCGTTGCTCGGCCAGGGCTGATGGTCATCGATGATCTGCTCGACGGTCTTGGGCCGCGTCGGACCCAGGAGGCGTCCGAGCTTCTTGCTTCGCTGGTCGAGGAGCTGTCCTGTGGTGTCCTGATGAGCGTGTCCGATATCGAGGGGGCTCTCGCGGCCGACAGTGTTCTCACCTTTGAGCGTGGCCGGCTGAAGTGGATCGCCGAGGCATCGGACGCCGACATCATCGACTTCCCCGGGGAGTCTCGTGGTGGTCGCGGCGTGACTGGCGCGGGCTAGGTGCTTGAGCTACGAGATGTCGTAAAGCACTACCGCGTGGGTGCAGGCGAGCCCATCCGCGCCGTCGACGGCGTGTCGATGACCGCAGCGGCCGGAGAGTTGGTCGTCCTGTACGGTCCCAGCGGCTCTGGCAAGACGACGCTACTCGAACTGAGCGCCGCGTTGCAACGGCCCGACCACGGCGCCGTTTTGCTGCATGGCCGGGACATCTTCTCGCTATCGGCCAAGGGGCAGAATGAGCTTCGGCTGCGCGAGATAGGCTTTATCGGTAGTTCCCAGAGCCTGATTCCCGGGGCGCACGCGATCGAGAATGCGGCGCTCAAGCTGCTGCTCGTAAGCGCACGTGATGCCAAGGCCTCCGTCGAACCGCTGCTCGAGCGGCTTGGCCTGGCAGAACGGCTTCGGCATCGCACGGATCAGCTCTCGATGGGCGAGCGCCAGCGAGTGGTCATCGCGCGAGCTCTTTCGACGGCACCGAGGCTGGTGCTCGCCGACGAGCCGACCGGGAGCCTCGATACGCACCATACGCGCGAGGTGCTCGGCTTGCTGCGTGCGTGTTGCACGGAGCGTGGCACGGCTATGCTGCTCGCCACACACGATCCCGAGGCGGCGGCATTTGCGGATACCGTGTTCGAACTGCGAGACGGTCGCCTGACCGACTACACCGCCGAGCGCTTTCGTTTTCCTCCGCCGTCCGCGCACGCTCAGTGAGGGCCATGAGCAGACACATGAGCCTGTCTGACATTCTCATCCTGTATCGGGCACGGCTCCGCGCGAAGGCGGTGCTCGTTCAGGAGTTGTTTGCTGTAGCGGGGATCGCCGTCGGGGTTGCGCTTCTGTTCGGCTCTCAGATAGCGAGCACAAGCCTCGCGAGATCCGTCTCTCAGCTCACGCACGAGATCGTCGGCGGCGGACAGTCGCTCCAGCTCGACGCTCGCGGCCCCGAAGGGATCCCCCAGGAACTGCTCACCCATATCGCTTATCTCTCCGGCGTACGCCAGGTGCTGCCGATCGTGGAAGCCCAGGCGATCGTGATCGGGCCCCGGGGCCAGCAGTCGATCGACCTGATCGGAACCGATCCCCACTTCGCGCATGCGGGCGGCCCGTTGTTGAAACGCTTCTCCGCGAGTCAGCTGACGGCCCAGCGCGCGATTGCGCTACCCGCCCCGCTCGCGCAGGCAATCGGCGTGGGGCCCCTGCAGACGATCAAACTGCAAATCGGGTCGCGGGTCCTGACTGTGCTGGTTGCCGCCACGGTGGGCTCTGCTGACATCGGAGGGCTCGTCAATAGTCCAGTTGCCCTCACGAACATCGGGTACGCTCAAGCTCTCGCTGGACTTCGCAGCAAACTCAGCCGGATCTTCGTGCGCCCGGTAGCCGGGCAGGGCGCCGAGGTGCACCGCGAGATGGAGAGCGTCGCCGCTCGGGTGAACGCGAATGTCGAGCCGGGAAACTTCGACGCGACCCTGTTCGCGGTCGCGTCCTCGCCGGCTCGGCTCGCCGAACGGCTGTTCTCCGCGATCAGCGCGATCGTGGCGTTCTTGTTCGCGCTGAACGCGATGTTCGTAGTTGCGCCCGAGCGGCGTTCGCTGATCGAGGAGGTACTCAGGCCGCAGGGCGCGACCCGCAAGATGATCGTTCAGGTACTTCTGTTCGATGCTTGCGTCATCGCAGTGCTTGGATGTGCGCTCGGACTGGTGCTCGGTGATGAGCTGTCGATCGCGGTCTTCCGGTCGAGCCCCGACTATCTCTCGTTCGCGTTCCCCGTCGGCAACAGTAGGATCGTCACCGCGCAAAGCGTCCTGGTTGCCCTTGGCGCAGGTGTCGTAGCGACCATCTGTGGCGTGATCTGGCCATTCCGGGACATCCTGCGCCGCCCGCAAACGCACAAGTCGATGTACGGTGGCGGAGCGGCGATCGTCGGTGTTGTGCTTCTCGTCGTCAGCGCCGTCCTGCTTCTGGAGGCTCCCAAGGACGCGGTTCTCGCAAGCGTGGCGCTGCTGGTGTCGCTCGTGTGCCTTCTGCCGTTCCTGTTCGATAGCTTCGTCACGCTGTTCGATCGTGGACAGGAGCGTCTTCTAAACGGCGCCGCGGGTGTGCTCGCGAGCGTTGAGCTCCGCAGCCCCGTAAATCGCGTGCGCTCACTGGCGATCACGGCGACGGCGGCGATTTCGCTTTTTGGGGTGGTGCAGTTCCAGGGAGCCCAGGGGAACCTCCAGCACGGCTTGGACGATTCCGCACGCGACATCGATGCGAACGCCGATGTGTGGATCACGCTCGCAGGAACGGCGAACACGTTCGCCACAACGCCATTCACGCTCAACCCGCACTCGCTCGCCGGTGTCGCGGGCATCCGAACGATCGGCGTGTATCGCGGCAGCTTCCTCGACTGGGGAACGCGGCGAATATGGGTGCTGGCGCCGCCCAGCGACGCCAAGCAGCCGATGCCGCCCACCCAGCTTCGCAGCGGCGAGCTGTCGACCGCAACTGCGCACCTCCGGGGTGGGGGTTGGGCCGTGCTCTCACAGGCCCTCGCCGCTGACCACCACCTACGCCCAGGGAGCAGCTTCCTGCTGGCATCGCCCCGCCCGGTCCTGCTGCGCGTCGCGGGGCTCAGCACGAACCTCGCGTGGCCTTCGGGCGCGATCGTCATGAACTCCGCGGACTACGCGCGCGCATGGGGGAGCACCGACGCCAGCGCCTACCAGGTGCAGACTGATCCCGGAGTATCGCCCGAGGCGCTACGGTTCGGTATCAAACGCGCGCTCGGCTCGCAGCCTGGGCTCGCAATCGAAACACGCGCCGAACGTCAGGCGCGACACTTCGCGAGCTCCCGCGACGGCCTCTCGCGTCTTACGCAGATCCGAACCCTCCTCCTGATAGCGACAGTGCTCGCTGTCGCGGGCGCGATCGCAGCGATGATCTGGCAGCGCCGCGATCTCGTCTCCGTGCTCAGATGCGAAGGCTACTCACAGTGGATCGTGTGGCGCTGGCTTTGCTGGGAGAGCGCACTCCTGGTCGCCATCGGCAGCACGATCGGTGCGCTGTTTGGTTTGTACGGGCAGGTCATCGCCAGCCACTATCTCGCGAGCGTGACCGGCTTCCCGGTCGTCTACAGTGTCGGCGTGCTTCCCGCTCTCGCCAGTCTTGGCCTGCTGAGCGTCGTCACGGTGCTGGTCCTCGCGATTCCCGGCTACTTCGTCGCGCGCACTCCCGCGCGAGCGCCGAGCGCGGCATACTAGGGTCGGCAGCCAAGGGTTTTCAGAAGCTCGTCCAACGCTGCTCCTGGCAATGGCGTCGGACAACACCATGAGAGATGGCGGCGTTCGATGCTCATCACAGACCAAGGGCGGGCTCCCGCCCTCCCCGCGGATGCCCGCATGGCTGCAAACCGTCGCGCTACGCCGCTGGCCCGTCAGCTACCTGGAGCTGTGCCGTTCCCGACTGGGTCCTTGCTTCACGGTGTTTGTGCTCGACATGCCACCGCTCGTGTTTCTTTCCGATCCGCTTGACATCGAGGCTGTACTCGCGGCGCCGCCGAGCGCGCTACAGCCGGGGATAGGAACAGCGCTAATTGCGCCGTTGATCGGCGAGCGCTCGTTCATGCTCTGCGATGACGAGACGCGCAAGGCCGTTAGAGCGGCAGTCTCTCCTGTCTTTCGGCGGGGCGCAAAGCGACACAGCGGTGAAGTCGTGGAGACGATCGCTCGGGACGCGATCACGTCGTGGCCTACAAATCAACCGGTCGCGCTGTATCCGCGGTTGAGCATACTCGCTCTGCGTGTGATCCTCCGACTACTCCTAGGCGACGATCACGAAAGTGAATATCTGGGGACACGCCTTCTCAACATGCTGTCCGTCGCACGCAGCTTTGTGATTCAGGAGCCCCGACTGAGAAACGTTCCCGGCTGGCGGTCTAGCTGGAGACGGTTTCAACACCAGCGTGGCGAGGTCGACCAAACACTCAGCAGGATGATCCGCCGGCCCGACGCCGACGGACTCGAGTGCCCCTCGGCTGTGACAATGCTCAGGAACATACGGAACCAGGGCGCCCCGCTCACCGAGCAAGAGATCTCGGACGATCTCCTATCACTCATCGTCGCCGGGCACGAGACGACCGCGTCAGCGCTCGCATGGGCTTGTCTGTTCTTGGCACACAACCGCAGCGCCCAACGCCGCCTCATTGAGGAGATCGATCACGGCGAAAGCACCGAACTCATGAACGCCACCATGCTAGAGACGCTTCGGCTCGGACCCGTATTTCTCTTTGCGATTCCCCGCGCCGTAGCGACACCCATCGACATCGGCACGACCACCTATTACCCGCCTGCCCAACTGCTGGCGTGCACCTACCTGATGCATCACGATCCGGCTCTATACCCGGAGCCATACAGGTTTCTCCCGGAGCGCTTCATGGAAGGCATGCCCCCGAACCCCATCTGGAAACCCTGGGGTGGAGGACAGCGACGTTGCCTTGGCCAACACATCGCCGAAATAGAGATGCAAACGATACTGCGCGAGGTACTAAGAGCCTACGAGCTGGTTCCAGTCGGTACACACCTCGAGTCCCCAGGCTGGCGCAGCGCGATCCTCGCCCCTTGCTCAGGTGCGAGTGTCCTACTGCAGCCACGCGTCCCCAGAATCACCTGCCGGCGGCACGCTCAAGCACATTGCTCCCAGCACTGGTCGAGACGTCTCTAACGATCACGAGGCCGGACGGCGTTCCTATTGGACCGATCTTGGTTCCAATAGGAACGATTATCTTGCAGAGCGACCCAGGATGCAGCAGCATCGCAGCCGTGAGCCCACCGCCGCCGGCAAGCTCGGCCTCCAGCCAGCCACAACGTCCGCGCTGCATGCTCGTCCATGATGTGAGATGCGCCGCAGGATCGAATGCCGGTTTGCCGCCCGTGCACGGAGCGCGCGCTCGTGCTCCCCGCTACGCGACGAGCCCCGGTGCGCCGGGGGGCGAGGTGAGGGTGCCAGCAGCAGCGGGCGGGCGGACCCTTTCCGCCCGCCCACGAGCACCAAGAGATGGCCGCACGAAACGTGTCGTGGTCGAGCTCAACCAGGCGCAGGTCGCTGGCGTGGTGCATGCGGCGTCGGCCGGTGTAGCGACGTCGGCCCCGATAGCCGCAAATACAGGGCTGTCAGTAGCGCGGTTGGCGGCGCTAATGGCTGAGCGTAGGGCGCAACAGGAGCTCGATTTCATCGGGGGTCGCGGCAGTCCGCGTGCAGACGCTGGTGGGGAGCGTGCTGGGCGGTGAGCCCAGACGTGCGGATCACGCTGACGGAGGCGCAGGTAGCGGGCGTCGTCCGCGACGCCTCGGATGGGTCGCAGCTCGCCTGGCTGCTTTCCGGTGTGAGCGACCTCAATGCGGTGCGGGCCGCGATGGAGCCTTTGTGGGACGATCATCAGTGGTCGCGTTCGGTGTTGCGGGCGGTGCTCGTGCTGGCTGCGCTGCCGGGTGATGGCAGCTGGGGTGAGATCACGGATATCGCCCGGATGGTGGGTCTTTCGCCGGCCACTGCGCACCGCTACGCACAAACATGGGTCGCGCTCGGGCTTGCTGAGCAGAACCCGCGGACACGCGTCTACCGCCGCGCCCCCGACACCGGCCGGCGTGCTGAGCGGGCTGGTTGCCATGTTGCGGACTGAGCACCTCGCTGGAGAGATGACTGCCGGCGGCTCTGACGGAACGGGTGTCTCAGAGCGTCTGGTTGGTGTGGCGATCCCGCGGGTCGTCCTGTGCGACGCCGTAGGCCGCCCGGTTGGTCTGCATGAGCCGCGATCGGTTGTCATCTACTTCTACCCCAGCTGCCGTAACTCGCCGGGGGATGGCGAGCAGACCGCGCTGATGGACGATGCGCAGCACCGCGCTTTCCGCCAGCACCGGCAGGCGTTTGAAGCTCGCGGGTATATCCCGGTCGGCGTCAGCAGCCAGCCCCGGAAGGGTCAGCAACGGGCGGTCATCGTGAATCGCCTGCTGCATACGCTGTTGAGCGACCCAGACTTTGAGCTTGCAGACGCGCTCGGCCTGCCGACGTACACCCGCGACGGAGAGCGCTTCTATGAGAGGCTTGTGCTGGTCGCGAGCGCGGGGGTCATCAACAAGGTGTTCTTCCCCGTGAGCAACGCGCTGCGCAGTCCCGCCCAGGCGCTCGCGTGGCTCACGATGCAAGGCGGCGCACGCGAGGTCGATGACGACGATGCCGGATGAGCCCCGAAGCGTTGATCTGCAGCTGCGCGCTGTCCTCGCGTTTGGCCACGGGTGGCTGAGCGCTGATGGCTGAGCATTCGCAGGCCGCGCGTGTGCGGGCACACAGTTGGGCCTTTACGTTTGGGGCAGACAGACGCGAGCGCGAGGAGGTGCTGCGCGTCTTCGGCGGAAAACTAAAGACCGTCCGCAACGTTGCTGCTTTCTCCCAGGGCGAGCTCGCGGCGCGGTGTTTCATGCCCCATGACCAGATCTCCGCGCTCGAGCGTGGCTTGCGGTCGCCGGATCTCATCGCGCTGTTGATCATCGGCCACACGCTAGGCGTCTCGATCGACCAGCTCACCACAGGACTGCCAGCACCCATGCGGCGAGCCGGCACAGCTCAGCTACTCGATCTCATCACCCGCCAGCCCGGAGCCACTATGAGCCAGATCGAAGCATCGACGGGGCTACCTCCCTGGTACATTCACCGGCTCGCCGTCCACCTGCAAGCCACCGGAGCAATCGTCTCGGGAACAGGATGGCGGCTAGCACGTAGGTCCCATAACGTGGCCAGCTAGCGGTGGAAAGGGGCTGATGACGGCGGCCGCGCCGCGAGCTGATCACGGCGAAGACGCAGCGGTCGGTCTAGCTGTTCTGGGCCAGCCGCTTTCGCCCATTGGGCGGAGGCGGTCGGCGTTGCATACAAGGTCCGGATTTCGGCGACGATGACGGGAGCTGAGAAAGTAACGAAAGTGACGGTCGTTTTGGGGCGCTTCGTCCCTGTGATGGCGCGTGGTCTGTTGGATGTCCTGGGGGATGACTGCGGGGTTTGTGTGCTTGCCAGTGGTGTTGAGGTTTCGGAGCTGGGGTGCGACTTCGGGTGGCATGCTTCGCTGGTCGCGATCGTTGGTGAGGCGGACGAGGGGGCGATTCGCGCGCGCTTGGCGGCGGGAAGCTCCGTCACGGGAGCCGTTGTGATCGCGCGCGATCCCTCGGTTGAGTATGGGATGCGGCTGCTCGCTGCTGGGGTGTCGTGTATGGCGTGGAGCCTTCCTTCTGCAGACATGCTTGCGATGGTGCAACGTGTTGGGCGCGGCCGGCGTGTGTTTATGTCCGCCGATGGCCGGTGCGTCGAGCGACGATACCCGAGCTGTGCGCCCGACCTTACGCCGAGGGAGGCTGAGGTGCTACGGCATCTCAGCGAAGGCAAGAGCTTTGCGGTGATTGCGCGTGAGCTAAAGATAGGTATTCGAACTGTGCACACATATGCCACCGGGGTTTATCGCAAGCTGGATGTTCGAGGCAAGCAGGAGCTGGTCGGGATGCCATCGCCGCGCGTGTCTAAAGCCGCTTAGTAGACAATGCGACTCAGGTGTGGCTATTGGCTTCCTCCGTACAAGTTGTCTGAATTACGGATGGACAGGCACAGCAAGATGAAATACGGTGCCCTACAAGTGTTCTGTATATCCGTGCTGGCCGGAGAGCTGGCATCCTGTATTGGGGGTAACGATGGCGCGTCGTCTTCGGCGAATGGTGGTTTGCGTGCTGTGCTGTGTGGGGCTGGGATGCTGTGCGGCGGTGGCGTTCGGCGCAGCTTCGAAGCCTTCGGGCAGGGTTAGTGCACGCAGGCAGCCTGATCGTGGGCACGCTCCCGCGCCCCACGCGCCTAGTTCGCTCCACCGCAGACGCGCTGGACGCTCTAGAAGGTCGTCGCACAGGTCGGGCCGGTGGTCTCATCGCAGGCATCATCGTCGGCGGCTCCTACGGTCGTCTGCGGCGTCTCGTCCCGGTGTGGGGTTGAGTGGTGCTTCGCTGACGGGCAGTCCGCTGGTGGTGTCTGGGGTGCAGGTTTTGGATGATGGCCAGCAGGCGGTGGCGGCGCGTGAAGCGACGGTGACGAACCCTGAAACGAAACGGTTGCAGGAAGCGAGCGAATCGGCGGATGCGGGTCTTTCGGCGGGGGAAGCTGAAAGGGTCGCGCGTGAAGTGTTTCCGCGGCTGATTGAAGTTCCGGCGGGTGGGCCTCCGCAGTTGCCGTCTGGGGAGCAGGCTTCTGGGTTCTTGTCCGCGACTGCGGAGCAGGTCGATCTTGCTGGTGGCGAACAGGCGATTGTCGACTCGGTCGCGCCGATTGCGGTGGCTAGTTCCGCTGGTGGGTGGTCGCCGGTCAATCTCGGGCTGCGGGAATCGGGGGGCGGTCTTGAACCGGTCAGTCCGATTGTGGCGGTGCGTCTGCCGAAGCATCTGGGCGAAGGGGCGCAGTTTCCTGGGTTCGGGGTCTCGCTTACGCCGGTCGCTGGTGCTGGTCCCTCGGTCGCGGATGTGGAAGGCATGGTCGATGGGGCTGGGGTGTTTTTCGCGAACACGCAGACGGATTCGGATACGGTCGTGAAGCCTTCGACGTTTGGGTTCGCGCTCGATACGTTGCTGCGCTCCGCCCAGAGCCCGGAAAAGCTGTCGTTTCGGGTGGGTGTGCCAGCTGGTGCGAGTCTCGAGGAAGCGAGCGATGGGTCGCACGCGATCGAGGTCGTCAAGGAAGGTGTCGTGATCGCTGAGATGCCCGTGCCGTCCGCGAGTGACGCGGCGGGCGCGACGGTCCCGGTCGGGGTGAGCATATCCGGAAGCATCGTCACGTTGTCGGTGGCGCGGTCGGCTGGGGAGTATCTGTATCCGATTGACGTCGATCCGGAATTCAACCTACTGACCGAAAAAACGCTGACCGCTACGACGTGGCAGTTCACGAAGAATGGAAGTTTTGCGTCTGGCGCCGCGTATCCTGCGGGCTTGAACATCTATAGCGGCGAAACATATAGCCCAGGAGAATGGGGAGCCCTAAACTACGCGACAAACGGCGACTCGAAAATTTATGAAGTCAATACCGTTGTCAAGGAACTAAGGCCGACAGAAGTTAAAAGCGAACTCGTCCTGCTACGGGGTGAAGATTACATTGAATTCGCGAATAGCTCGGGACAGGAAAACCGGGTGGTCCTTGCTAGAGAAGGGCAAGGGGTCAAAGAGCCGATCAGTAGTCGGGTGTGTGCGTCGGAACCCGCTTGCTCGCCGGAAAACGGCGCTGCCCACAATACTGTGCGGCTGGTGTTGCGGGCTACTGAATCGGGTTGCTGTGCGTGGGTCATGGGAACGACGATGGAATCTGCACACGTCTCGATCTCGCAGCCGAAGGAAACGCATTCCACGGCGAGCGCTAACACCGAATCGGCGGAACTGAACTACGAGTCTGGTGGTAAACAGGTCAAAGGTGTGAATGTGCTGTATGGAAGCGGTGCTTGGTTTGGTCCGGACTCGGGCGTGATGGAATTCACGGCGAGTGACGCGGGGCTGGGGGTCTCGGAAGCAAAGCTGGTGTCAGGTGGCTGGACCTACTGGCAGAAAAACTATTTGACTGAAGGTGGCTGTGTGAGCGTGCAGTGCGAAGCAAGCCAGCACCAGGTGTTCGCGTCCTCGACGCTGTGGAGCAAACTGCCGGATGGGGCCGACAAAATTCGTATGGCGGCGCGTGACCCGATGGAAGGGACGTGGACGGGCGAACACGAAAACGAAGTGACGGTCAAAGTCGACCAGACTCCGCCGGGCAGCTTTACGTTGTCGGGGGTGCCGCGTAAATACGAAACGGGCGGGTACGCGTATGAACTCGGCGAAGTGACGGCTCATCTGAAGGTCGAAGCGACGGACGGCGAGACGGGGGTGGCGAGCTCGGGCGTGAAGTCGATCACCGTGGGGATCGACGGGAAGGAAATCGGCAAACCCTCGGGGTCGTGCAGTGTTGCTACGGGGCCGTGTACTGCGACTGGCGAATGGACGATCAACGGCCGCGAACTAGGTGCCGGGCGGCACACGCTGACGGTCGTCGCGACTGACAACGCGAACAACGTCGAAAAAGAAACGTACACGCTCAATGTGTATGCCGCGAGTCCGGTCGCGATGGGGCCGGGGTCGGTCAACCCGGAGTCCGGTGATTTCGCGCTCGGCGCAACCGACGTAAACCTGAGCGGTGGCCTGGGTGCTCTCACGGTTTCGCGGCACTATGACTCGCTCAACCTGACAGAGGGCGCTGAAGGCCCCCTTGGCCCGCAGTGGACCGTCAACCTTGGCAGCCTCGCGAGCCTTGAAGTGCTGCCGGGCAACGGCGTGATGGTGGTGGGGCCGGAAGGACTGACCTACTTCAGCCCGAAAACGGGTGGTGGGTTTGAAGCGCCGCAGGGCGATACCAACCTGACGCTCGAATACAAGCCCGAATATGAAGGCAAAGAACCCGCCTATCTCCTGATGAGCAAAGCGCAGGGAGCGACCACCGTGTTCAGGCTCCCCAAAGGCGCGAGCTCGTGGATGCCGACCGTCTCCAAAGGCCGTCTCGCGACCAACACGACAACCGATGAATACAAGAGCGTGGAAGTCAGCGAAGGCAAGGTGATCATCGAGCCGACCCTTGAGCTGGCGCCCCACCCAGCCGCGACCTGCGGAAGCGAAGAACTCGAAAAACTCCAGATCGCTGCGAAGGGCTGCCGCGCCCTGAAATTCGTGTACGCCGAAAAAACGAAGGAAAGCATCGGCGAAAACGAGGGCGAATGGGGCGAATACAAGAACCGGCTCATGGAAGTCAGCGCCATCGCGTACAACCCGTCCACCGAAGCGTTGGTCAAAACCGCTGTCGCGAAGTACGAATACGACAAGCAGGGCCGGCTTCGCGCAGAGTGGAACCCTGGCATCTCGCCCGCGCTGAAGACCGTCTACGGGTATGACACCGAAGGGCACGTGACTGCGATCACCCCGCCGGGGCAGGAGTCGTGGGCGTTCACCTACGGCACGATTGCGGGCGACGCAAGCACCGGCCGCTTGATCAAGGTCCAACAGGCTCCGGCATCAGCGGCCCTATGGAACGGCGAAGTGCCCCAAACGGGCGAAGAAGCCCCAAGCGTCGCCGGCACGCCAAGCACTGGACACAGGATGAGCGTCTCGAACGGAGGCTGGTCGGGGAGCCCGTTCGCCTACGCCTATCAGTGGGAGGACTGCAACTCCGCAGGCGCGGAATGCACCCCGATTCTCGGCGCCACCAACGCGCACTACATTGTTGCGGCGAGCGATGTCGGGCACACCCTGGTCGCCGTCGTCACCGCGACCAATGGAGGCGGCTCAGCAGCCGCGGCAAGCACTCACAGCGCTGTCGTCAGCGGCACGGGAGGCACCGCGGCAGACTATCTCTCGGAATTCCGTAAAGGTGGTCCTGGTCGGAGTGGGGAATTTGAGTATGTGTCTGGTGTGGCGGTGAGTCCGAAAGGCACGATTTGGGTTACGGATGAGAATGAAGGGTTGAGTCCTACCCAGCAT
>Ga0210396_10000368_pt1 | contig 62443 bp, 60 predicted proteins | sample IncBWH17OmetaG_FD_155466 | JGI IMG/M metagenome (GOLD analysis project Ga0210396, IMG submission 155466) | Forest soil microbial communities from Barre Woods Harvard Forest LTER site, Petersham, Massachusetts, United States - Inc-BW-H-17-O ... | reverse complement strand
TTCGTTCATTTTGTGGGGGCCTCCCGGGTGCGGCAAAACAACGCTCGCAAGGATCTATTCGAGCCAAGTCGGTGCGGATTTTTATGAACTTTCCGCGGTCGATTCGGGCAAAGAGGACATCAAGAAGGTCGTCGGTACGAAACAACTGAGACTTGGCGCGAAGCCGAAAGTTCTATTCATCGACGAGATCCATCGTTTCAACAAGGCGCAGCAGGATTATTTATTGCCGTTCGTCGAGCGCGGTGACATCACGTTTATCGGCGCAACCACGGAGAATCCAAGTTTCGAAGTTATTTCCCCGCTTCTTTCGCGATGTCGCGTATTCGTTCTGAATGAATTATCGGAAAAGGAAATGGAACAGGTCATTGAGCGGACGAAAATGAAAGTTCCGAAAGATGCACGTGATTGGCTCGTGCAATTTTCCGGAGGCGACGCGCGGCAGGCGATCGGCGCACTCGAAACAGCGTCAAAGTTGTACGGAAAGATTTCCGTTGACTCGCTCAAAGAAGCGGTACAGTCAAAACATCTTCGCTATGACAAGAAAGGCGAAGAGCACTACAACACCATTTCTGCGTTCATTAAATCGATGCGCGCATCGCAGCCGGATGCGGCCCTCTACTATCTGGCTCGCATGGTCGACGCGGGAGAGGATCCGCTTTTCATCGCCCGACGCATGGTCGTTTTCGCGAGCGAAGACATCGGGCTCGCTGTGCCGACAGCGCTCGTAGTTGCCAACGCGGTCTTTCGCGCGTGTGAAACGATCGGTTATCCCGAAGCGCAGATCAACCTCGCGCACGGTGCCGCATATCTCGCGACATGCAAAAAATCGCGGGCCTCGTACGACGCGTATTTCGAGGCGCTGGCCGATGTGCAAAAGCTCGGCAACCTCCCTATTCCCATGAACATACGCAATGCCCCCACGAAGCTGATGAAAGAACTCGGCTATCACAAAGGCTATAAACTCTATGACAAGGAAACCTACTTGCCGGAGAAACTGAAAAAGAAGAAGTATTTGCAGGACGAGAAGTGAACACTCGTTACGTTGGCATTTTCCGGCCAGGTGCTATGTTGAGCACAGCTACCGCCGTAATACATAGAAAAGGAGGGTGCCAAGCAACAAACCATCCATGTTCGCGGATGCCCGAAGTGCGAGGTTGATCTCACCCTGACGAGGCATCATGTGTTTCCACGGCGTCATCGTGAGCATTTTCTTGAGGAAGAGCCGCGGAGGCGCTTTCTCAAGATATGCCGCGCATGTCACGACAAGCTCGAGGAGGTGATCCTTGCGTGGGAGCGCGCCATACCGAAGTTGTTCCGGTATCGCGACTTCTACCTCTGGGTCGCCGAGGCGTTCTTACAGGTCGATGATCACAACGATCTCCTCCCGCAGGAAATCCCCAAGCGGGCCCGGCAATTGCCGTGGGCCGGATATCAAGACCGTGGGGCCGCTGCGTAAGCGGCCCCTCACTTTGCTACTATGTACGCATGGCTTCCGACCTGAAGGCTCTAAAAACCCAATTCCTCGAATACATCGAGATCGAAAAAGGACGCGGCGTGAAGACGGTCGAGAATTATGATCGGTATTTGAATCGTTTTTTTTCGTACGGGAAAGTTTCCAAGCCATCTCAAATTACTGAACAGATGGTCCGGGAGTTCCGTATACATCTGAATCGTGCTGCGGGTGTTTCGGGAACGATGAAGCGCAATACACAGAACTATCACTTGATCGCACTACGTGCGTTCCTCAAATTTCTTCGCAAACGCGACATAGAATCTCTGAATCCGGAGCGTATCGAGCTCGCAAAAACGTCCGGCCGCGACCTTGACCTCATGACAGCGGGCGAACTCGATAGATTGTTGAAAGCGCCCACGGGGGATTCATTGCAGGCGTTGCGCGACCGCGCGATCTTGGAGCTGTTTTTCTCGACAGGACTTCGTGTTTCCGAGCTCTGTTCGCTCAACTCCGATCTCGACCTAACACGAGACGAATTTTCGGTACGTGGCAAGGGCGATAAGGTACGGGTTGTGTTCCTTTCTCCTGATGCCAAAAAAGCGATCGCCGCATATCTGAAAAAACGCGCAGATATGGGTGAAGCCCTATTCGTTTCACAAGCAAAGGGTTTTGCCAAAGGCATGGACGCGCATCGGATGACACCGAGGGCGATAGAGCTCCTCGTGAAACATTATGCGACGAAAGCCGGCATCACGCGCAAGGTTACCCCGCACGTGATCCGGCACTCGTTCGCGACCGATCTATTGGAGAACGGCGCAGATCTGCGGTCTGTACAAGCGCTGCTAGGCCACGCCAACATCGCAACTACGCAGGTCTACACCCACGTCACAGACAAACATCTCCGCGAGGTTCATAAGGCGTTCCACGGGAAACGCCGCTAGGCTAGTGAGCATTCTTCAGGATGAAGAACTGCTGGTGAAACGCTGCGCTCGGGCGGACGCGCAAATGCACGATCCGCGGCTTTGCTGTCGGATAGAGGTCTGCGCGGCGCTCGCGCAATACATTTCCGACGGATTTCCACTCACGACTGCCCTTTTCTTGCGGTGATTCGAATAGTTTCATACGCACGCACGCGACTTATTCCTTATAATCGCCTTATATTTATAGAATAGATGGCATGAGATGAAGATGAAGGATTTTATTTGACTATCTATGGTATCGTGGCCGATATGAAACTGATTTCTTGGAACGTAAACGGGATACGAGCAGTGCACAAAAAAGGCACGCTTATAGCCTTGATCGAGAAGTACAAGCCTGATTACGTATGTCTACAGGAGACGAAGGCCGAACAGCATCAGTCGGAAGTTGATCTGCCGGACTACGAGGAGTATTGGAACTCTTCTACCAGTAAGAAAGGTTACGCCGGCACGGCCATCTTTTCTCGGGAAACTGTCGAGGAGGTTATCTTTGAATTACCCAATGATATAGCCAAGAAATACCACGTAGGACCTGATAAGTACGGCAATCCTAATGCGGAAGGACGCGTCCTTGCGGTTGAAACTGAGCTTTTTTATCTCGTAAATGTATATACTCCCAACTCGAAACCCGACTTAGGTCGGCTGCAGCTACGATATAAGCAATGGGACCCGGCATTCCTCGCCTATTGCAAGCGGCTTGAGAAGCAAAAACCACTTATTTTCTGCGGCGATCTGAACGTTGCCCATACTCCGGATGACCTCGCCAACCCGAAGCCAAACGAAGGCGAACATGGATATACCAAAGAAGAACGGGAGGGGGTAGATGCGATCATAAAAGCCGGATTTATCGATACTTTCCGCCAATTTACCAAAGGAAACGGGCACTATACGTGGTGGACGCATTTCAGTAACGCACGCGCACGAAACGTGGGGTGGCGTATCGACTACTTCTTTGTCTCAAAAGCTCTACTGCCGCACGTAAAACGCTCCACCATCTTGCCCGAGGTGATGGGATCGGATCACTGCCCTATCTTGTTGGAGCTTGACTTATAGCCAAAATAGTAAGCAATTGCTTGCTATTTTACAGGATCTCTAAAGGACAAAGATATCCACATAATGTCCTTTACACTGTCCAATAAAGCTATACACTTCGTATCGGACGATCTTTCCGTCTCTTGTTTGTTCCTAACAAACGGATACATAACGTACAAGTACTTTCCTACCTACAATTTTTGTAACGGAGCGGCCTCTGCCGTTTCCGATTGGATTCGACAAAGTACTTAGCATTGCGTACCCGCGTTCTTTAAGGAAGAAACGCAGACGAATGACAAGGCCGTCTCACGACGGCGACAGATTGAAAAGAGAAAAAATCCGTCGCCAGGTGAGCCGGCCTTTTCTATTTGGATCTATGAAACGTGATGTTTTTCGCGAAGTTCCCGCACAGCCGCCTCATCTTCTTCCGCGCGCCTATCTTTCCCCTTTTCGCCGAGTTCTTGGAGCTCGCGCTCGGGAAGTTTAGAAAGCTCCGCGGCACGCTTTTCCAGATATTCTTCAATATTTTTCCCGGGATCGTCCAAGACTTCCTCAAGCAGAGCATGGAGTATCCAACCGATTCTCGGTGAAGGTTTTTCGCCCATTTGAATAAGCCTTGAGCCGTCTATTTTGAGCATCCCGACTGATACCGGATCGCGCATCGCCTCATCTATCATCGACATGTACTTACGAAGCCGGAATGGATGCTCTTTTGGTCTCCCTGTACCTATCCGATCGCAGACTCGCAGATTGACGAGGTCGGTGATGTTCTCCTGTCCGACACGCGAAATGAGACGACGGACCGCCGAAAGCGTCACGACGTCAGGATCGGAGAAGAACATATGAGATCGAACGAGCGTTGTCACTTTTTCTATTGTTTCTTTGGGAAATTTAAGCTCGGTCAGAATTTTTTTCGCCATGCGCCCCGATACGACGTCATGACCGTAGAAGGTCCAGTCCTTTTTCTCGTCCGACCACTGTCGCGTCGGCGGTTTGCCTACGTCATGCAGGAGAGCTGCAAGACGGACTTCGAGCGGCCAGTCTTTATCGGCAGCGTGTTGTAAGGAGCGTAGGAGATGTTCGAATACGTCGAATGAGTGTGCTTGATTTTGGGCGCAGCCGATTCCCTCTTCCAGCTCCGGAATGACGTACTTCAAAATACCGAGTTTTTGCGCAACAAAAAGCGCCTGCAGTGGTCGCGGACTCATCACGATACGAATTAGTTCGTCACGCACGCGCTCACGGGAGATCCTTTCGAGCTGTGACGCGTTTTCTGCGATCCCTTGTGCGGTCTTCGTTTCGATCGCAAAGTCGAGTTCGGCTGAAATACGGATCGCACGCAACATACGGAGCGCATCCTCCGCGAATCGCTCGTTCGGATCCCCGACAGCGACGATCATCTTGCGCTTGATGTCCTCTATGCCGTTATGTTTATCTACGAGCTCCTCCGTCGCAGGGTCGTATGCGATCGCGTTGATCGTAAAGTCGCGTCGATCTAGATCATCTTCCAGCGTGTCGCTGAACGTTACTTCATCAGGGTGTCGTGCATTCGAATATTTTCCCTCGATACGGTACGGCGTTACTTCCACGACTTTCAGACGCGGGTTTTCCGAGACTGTCACAACGCCGACCGTGCCGAAATCGTTCTCGTAAAAGGTTTCGGCAAAGAGATTCTGGATCTCGTCCGGCTTCGCATTTGTCGCAATATCCCAGTCTTTTGGCTCCCGTTCGAGCAAAAGGTCACGCACGCATCCACCCACCAGATATGCCTGAAATCCCGCATCTCGAAGTGCGTTCGCGACCGACGCGATCTCCTGCGGGATCTCGAGCTTGGTTTTCATGCGGTTATTGTATACCCTGTGCTTGTAATGCTCTCGTGGTGAAACGGATATCACGGCAGTCTTCGGAACTGCTATTCCAGGTTCGAATCCTGGCGGGAGCACCATTATCCGGAATCTGCCAAGAACAAATTTCTTCGCCGACGCTCTGAAGTTTTTCTCGGCCCGGCTCCGGCATCCCCGCGTGCTCGCGGGGCCCCAGCCCTCGCCTTCGATTCCCCGTATCCGCTACAAAATCATAGTCGCTCAACGCCACGCGTTGTGCTCCTTTATTTTGTGCGGATACGGGGAATCGAACCCCGATCTCGTCCTTGGCAAGGACGCGTTCTACCACTAAACCATATCCGCAGCGCGTTCGATTATACAGTACGCGTTGCGAGGAGCAACGCGCAATTTAGACTATTTCGTATCGGACGAAGCCGGCAAGAGGACCGGGGTTTCGTATTCCCTGAATGCGAGGAACAATCCAATGATCGCTATCACACATGCTGCCACAGGGATCCAAGATGCTGCGCGGCACGCTTGTGAGAAGTACCAGAATGCGAGCAGTAGGATGAGCGGTACCAAGATCGCTGCGGTCGAGCCGATCACCGAGCCCTCAAGGAACCACGGTTCGGCAAAGACAACCACCGCGACGATAACGACGTAGATCGCAAGTAAAATGAACCACAGACGGTACACGTTGTTCCCCGCGCAAATAGCGCCGAAGAACTTCATGTTGCTTGACGCGGCAACGCTGGCTCCGAGTGCCGATGTACTAGTGCCATTTTTTGCACCCAACGAACTAGATGTCGATGACTTCGAACTCGATCCCCCGACGGCATTGCCGCCTTTACTAGCGGATGAAGGAACTGTAGCTCCTCCCGCACTACTACTATTCGGTTGCGTTCCGCCGGAGGAATTACTCGAGGAAGGCGATACGTAGGTTGGTATAGATGCTGAGCCGGTCGATCCGCTGCTGTTCAGGGTGAATGCGATCTGAGTGAGGCATGTCGGCTGGTTCGGAAGTGAGGAAAGTAGAGCAACATTGACCGATACAGAGCCGTTCACAGGTATGTCTGGTGTATCAACGTGAATTCGTAAGCCACTTGGCGAACCTGCCCAACGGGTTATTTGGTTCAGCGGGATGCCTGTGTTCCCTACTGAGGCAAGGATGCCCACGTAGCCGTTAGATGCGTCCGAGATGGTTAGGTCGAAGGACTCAAGTACCCCACCGTATACATGTGGGTCAATAGAGGTCAGGGTAACCGTCTGACAGGCATTCTGTCCCGGTGGGATAAGCTGCGCTGTCTGGACGGAAGCTGTCTGTGCGAAGGCGAGACCAGGCGCGATCGATATCAATAGTAAAAGGAATGAGCCGAAGGCGACCGGAGCGATGACTCTGTTCGAGACAGATCCGTTTGTCATGCGGGCACCCTATTATGAAAGGTGTATTAACGTCAAGGAAAAAGCGTGGTCCAATACAGTTTTTGATTGAGATTTTTCTATAGGACAAGCCGTATTTTGAGACTTGACACATAAATAAGCTGTCCAATATCAAAATAGCTTGGAAATGCTGAACTGTGGACAACTCTGGGGATATGTGGATAAAGGACATGAACCTTTTGTCCTTTTAGTGCCTAAATCAGCACAGTTGCTCTTTTCCGAGAATGTTTCGTTAGTAACAGTAAGGAAAGTGTTTCGCGTGAAATGTTTTGAGCTATATACTGATGGGCATGGGGCATAAGGATAGGTGAGTATCCCTTGACAACAAGTAATAGGGGTATATACTGGACCTATTAACCCAGTAGTAAGCCCTATTATATGAAGTACACGATAAAAGACCTGCGGAAAGAGTTTGCGACCGACGACAAGTGCCTCGAATACGTGTTCCGGATGAAACACCCCGAAGCCGAGGGCTACTACCGCGTGTCCGATAGAAAATGCTGGGCGCATAAGGATACTGGGCATCAAATCCACCCCCTTGCCAACACCATCTTCGCCAAGTCATCAACTCCTTTGACCCTCTGGTTCCACGCGATCTTCTTGTTCGCATCCTCCAAGAACGGGGTATCGGCTAAGGAGCTGCAACGGCAACTTGGCGTGACGTACAAATGTGCGTGGCGTATGGCGCATGAGATACGCAAACTTATGGCACAGGACGGCGGCAGACTGACGGGAATCGTCGAAGTGGACGAGACCTACGTAGGCGGCAAGAAAAAGGACGGCAAGCGCGGTCGCGGAACAAGCAAGGTTCCTGTCGTGGGCGCAGTTTCACGTGGCGGTCGCGTCAAAGCATCGGTCACAAAGTCCACACACGGCGGTATTTTGGCTACACACGTGCTTAAAAACGTCGAGGGCGGGGCAACGCTCGTAACCGACGACTACCAACCGTACAAGTGGTTAGATCGGCATTACAACCGCAAGGTTATAAACCACAGCGCAAAAATCTACGTGCGCGGCTCAATCCACACGAACACTATTGAGGGTTTTTGGAGTCAGTTGAAACGTTCGATTCGGGGGACGTATGTGTCGGTTTCTCGTCAGCATCTTCAGTCGTATGTGGATGAGTTTGCGTATCGCTATAATCTTCGACATTCGCCGGTCCCCCTGTTCCTCCAGATATTGGGTCGCGCGACGGCGTGATCGCACGGCGCAAAAGCTCAAAAAAGCTTTCTTTTGCGTTCTCGTTTTCTTCAATCATAGAGCCATTTTATCATGAGTCATCCACAGGGTTATCCACAAATTCATTGCAACTAGCGATAGAAACTGATATACACTATGTTCAACAGTACAGTGTTGTTTGGTACTGCCATACGCAAAAGCACCTTTAGAGACAGTGGGGTGACGGACGGGGATTGTTCCCGTGACGCGGCTTTTCTGGAGCCGAGTTTTTCAACTAAACTACCGTCACCCCACTACCTCCAAATAGGTGCTTTTTGCGTTTCTGGTTGGCTTTTTTCATGGAAAGAACCCACACCGGACGGCCAACAGGATGACCTATTGGCAGTCCGCTATGGGCTCTGTTGCGCGGGAACTCCCGCAAAACACACTGCTAATGGTCGCTCGTTGCCGTCCGTCCTTCGCCCAATATAGATGAAAGACAAGTACAGTATGCATCCGTCAGAGGCAAAGCTCCGGTTCCGGAGATGTGGATAACATACCTTTTGGAGTAGAATGAGGGTCGTGCGGGGCTACGACAGTATAACGATCGGAGATAAAATCTTTCTAAAAAATTCCTAACCGATATTGTAAATGCCAAAAATGACAAGGAGTATCATGCCCAAAATAGTGAGCCCCAGAGCCGCATAATTCGTTACGTACATCCCTGTTACGGTCCACTTACTTTTCATCGCGTTCAGTTGTGATTCTGGGAAAGTATCGGGGGCTTTTTGCAATTTACGCAGAAGGAGTTCGTGGAACGCCTCCGAAAAAGCATACGAAAGCATCAGGCACACAAGGCCCACCGCGAGGAAAGTCCATGCCCATTCCAAGATGCGAGGGTGCTGAAATGACCCCCCGTGGTTTGTGAAAAGTGTTACCGAAATCCCTAAGGTTCCTCCGTTCACGGTAAGGAGAATGTTCTCTAACTTCGTCCATTCGGTCGCCTTCCTGTCCGCGTAGCCCTGTATCGCTTCGTTCCTACCGAAGATGCGATCTACCATATGCCACAATCGTAGCACGAAATCTCTAATACTTGTCATAAGGGGATACATACCTAAGGATATAGCACGTAAAGCAGCGGGCAGGGTCGGCGAACAAATTGCAGCCGACTTTATCGTAAAAAAGGGGTACTCATTGATCGAGAGAAACTATCGAAAACCATGGGGAGAGATAGACATTATCGCTGAGAAGGGAGGGGTGGTGAGGTTTGTCGAAGTAAAGACGTTGTCAACCGATTTCGTGGCTGACGTTTCGCGTGAAAACAACAGCTATAGACCAGAGGAACAAGTGCACCCATGGAAGCTAAGGAAGGTCGCTCGGACGGCAGAAACCTACATGAACGCAAAAATGGATTCGAGAGAATACCAGATAGACGTAGTAGGTGTTTTTTTGAACATGCAAACCAGGAAGGCGAGATGCCGTCTATTTGAGCAGGTTTTGTAAAACAAATCTTATATAGGACATAAAGGACATCGTTAATAGACGTTTATAAAGCGTGCTATTATGCGGTCGAGCGGGCCGTCGTATACCGGTAGTACGCATGCTTTGGGAGCATGTAGACTGGGTTCAATTCCCAGCGGCCCGAAAATCTACCGGAGTTCTCAGTTGGAAGTCAGGATCCCGACGTACTCCTGAATCAGCTGCGGCGCAGTTGCTTTGTTGAATTGTGTGACTTCGGTTTCAGGGTTGCCGGCAAGGAGTGCGTTCAAACTTTGCCCAGATTGGACTGCAATGTCCGTATTTATGTAACTCAATGCGATCGCCCGCAGATCTCGATCTGCCGTCGTTGTCCCGCTGCTTGTTGTTGCGATGATACCCACGAGCCGATCCCAGGCATTTACGACGCCCCCGCCGGACGAGCCGCTTTGTGCTTCGATCACGCCGCCTAGCGAAAGGACGTCTGGGGTACTCGACTCAAAAGTTAGGAGTTGTTTGATCGTTGTGACTGATGTATCCGCATAAAGGTCGTACTGAGCGGCAATTCCGCCAAGGAATTCAGCCGGATAGCTGCCGACGAGTACCTGATCTCCGGGGAATCCGATGGCCGGACGTGTATCGATCGGTACATATGGAAATTGAGAGGGTAGGGGACTTCCGTTAAGCGACCCCGTGATGAATAAAAGTGCATAATCGTGTTCTCCCGTTCCAGTAGGATGCTGATCTGTGATCTCACTTGCATGCTCTGAGACCCAGATCGGCGGGATGTATAGCACAACAACGGACCAGGTGGGTTCTGCAGGGGACCCCGTCCTTATCACGCAGCTCAAGTTGATCCGCGGGCTTTCCGATAGAAGCACGTATTGAGCAACATGGGCGTTGGTCAAAATCATCCCGCGGGGGTCAACGATGACACCTGAGCCCGAGATAGGGTTCAGCGAAGAATATCCTTGAGGTTCGCAGAGGATGTTAACCAGAGCCCCGCGTACGTGTGCATTTATGTCACTAAAAGATTCAGGAGGAGTTGTGTACGGATCTTCAATACGTTCAACCTCTTCACCGGCTGAGGTAGATGCAGAAAAGATGGCTTCATTACTTGCCTTTTTAGCGGAAGGCTGCGTAATGACCTTGGTTGTGGTTGGAAGCGAAGTAGTCGGTATGCTAGATGTACTTGATGTTGCTTGCGAGACAGTTACAGCAGAAAGCTCGCTTTGGTTTGGGGGAGCGACCACGATCGGGGCGGAAGATTCCAAATAGCGGACAAAGGATACGACTCCGAGCAGAAATACGGCGATCGCGATGATATTAAAAAGGAGCGCTCGGGTCATGCCGCGAGCATATACGATTCGTCGGGAGATGAAAAGGAGACAAAAATTTGTTAGGCTTCGCTCACAAGCGGGATTAGTTTAATGGCAAAACATCAGTTTTCCAAACTGAGGTCGCGAGTTCGATTCTCGCATCCCGCAAAAATCTAGTAAACGAAAAGACCGCCACCGGCGGTCTTTTCGTGAAAACACACAACGAACCTACTTGATCGCGTCTTTCAAAGTCTTGGAAGCGCGGAATTTCGGTACCTTCATCGCCTTTATCTGGATCGTTGCGCCTGTGCGCGGATTACGACCGGTGCGGCCGGCTCTAGTCTTCGCTTCGAATATCCCGAGCCCTGCGACAGAAACCTCTTCGCCGCTCTTGAGCTTATCCGTGATCATCATGATGATGGCTTCGACAGCGCGTTCTGCATCAGCTTTTGTTGAGCCTATCGTTTGAGCGACTTTCTCAACCAAGTCCATTTTATTTGCCATAGAATTTGTAAATTAGTAAGTAAATATAGGGTTTTTCGACCGACAGAACCATTTTGAGCTCTATTTCGAGGCTGTCAAATGGCTCAAAATAATGCTATCCACAGTATTATCCACATCCCAAAACAGGGGCTTAAGTCGTGCTTGATCCTGACTATCTCGCGTATTCGATGACGCGGGTTTCCCGGATCACCGATACCTTGATCTCACCCGGGTATTGGAGCTCTTTTTCTATCTTGTCAGCTACTCTTCGTGCTAATTCGCGACATTCCAGATCGGAAAGATTCTCAGGCTTGACGATTACACGTAGTTCGCGGCCGGCGGCGATGGCATAACTTTTCTCAACTCCTTTTTCCTGATTCGCGATAGCCTCCAGGTCCTCAAGGCGCTTGATGTAGTTCTCAACTGAATCACGACGTGCCCCCGGGCGGCCGCCTGAGATCGCATCAGCGACCTGCACGATCATCGATTCCGGCGTTTCGTAGGGATACTCTTCATGATGCGCCTGCATCGCCTTGATGACGCGCTCATCAACGCCGAACTTCGCGAGGATCCTCCGACCGATCTCTACGTGCGTACCGGGCACTTCGTGGTCTACGGCCTTGCCGATATCGTGGAAGAGGGCCCCTGCGCGTGCAACGACCGGATCGGCGCCCAGCTCTTCGGCGAGCATACCCGCGAGGTGAGCGACTTCCACCGAGTGGTCGAGCACGTTCTGTCCATAACTGGTGCGGAAGTAGAGCCTTCCGAGGATCTGCAATAGCTTGGGATCTACATTTTGTACCTTTGCGTTATATGCGGCCTCCGCGCCTTTCTTTTTGATGATGTTGTTGATCTCGCCCTCCGCCTTTTGTACGGCCTCCTCTATCTTTGCGGGCTGGATGCGACCGTCGAGGATGAGGTTCTCAAGCGCGATGCGCGCGATCTGGCGACGGATCGGGTCGTAAGACGATAGGGTTATCGTTCCGGGGGTATCGTCAACGATAACGTCTACGCCGGTCGATCGTTCGAATTGACGGATATTCCGGCCTTCCTTGCCGATGATCTTGCCTTTGATCTCATCGTTCGGAAGAGTGATGGTCGTAGCGAGAATATCTGAGACGACTGAGTTACCAAGTCGGTGTACGGCGGTCGTAAGGATCTCATTGGCGCGCGCTTCGAGTTTTTCGTTGCCGGATATCTCAAGTTTACGCATTCGGCCTTCGATGTCGTTCTCATACTGCTTTTCGATCGACTGGATGAGCTCTTTTTTGGCTTCGTCCGCAGAAAGGGTCGCGATCTTCTCGAGTTTTTCCTGCTGGGCTTTGACCAGATCCTCCACCTTCGCCTTCGTTGCAACGACTTCTTCGTTCTTTTTGGAGAGAGCAGCTTCGTCGGAGTCAACTTTCAGTTGTCGCGAGTCAAGCATTTCCTCTTTCCGGACCAAACGCTCCTCAATACTCTTGAGGTCGCGCTCGCGCTCTTTGTATTCGACCGTGAGCTGCTCGACTTTCTCCTGACCGCGCACTTCAGCGTCTTCTACAACTTTTTTCGCTTTCTCTTCGGCATCGAGCATCATTTTCCGCACCTGTAATTCCATCGAGCCCTTTTGCCCAAGGGAGATAAAGAAGCGCGCGAAATACCCGATCGTCCCCCCGACAATCGCGCCGAGAGCGAGAAGTATCAAAATTATGAGTATTGACATATGCGTGGCTTTCCGCCACGCACCTTATGTGTTATCGCAGAGTGCTTGGTACGCAATCAAGAAGACTTTCTCTCTTTAGACAGACAAAGGTGCGCGGAAGGAAATTTGAATTCATATTAAGTAATGGTGTAACGCGAGTATAGCACTCGTGGCGAATTAGTCACGAGCAGACGCACGGTAAGCGATTAGTGGCTTAAAACGTAGCTTTTGACGCCTATTTCAGCACTTTATCAATGATTCCGTACTTTACACATTCCTCGGCGTCCATGAAGAAGTCGCGGTCCACATCTTGTTCGATCTTCGTCAGTTTTTGTCCCGTGTTCTTGGCGAGGATTTCATTAAGACGCGACCGTAATTTCAGGATCTGTTTTGCGGTGATCTCAATATCAGCGGCCATGCCCTCGGCTCCACCGGAGGGTTGGTGGATCATGATCTCCGCATTCGGAAGCGCGAAGCGTTTGCCCTTTTGGCCAGCCGAAAGAAGCACAGCCCCCATCGAGGCCGCCATACCGACACAAACGGTCGAGACCTCAGGCTGGATGTGATTCATAGTGTCGAGGATAGCGAGACCTGCCGACACCATACCGCCCGGTGAATTTATATAGAACGAAATTTCCTTCTTTGCGTCCTCGGATGCCAAGAAAAGAAGCTGTGCGATCACGAGATTGGCAACATCGCTGTCGATCGGGCCGCCCAAAAAGATGATCCGTTCCTTGAGGAGTCGCGAGTAAATATCGTATGCTCGCTCGCCAAGTGAGGTCTTTTCTATCACCATCGGCACGAGCATCTGAGATCTTGGGGTGTTCATATGGAATGAGTGTATAAAAAACGCGGCCGCGATGCAAACTTTCAACTTTGTTCGCTAATGACTGTGCGGTGCTGGAGCGGGCTCGCCCGTAAGGGATCGCAAGGTCATTTCATTACGCATCGCGTGCGCAATATGCGTGCGCAGGATCTCCGGCTCGGCGTCCGGGTAGTGTTGTTTGGCGTGCGCAAGCTCGTGTTCGAGGTCTTCTTTTTTCACCTCGATCTTTTCCTGACGCGCTATCTCAGAGAGAATGAGGCGCGTCTTTGCGCGTTTGTCGGCGGCATCTCTCCATGTTCCGCGGATATCCTCGAACGTCTTCTTTTGCTGTGCGAGGAACGATTCGAGACTCTGGCCCATCTGCTGTAGGTCGGTTTTGAGACGCGCCTCCATGTCATCGAGTTCGTAGTCGAGGAGGACCACCGGGTAACGCACCGTCGAATCTTTTATGAGTTTGTCGAGAATTGCGGCCCGGCGTTTCTGGATCTCCTGCAGCTCTTTCTCGTTCTTTATATTTTCACGCAGAACCTCGTAGAACTTCCCGGCGTTTTCGTAACCGATGGATTGCACGAATTGGTCGTCGAGCGCAGGCAGATCGGCGTCGGCGAGCGCCTTTACCTCTTCCGCGGCTTTTTGTGCGTCGAGACCTTGTTCTATGCGATCGATCCGTGCCCGTTCGCGGCGAATGTGCATCAAAGCCTGTCCGTGCTCTTCGTCGGATACGATCACATCTTCTTTTTTCGGATTGTCAGCGGCGATCTTTTTATAATCCGCAAGTTTGATCTCCGGCGCAAGGGGCGCTTTTGCGCTGAATTTGAGAGGCTTTCCGCTTTCCGGCGGATCGATCGTCACTTTCGGGGCTTCGACAATCGGCACGTTTTCCGCTGCGAGGATCTCCGGCAATTCGTGCTGGATCGCGTGTTCGGCAGCATGACGAAGGATGGTCGGCTCGCCGTAGATCTGGATGATACGTTCGATCGGCGCTTTGCCCGGACGAAACCCGTCGAGTTTCGCATCGCGCTGGATCTCTTTGAGCGCTTCCTCGCGGTATTTCATCAACGCCTCGGCCGGCAGCTCTGCGGTCACGTCAACTTCCCAGCGCTTTTCGTCACGCGAGACTTTTATATTGGTCGCGGTACTTACCATTCGCGCGAGTGTAACTTATTGGGTCGGCGTTGTCGACGTGCCTGCCGGAATGATAGGTACCGCGCCGGCTCTTTGTTGTTGACGAGCGAACCAAAAGTACACCGCGCCCACGATCATGATCAGCAGAATGATGACAATGCTGACGGTCGGACCGGTTGACCCTTTTACTTCGCGAGGTTCGAACGACGGTGGCATACGCACATTATACGCCCGCGATGTAAACCGTATTTCAGCCGAGCGAAAGGGGATTAGTCGTTGAGTTTTGTACAGCTACGGGTATAGTGGTTCGAATATGGCGGACGCGATAAAAGTTTTCGGGCACAAATCGCCTGACACCGACACGACTTGTTCGGCCATAATTTGGGCTTGGTATCTGAATTCCTCCGGCAAGACGGCGAAACCGTACATGCTCGGCGAACCCAACAAGGAAACCTCGTTCGTGCTGCAACGTTGGGGGGTACCACGACCCGAATTACTCGAGTCGCTCGCGGAAAGCGACAGTGTGGTCATCGTTGATACCAACAACCCGCAGGAGTTACCGGAAAACGTGGGGGAGACAAATATAATCGCGATCATCGACCATCATAAGTTGAGCGGACTTTCGACAAAAGCCCCGCTTGAGATAACCATGAAGCCGCTCGCGTGTACTGCGACCCTCATGTACGACATGATGGGCGCACAAGCCGGAACGATGCCAAAAGAGATCGCCGGACTCCTTCTCTCGTGCATTCTTTCGGACACGCTGGAATTCCGTTCCCCGACGACGACTGCGCATGACAAAGAAGTTGGCGAGAAGATCGCAGGGCAACTCGGTATAGACATTCCGTCGTACTCAAAAGAAATGTTCGCGGCAAAGTCCGACGTATCGGACTATACGGACCTCGGCCTCATTCATTTGGACAGCAAGCAATTCGAAGTCGCCGGACATAATCTTCGCGTTTCCTCGCTTGAAACGACGACACCTGAAAGCGTTTTGGCCCGCAGGACAGGCATCGTAGCGGCCATCGAACAACTGAAGAAAGAGGAGCCTGCCACCGACGATGTACTTTTCTTCGTTGTCGACATTTTGAAGGAAGAGGCGACGGTGTTCGTATATAACGACCTGACCAAACAGATCATAAAAGCGTCGTTCGGAGCAGATACGTCCGGTGACGTTGCCGTCCTTCCGGGCGTCGTTTCGCGCAAGAAACAGATACTCCCTGTTCTGAAGATGTAAAAATCAGACGAGCCTTGGTCGGTGTCGGCCGCATGACTGGATGGGAAGCAGTGCGTTTTGACAATGTGAACGGATTGGCATTGAATGATCGCAGTGCGCCGCAGAGGCGCTTGGAGGATGGTCATGACGGAAGGCAACTTCTTTCTGTGTTACGCGCTCGGCATTCTCGGCGGCCTTATCTTCGGGCTTCTGATTTTCAACAAAGAGATCCGTTCGCGTGTTACGGCGCGCCGTTTCAGCCTCAGGTTCTCCGTCTGTGTTGCGTACTCCTTCGCAATGAACCTGATAGTGGTCGGACTTCCCGCGGAGTTCGGGACATATATTGTGGTTGCAATGCTGTCCTTGATCCTGAACGCGATATTCGTGGCCATCACAATATTCGTCGGCTTCGTCATCGCGCTGATAATCGGGGTCTCATCTCGGATCATTGCGCGGAACCGGCGAATCTCGATCATCGCCTGAGCGACGGGTATGCAAAAAAAGAGCGACGGCCGATAAGGCCGTCGCTCCGATCTTTTTATAAGGAGATCATTCGCCCGGTTCCTGTTCGGTGCCCGTGTTGGCGAGTGCGCGGTCGTCAACATCGACCTCACCATCTTTCGTGTCGCCTTCCTGTTGCTCGTCCACTTTTTCGTCCGCAACATCTCGGTCCTGCGATTGGGCATCTTCGTTCTTTTCGCCTCCGTCGGCTGCTTCGTTATCGTCGCCCGCGATATCCGCCTTGGTTTCGTCAAAGGCGCTTTCTTTTTCCGATACGTCTTCGACATCGGTCGGCTGAACTTCTTTTTCTTTGGAAACGCCGCCTTCTTCAGAACCTGCAACTTGTTCGCCGCCCATTGAACGAATGTCGATCTTCCATCCCGTCAGACGTGCAGCCAATCGAACGTTCTGGCCGCCGCGACCGATAGCGAGCGATTGCTGATCTTCGGCTACCATGACAGTGGCGCGATTTTCGTCTTCGTTCAGTTCAATGGAAAGCACCTGTGCGGGCTTGAGGGATTCTTTGACGTAATCGCCTGCCGTCTCGCTCCATTCGACTACGTCGATCTTCTCGCCGCCGAGTTCGGAAGTAACGACCGCGACGCGCACGCCGCGTTGACCGACGAGTGCACCGACCGGGTCGACATGTTCGTCGTGGGAAAATACGGCGATCTTGGCGCGTGATCCGGGCTCGCGGACGATACCTTTCACTTCGACGATCTTGTTGGCCATCTCCGGGACCTCGGCTTCAAAAAGCTTCGTCAAAAATCTCGGGTGCGAGCGGGAAAGTCGGATGAATGTGCCGCGCACACCTTCGTCCACGCGCAGCAAGAGCGCACGTACCCGTTCGCCTTGGCGGTATCTCTCGCCGGGGATCTGCTCGTCGTACGGAAGGATGGCGGTGGCGCGACCGAGGTCGACGAAGAGATTGCCGCGTTCGAAGCGCTGCACGTGGCCGGTAACGATCTCGCCCTCGCGCTCTCCGTATTCTTCAATAATAGAGGCGCGCTCGGCTTCGCGGACCTTCTGCATGATGACCTGTTTCGCGGCCTGCGCGGCGATACGACCGAAGTCCTCTTGAGATTCGAGCGGGAATGAGATCTCCTCGTCGAGCTGCGCATCCTTTTTGATGCGGCGGGCATCCTCGATCATGATGTGCTGTTCGGAGTTGAATCGCGACCGGTGATCCTCGTCGCCCGTTGCCTCTTCATCTTCCTGACGTACGAGCGTGCTGTCGACGACGATCTTCGCCTGACGGAATTCCATGTCTCCGGTCTCCGGATTGAACGTCGCGCGGATGATCTGCCCGCGCTTGCCGTATTCGCGGCGATATGCGGCGGCGAGAGCCGTTGCCAAGGCATCGATAACGGACTCACGCGAAATGCCGCGTTCCTGCTGAAGTTCATCCAGCGCTGAGTTGAGCGATTTGAGGTCGAATAGTGCCATATGGATTATGTTGTAACTTACCTTTAAAAAAACGTTCCGGCGGAGCCGGAATCAATGCGAGCAGTATAGATGAAGGATTTTGAAAAGTCAACGGCCCGCGTTAGCGGGCCGCCAAACAAGATTTTCGAGCTCGCTCTCCAGCGCTTATATAACGGGCCTGAGAACGATCATCCCGTTTTTTGGAAGCGAGCCCAGTTGGATCAGAACGTCGCCGGCCGGTGATGCGCGGCCGAATCCGATCTCGGTACCGTCTTTAACAGGTGTATCTGGCGAGGCGACAGCATAGGCAGTGTGAGTTTTTTTCCCCCAGTTACGGGGCGTGAGACGGGCTGCGTCCTTCGCAGCGAGCGAATCGATGAGTTTTGGTTTCGGCATGGGGGCTCCTCTCAGACCGTTTTGTCGTTCGATACGTTTGTCCAGCTTCATTGATAGCACAAGGGCCTCTTGTAGTCGAAGGTGACGTTTACTTGTCCTCGCATTGAACATCGGTATAGTACGGGCAGGAAAGGGAGGTTGACATGATTTCATCAGATCCGTGTCCGATCGAAGCGGGCCGCTGGGTTACGCGGCCGGGTCGCTACTTCAAGCGTATGGTCGTAAGTGTCGGTGAGCACCGATGGACCCAGGAAAACGGCTATTGCATGGTTCCCGTACAGTTCAGGAACGGTGACTATGCGATCCTGCGCTGGAACATGCTCGACGGAAATCCGTTCACCTCGTGGGATCAAACCGACGAGATCGTGGAGATCCGGTCGGGGATGGATTGGGTCAATAAGGAAATCCGTACGTCACGTTCCATGCCGAAGATCATCGGATGCCGGCCGAATTGGCTCGCCGTCGAAACGACCTCTGAATCGCATACCTGGGAAGTGATCTTCAGCAAGGCCTTGGGCGGGAACGATGACGACAGCGCAAAGCAAACGGACTCGGACATCGCGCATGCGGCGTGAACCGTTTGCCAATAAGATCTGAAGCAAGAGAGCGACCCTCGCGGCCGCTCTCGCTTTATTAAATGGAGTATACTATTTGTATGTACATTTCCGACACACATCTTCGTTCCTTCCTCTCCGACGCGGGGTTGGTGTCCGGCAAGGATTTCGACTCTGCGGAAAAAGAAGCGAAGGAAGCGGGGAAGCAGGTCGGGGATATTCTGACAGCGAAGAACGAGATCGGAGAAGATGAATTACGTCGCACGTACGCGTACATTCTGGGAATTCCGTTCGTTTCGCTCGTCGGTACGCAGATCAAATTCGACACACTCACGTTGATACCGGAACCGATCGCCCGCCGCAACAACATCATCGCGTACTCGCACAAAGCCGATGAGCTCGAAGTGGCGATGTTGGATACGGACGATCTCGCCGCTATCGATTTCATAAAAAAGAAGACGCACCTCAAAGTGATGCCGCGGCTTACCGACGACGCGTCCATCAAGGCTGCGCTCAAACAATATCAGCAGGGATTGAAAGATAATTTAGGTGACGTCATCAAGCGGGAGACGGACACCCTGAAAGAGAAGGGAGGCGGGGAAGTCAAGGACGAAGACCTTAAACAGATCGCGCAAGACGTGCCCGCCGTGCGTATCGTCGACACCTTGCTTCGTCACGCGAGCGCGCAGAACGCATCCGACATTCACATCGAACCGCTTGAGGAAACGCTGCTCATCCGCTACCGCATCGACGGTATTCTGCATGACGCTATGGAGTTGCCGAAACACGCCGCTCCCGCGATAACCGCCCGCGTCAAAGTATTGGCCAACATGCGACTCGACGAACACCGCTTGCCCCAAGACGGTCGTTTTGGCGCGGAGAACGGGGGTGAAAAGGTATCGTTCCGCGTTTCGGTGTTGCCCACGTACTACGGCGAAAAGATCGTCATGCGTATTTTGCGCGACTCGGTCTCAGGATTCACCCTCGAATCGATCGGTTTCCACGGCACGGCGCTTGAACGCATGCATGAGGCAATGCGTCGTACGACCGGCATGATCTTGACGACAGGTCCGACAGGCGCGGGAAAATCGACGACGTTATACACACTGCTCGACATCGTGAATACGCCGGATGTGAACATCTCGACCATCGAGGATCCGATCGAGTATCAAATGAAACGGGTGAATCAAACGCAGGTGCGCCCTGAGATCGGATTCACGTTCGCGAACGGGTTGCGTTCGCTCGTGCGTCAGGACCCCGACATCATCATGGTGGGGGAGATCCGCGACAAAGAGACCGCTTCGCTCGCGATCAATGCCGCACTTACCGGTCACTTGGTGCTTTCAACACTGCACACGAATTCCGCTGCGGGCGCGATCGCGCGCCTACTCGACATGGGCGTCGAGCCGTTCCTCTTGGTATCGACCCTGCGCGTGATCATCGGACAGCGATTGGTACGCAAATTGGCGACCGACAAGGAGAAACACGAACTTTCGCGCGACGAACAATCGCAGTTGGAAAAGCTGGTCGACGCCGGCAACGTACTGAGAGCACTCAAAGAGGAGAAAGCGGTCGCAAAAGATGCAACGTGGAACAAGATCCCATTCTTCTCGCCGAAAGAGTCCACAGAATCTCCGTCAGGGTATCAGGGCCGCATCGGCATCTACGAAGTTTTACCGGTCACGCAAACGATCAAGGAGTTGGTGATGAAAAACGCGACGGGCGATGACATCGAGAAGCAGGCGAAGAGTGAGGGCATGCTGACCATGAGCGAGGACGGCATATTCCGCGCGGCGCAAGGCGTTACGACGATCGAGGAGGTGCTCCGCGTCGTCGCCGAATAACCCTTGTTGGGGTTTTGAAATCGTGCTTTTATCTCCGAAGCCAACGGGTTCTCGCTCGGGATGGTCAACGAATATAGGGAGACTCCCATGAAAGTTGCAACTTGGGCGGCGCTTGTCATCGCGCTCGTGGCGATGGTGATGGGCTACATTGCGTACGATATTTCGACGCAGACGATATGGATCGCGCGTAACGTGTTCGGCATAGCCGGCGTCGTTTGGGTGTTCCTGTTTCTCCTCGACCTCGGCTTTCACGGTGAGGTGCGGGAATACGTATCGTTCCTTGCCGTCGCGTTCATTGTGATCGCGTGCTGGCTGCTCAAGAGCACTTCTTCAGGATATCTCGTTCCGGCAGTGCTCGCGAACGGGTGGGTGGAAGCGATCATCTGCATTATTTGCGGCGTCGTCATCATGCTTCTGGCTTGGATCGGCGATCCGGACTGAACGCGGTCGAGCGATAAACGATAAAGGAGGCTCCGCGTGCGCGCGGAGCCTTCACTGTTTATGTACATATTTTTTCCTGAGAAAGAGCAGTGCGGTGATTCTGCGCGATATACTTAGATGAATGGCGCGTTTTACATACACCGCCGAAAGATCGGACGGCGAGATATATAAAGGCACTGCGGAGGCCGCAGACAAGTTCGAATTGTTCACGCTCGTGCGGCGGGAAGGAGGTAAGATCGTTTCGGTATCGCAGGAGTCGAAGCACAGTTGGTTGGGTTTCAGCTACTGGAACAACAAACTTTCGACGGTCAAAGAATACGACAAGATACTAACGGCCAGAAATCTGGGCGCGATGCTCGGTGCCGGCTTGTCCCTCGCGCGGGCGCTTGCGGTATTGGAACGGCAGACCAAGAACAGAAAACTGGCCGACGTGCTCTCGCAGGTCGGCGGCGATGTGCGACGCGGCGATACGTTACATGCGGCGCTCGAAAAATATCCGCATGTTTTTTCGCATCTCTTCGCCGCGATGGTGCGTGCGGGCGAGGAGGGCGGCAATCTCGCAGAGGCTCTGCAAACGATCGCGGACCAGATGGAGCGCACCTACGTACTCAAGAAAAAGATCCGCGGCGCGTTGATCTATCCCGGTATTATTTTGTGCGCGATATTCGGCATCGGCGTGTTCATGATGATCAACGTCGTGCCGTCGCTGGCGCAAACGTTCCAGCAGATGAACGTGCAACTCCCTACCTCGACGCAGATCATCATCGACACGAGCAACTTCCTGGTCGGGTACACCGTCTGGGCTGCGCTGATATTCATAGGCGCCATCGCCGCGCTCGTCGTATTCCTCCGCTCGAAGTTCGGCGGACGCGTCGGCAGTTATATCCTTCTCAAGGTCCCGGTCATCGGGAATCTTGTGCGCGAAACGAACGCGGCGCGCACGGCGCGGACGCTCGCGTCGCTCCTATCTTCGGGCGTCGATGTGATCGGCTCGCTCGATATTGCCGCAGAGGTCGTACAGAATCCGTTCTTCCGCGAAGTGATCATGGATGCAAAGCGAGGTGTCGGCGCGGGGGAACCGCTGTCGGTCGCGTTCTCCAAACGCGAAGATCTCTATCCGGCGTTCGTCGGCGAAATGATGTCCGTTGGCGAGGAGACGGGCGCACTCGCCGAAATGTTGAAGCGATTAGCCCTCTTTTACGAGGATGAGGTCGACCGTGCGACGAAGGATATGTCGACTATCATCGAACCGATCCTGATGCTCATAATCGGCGGAGCGGTAGGATTTTTCGCCGTATCGATGATCACGCCGATCTATTCTCTTTCGAGCAACATAAACAGTTGAACATGCTCACACGTCATCGCGGTTTCAGCTTGATCACCACGATGATAGCGGTCGCGATATTCGCGATGCTCGGCATCGCCGCGTATGATCTGAGCATCACATCGACACGGGCCCTGCATGCGTATCGCGAGAAAGAGGACGTCGCGGCGCTCGCGGACCAGTACCTGGAAGTCGCCCGCAATCTTCCGTATTCGGAGATCGGTACGATAAGCGGTAACCCGCACGGCGTTCTGGCGGACCAACCGAACGAATTGACGATCAGGTACAACAGCACGATCTACGATCTCTACTACGCGGTGAATTACATAGATGATCCTGCCGACGGCACTATCGCTTCGGGCACGGATCCCGCGCCGGACGATTACAAACAGGTGAAAGTGTACGTGAAAAATCCGCAGGACGGACTTGTGGTCCCGTTCGAGACCACTGTCGTACCGCAGGGGCTCGAAGGACTCGCGAGCGGAGGGGCGCTTTCGCTGCAAGTCATCAACGCCGACGGCTTACCGGTCCCCGGCGCGTCGCTCACGATAACGAATAGTTCGGTGTCTCCCGCGATCAACGTGACCCGTACGGCAAATTCACAAGGCGACTGGATCGAGGTCGGATTACCGGATAGTTCCAACTCATATCACATTGTCGCCACGAAGAGCGGTTATTCGAGTGATCAGACGTATCCGAGTAGCATCGCGGATCCGAACCCGGCCAAATCGGATGCGACGATCTCGAACGGTCAGGTCACCGCATTGAGTTTCGCGATCGACCAGCAAAGTTCGCTTACCGTGAATACGGTCGATCAGACATGCCAGCCGATCTCAGGTGTCGGTTTGAAGCTACAGGGCACAAAACTCATCGGCACATCCCCTGATGTATACAAGTTTAGCAATACGTATTCGAGCAACGGTTCCGGTCAGGTCGTATTGAACCCGATCGAATGGGATACGTACACGCCGTCCATCACGTCGTCGTCGTACATGATCTACGGTTCCTCGCCGATCCAGCAGATCGATCTTTTGCCCGGAACCGCGCAGGCCTCCACGCTGGTGCTCGGCCCGTCGACGCAAAACAGTCTGCTTGTGATCGTAAAAGATGCTTCGACGGGAAACCCCATCCAAGGGGCATCGGTGGAACTCTCCCGAACGTCTCCTTCGTACGACACCACGCAGCTCACCGCCGGCAGCATTCTCTATCAAAACGATTGGTCCGGCGGTCCGGGTCAGTCGGACTTCTCCGTCGCGAACGAATACGCATCGGACGACGGCAACGTCGACACGCAAACACTTCCGACCGGCGCGCGACTGAGAAATATCGCGGGGCAGTACGTATCGTCGGGCTCTCTCGTTTCCTCGTCGTTCGACACGGGGACCGCATCGACTTCATACACCACGCTTTTCTGGAACCCGACCTCGCAAACGGCATCGACCTCGGTCGAATTCCAAGTGGCCACCGACAACGACGACGCGACATGGAATTTCGTCGGCCCCGACGGTACCGCATCGACGTATTACACGACCCCGGGGACGACTATAAACGCCGCGCAAAGCGGCAACCGGTACCTTCGCTACAAAATGTTCCTATCGAGCGTGAGCACATCGACGACGCCGGTCATTTCGAACGTGACCGTCAATTATGTATCGGGCTGCGCTTCCCCCGGCCAGGCGATGTTCGCCGGACTCACGAGCGGCACCAACTATACGATCACTGTCAGCATGGCAGGGTACCAAACGCAGACGATCGGCAGCGTAAGCATCAGCGGCTACAATTCGCTGCAGGTGCAATTGAGCCAATAATATGAAACGGGGATTCACGCTCATCGAAACGCTCGTCACCATCGCGATCTTCGGACTCGTGATGGTCGCGACCGCAAACCTGCTCCGCCTTATTTTTATGGATTCGACGACCAGTCCGACCGCGTTGAACGAAGTGGATCAGGCGCAAGGCGCGGCGAGCGTGTTCGTCAATCAGGTACGCGATGCCGCATACGGCGGCGACGGTTCGTATCCGCTCGGACAGGCATCGACGACACAGGTCATTTTCTTTTCGCCGTACGGAACGTCGGGGTCGACCGTTGTCGACCGAATACGGTATTTCGTTTCGAGCTCGACCTTGTACGAAGGCGTCACTACACCAAGCGGTTCTCCGTCGACGTACAATACCGCGAACGAGCAGGTGAAATCGGTTGTGTCGAACGTATCGGGCAGTGGAACATCAACGGTGTTCTATTACTACACGGGTACCTACGGCGGCACCTCGACGCCGCTCTCGCAGCCGGTCAATCTCAATCAGGTTACCTACATCCAAATGACCTTCGGCGTGCAGCTCAAAGAGATCCGGGGTTCCACCGCGACGTCGGCGATCTCGACGGGAGCGGCGATCCGCAACCTTAAGACCAATCTTGGCAATTGATATGACGCGACGCACCACACAAAAAGGCGACGTCATCATTCTCGTGCTTTTGCTCGTGGCGATCGTGTCGCTGATATTACTCCCGTTCTTCAATGTGCTCGCCAAAGAGCTCGATGTCGCGAAAACACGGATAGATCGCGAGGAAGCGCTGCAGATCGCTGAAGCGGGAGTCGATTACTACCAATGGCACCTCGCGCACTTTCCGATCGACTATCAGGACGGCACCGGCCAAGCGGGCCCGTACACGCACACCTACACCGATCTCGATACCGAACAGGTGATCGGTGATTTCCAGCTCACCATCACGCCGCCGTCGATCGGTTCGACCATTGTCACCATACAATCCAAAGGTTGGACCACAGACAATCCGGCAGTGACGCGCACGGTGACCGCAAAATACGGCATCCCTTCGCTCGCGCTCTTCTCGTTCTTGAGCAATGACGTTATCTGGATCGGCCCCAGCGAAACGGTGAGCGGCCAGATGCAATCGAATAACGGCGTGCGCTTTGACGGAACGACCAACGCGCCTGTCATGTCGGCGAAATCCACCTACACGTGTTCCTCGGGGCAGGGCTCGCCCTGTCCGACCACGGAGAATGGCGTGTGGGGAGGCGCTTCTCAGGCGATACGGTCGTTCTGGGAATTTCCCGTGCCGGCCGTCGACTTTTCCGCGCTTACCTCGAATTTGGCGACACTCAAATCGACCGCGCAGAGCGAAACAGGAGGTACGTACTATCTGTCGCCTTCGAACGCTCAAGGATACTCGCTCGTTTTCAATTCGAGCGGCACGGTCAGCGTGTACAAAGTCACCTCGCTTGCAACTGATCCGACCGGCTGGGACGTATACGGCAATGCCATCAACACGAGCATCGATTACAAGAACCGAACATTGCTGTACACGGAATCGATCCCCTCGAGCGGGATCTTCTACATAGAGGACAAGGTCTGGGTAGAGGGAACGGTCAAGGGACGCGTAATGGTCGCAGCCGCAGTGTTGCCCTACAACTCCTCAACAGCGCCTTCGATATACATCCCGAATAACATTACGTATACCGCGAAAGACGGAACAAATTCATTAGGTCTGCTTGCGCAGCAGAGCGTGATGGTAACGTATGCCGCACCGCAGAGCATCGAGATCGACGGCGCGCTTATCGCCCAGAACGGCAGCGTCGAATTCCTCTACTATCAGAACAACAAGGCCGTCAAGAACACGATCAACGTATACGGTTCGATCATGACGTACGGTCAGTGGACGTGGACGTGGGTGGATGGCAACAATAACGACGTATCGGGATACGCGACCACCAATGACGCCTATGACAGTAACCTGCTGTATTCGCCGCCGCCGTCATTCCCGCTCTCGACTTCGGGGTACAAACAATTGAGCTGGTATTCTAATTAACTATGAGACGTTCGATACTTACACTCGTCGCACTCCTCCTTCTGTCGTCGAGCGCATACGCGGATAAGCTCGCGCCGCCGCCGAACAAGCTTCAGCCGCTTCCGGTCAACGTGCAGCCGGCTGTGTCGCAGAATGTGCAGCGCTCCGCGTCAGTGGAAGATGTGCAGACCCTGCAGCAGGCGCAAGCATCGGAGCCTGCACCCGACTCCGCTGTTGCACCGAGTGTCACCTCGCAGAGCGTGGACCTCTCCGGAGGCTCATTTCCCAACGCGGAAATACTCCTGATAGTTCTCTTAGTGCTCGTCGCGCTTGGCGGTACGGTGACGTGGCTCTGGAGATCGTTTTGAACGGCTCACGTGGTACAATTTTGCAATGAAAACGATCGTCGTTGCGAATTGGAAGATGAATCCGCGGACGATGCGTGACGCAAAAAAGCTTTTTGAGGCGACGCGCAGGGCGGCGGAGAGCGCAAAGGACGTTTCCGTCATCGTCGCTCCGCCTGCGATCTTTTTGCGCGATCTCGCGACAAACTATAAAGGAAAAAAACTCGTATTGGCGGCCCAAAACGGGCACTTCCAGAAAGAGGGGGCGTATACGGGCGAAATTTCAATGGTCCAGATAAAAGACGCGAAAGCGGGGGCGGTGATCATAGGCCACGCCGAACGCCGCGCGATGGGCGAAACCAACGAGGAAACGCGGGCAAAAGTGAACGCGTCGCTCGCCCAAAAGCTCTCGCCGGTTTTCTGCATTGGCGAGGCAAAGCGCTCTGGCAGCGGCGAGCATTTTTTGTTCGTGAAGGAGCAACTGCAGACCGGATTACGCGACGTCGCCCCCGCGAATCTTCCAAAGATCATTGTCGCCTACGAACCCGTTTGGGCGATCGGCGCGGATAAGCCGATGTCGACACAGCAAATGCACGAAATGGCGATCTTTATACGCAAGTCGCTGGTGGGTTCGCATGGCGAAAAGGCGATGAACACAAAAATAATTTACGGCGGAGCGATCGATGAGACGAATGCGAAAGACATGCGCGAGAACGGCGACGTACACGGCTTTATTCTCGGACGAGCGAGTTCGGACGCGGGGAAATTCACCGCATTAATGGCATCTCTCACATGAAATGCATCGACGAAGTTCCGGCGGACGAATTGAAAGGGAAGCACGTCGTCCTGCGCGCCGATTTCAACGTGCCGCTCGATAGTACCGGCAAAGCATCCGACGTATTTCGATTGAAAAAGGGCTGGGCGACGGTCGACTTTCTCTCGAAGGCGGGTGCAAAAGTCGTCGCGCTCTCGCACATCGGACGTGATCCGGAGGAAACGCTTGCGCCGGTAGCTGAAGCGCTCAAACAGTTCGGGAATGTTGTATATGTTCCCGATCTTCTCGGTCCCGCTGCCCGAAGCGCGGTCAGCGCGATGAAAGACGGCGACGTACTGCTTCTCGAGAACCTGCGTCGCGACCCGCGCGAAACGGAGAACGGTGAAGACTTCGCGGAAGAACTTGCCGCATACGGGGAACTCTACGTCGACGATGCGTTCGCCGCGGCGCATCGCGCGCATGCGTCGATCGTCGGCATCCCGAAATTCCTGCCCCACTACTGCGGACTTCTGATGCGCGATGAATTGAACGCGCTCGCTGCGGCCCGTTCCCCGCAGTCGCCCTCATTCGCGATCCTCGGCGGGGCAAAATTCGAGACCAAAGCCCCGCTCGTCAAATTGCTGTTGGAAAAATACGACCATTTATTCATCACCGGAGCATTGGCGAACGATGTGTTCCAGGTTCGCGGCCTGCCTGTCGGCATTTCGCTCGTATCGAAGGAAAAGCCGACTGAGGAGGTATTGCAACATCCGCATTTTTTGGCACCGGTCGACGTGACCGTCGAAATGACCGACAAACAATCGCGCGTCAAAAAGCCGCAGGATGTCGGGGCCGAAGAAAAAATAGTCGACATCGGACCTGATTCCGTCTCCTCGATCGCTCCGTATATCGAACAGGCGAATTTTATTCTCTGGAACGGTCCGACCGGTATGTACGAAGGCGGGTATAAACAATACACGCAGGCGATCGCGGAATTGATCGAACAGGCCGTCGCAAGAGGGGCGAGATCGGTCATCGGCGGCGGCGACACGATCGCAGCGATCGAAGAGAGTGGCGTCGATGAGTCCAAACTCGGATTCCTCTCGACGGGCGGAGGCGCGATGCTCGAATATTTATTGCAGGGCACCTTGCCCGGCATCGATGCCCTGCAGTAGGGCATTTGTCCGAAATCCCGCTTGGGTGTTTAATTCTGAAAGTCGGAATAACTTGGAGGGATCGCGTCATGCGACACTGGCTGTTTGAATCGGTAGACGCCGCGCAAAAAAAGCAGGAGCCGGAAAAGAGCGATCAGGATCCGGCGGTCTCTGAACCATACGACCCCGAAAAGGACCCGAACTGGGAATATCAGGGTCGCTCTCCGCGACAAGTCGCCAGCAATAACCTTATCGGCAGCATTTCGATGGTGGCGCTTGCCTTCTTCCTGTTCGTCGTGGGGATATATTATGTGGTTGTCCGTTTTCTGGGAGGATGATCTTGCTCCAGCGCGCCGTCTCTCGTCAACCGGGAGACGGCCGTTTCTATTCCAGAGATGCTTTGATTTTTTCCAACACGGATTGCGCCTCGCCGTCCGCGTAGCCCGGCTTTTGCACGATCGGTTTTACGACGCCGTCGCCTTTGAATCGCGGGACGATATGTATGTGCGCGTGCATGACATCCTGTCCGCCGTGTTCACGGTTGTTCATTTTTATATTCAGCCCGTCGGCGTCGGTCGCCTTTTCCACGGCTTTGGAGAGCGACCAGACCAATTCGGACATGGCGCTCCACTCCTCTTTCGTGGTCTCGAATACATTTTCCGCATGACGTTTCGGGACGACAAGTGTGTGACCGGCATTCGCCGGATGAATATCCAGGAATGCGAACGCGAGCCCGTTCTCGGCTATTTTGAATGAGGGAATAGTTCCCGCGACGATCTTGCAAAAAATACAATCAGGCATACGAGCAGTATCGCGCGTCAAGTACGCGGCGGCAAGTGAGGTACAATTCGCCGAATGGAAGTCTCCGAACTTGTGCGCTCGCTGCTCTCGAAACGCGGCGTTCTGACCGAACACGATATTGTTGCGTTTTTAAGTCCTGATTACGACCTACACACACATGACCCATTTCTATTGAATGGAATGGATGTAGCTGTCGAGCGTCTATTGTCCGCTGTCGAAAAGAATGAACACATCGCGGTATATGCGGATTTCGATTGTGATGGCATCCCCGGGGCCGCGCTCCTCTCGGACTTTTTCAATAAGATCGGTTATGCGAACGTAGAAGTGTATTTGCCGCATCGCGACCGAGAAGGATACGGATTCCATTTCGATGCCATCGATGCGCTCGCCGGTCGCGATGTGAAGCTCATCATCACCGTCGATGTCGGCACCACAGCGATCGACGCTGTTGCGCACGCCAAAAAGAAGGGGATCGACGTGATCGTCACCGACCACCACGAGATACCAGGCGCGCTACCGGAGTGCGTTGCCGTTCTGAATCCGAAACGCGCGCCATATCCGTTCGGAGGGTTATGCGGCGCGGCTGTCGCATTCAAGTTGGCGCAAGCGACGCTCATCGAAGGCAAGCGTCGCAAGCTGCCAGCATTCGTTTCTATTCCCGACGGATGGGAAAAATGGCTGCTCGACATGGTCGCCATCGCGACGGTCGCCGACATGGTTCCGCTGAACGGCGAGAACAGAACGTTGGCCTTTTGGGGGTTGCAGGTCCTGCGTAAATCTCCGCGCGCAGGCATCGCCGCGCTTTGCACGAAACTCCGTCTTCGCAAGGCGGAACTCACTGAAGACGACATCGGGTTTTCGATCGCGCCGCGCATCAACGCCGCATCGCGAATGGACGATCCCGATCTCGCACTCAGGCTTTTGACGACGCAAGATACGAACGAAGCGGAGCAGCTCGCCGCACAACTCGAATCTCTGAACAGCAAACGCAAAACGCGATCGGGTGCCATCGTGCGCGAGGCCAAGCGCCGCGTCCGCGAGCGATTTCGTGCCGAAGAGTCGGTCATCGTGCTTGGAAATCCGGAATGGAAACCCGCATTGCTCGGCCTTGCGGCGAATTCGGTCGTCGAAGAACGCGGCGGGGTCGTGTGTTTGTGGGGGAGAGATGCGCTCGGCAGGTTGAAGGGCTCGTGCCGCTCCGACGGTTCGTTCTCGGTCGTCGAACTTTTTTCCAATGCGAAGGATGCGGTTGAGGAATTCGGCGGCCACGCGCGGTCGGGAGGATTTTCCGTTTCCAGTGAACAAGTACACAACCTTCCTGAAGCGCTTGTCGCCGCGAGTTTGCAGCTTTCAGCCATGCCTCCCGAAGTCGAGGGGCCGGGGTATGACGCCCGTGTCTCGCTTTCTGAGATATCGCGCCCGCTTTTCAACGATATTTCGCAGCTCGCTCCATTCGGTATCGAAAATCCCAAACCGGTTTTCCGTATCGAGCGCGCGACCGTCACTGCTATCAGGAAGTTCGGTAAGGAGAGTAACCATGTGGAACTTACCTTGGACGGTGACTGCTTCGCGCCGGTCCGCGCGTTCGATTTTTTCCGCAAACCCGAGCAGTTCTCGCATGTACCGCAGGTTGGCAATTTTGCCACTGTTTTAGCCACCATTGAGCGCGACACCTTCCGCGGAGGGCTCACTCTGCGCATCGTTGACGTGCTTGCCGCCTGACCTGTGCTAGCATATCCGCATGGAACAATTCACTGCGGGGTCGTGCATCAGATTCGGATGGGAGACGTTCAAGAAACGCCCGTGGTTCTTCATCGGCGCGACGTTTTTTTACTTCGTCATCATCATACTCGTCAGCAGCATCCTCAACGAGCTGATTAACCAAGGCGGTATACTTGCACTCACAGGATCGTTCGCGCGGTCCGCAGTACAGATGCTTGCAGGCATGGGAGCCATCTCGTTCGGTCTGAGGGCACACGACAACGTCGCGGACGTTTCGATTATCGACTTCTGGCGCCCGCGCCCGTTCTGGAAATACACCGGCACAGCGATTCTTTTCGGCATCATCTTTCTCGCCGGTCTCATCCTCATCATCGTCCCCGGCATCATCTGGGGCATCATGTTCGGGTACGCCACGTATTTGGTCATAGACAAAGGACTTTGGCCGATGGAGGCGCTGAAAGAGAGCAGGCGCATTACGTACGGCTACAAGTGGAAACTTCTATTGCTCGGCATATTTTCGGTGCTGATCGCGATCGTCGGCGCAATTTGTCTTGGCGTAGGGCTCCTTGTGGCATACCCGATCCTCATCGTCGCTAACGTGCACGCATTCAGGACTTTGGAGCAAAAAGCCGGTTCCCCCGCATCAGTCGCGTAACATGCCGAAGGTGATCATATACACGGACGGAGGCGCCCGTGGGAATCCGGGACCTGCTGGCGCAGGAGTTGTCATTCAGGATGGCGCAAAAACATATGAGCTCAAGAAGTATCTCGGCGAACGCCAGACGAACAATTTCGCCGAGTACGAAGCTGTCGCGATTGCGCTCACTGAGGCGAAGAAAAAGAAACTCGCAGGGCGCTCGCTTGAGATACGCATGGATAGTCAGCTCGTCGTCGAGCAACTTTCGGGCAACTGGAAAATAAAAGAAGCGGGCCTCAAAGCCCAAGCCGCAAAGGTCCGTGCGTTGCTCGCCGACTTTCCCTCGCATAAATTCGTGTATGTTCCCCGCGCACAAAATAAAGAGGCCGATCGATTGGTCAACGAAGCGATCGACGAGGCGGGTGCGTAAAATACTTGCACTCATCGGTCGGTGAAGTTAGGCTTTACTGCAGAGCCGGATCCCAGAAGGGTTCGGACGGAAACATCGACGAGGTACACGACAATGTGTGACTTTAGCCTCCAAAGCGTCCGTTCACGGACAGCGGTGGTCGGAGACAAGCTGGTGAGCCGCAGCTTCGGCACCGGAACCCGCGGATTTGCGGACAAAAATGATCCGGGACTGGCAGTCTGCGTTCTGCCGGGCACCGAGCTTTCGTTCGCACAGAATGTCCGGTTCCGTATGCACAGCGGGCATCCGGACAGTTCAGCAAAAGACAGCGGCCATACGACGGCGATCTTCCGTCAGGTGAACAAGGACAAAGTCGCGGCACATCATGACGCCTTGGAATTTCCCGGCGGTCGTATCGTGCTGTTGACGCTGTTGTCCGAAGGTCAGGCCGCGACCGTACTGCAACTGCCTGCGGCGCCGAAGGACAATACCGAACGCGCCGATCAGAAGCGCGTCGAATACGCCGGCTGATCAACACCTGAACCGTCCTCTCGTTACGGCCCTTGGTGAGCATCGCTCACCAAGGACTGTTTTTTTATAAGGATTTCATTTTCGGCATATAGAATGTTCGCGACATGGGGTCACGCGCTTTTTGGGCGGTCGTTTTTGGATTTTTATCGGGAGTTTTTGCGCGGTCGTTTTTGCCCGTCGGCTGGAGTTTTGCAACATTTTTGGTGCTACTGGGAATTGCGGTCTTATTCAGCGGGCGATCAGCAAGGACTCTCCTTGTTGCGGTGGCACTACTCGCGTGCGCTGCGGGAATTACGCGGATGCAAATGGCGATTATAACCGGCGATCCGAATCTCAGCGCGGATATCGGAAAGAACGTCGTCATTCAGGGCACCGTTTCGCAGGAGCCGGATGCACGCGATACGGCGACGCTTGTTTCTATTGACGCGGACGAGTTGATCGCGAACGGAAAAACAATTCCGGTGCATGCAGGCGTGCTTGCGGAGATGCCCGCGCACGCGCGGCTCGCATATGGAGATCGCATACAAGTGTCAGGCAAGCTGCGGCTGCCGCAGCCATTCGATACGGGTTCCGGCAGAACGTTCGACTATCCCGAATATCTCGCCGATCAGGGGATCGCGTACCAACTCGGCTACGCTACACTCGGTTCGATCAGCGGGAATTCCGCCGACCCTATTAAAACGTTCGCGATCGGCACCAAAGAAAGATTTCTCCGCGGACTGAGCGTCGTCATGCCCGATCCGGAGGCCGCGCTCGCGGGCGGCATCACCGTCGGTGACAAGCGGTCCGTCGGGCCGGAACTCACGCGGGATTTTCAGCGCGATTCGCTGGTGCACATGATCGTGCTTTCCGGTTACAACATCACGGTCGTTCTGAACGCCGTTGCACGACTCCTCTTATGGACGCCGAGATCGTTCCAGTTCGGCGGAAGCATTGCAACGGTCGTGTTCTTTATTTTCATGTCCGGAGGCGCATCGAGCGCGACGCGCGCCGGACCCATGGCGCTTGTCGCGGTGTTCGCGCGCGCGACGCACCGCGTCTACCTCGGCGAGCGCGTGCTCGCTTTCGTATCTCTCATAATGGTCGCGTGGAATCCTTGGACGCTCGCGTTCGACCCGAGTTTCCAGCTTTCGGCGCTCGCGACGCTCGGCCTCGTTCAGTTCACGCCGATCTTTTCAAGGTGGCTGGTGAGAGTACCGGAACACTTCGGCGCGAGAGAGATACTCGCTTCGACGTGTTCGACACAACTCATGGTCGCGCCCCTGCTTTTGTATCAGAACGGTACTTTTTCGATTGTCTCGCTGCCGGCGAACCTCCTCGCGCTTTTGCCGGTGCCGTGGGCGATGTTCTTTTCATTGATCGCCGGCGCAGGAGGAATTCTTTTCGGTAACGTTGCATCTGTCGCTTCGTTTCCCGCTTACGCGTTGCTTTGGTATATCGTTTCCGTCGCGCATATGTTCGCAAACCTGCCGTTCGCATCGGTGTCGGTACCGTCCTTCAGCGCGTGGTGGATGTTCGGCGTCTATGTTTTTCTGTTCTCCGGATACATATGTCTCAAAAAGAAAATAGCCGGGGAGGGATCCCCGGCCGCTTCGCCGTAATTCGTGATGCTTACCCGGCGTGTTCAATGTCGTTCTTGCCGACGATGATACCGGCGGGGTCGCCATCGGTGTCTTCGACGAGCTTGCTGTCGCCCAGAGCATCGTCGCTTTCGTCGAACGTTCCGTCCCCGCCTGCGCCATGTACTTTGGCGCCACTGCCCGATGCGCTGCTTTTCTCGGCCTTCTTCAAACGCGGCGGCTTTCTGATCATTGCGTGCCTCACTGGTTTGCCCCGTCAGTACGAGGACCGGTTGAACTCGCTGAAGCGTACCAATCTTTGTCTCAAATGCAAAACGGCGGCCGAAGGCCGCCGTTTTCGGATTCTTTTGTGAACCTTACATCGGGCGCTGAGGCATCGACATACCGCCGACCGAAGACGATGATTGCGGCGCCGGTCTAGTCATGCCGCGTCCCATCCACCAGCCGAGCAAGAGTGCCGGGATGACCCAGTAACCGAGGAGGACGAGCGTCGACCAGCTCCAGAGGAAGGGCCAGAAGTTCGGGAGGACGCTCCAGAGCGTCGGGAACGAAGCCGTCTGCACGAGAACGCCGGAGACGCCGGTGATGAACGCAACGGCGATGGAGGTGACAAAACCGATGATACCGAACCAAAGTCCGGCCATCATGGCCATAGAAGGCGATACCATCTTGAGGAACCACCACGTGAGAATGGCGACCAATATCACAGCGAGGACGATGAACACGTAGTACTGCGGGCTCGTCCACGTCGAACCGGATCCGGCCGGGACAAACGCTGCGATCGCCGCAACGACGTTATTGATGAGGTAGTTACCCAAGAACGCGATTAAAATGGCTCGTTCGATCTTCATAAATGTGTTAGCTATCGTAATGCACAAAGGATAGCTTCATATAAAGGAACCCGCAAACCCCTTTTCCACAGTCAAAAAGGCGGCCGATCCGGTACATTGCCGGATCGGCCATGGAATGAGCGTCAGGCGCTCACGGGAAGCGGTCGTCGTGTCGTCTGACAGCTTCTTCGAGCCCGCGATCGAGCCGGTCGAACCCGGCCTGACGCGCTGCGTCGGGACTGGCGACATGCTGATGCATGTGAAGAATGTTGTGGTGGACGTCACCCTGTCTTGCCGTACCGCCGGATATCGATGCGGCCCAGTGCTGCTGTTCCGGTCCCGTCGTTTGATCCATATCGACAACATCGGGTGAAAGGTCGTCGGGGACAATATCATCGACAAGCGGGTCGCCCCGCGAAGCCGGTAGCGTTCGCACGATCTCTTTGGTCATCGCATCCTCGTCGCTGGTGATCCTAGGCCAAAGATGCCATTCGTGCAGTCTTCCGTCAACTCGCTACCGCATCGAACCGCTTTTCGATAACGCCCCAATTGAGATTTTTGAAGAACGCATCGAGATATTTTCCTTTGCCGGAAGCCCCTTGGTCGAGGATGAACGCATGCTCCCAAACGTCGACGGCGAGAATGACGGGAAGCGTGACGAAATGTCCCTGATGTTGTTCGCCTGAAAATCCCGCAAGGAATTGCTTCGCCTCCGGATCCCAATACAGCATTGCCCAACCAGGACCGCGCATATTGCCGATCGCTTTCATATACGGAACGACATGCTCTGCCTTCATATAATCTTTTTCGAGCGCTTTGCCGAGCGCGCTGTCGGCGCTGAGCTCGCTCGCGCCGCCTTCAAGCTGCGGAAAATAAAGCTCGTGCAGTCGCATGCCCCCGAACTCGAACGAACGACGACGGATCAACTCCGCGAGTGCGTGCGCGTTCTTTTCGGAATCTTTCGCGTATTCGGGCAGAAGCGCGGAGATCGCGTTGAAATTTTTCACATACCCTTGGTAGAGTCCCAAGTGTTCGTCCATCGTTTTCTTGGAAATTCCGTCGAGTTCGGGGAAGGAAAACGTTTTTGCTTCGTAGTTCATGCCAAAAGTATAGCATCGCGCATCATGAAGCTTCTGTGATTGCGTTTCGGCCTGAATCTGGCTTACTTATAGTCAGCAACGCTCCCTGACGGAGCGAAAGGGGATCACATGCGTATCCAGACGCTTTCCGCGATACTGGTCGGGTTCGCGCTGGCCATTGTCGTGACATGGCTCGGCGGGTTGGCGGCCGGCATTACCGATACGGGCATCATCGTCGCGTCGGGTGAAGGGACGAGCATCGTGCAAAAATCGGACCGACTGCCGTCCGCGATGAGCGTCGTCGAGAAATCGGACAGACTGAACATCACCAAGAAGTTCAGTATTCCGATGAAGAACGGCATCTTTTCGACGATCGCATGGGTACACAACATACCGCTCGTCGTCGCACTCGATACCGGCGCGAACGTCAGCGAGATCAGCGTCGAAGACGCCGCGCAGCTCGGAACGGATCTGGTGTTCACCGGGCAGGACGTACATGTCAGACTTGCGGTCGGCAAAACGGTCGCGCGGGAGGCAACACTCACCGAGGTCCGACTCGGCGACATCGTCGTGAAAGACGTTCGCGTGCTTGTCACGGAGAACGGGGCCGGTCTTCTCGGCGCCACCTTCTTCGGTTCTATCCGGTTCGCGTACGAGCAGGGCGTATTGACGCTCGAGCAGTAAATAGAGCGGTCGCATATGCGCGGCGGGTAGAACCCCGCCGCGCGATCTTTTTATATATTTCTTATCTGCTGTCCGATATCGTCCTCTCATGCCGAGGAGCATCGTGATACTCACATCGGTGCTGACGACGTTGCTGCTGATCACAGGTCTTATTTGGTACGCGGCATTTCGGGAAGATCATCGGGGCAACCTCACCGTCTCTTTTTTGAACGTCGGGCAAGGAGATGCGATCTTTGTTCAGACGTCGAACGGTAGACAGATTCTCATAGACGGCGGACCGGACGATTCGGTGCTTCGGCAGCTCGGAGCGGTAATGCCGTTCTATGATCGTTCCGTCGATCTGGTGATCGCGACTGCGCAAATGCCCGCTAAGGTCGGCGGACTCACCGATGTTCTCGCTCGCTACGACGTCTCGACGATCGTTCGCTCCGCGGCGCGATCGGGGTCACCGCAGGCGCAGTCTTTCGACGGCGCGATCACGAACGCAGAACAACAGGGCACGCGGTTGTTTGTGCTACAGCGCGGTCAAACGATCGATCTTGGCGGCGGCACGTATCTCGAAACTCTTTTTCCCGATCGCGATGCCTCAGGCATGTCCGCGAGCGATGGTTGCCTCGTTCTCAAACTGCTATTTGGCAGAACCGCATTCCTATTCGCGTGCGGCTCGGGTGCAGTAGAAACATATGTCGCGACACTCGACGGTTCCAAACTGCATGCCGATGTTTTATCTGCGACAGGAGACGATACGGAACTATTCGTCGGATTCGTCTCACCGCAGTTCGCGGTGATTCCGTGCGGCGCGAACGCGAGTCCATCCGCGTTCTCGCGTTTGGACGTGCAAACGGTTGATACTTGTAACGGAACGGTCACCTTCGTTTCCGATGGACAAATCGTGACGCGCGAGTAGGATATTTTTAGTGTCAGTATAAGAGGGGAGTCAGCAATGCAATTACGCGATCTTCTATTTGCAGAAACAATGCACCGCAGCCGCGAACTAAACAGCGTGCTGAACGGCATAGTGCTCGTCTGTCTTGTTGCCACCGCGCCCGCTGTGCTGACGGTTATCAACCTGATCTGGGGCTTCGGTTTCTCTCAGGAACAGATCATGTTCTATGCACCGATCGTCGCGACCTTTCTCGTCTTCGCATGCATGCTCTGGAATAAATACGACATCTTGCTCGCGGCGGTGATAACCGGAGTTTCGGTCGTCGGAGGTTATTACCTCGACTGGTGCTTTGGCGTTTTCTATCCGACCAAACTGGCCGTTGTGTTGACATGTGTCCTTCTCAACATCCGACTGTATTCGGAAGGTCCGGTAGACTACCGGCTTCCGACTACGAAGTAGCCGTACACAATTGCTCATCAAAAGAGCCGCCCTTCCGGGCGGCTCGATCTTTTTATTTATTTTACGAGACCGGCCGCTTTCAGCGTCAGATATGCTCCGCGCTTTTTCATCGTTTTAAGGCCTTTCGCGGAAACATTCACGGTGATCTTTTTGCCGAGCTCCGGAATGAAAAGGGTCTTGCGTTGAATATTGACCTGACGGCGGCGTTTGCCGGTCGGGTTGAATTTGGTCGCACGCGTGCGGTTGGAATACCCGCCGCCGACCTGGGATTTCTTGCCTGTTATATCGCAAACTCGTGCCATAAGTCCGAAGATACTACGCTACTTTTCCTGAAAAAGCAAAATATTGGTCCCGGTAGCCCTGTCTCCACAGGTGATTGCTAGATACACAAGGGCAGGATAGGCTTCACGTATTACACCTAAGGGCCGCCTATTTCATGATTAAAAAAATCGCTTTTGCGGGGGTTGGATTGGTACTGTTCGCATCTCCTTTAGTCGCTTCGGCGCAAGGCGTCTCCGCTTCCAACGCCTCTCTTATCGCCGCGCTCACGGCACTCGTCCAGATCCTCGAACAGGAACTGCAGCAACTTATCGCCTTACAGCAAGGATCGCCTCAGAATGGCCCCGCTCTTCTTACCGCAACGCCGATCAATGGCGCGGCTCCGCTTACGGTCGAGTTCCACATAAATCCAAGCGCGGCTTCGGCTAATCAGATCACCTTCGGTGACGACAAGACAAATGTCGAGACATTGGGAAATGGTCCCGGTAATTCATGCGGCGATCCTAACGAGAGTGAATGCGCTCATACATATACAACGGCAGGCACATACACGGCTCAAATATATGACGTTAAGTCCGAGGTTCTTGGCACCGCAACAATCACCGTCACCGAGGGGAGTCAATATCCACTCTCGGCCACACCGACTTCCGGCCAGGCGCCTCTCGCCGTAACATTCACTGCATCGGGAATGACGGACCAATACTTTTACCATGTTGATTTCGGTGATGGGCAAACATCCAATGGTCTTGGCGGCGTATCTACTACCGCGACTCACACGTACTCCTCTGCCGGCACGTATACCGCACAGCTCGAAGAGGCGCCCAACGCTTGTTTTGGCGTGACTGCGGAATGTTTGCAGGTACAACCGACCAACTGGACCTCGATTGGCGTCACAACGATCACCGTCACTGCCCCCTCCACCTCTCTCAACGAAAGTGCAACATTGGATGTAAGCGCGATGTCCTTTCAGACAGCAAATTTCGCCATCACCGGATCGGCCGTTGCGCACTCCATCGTCGTTGAACTCATCAACTCGTCCTACTCGGGAAGCACAGATTCGAATACAACGTCGCAATATCTGAAGGGCGGAAGTACCTACGCCGTCGAGAATAATTCCGGAACAGGGGATATCCTAAGCAACAACGGTCGTTGGACCGTAAGTTTCTACGGTGTCGCGATCGGAAGCTACAAAGTGCTCGTATATAGCGGCGATGCCTACAGCATATGGCCGCTGACCACAGGAACACTGACGGTGAGTTCTCCCGCTCTGTACACAAATCCGAACGGCTTACCGCAATGTCCCGCGAATTCGGCGCAACAGCGTGGATCGATGGGTCAAACATTCAAGTGTGCGTGTCCCGCAGGCTTTACCACCGGAGCCGTCTGGGGCGGCCCCTCTTATTACAGCGATAATTCCGACATTTGCACTGCGGGAGCGCAGATTGGACAGATGAATAGTACGACCGGCGGGGAAGTCGATTATGAGATCGCGCCCGCACAGAATTCGTATCCGTCTTGGACCGCGAATGGCATTACCTCGCAAGCGTACGGTACCTACTGGCCCGGCAGCTTCCAGATAGTCGGGCCCAAAGGGTAAAAAGAACAGACATTATTTTGTTCGCAACAGCCGCCCTTTCGGACGGCTGTTCTCGTACGATTTGGTATACTCGCCCGATGGATATCGTAAGTGAGATATTTCTCGTCGCGATAATCGTTTTCTCCGCCATCATCCACGAGGTGATGCACGGGGTTGCCGCAGATTACCTCGGCGACAAGACCGCGCGATATGCCGGGCGGCTGACGCTCAATCCGATCCCGCACATCGACATATTCGGTTCGATACTGCTCCCGCTCGCTTTGGTGCTTGCGGGCTCGCCGGTATTTTTCGGGTACGCGAAACCGGTTCCGTACAATCCTTACAATTTGCGTCCGGGCAGATTCTCGGAAGCGATCGTGGCGGGGGCGGGCCCCGCGTCGAACGCCGTCATCGCGATCATTTTCGGACTACTGGTGAGGTTTGTTCCCGACCCGACGCTCGAAGGATTCTTTTTCCTGATCGTGGTCGTGAACGTTATGCTGTGCATCTTCAATCTGATCCCGATCCCGCCGCTCGATGGTTCGAAAGTGTTGGAAGCTTTGTTACCGCGCTCGCTGCAGCACGGCTATGCGGGTTGGCGACGCACCATGGAGATGAATCCGCTTCTCGGCATGGCACTCGTGATCGTGATCATACTGCTTTTGGGAGGCGCGTTCAGCAATTTCATCTATGACATCGCGAGTTTTATTGCGGGCGCGTAGATATAAAAGGGAAACGCCGGTCTCGCGACCGGCGTCTGATTACAAACGTGTATTCCGACGGCTCAGCCGACCAACGACTTGTAGCGGGCGCCGACGATCTTCCACGCGCGCGTCAGTCTCGGATAGCCGATGAAATAGCTGCCGAACGGCGAGACCTCGAGTCCCATGCGCAGGCCACTCCCGATCCAGCTTGGCTCGGACCGGCCTTTTGAAAGGAATAACTGCCCGAGAACGCAGTTCAGTGGGTGGCCGATGTCGAGACGTTCCAGATCGAGTCCTGCGACGGTGCCCGGTTGGATGAATTCAAACGTCAAAGCGCCGAACTCGGCCCGCTTGAGCGCGATAGCGTCAAGCTTACGATCGAACCAGCGGCCGAAGCTTTGGAACGGGTGGCTGATCGCGTCCGGGATCGCCGGCGCGGCAGATAAGGTCAGTGTAAACGCGGTCATGATGCCCTCGTCTTTTCCGCCAGAACCGGATGGTCTGGTCTTTGAAAAGACTGCCATACCTTGCGCCCCAATACAATTGATAGTAGACTCGCGTGACTCCCGTTGGGAGTTTTCCTTTGCTCGCGAAGCGAGCTAAAAACAGACAATGTCTACGATAAATCAACTTACGCGCAAAGGCAGGAGCATGCGCAAAGGCAAGGACAAAACCATCGCGCTTTCGCGGGGTTTTAACGCGCTCAAGAACCGCCCGACCTTCTACTCTTCGCCGTTCAAGCGGGGCGTCTGCACCCGTGTCACCACGAAGACCCCCCGCAAACCGAACTCGGCCATCCGCAAGATCGCCCGTGTCCGCCTCACCAACGGCATGGAGATCACCGCATACATTCCAGGCGAAGGACACAATCTGCAGGAACACTCGGTAGTCCTCGTTCGCGGAGGTCGCGTGAAGGACATCGGTCTTCGTTACACTATCGTTCGCGGCAAACTCGACACCGCCGGCATCGACAAGCGCCGCCGCGGCCGCTCGCTCTACGGCGCGAAGAAGCCGAAGGGCGGTAAATAATTCATATGCGACGTCCTGTAAAAAACCGCAAACAACCCGAAGCCGACGAGGTGTACGGCTCGTTCAAAGTCGCGAAGCTCATCAATTACGTGATGGAACGCGGCAAGAAGGACACCGCACGCAAGATCGTCTACAAAGTCATGGATGAGCTCAAGAAAGACGGCGACCCTGTCGCACTTTTGGATCAGGCGCTCGAGAACGCATCGCCGACCGTTGAGGTCCGTTCCCGCCGTGTCGGTGGTGCCAACTATCAGGTTCCGCGCGAAGTGAATCCGCAACGCCGTTTGGCGCTCGGTATGCGCTGGATCATCGAAGCCGCCGAAGGCACCAAAGGCAAACCGATGAACGAAGCGCTCCTCAACGAATTGAAGTCCGCTATCAAGAACGAAGGTTCTGCCGTCACCAAGAAAGAAACGACGCACCGCATGGCGGAAGCCAACAAAGCGTTCGCGCACTTCGCGTGGTAAGTATTTGCGTTTTGTAGAACGCGTGGCATAATAGCGAAAGTGAAACCCTAGGGAGGCGACAATGGTCCCCTTCGTCCAAATGATGGTCATAGCAGCGATCGTCGGATTTTTCGTCGGGAAAACAACGAAGGCGAGCGGGAATGATCCTCTCGTATTCAATCTGTGCGTGCTGATCGCCGGCATGATTTTGGCGTACGTCATCTATTTGCTCATTGGAAAGAGTGATGCATTTGATGAATACGGTGTAACAAGTGGGGTCGTCGCCATTGCCGTGGCGGTCTATGTAATGCACTTCGACAACGACGAGTGGCGCAAGCGCTTCAAGAAGAAGACCTCGCAGGCGCTCGAGAAGCTCGTTGCGAAAGTGAAAGAGCTCGCGCCAACGCCTCCGGTAAAACCCATGCCGATACCGGCGTAATATCCGCCGACCGCATCTCGCCAAGCCGGACTCGATCTCAGTCGAGTCCGGCAATCTTTTTATAAATGCTATAGTTATCCCATGAACAGAAATTGGTTCTCATGGAATTCGCCGCTCGGACTGGGCGCTTGGCTTATCGCCGTCGGATTGTTCCTCGTACTTCTTCACTACGCGGGCTTGCTAGGGTAGTGAGTGGTAGAAAATGAAATACAGAAAGGCGCTCACCCGAGCGCCTTTCGTTGTTGGTCTTGAAGAGCAAGATCATATCCCGCAATTCGGCAAGGCTCCTTCCAATTTCTCGGGCGTTGCACTTTGCGAGTGCCATCCATCTTTCCCAGATAGCCGTTGTAAAAGTCGATCGTCCACACGACCACCATTATCTGGAATAGGAGGGAAACAATTCCCGTCGCGGTGAGAAAAGCCGAAGCGAGTCCCTGCAGAACGCTCGGATCGTTCGCATGTCGGAACAATTTCAATCCGTGTATCCCGATAGGTTCGGCAATGACGGCAAATAGCAACATGGCCAAACTGAGCCGGTTGGCCGTTAGACACCGAATGGGTAACATGTGCGGCCTCCTTTGCTGTCCGGGATACTATTCCATCAATTGCAATTTTCAAAATTTCCTCTATATTACTCAAACGCCTCCGGGCGTTTTCATTTTAAGTACATGGCACGAGACTACCCACTCGAAAAAGTCCGCAACTTCGGCATCGTCGCGCACGTCGACGCAGGGAAGACCACTACGTCCGAACGTATCCTTTACTACACCGGTGAGAGTCACAAGATCGGCGAGGTGCACGAGGGCAACACCGTGACCGACTGGATGGAACAGGAGCGCGAGCGCGGTATTACGATCACCGCGGCCGCCATCACCTGTTTCTGGAACCCGACCTACATGGGGACCGACCTCTCGCAAAAAGTCCGCTTCAATATTATCGACACCCCCGGGCACATTGACTTCACCTCCGAGGTAAAGCGCTCGATGCGCGTGTTGGACGGCGCGGTCGTCGTCTTCGACGGCGTTGCCGGAGTGGAACCGCAATCGGAGACCAACTGGCGCTACGCCGAAGAGGCGAACGTGCCCCGCATCTGTTACATCAATAAGCTCGACCGTACCGGCGCGTCGTTCGAAAAGTCATACGCGTCTATCCTCGATCGTCTTTCCAACAAAGGCGTTCGCTTGCAGCTTCCGATCGGCCTCGAAGACAAGTTCGAAGGCGTCATCGATCTCATTTCCATGAAGGCATACCACTTTGAAGGTGAGATGGGAAAGAATGTCATCGCGGGAGATATTCCCGCCGACCTGATGGAGGATGCCAAAAAATACCGCGCGGAATTGGTGGAGCGTATCGTCGAGAACGACGACACGGTGCTGGCGGAATTTTTGGACGGCAAAGAGATCTCGAACGAAGTTCTGAAGGCAACCCTGCGCAAAGGTGTCATCGCCAACAAGATCTTCCCGGTTCTGACCGGCTCCTCGCTCAAGAACAAAGGCGTACAGCTAGTGCTCGACGCGGTCGTTGACTACCTTCCGTCGCCGAAGGACATGCCGGAATCCAAAGGTCACAACACCGACACCGGTGCCGAGGAAACCCGCCCTGCCTCCGACGAGGCGCCTTTTGCGGCACTCGTATTCAAGATCCAGACCGACCCGTTCGTCGGACAGCTTTCGTTCTTTCGCGTATATTCCGGAACATTCACTGCGGGTGAAACGGTCTACGATTCCGCCAACAACAAAAAAGAGCGCGTCGGTCGCATCGTGCGATTGCAGGCGGACAAACGCGAAGACGTGAAAACCGTTTACGCGGGAGAGATCGCGGCGGCGGTCGGCATGAAAGAAGTGAAGATCGGTCACACACTTTGCGACGCCGCGCACCCGATCGCACTCGAATCCATCGTGTTCCCCGAACCGGTCGTCTCCATGCGCATCGAACCGAAAACCAAAGTTGACCAGGAAAAAATGGGCATCGCGCTTTCACGTCTTTCCGACGAAGACCCGACGTTCCGCATCAAATCCGATCCTGAAACCGGCGAAACCATCATCTCCGGCATGGGTGAGTTGCACTTGGAGATCATCGTCGACCGCATGAAGCGTGAGTTCGGCGTTGAAGCCTCAACGGGCAAGCCGCAAGTCGCGTACCGCGAGACCATTCAGGGTACGAGCGATGTCGAATACAAACACATCAAGCAGACGGGCGGTCGCGGCCAGTATGGTCACGTGAAGATACGCATGAAGCCGATGGAGCCGGTCGATCCGGACAAGAAAGTGAAGAACAACGTCGAGCGCGAAGACCACTTCGAATTCATCAACGATATCAAGGGAGGTGTCATTCCGCAGGAATACATCCAGCCGATCAAGAAGGGATTGAAAGAGGCGATGGACCGCGGCGTATTGGCCGGATTCCCCGTCGTCGATGTGTCCGTCGATCTGTATGATGGCAGCTACCACGACGTGGACTCGTCCGAGATCGCCTTCAAACTCGCGGCGATCAACGCGTTCCAAGAGGGCATGCAGAAAGCGAAGCCCGTCATTCTCGAGCCGATCATGAAATTGGAGGTTGTCGTACCGGAGAAATTCATGGGCGACGTCACCGGTATGATCAATTCGAAGCGCGGCTCGATAGAAGCGATGGGCGAGCGCGGTCAGGCCAAGGTCATTACGGCAAAAGTCCCGCTTTCCGAACTTTTCGGCTTCACGACACAACTTCGCTCCGCAACTGAAGGTCGTGGCGTTCCGAACTTGGAGTTCAGCCACTACAGTATCGTTCCGCGCAACGTCCAAGAGGAGATCATCGCCTCCCGAAAGTAGGAAAAAGACAATCCCCACGCCCGCGGCCCCTTCTGGGGGTGGCGGGCTATACTGCGTGCATATCCATTAGGGGCCAATTATGTATAAAAGAATCACCTTCGCGGCAGTCGGGATCGTATTAGCAGCTTCACCGATCCTTGTTTCTGCTCAGGGGATCGGCGTCTTGGACACCTGCTCAAATGCCCCGACGATCGAATGTTTGCAGGCAGAGATCGTGCAGCTCGTACAAATACTCAATCAATTGCTTGCACTTCACAATCACTCGACCCAACCATCCGCGACGATAGACCAAAGCTCACTCAGCGCAGATAGCGGTGGCAAAGATGTTGCGCTTGCGACAATTACCGGTTCAGCATCGGGCGTATCGGAAGTGAATATCGCGGTTGTACAAGGGGGAGGTAATACATCGGCGGTGGTTAATGGGAGGTGGTCTGTGTCCTTTGGTGCAGTTCCGGGTACGTACACTATTCAAGTCATTGATAACGACACGGGCTCCAAAAGTAACGGTATCGTTCTGGCGACCGGTACGTTGACGGTGACCGATGGTGGTAGCGTTGTTCCGCACATCGACTCAACGTCGGCAAAAGCTGCCGGAGATTTGCAGGTAGATGCGGGCGGACAAGTTGAAATCAACGGCGAAAACTTGGCTACCCCCGATTCGACGCACGTATTCATCGGCGGCATTGACGCTACCGTCACGTGGACAAGCGAGTCAGAAGTAACCGCGAACGTACCCGCCTCGCTAACCCCGGGGCAGAGCTACGACCTGTACGTGACGAACCAATATGGAACGAGCAACACGGTGCACGTACAAGTATTGAGCGTACTCGTCAGTACATCCGGCACGCTCACCGCGGGCAATCCGAACCCGATCCCGTACTCCATCGCCGCAGGCGGTTCGACGGGCGTTACGGTCGGTTCCTTCGTGCTACAACCTTCAGGAGAAAATATGAGCTTGCAACAGATCGGTCTGGATATGCCTGCCAACCAGAGTTCTCGTTCGGATATCACGCATGCATATGTGTATCAGGGTTCGACACTTGTAGGGACGGCAACCTTTGCCGGTTCACCGTTAGGCACCTGTCCGCCCGCGTTCACGGGCACGATATCGGGCGGCTGTTATTTCGCGACGACAACCATCTCTTCATCGGCCGCACTCTCTCCGAATGCGCAGACCGCTTTCACTATCAAAGCTGATATTGCGGCGATAGGAATTGCAGCGCCAGGGAATCCCGGGGATCAAATAGTCCTCGGACTCTCTGATGCCGAAGCGCTGGGCTTGAACTCGGGGGCGATAGTTCATTCGGGCTCGGCACCTTCCCAAGTCGGTGTACGCATCTTCAAGTCGTATCCAACCGTCGTGCAAATCCCGCTTCCGACCACATCAGTTACCGGCAGCAGCCAACCCCTCATGCGATTCAGCGTGACGGCAAGTCCGAGCGGTACGATCGGGCTTGATGAAATTGCTCTCGCGCTCTCGCCCTCCGGTGGTGCGGTGAACGTTTCGAATTTTGGCTGGTATGGCTTCACGGATCAAAGTTTCTCGCAACCGATCTCCGGACAAGGAGCAGGAGGATTGATCGGCGCGGGAGTCACATCGAACGCTATTACGGGCGTGCGATTCTTCATGACTCCCGGAAGTAATGTCATCGAAATACCCGCGGGCACAACCTACTACTTCGAATTGCGTGGCACGGTTAGCGGCACGGGCAACTTCTCCCTCACGACAAATCTCTACGGAGACTCCATCTACAGTGGGTTGTTCCAGGCGGGCAGCACGGGCAATGGAAACTTCCAGTGGTCTCCGAACGATACAACCACATCGAGGCTGCTTGATCCCGACTGGACCAACGGTGATGGCGTATCCGGATTACCGCAAAACGGTCTCACGCAGACGCTCACGAACCCAGTGAGCACCCAAGGCGGACTCACGATCAGCTCCGCGCAACAGCCGCCAAATAGTCTTGCGTTCGCGGGCGCTACTATCCCGTTCACGAAGTTCACGCTAACCAACCCAACTCCTGCCTCGCTGTCCGTGTCCGGATTCATCGTGCGCCTTTTCGGCTTGATTTCGAGCCAAGCGTTGCATGACGTACGTCTCTACAACAATACTGCGGGGGGATACCAAGGCATTCCGGTGACGTTAGACAGCAGCGGCCAGGCTGATATCGGCGGCCAGACAACCTTGCTTCCGGGCGCATCCGATACATTCACTGTTATGGGAGACATGGCCGTCGACCTGTCCGCTTACGCCGGACAGACCGCCCAGATCCCGCTCACGGGGATAGATACGAGCGGGACGAATACACTGGTCGTCGGTACGCTACCTGTAAATGGTGCAACGCAGACAATAAATGCGTCGCTCAATGCGTGCGCGAATCCGGCGGTGTACGGGATCACGTGCTGGACGGTCCCGACGCAGACACAGACGACGGTAACTTCAATTTCGCCCACATCGGGTTCGAACGCAACCCAAGTAATCATCACAGGCACCGGTTTCAGTTCTTCCAACTACATAAATCTCATCCAAGCGAACCACGCATACGCAATAGGCTCCTTGGTCCCGTCCACGAATGGTGGCACCACACTCTCATTCCCGCTCGCGGTTCCAAGCAACACCCCGTCCGGGGTATATACGGTTCAAGTGTGCAATGGCGGAGGCAACAGTAACGCGTGCAGTAACTCGTCGGTGACGTTCACGTTGAACGGCACGACTGCACCAGCCCCTACCGTCACCTACGTCAGCAATTCAGGCGGCAGTGTCACGGGTTCGTACGCGAACCTTCCCGCGGGCTCGCAGATCGTCGTCGTGAACCAAACGAGCGGACAATCCGTTACCGGCTTGACCGTGTCGGTTCCGCAACCGCTGAGCGGCAGCGGAACGCTCACGCTGACCGGTCTTCCTGCCGGTACGTTCTACCTGAAGGCACTCGACGCAGCCGGTAATTACCTTGCGCAGAGTATTTCGTTCACCTCGGCCGGTTCCATAACGACCTCGACAGGCACATGTACGCGAACCATATCGACTTCTATGGGCCCTCCCACGACCATCTCCATTTCCGGCGGCGCAAGCGCTTGCGCCGCGTGGTGCTCGTCGCAGGATCTCGAGGACAACGTGCAGAGCACGTGCGTCTACAATGACTTGAGTGTGAGTGGATCGGGCGACGCGAACCTCGCGAACGCATTGACCGCTCTTCAGAGTGCGCTCCAAGCACTCCTTGGGTTCTTGGGTAAGTAGGAAAACCGGGAACATCCTTATCCACGAGCCCGTCGCCCCTTTTGAGGGGGCGGGCTATACTGCGTGCATATCCATTAGGGGCCAATTATGTATAAAAAGATCGCACTCGTATCAGTAGGGTTACTCATGGCGGTCTCTCCGCTCGTCGTTTCCGCCCAAGGCTTCGGTGTCGGCGGCACACTTCCGAGCGTCCCCGCGAACGCGACGATCGATCAGCTTGAAGCTCTGATCGTGCAGCTCACCCAAATACTGAATCAGCTGCTTTCGCTCCGTCATCATCAGAATAGTCAGCCCGCGATCACGATCACTTCTCCGGTCGGCACTGCTTCCTGGACCCAAAACACGGTTGCTACGTGGACGTGGACATCGTCCGGCAGCGTCCCTTCTGTGGATATTTACCTTGAGGTCGGAAACACTCCCTATGCGTTCGCAACTTCTTACCCGAACGACGGATCGTTCCAGTGGAATGTCGGAGTGCTTCCAAGTGCATGGAAGATCGACCTATCCGGTATTCCGAACGGCACGTATACCGTTGCTGTTTGTCCGGCGGGAGATCAGATCAGCACTCCGCAGTGTGGCGAGTTCACCGTGAACATTGGCGGCACACCTTATACAGGCCCCGCGTATCAAATAAGTTACATCAGCCCCGCGGTAGCTAACGTCGGTAGCGTCGTTACGTTATTTGGATCGAACTTTGATCAGTATGTTCAAGTTTACTTAGCCAATCAGAATGGTGGCCCTGAGTCAGAGGCGGTGATTACGCCAAAAAGCGTAACACCGACATCACTTACGTTTGTGGTACCGGCCACAAATGCAAGTCAGACGAACCCTTCTACTGTAGGAGCCAATACTGTCCAAGTCCTTGCCAATCTTGCAACTCAAGGAGCGGTTGGCGGTTCGCGCGCAAGCAATACTGTTACCTTGTACGTGAGTGGCACACCGACCACGAGCTTCACGGCGACACCGACGTCCGGCGCGGCCCCCTTTACCGTCAACTTCACCGCTATCGGTTCGGGAATGCAAGCGGTCGTGAATTTCGGCGACGGCACAACGGGTGGTCCTACAGGAAACTGCGTTATTGCGGACCCCGTTCAGGGTGGAGGCCCGTACGGACCAGACTGCCCGTACTCTCACACGTATCAATCAGCTGGTGTTTACACTGCAACTCTGAGAGATGTGAACGGCAACCTGGTGGACACGGCGACCGTCACTGTCACAGGGAACCCCACCGTTACCTACATCAGCAACTCCGGAAGCAGCGTCACCGGTTCGTACGCGAACGTGCCTGCGGGATCGCAGATCATCGTTATCAATCAAACGAGCGGTCAGCGGGTTTCCGGCATAGGCACTATCGTAAGCGGGAGCAGTAACGGAACCGTCACGTTCAATAATCTACCCTCGGGCTCGTTCTACCTCGAGGCGATAGATTCCTCCGGAAACTATCTCGCGCAAAGTGTCGTGTTCTACGCGACCGCGCAAACTTCAGCACCGACGTGCACACTCACTGCGAACCCGACGACCGTTAAGTCCGGTTCTGCAACGACGCTCTCCTGGACGAGCACCAACGCAACGAGCGCAGCGTGGATACCCGATCCGTCGGGTAAGGATAATGTTCCACCGACTGGTACGCCGGGGACGAGCGGCTCAATGTCATTCAGCCCTCCGACAATCCTCGTGGGTTCATATAATCCCTCAGAGTTCTTGCAAGTCACAGGTCTTGGCGGTACCACAACGTGCTCCGTGAATCTCCAGGTCGTTGGTTCCGAGCAAGCGGCGTTCGACAACGGCGTATTCACGCAGACGAGTCCGACACCGACAATTTCCGGGACGGCAAGCGGAGTTACTCAGGTTGGTGTTGTGTTGAGCAGCAACGGCAACAAAGCATATGGAAGCGGGTTAATTCCGGTCGTTAGCGGACATTGGTCAGTTACTGTTTCTCCCGCGCTCGCGAATGGCGCGTACTTCATCAATGTGTACGACGCTAGCAATAGCGGGCTCGTAAATGGTGGGTATCTGAACGTAACCAACCCCACGCCGCCCGCGAATTCTACCGTGACCTACGTCAGCAACGCCGGCGGTAGCGTGACCGGTTCGTACGCGAATCTCCCGGCCGGTTCGCAGATCGTGGTCATCAACGTAACCAGCAATCAGCCGGTTTCCGGCGTAACAGCGGCGGTGAGCGGAAGCGGAACGGTCACGCTCAATAACCTTCCTGCGGGCTCGTTCTATCTCAAAGCACAGGATGCGGCGGGAAATTATCTTGCGCAGAGCGTAACGTTCTACTCGGCCGGATCGACAGCAAGCTCAACGACGGGGACGTGTACACGCACTGTGGTCGGGGCGGGGGTAGGAGGAGGCTTTTCCACGCCGACGACCATCAGCATTTCCGGCGGCGCAAGCGCTTGCAGCGCGTATTGTTCCTCATTAGATGCTGAGAGCGGTACGCAGAGCAGCTGCGTCTATAACGATCTGAGCGTGAACGGCTCCGGTAACGCGAGCGTCGCGAACGCACTCACCGCTCTCGAATCCGCGCTTCAGGGATTGGAACAGTGGCTTGGCAAATAAACATTAGATGAAAAAGATCGCGAGGCGCCGCGTATGCGGCGCTTTGTGCACAAGAAGTATTTTTCTCGACGCGGCGCTTGTTACTATGGAGAAGTGCACAACCTGAGTAACAGGCAATTAATCTTGTGTGCGATCGGGATCGTCGTAGTCGGTATTCTCCTCGTGTTTTTCGGTGCGCTTCCGGTCACCGAGCGGCAAACGTCAAACAACCCGATCTCGCCGCTCGGCATACGCGTTCCACCCCCGCGCCCTGCGCCCACTTCTTCCGACACGATCGCCGCACAAAACGGCGACACGTTCCAATTGGTCGTTTCGTACGTGAACAGCGGCTTCGAACCCAAAAGCGCGACGATACAAAAGGGCGACACGGTCCGATTCACGGATAACTCGACCGGACAACTCTGGGTCAGCGCCGCACCCCCCGCTTCCGGCGAACGGTATCCGGGCACATCTACGTGCGGTGGCACGAGCGCTCTCGACTCCTGCGGAGCATTGCAGCCCGGCCGATATTGGGAATTTACTTTTACCCAAACAGGAGCATGGCAGTTCGTAAATAGTTTCGATAAATCGAAATCCGGCACCATCACGGTGCAATAAACAGTATCCGTATGACCGAACACTCCCGCGGATCTAAATTCAAAGGCCTCGATCGGAAATTTGCCGTTCCGCTCATTCTTTCGGTGGTCTCCATACTGATCGCCGGTTTCTTTTCGTATCATCAGTCGGGGCAACTTTCTCCGGAGGTGAAATTCACCGATCGTTCCAAAAGCGGTCTGCAGATCGTCCCGGCTTCGTGCCCGTCGACGCCGAACTACGCGGGGCAGTGCGATCCGCCCTATGCTCCCGGGGTCGGACAATGTTCTTTGTATACGCCATCCTACACGATAGGGTTGGGTAACAGCGTTACATTCACGTGGAGTTACAATCTGGGACCGAGCGGGGATTTCGCCGCGAGCGGCTACTACTACTTTACGATCTCGCCGCCGACAAATACATTTTTCCAGCAAACATATCCGTCCGATGTGCAATATGATCCGACAACCGGCGATTACTACTACTCCGGCAACGTAACCGTTACGCCGTCGGCGACCACCGACTATGTGTTAACCGGCGGGTGGAGCGGGTACGGACCCGCGCCGGCAAATACACTCAACTTGAATTGTGACGCAACGATAACGGTCGTCGCATATCCGAGCTGCTCCGTCGAGTTCGGTCAGGATCCTATCAAGTACAACTCATCCACGTCGCTTACATGGTCTTCCGCGAACGCGAGCACGATGTATATCAACAATATCGGATACGTTGCCGGATCGGGCTCGACCACGGTTTCTCCACTCGCGACCACTGACTACTCCTGTACTGCGGGGAACGGCGCGCTCACGGCGACGAGCACGGCGATCCTTACCGTGTCGCCGCCCGCTTCCGCGCCGACAGCGACGATCGCGGCCAGTTCGACGTCACTTCAGGTCGGTCAGTCCACCAATATCACCGCAACATTCACCGCAGGGACGTCGTCGGTGCCGACGGTCATCTATCTCACCTCCGGTTCGACATGGCAGGTTCCGAGCGATTGGAATAGCGCGAGCAATACGATCGAAGTGATCGGAGGAGGAGGCGGAGGCGCGGCGGGTAGCGATACCAACGGTCCCGGCGGCGGGGGTGGCGGAGCGGCATATTCTAAAATTTCCGATCTGGCTCTCACTCCGAACGCAACGATCTCGTACACGGTCGGAGGCGGAGGGGCGCAGGGTCTCGGCGGATCCGGCACATGGTTCAACGGCGCGACCTGTTTGAGTTCTTCGGTATGCGCGAAAGGCGGCGGCGCAGCCTCAGGCTCAAGCGGTGGCACAGGAGGAAGTAGCGCAAGCGGTGTCGGAACTACGAAATATTCCGGCGGTAACGGCGCGAGCCAGAACAACGGCGGCGGCGGCATGGGCGGCGGCGGCTCTGCGGGTCCGAGAGGCGCAGGCGGGAACGGCAGTACAAACGCGGCTGTGTGGGGAGGAGCGGGCGGCGGCGGAGGCGGAGGCGGTTCAGCCGGTACCGCGCCGGCCGCGAACAACGGAGGTATCGGCGGGGACAATGCGTCGGGTGTAGGCGGCGGCAACGGCGGCGGCGTCAATACAGCGGGGTCTGCGGGAACTAGCGGAGGCGGAGGAGGCGGAGGCGGAGCAGGTTCCGGCGCGGGAGGCGGCAATGGAGCTATCGGCGGAACAGGCAACCACTGGGATCTCACGCATGGTTCCGGAGGAGGCGGTGGCGGAGGTGGCGGAGGTTCTTCCGGTCAGGCGAGTGGTAGCGGCGGCGCTGGTGCGGTATATGGCGGAGGCGGAGGTGGCGGCGCGGTAAACCAAGATTTCAGTACTATCGGTTCGGGAGGTTCCGGCGGACAGGGCATCATCGTCATCAGCTACTATCCGACCACTCCTGATACGATCACGGGAACAAATATCGACGAGCCCGCGAACACCGGATTAGGTGCGAATACCAATCCCGGTCCGAAATCCATCAAGTTCACTCCGACCGCTCCCGGCACGTACACCTTCTACGCGATGGCGACGACAAATTATTATCCGAGCTGGACGTCGTACGCGCAAACCACTGTTACGGTCACGGCGAATCCTTCGTGCAGTGTCTCTCTCTCGCCCTCGACCATTTCCTCCAATCAATCCTCCACCCTTTCCTATTCTTCGGCCGACGCGAGCTCGTTCTCGATCAACAACATCGGATCGGTCACGCCCAATGTATCCGGTTCGACGACCGTCTCGCCGTCGCAAACCACCGATTACACGGGCACGATGCACTACAACACCTACGGTGCGACCAAAACGGTTTACATAACATCAGGAACTGCGTGGCAGGTTCCGAGCGATTGGAATAGTACGAGTAATACCGTCGAAGTCATCGGCGGCGGCGGCGGCGGTAACGGCGAGAGCAACACATTCCTGCCCGGCGGCGGAGGAGGCGGAGGGGCGTACGCGGAAAAAAGCAATATTTCACTGACCGCGGGGGGAACGATCCAAGTTCAGGTCGGAGCCGGAGGAGCGGCAGGGAGCGGTTCGGGCGGCGGTAACGGCGGCGATAGCTGGTTCAACGGCACGTCAGTGAGCGCATCATCTGTGGGTGCCAAAGGCGGCGCGGGCGGAGGAATTAATGCGAGCGGAGTGGGCGGCAGCGCGGCGTCTTCGAACGGATCAATAACATATAGCGGCGGTGCGGGAGGTAGTAATGGATCAGGCGCGGGAGGCCTCGGCGGAGGCGGCGCTGCGGGGCCGCACGGTGCCGGCGGACAAGGCGGCGCAAATTACACGGGAACGTATGGCGCGGGGGGTGGTGGCGGAAACGGCGGCGGAAACGGCGCAGGTCCTGTCGTTTCGAACAACGGCAGCAACGGAGGTACAAATAGCAGTAATTCCGGCAGCGGCGCGGGCGGAATCGGCAATAACGTGAACGGAACGGTGGGAACGAGCGGCGGCGGAGGTGGCGGAGGTTCGGAAGACACGAGCGGTACAGGTGGCTTCGGCGGCAACGGAGGAGCGGGCACCGAATGGGACTCGTCACACGGTTCCGGTGGAGGTGGAGGCGGAGGGGGTAGTCCGAATAGTAGCGGCGCTTATTCAGCTCCGGGTGGCGCAGGCGGTCTCTATGGTGGCGGAGGAGGTGGCGCTGGCGGATACTCATCGCCCAATCAACAGAACAACACCGGATATTCTCCGGGCGCTCAAGGCATCATCGTGGTCAGCTACACACCTATCACGGCAACTTCAAGTGTCATGAGCTGTCCTGCGACGCTCACGGTTTCCTGCACCCCTTCCTATTCATGTTCAGGCGGTAACACGATTCAGTACACCGATGCTTCCTGCAACGTCAGCACGGTAACCACTTGCAGTCCGCCGACCTTTTGTTCGAATTCAACGCCTTCTTCGATGTGTCTCTATCCGCCCATTGTCTTCAACGCCAACGGCAACCTGCTGGCGACGCCGAGCATCGTGAAGCCGGGCAATACGACGAAGATCACATGGAGCGTGAGCAACGCGCAAAGCTGTACGGTCACCGGAACCAACGGAGATTCGTGGACAGGACTCTCTTCCCCCTCAGGCGGGGAAACATCGAAAGTGATCACCGGCCAGACAACGTACACGCTTATTTGCACGGCACCGGGCGATGCGACGACCACGCAATCGGCCGTCGTTGGCATCACGCCGACGTATCAGGAGAATTAATCTTGCCACCACACCGATCGCATTGGTGTCGTGGCTTGACGCGCAAGCGCATTTTGTTAGGATACCTCCACGCACGCTCTGTGCGTATTTGTTTGCGTAGCTTTTTCGCGAAGCGTCAAAAAGCGATACATAGAGTCTTCGTGCGGCCTAGCGAGCCGCGTATCAGCGAACTCGATGTCCAGACAACTACCGGAGCACTCAAAAGCGTTGGCAATAGGGCGTAAGCCCCTTATTAATTATTAGAGTCATATACAAAAATCATATGGCAGCAGAAGAATTCAATCGTTCGAAGCCGCACGTCAACGTCGGCACGATCGGTCACGTCGACCACGGCAAGACCACTCTTACCGCAGCGATCCTCAATGTGCTCTCGAAGGCCGGCAACGGTTATTCGGCGACCGTGAAGGGAGTCGATGACATCGACAAGGCACCGGAGGAAAAGGCGCGCGGGATCACCATCTCGCTCTCGCACTCCGAGTACGAGACGCCGAAGCGTCACTACGCGCACGTCGACGCGCCGGGCCATGCCGACTACATCAAGAACATGATCACGGGAGCCGCCCAGATGGACGGGGCCATCCTCGTGGTCGCCGCGACCGACGGCGTCATGCCGCAGACGCGCGAGCACATCCTCTTGGCCCGCCAAGTCGGCGTACCGAAGATCGTCGTCTTTCTCAACAAGATCGACATGGTGGACGACAAAGACCTCATCGACCTCGTCGAAGAGGAGGTCCGCGAATTGCTCGAGAAGCAGGGCTTCGACGGCAAGAACGCGCCGGTCATCCGCGGTTCCGGCCTCAAGGCTCTTGAGAATCCGGAGCAGGGCAACGAGTGGTCGGGCGCCGTCATGGAGCTCGTCAAACAGCTCGACGAATACATTCCGGAACCGGTTCGCGACCTCGACAAGCCGTTCCTCATGGCTATCGAAGACGTGTTCTCGATCGAAGGTCGTGGCACTGTCGTCACGGGCCGCATCGACCGCGGCATCGTCAAGGTGGGCGAGGAAGTTGAGATCATCGGCATCAAAGACACCGTCAAGACGACGGTGACGGGTGTTGAAATGTTCAACAAATCGCTTCAGCAGGGTCAGGCAGGCGACAACGCGGGCGTGCTCCTCCGCGGAACAAAGAAGGAAGACGTGCACCGCGGGCAGGTCCTCGCGAAGCCGGGTACATCGAAGCCGCACACGGAGTTCGAGGCGGAAGTCTACATCCTCACCAAAGAGGAAGGAGGCCGCCACACGCCGTTCTTCACGGGCTACAAGCCGCAGTTCTACGTCCGCACCACGGACGTGACCGGCGAAGTAACGCTCAAGGAAGGCGTCGAAATGGTAATGCCGGGCGACACCGTCACCTTCAAGGTGAAGTTGGTCGGCCCGATCGCCATGGAGGAACAGATGCGTTTCGCCATCCGCGAAGGCGGCAAGACCGTCGGCGCAGGTGTCGTCACCAAGATCGTCGCGTAATTTTCGCCACTGCGAAAATGGAGAACCCCGGCCGCAAGGTCGGGGTTTTCTATTTCGGGCAAAAGATTACTGAATGAGCCCGGTCTCGCGAAAGGCCTTTTCGACCATGGCGCGGTCGAGACGCTTCGTTTGAAGTACCGCGTCCGCGCGAAGTTGCCGCGCGATCTCCGTGGAGCGTGTGTCCGACTCGGTCGCGTAGAAGACGATCTTCGTTTTAGTCCGCTGCGGAAATTTGTTCAGACAGGCAAGCACGTTCAGCCCGTGCCCATCCGGCAGATCCGGTCCGAGCATGATGACTTCGGGCCACGTCTCATCGACCAGCGAAAGCGGACCCCGCTCTTGCGTCATCATTATTGCGCTGAAGTTCAGGTCCTGCAGTATACGTGCGATATTCGCTGCTACGTCAGGGTGATGTTCAACGATCCATGCGTATCGCATGTATTCCTCCTCTGGAAAGCCGTATCCTTCACGGCACTCACGACTGCCGGAACACTACAATACTCGTGAAAAAACTCAATCGTACAGCAAAAATGAAAACCGCGGCGTTTGCGTCGCGGCCTTGATTTTCGTCAGGCTGTTTAGACCAGCCCATCGTAACCCTGCAGAGCGAAGTCGAGGATGTTCGCCGCGTGGCGGAGATCTTTCATCATCAACGCCCGAAATGTCTCGCCCTGAAGAAGCGTTTTGGGAGCATTGATCCAACTCAGGTGGTCGCACAGGCTGAAGCCGAAGTGCGCGATCAGCTTTTCCTTGATGCCGATGATCAGCCGTGCACGATGATAGACATCACGAGCCCCGCGTTCCGCGATCGAACTGACGACCTCCATACGGTTCCAGATGAGACCGTAGCCGTCGTCATAGTGGTCCGCCCCCAACCGCGCAGAGTCGTCACCCACTGTGATTTCAGGTGGATTGAGCCCGAAGAGCTCGACCAGTTCATCCTCGTCGAAAAAATATTTATGCCCGATTCGGGCGGCGAGGTGCACGATGCTGGTCGTGGGCGGGACGAAAGTTGCCATCGTATCGGCGATTGCGATCGCAGGAGCGAGCACAAGTGCAACAGCGGAACCGCCGGAGATCAGAACTTGGCGTCGATTCATAGTGTTCTCCCTATCAGCGGTACGGTCTACCGTAGCGCTCTGTGGTCAAGACTACAGAAATGCACGGATATGCGCAATTGTAGAAAAGAGAAGGCCGCGAGAGGTGCGGCCCTCTAACGGCTTGTGTGGGACGGATCAGGCGGTGCACTTTTCCAGAAATCTTGCCGCCTGTTCGAGGTCGGCGAGTCCGCCTGAGCTCATAAGCGCCTTGCAGCTCTTGCCCGCAAGCGCTTCTTGCGACTTTTCGAGCCAGCTCTTTTGCTGACGAAGATCGTTCGGGTAGCAGGCCTCGAGCGAGTCGTTGACACCGAAAACGAGATTACAGCGTTTCTCGACGTCGAATCTGTCGTGGCTCAGCTCTTTGAGTTCACGCGCGAGATAGTCGGGGTTGTCGCCGACGGAACCTTGGACGCCGAACAAGCGACCGCGTTCTGCCAGCGTAAAGCCGAGCTCCGCCGCGATCTTCAATGCGAGATCGACGATCTCGTTAAAATCCATAAGGTGTGCCGGTACTTTCATCCGAATTCTCCTGCGATGTTGCCGGCGGGCATCCTAGCACCATGTTCATCGGAGTTCAATGAGTCCGAAAAAAGAGAAGGCCGCGAGCGGCAGCGGCCGACTCGCGGTTTGAGGATCAGGTCGATCCGGATCAGATAGGTGCAGGTAGCCACGCGGGCTCGGGTTCGAACGAAAGGGATATCTCGTACTTACGGCCCACGACACGCTTGAGGCGGAATTCGAGGAACTCGACGATGTCGGTCTCGATCTCAGTCTCAAGAACCTGATTGGCACGTTCACGAACCTCGGCGTTCTGATAGTCGAGCAGCTGATTAGGCTGGTATTCGACCGCATTGCCGAGCATACAGATGAACAGGATATCCTTCGTCTGTTTCGCACGACATCCGCTCTCGATCACGACCTCGTCGAACGTCCGCCATTGCGTAGGCGACAGCGAATAGAGGATCCTGTAGGCCCAATAACGGAACCAGTACCTGCGGACCGTATAAGCGACGAGCGACGTAAGAAGTAGGACGGCAGCGCCGTAGTCGCTGGGATGGAACATGGCACTCTCCTTGGCTGCTTTCTTTATACAACTTTGAATGGGTTCGGCAATTCATTCGAGGAATTGACAGCTACGTACATTTTGCCGATAGTGAGCTCCGCTACATAAAGCTCTTTGAGATCAGAGAGCTCACCATCGGAGGACGCGCTCAATGATCCGGCAAAAACGATCCAGAATGGCATCGATCAGCTGAAAGAGCTGCCGCAGGTACCGTCGGGAGCGATCGATGCGCTCGAGAAGCTCAAACGTTCGTTCAAGGATTTTCCTCCGATGCGCTGACTCCCGCACCGGAACGAAATGTGTCCGCGCAGCGATACCCATAAGCTGCGCGGCGATTTTTATGCAGTCTTCATGATGTTGGTGTATACTTCGCCAACTATCAGTATTAATTCTATAAGAATATGAAAAATTATTTGGCAGTGTTTTTGGGTTCACCGGACGCGATGAAGGAGTATATGGCGCAGGATGAGGCGACGCGCAAAGAGAATGACATGAAGGGAATGCAGGCATGGATGAAGTGGGCAGCGGATCACAAGGGCGATATCGTGCAAATGGGTTCGCCGCTCGGGAAGACGAAAAAGATCGACAAGAGCGGCATTTCCGACATCCGTAACGAGATGGGCGCATGGACGGTCGTGCAGGCGAATTCGCACGAAGAGGCGGCGAAGATGTTCGAAGGTCATCCGCACTTCACGGTTTTCCCCGGCGAACGTATCGAGGTGATGGAGTGTCTGCCGATCCCGTCGATGTAGTCGGAAGGATCCGGCGAGAACGACTTGCGCGCACAGAGAGCGCATCTTATAGTCGCGTAAGCGAAAAGCGGCGCAACCCGCTTAGTGGAGGTGTGACGTGAATCACTATGAATTTGGCCCGAGCGGGTATGATCTCGCAAGGCTTTACGTCGACGCCCGTACTCGGGCGATGGGGTTCTGGATCACGAACGGCGATCAAACGGTCCGCGGTTTGTGGGGCGGCTCGTCGACGGTGCTCGCCGAGGAGTCCATTGCGCTGTGTCGGGCGGATCTCGCGGCGAAGCTCGAAGAGATCGTCGAAACATCGCGGCGGCTTGAGAGCGATGAGCGGGAGCATATCCGCAACGCGGCGGAGCTCTCGGGAAAGGCGCTCGGCACGTTCGACTTCAACGATCTGCGCGCCAGATTCGAACTGCCGCTCCTGAACGAGATCGCGAGACCGCAAGAGCTTCCGCGGCCGTCATATGCAGACCGGCACCGCCGGCATGACCGCGACGACTTCGACGGGTGGTTGGAGAGGAACCGTTACCGCTTTTAGGTCCCGTCCGCCGGTATCCGGTTCCCTGCTAACGGCCATCCAAACGAGGATGGCCGTTCGTCTTTTTTAACGAACAGCGTATCAGGAGAACAGCGCCATCAAACGATTACCAGCCTTTGCATTTCCCGAAAAGCGAGGCGAACAGCGAACATGATCGCGAGCGATCGGGTGTGGATGTCGCCGGAGGCTCGAACCAGCTTTCTATACTTTGTACGGCATGCGAAACGAATTGCTGCAGCGCGCTTGGCGGTGGTAGAGGCGCAGAAGGCGCGCTTTCGCTCGGTGCCTGATAACTCGGTTGAACGATCGGCATGAAATCCGGCGGCGTTTGCGGAGCCTGCGTGACGATCGACGGTAGTGCTTGTTGTTCGGAAGCGAGGTCTTGCAAGTTCGGGATCGGATTACCGGAGGAGGTTTCAGCTTCGTTGCTCGAAGCAATGGCAGGCGATGGACTGAATCCGATCACTTGCGCTGCGATCTCGCTCGGCGTACTTCCCGTTGGGGAGAACGTCGTCGGCGGCGGTGCATTGACCACTTGCGAGAGCTGATCTATCTGCGATTGCGCGTCAGGAAGTTCCGACTCGAGCGTTGCGAGCGCGGATCGGCAGGAATCGCCGCAGACGTTCGCGTTCTGCGCGGCTTGCATCGCCTGTATCTGCGCTTCGAGCCACGCGTAGTTGCTTTGCGCTTGGGCGAGCGATCGCTCGTCTCGCAAATGTTGGGGCGAGTAGGTCCATGCGCCGTTCAGGTTGTCGATGAGATCGAGCGCGGGCGTCGAAAGGTCCGGAATGGTCGAAGATGCCGGAGCGACCTGCTCGAGCGAACCGTCCGGATTTATCTCGAGCTGTTGCGCAAGGGGGCCCGATGCGATCGTTTGGACTTGTGGAGCGCCGATCTGCACTACGCCTGACGGCACGGTGGTCGTCGGCTGCCCGTTGATGATCGTTTGCAACGTTGCGTACGATGCTTGTGATTGGGGCGCGTTCTCGGTTACCGGAACGAACGAAAGCGGGTTCGCGAAAAAGTCGAGCGAGAGCTGCGGCGTCACCGACTGGGTTTGGTCGGGTTCGGTGACGACCGGTGCGCCGTTTATGATCACGATCTGACCTACGGCTCGTCCCTGCGCGACCGTCTGCGGGGACTGTCCGCCCGATGAAGGAACAACGAAGAGTCCGCTGAAGAAATTCAGGATCGAACCCAAACCGGACGCGCTTGATGTGAACGTACCGCCGGACGACACTGATGCGCGCACAACGGAATTGTACGTCGGTACTTGGCCGCCGAACGTCGGCTGTGTCGGCGTATATGTTCCGATAGTCGGCTGATATGCTGGCGTCGGTTGGAATGGATTTTGCGGAGGAAGTTGCGGTTGCTGCGGCAACGCCTCGGCACTCGGCCCGTTGTACACGGGACCCGACGGCGCAGGTGAGGCAGCGGGAGGTGCGGAAGGACCTGCCGGCGGTGCCGAAGGAGCTGCCGGCGGGGCGGCAGGAGGTTGTGCAGGCGGCGCAGCGGGTTGCGCCGGAGGTTGCGTCGCAGGTTGGTTACCTGTGTTTGTAACGGGAGGCAACGTCGGAGGTTTGTTCGCCGGAACATCAGGAGGTGCCTGTTGAGAGCCGCCGCTACCCACGGTCACTGTCTTTCCGTCACCATTTTTCGCGTTGGTTTGGAGAAGTGCGCTACTGCAGCCGGGCAAAGGCTGAGGTTCCCCGCCGACTCCAGTCGTTGTGTATGATACAGCGCAGCAAGATTGAGGGCCTTTGCAATAGCCGGTAACTTTATTTGGTCCAATATCTTGGGTGCACGTATTTTTATATATATTGGTTACGACAGTACCGTTGAGCAAGCACTTTGCGCCGGGGTCGACATTGGACTGCACGATCTGGCTCGAGCTCGGAACACATTGTTTATCCGAACTTTGATCGCCCGGTGTAGTATCGCTTGGAGCTTTCGGACATGGCGGGATCTGCGAGGTCGATCCTCCTGCTGCGCCAACGTCTCCCGTTGCAGCAGACGCAAGCTGTTCCTGAGCGTTTGTTGATTCTGC
>Ga0210396_10000366_pt1 | contig 62657 bp, 63 predicted proteins | sample IncBWH17OmetaG_FD_155466 | JGI IMG/M metagenome (GOLD analysis project Ga0210396, IMG submission 155466) | Forest soil microbial communities from Barre Woods Harvard Forest LTER site, Petersham, Massachusetts, United States - Inc-BW-H-17-O ... | reverse complement strand
AAGAACTCGTTCCGAAGAGCTTGGCGCGGTAGATTAGCCGGAATCAAATCATCATCGTTGACTGGCACCTTCCGCCGCAACTCAGCAAGAAACACACGGGCGTGCCTAATGTTGCATATTTGGTCCGAATTTCCCTGAGCACGCCAATGACGATACCGCGTCAGGCAGCCATCCCTTCAGTCTTGGCGAAGGCCAGCAGCTTCATCAATTCGCTGATCTGGATCTTCTCCAGCGAACACACGGCAGCTTTGATTTTTCGGCTTAGTCCATCGTCTATGCGCGCCGCGACCATCTTGTCGAATTTCGCGTCGATCTCCTTCCAGGTGAATGGCCGCGCAGGGGCCCCGGGGAAATCTGAGATTTCCTGGGTGAACGACGTGCCACTCTTGAGCCGGACGGTCACTCGGCTCGCGAGGTCGGCCGGGTAACGGGCCGTAAGGCCAGCGTCAGGTCTCACCGTGACCTTCTGCATCAAATCTTGGACATCTCTCTTTTCAATCCGGCTGGGCTCGAGTTGCGCCGGCTGCACATCGCCGTCCAAGAGCGCGACAGCCATGAGGTACGGCAGGCTGTGGTCGGCATCTTCCTTGGTGTGAACATCGTGCTTGGGACCGAATCGCCCGCCCCCGGTGAAATCGTAAGCGTCTTGGAAAACTTCAGCCTCGACGCTCACGATGTCCGCCGGATTAAATGGGTGTACCTTATGCAACGCGATCGTGCAGAACACGCCCGATTGTGCCGGAATCGCGGTGTTGTAAGTCTTTAAGGCCAACCGATCGAAGCAATCCAGTTTCACGTTCTTCCACTCGATCTCGATCGATTTGCCCAGCGCATGCGCCAGCCCGTTTGTTCCCTCAATTACATACTTCGGGCCGGTCACCCCGCGGGACGCTAGAAAGACGGCGTGCATAGACGACAACGCAGTTTGGGACGAGTTCAAGCCCTTCCATTGCGAGATCGGCGTGGTGCGCACGACCAACAGCGGAATGACGTCACCGCAGATTTCGACGGCCGCCGCGGTTTTTGCCTCGTCCAGTTGGAGTGCCTTGGACGCCCCGGCTCCTATTGAGAATGAGAGCGGTGTTGTTAGGTCAAACCCCTCTTCCATGAAGGGAGCGACAGAAGTCAGTTCCGACTCGACTTGGTAGGCAACCGCCAGTGCGGTCAAGAATTCTTTGCCGGATCGCCCCGCGTGCTCGCAGGCGGCCAAGACCGCTCCAACGTTGTCCGACGGGTGACACAGCGACACCGGACCAAGATAGCTGTCCATTAGGTCGACGTACCGCACCAGTGCCGTGTTGGCCGAAGCTGCATAGATGACGTTGGCATTTCCGCCGCCGATCAAAGTGCATTGCGCGTCCGAACCGCCGAACTGTTTGGCCTGTTCCACACAGGCCACCGTCGGAGCCGCGCCGAGAGCGTTGATCGCGCATGCCAAAGAATCGAGAACGCTCACTTTCAGGCGTTCCCGCCGATCGGGAGTAAGGTCCTCGTAGCTCGCCCTGTACGAGAACATCGCGATTCCCTGCGCTTGGCTTTCGCCCGTGATGATCGGCTCGGGCTTCGTTGTATAGTGACCGGCGGTTTGGCCCACAGCTTGAGCTGGAACTCCTGACTGCAGACGAGGATCACTCTTGGGGCCTGCACCTTGTGTACTCATTGAGGGTTTACCTCCGGCACGACGCGGACATTTTGACTCCCGTTCGAAGCGCACGTCAAGGAGCGGATAACTGGCGAACCTCAGCTTACCGATTAGGTAAGGTTTGCCGACAATGCACGCGAAATTCCGACAGGCCAATCTCGGCTCGGCAGCGGCGTTCGCGCTGCTAGCGTCGGCCTTGATGACTACCTCGCGGCAGAGCTGCCGCAGAAATTTTATTTCTGCTAAATCGGATTCTCCTCGAAAAGGCGGGCAACCATGACGGAATCGAGATAGGCTCGAACCTCAACGATCGTGCCATTCACAAAGCGGCATACCCAACAGTACCGGTTGTCGAACCGCATGCCATTCTTCGCCGTAGCTAGGGAATGCAGCTCAACCACCGCCCAGTCCCCACTGACCAGCACATGCTCAGTCTGAAGCTGCGCGCCTTTCGGCAAGACCTTCGCCAGCTTCTCGAAAGTATGGGCCAGAAAATCCGCCTTGCTGTGGTAATGACCGGCCAGCGGATGCGTTCCCTCGACGATCCAGTCCACGTCGTCCAAGACGTGATCGAAGAACCCTTTGCCATCTCCAGATTCCAGATTCTTGAAGATTTCGCTAACGTAGGCAGTGCTCAACTCCTGAGTTACAAAAGATCGTGCAGCAGACATTTCGACCTCCTTCCAATATCGTGATCATCAGCCCAAAAACTACCTAGAGCCAATCCCCGAAAAAATGCAATACAGGGAATCCGGTAGGGCTGGCACCTTTCTGTCCGCTCTGGGCGGCTTTCAACTGCAACGAAGTTCCGACGTTCAATTGGGCGAAACCAGATTACGCTCATAGACAGCGGGGCTTTTTATCAATCCGCACCTCGCAAAAACTTGCGACCGCTCCCGCCCCACCCTCCGCCAAAATCGTCTTTGTTGCAATTTGAGACAAAATTGCGATGCAGTCATGATAAGAATGGTTGCAAATGATACGGAACCGAAGTAGTATCACCCAGAACACGACTTTTCGTGTTCGCCTTGTCTCAAAAAACCAAAACTTCCAGTAGAAACGCAGCCCTAGCTAAAGACTAAATCTAAAGGGGTGCCCAGACCCCGGTGCAATCGGAGAGAGTGCATGTCGTGGTACGCGTACTGCCTCACAGAACACCAGACCCTTTCTAATGGTGTTCGCGCCCGCCGTCCCTTCGTTCTAGATGGAATTCAAGGAGTGAACTCCGCCCCGGTCATGAGCTACCCGAGCGGAGAGTTCGCGGTGATTGTCAGTGAATTTGACCGCGCGACGGCTAAGCTCGATGAGAAGTCCGTTTTGGAACACGCACGGGTGGTGAGCCAGAGTTTTCGTACCGCGACGGTTCTGCCGTTCCGATTCGGGACGATCTTCGACACCGAAGATGCCATCCGGCAGGCCGTTCGATCCAACCGCCGCACTTTTTGCGAGAGCGTCGAGCGGCTGCGCGGCAAATCCGAGATGCGCATTAAGCTGACGGTGCGCGACGGGTCGACACGCGGAAACATGGAAGAGATTGTGTTACCCGACACGGTCGGCCGCGAGTATCTGCTCAAGCTGCGCGAGAAGGCGTCGCGCGAGCGGGAGCGCCAGACCAAGGCGCGCGCCCTATCGGTGCAGGTGCATAAACTCTTCAATCCGCTGGAAGAAGAGGTTAGCTGCAAGAAGGTTGACGCCGATGGGATGCTCCTCGATATTGCCCACCTGATCGATACCAAATCCATCGAAAAGTATCAGAACCGCTACAGCACAGCCGCCAAGCAGCTGAAGAACTGCCAGATGGTGGTGACCGGTCCCTGGCCGCCGTATCATTTCCTGCCGGGGAAGGTGCGGACTGTAGCTGGCGACAGCTAGATTCTGCATTTCGTTCCGCTTTTCGACAAGGGCCGGGTCAAGAGCTCGGCCTTTTCCTATCTCTGTCGCGCAATTCTGGTCGCACAATTCTGAACGTGCCGTTCTGAAAGTGTGCAGCTTTATGCAGTTAGGGACCCTCGTCGAAGCTAGGTGTTTTCCGGAGCGCTTCTAAGGTATTCACCCTAAAATCCTGATTCCGAACAGTTTCCCGAAACGGGCCGAGCCCGCCATTCTCATTCCCGTTTTTGGCTCCGCAAATGCTTATCTTAATGGTAATAAAGAGGTCGTACCCGTTGGAACCACTTCACTTTCGATGTTCTCGACATCTCACTCTGTCCGTTCCGGCCCCCAGAGCGGCGTCAACCGTGATTCTCCTCTGATTCCCGCCAAGAAGCCTCTTTGAAAAGGGTGGCCCCGAAAGGGGCCGCTTTTTTGTCTTCTCCGCTCCTGTTACACTCGCGCTTTCCAATGAATTTCAAAAAAGCCGCCGCTTTGTGCATTTTTCTGTCTCTGGTTGTGCTCTCTGGCCAGAAGCCGCTCCGCGCTCAAGCCCATCCCGCCGCGCCCGACGACGTTCTCCTATCCACCATGGAAAAGGAGTTGCACCGCGGCCAGTCCGAGCTTGCCAAGCAAGATCCGGCTCCTTATTTCACCAGCTACAACGTGACCGACGGCGAATCGTTGGTCGTTTTGAGCGCCCAGGGTGGAGTTCTCACCTCCTCCCACACTCACCGCCGCTCGGCCGATGTCAGCATGCGCATCGGCGCCGCAGCGCTCGACAACACCCACGACCAGGAACGCTCCTCCGGCATCACCACCGGCCAACTGCCGCAGCGGGATGACTCCGACGCCATCGCCCGCGTGCTCTGGCAGTTGACCTATCAGCAGTATCGCAAGGCCAGCCAGGCGTATAGCAATGTGAAGACGAAGAGCGCCGTCCGCGCCAAGGATGAGGACGACTCCGCCGACTTCTCGGCCGAGAAGACCTCGACCTATGTCGAGCCGCCATCGCGAGTTGCGTTTCCCGAACAGAAGGCTTGGGAAGCGCTCGCCCGCCGCTATTCCGCGACCTTCCGCCAGTTTCCGCAGGTCGAAGAGTCGCTGGTTTTTCTCTACGCCGAGAAGACGCACAGCTATCTGGTTTCGACCGAAGGCACGAAGATCGTTACCTCCGATGCGATCTTCCGCGTGATGATTGAGGCGGAGACACGCGCCGACGATGGCATGCAGCTGATGCGGGTCGAAACCTTCCAGTTTTCCGATCCGGCGAAGGTTCCGTCCGACGCGGAAGTTGCTGCCAGCGTCAAGAAAATGGCTGGCGATTTGAGCGCCCTGCGAGCCGCACCTCTGGCCGAGCCTTACAATGGGCCTGCGTTGCTTTCCGGTCGCGCCGCCGCGGTTTTCTTTCACGAAGTGCTCGGGCATCGCGTCGAAGGGCAGCGCCAGCGCGGACGCGACGAAGGCCAGACCTTTACCAAGAAGATCAACGAAAAAATTCTGCCCGACTTTTTGAGTGTCACCGACGATCCGACGCTGCATTCGATTGCGGGCACGGAGCTCTCGGGTTTTTATCGCTACGACGACGAGGGCGTTCCCGCCGAGCGCGTCGAGGTGGTCAAAGATGGAGTGCTCAAGAATTTTCTGATGGGGCGCTTGCCCATCAAGAATTTCAATACCTCGAACGGCCACGGCCGCGGCCAGGCTGGACTGATGCCGGTCGGGCGTCAGGGCAATCTGATTGTGACTTCCTCAAAGACGATTCCGGACGCGCAACTGCGTGCTCGCTTCATCGAAGAAATTAAGAAGCAGGGCAAGCCCTACGGCCTTTACTTCGAAGATATCCAAGGCGGATTCACTCTGACCTCGACCGAGCTGCCGCAGGCCTTTCAGGTGCTGCCGGTGATGGTGTGGCGCGTTTATGCGGATGGGCGTCCCGATCAACTCGTGCGCGGCGTCGACATTGTCGGCACGCCGCTCACCGTGCTGACGCAGATCGCCGCGACCGGAGACACGACCAGTGTCTTCAACGGCATCTGCGGAGCGGAATCGGGCAGCGTACCGGTGTCGGCAGCGGCGCCGGCAATGTTGTTCTCAGGGATGGAAGTGCAGAAGCGAAAGTATGGAGACACGCGGCCTCCGATCCTTCCACCGCCGCCCGGGGCGACGGATGAGAAGGGAGGCGCGAAGTGATTAGATACTTTGATTTTCTTTTGAAAGGATGCGGCTTCAGCCGAGCCATAGGCTCATCCAAATTAATCGCGGTTTTAGCCGCCGCCATTCTCTGTGCAGTTCCATCTCCCGCCGACGCAGCCAACCCCACTTCTTCCGATACACTTCTGCGCGCGTTGCGGGAAGAGATGGATCGCTCCAAAGCTCAGCTGAAGATGGAGAATGTCGCTGCGCCTTACTACATCGAATACCGCGTCACTGAGATCGATCAGTTCGAGGCGAGCGCTGTCTTTGGCGCGCTGCGCAGCCAGCAACGCGATCATGGTCGGCTGCTGCGCGTCACCGTCCGCGTTGGCGATTACAAGCAGGACAGCTTCTATGGCACCGGAGAAGGCACCATCGATCTCGTTCCCGCTGACGATGACGTATTCGCCATCCGGCACCGTGTCTGGCTCGCGACCGATCGTGCTTACAAAGCCGCCACTGAAGCGCTCTCCGCCAAGCAGGCGGCGCTCAAGCAACTGAAGGTCGATGAGCCGGTCGACGATTTTGCCCACGCCTCGCCCGTCGAAGTGATCGAGCCGCTGGCTCATCTCTCGACTACCGATTTCACATCCTGGGTTCATCTTCTCGAAGAATCTTCAGCGGCATATCGCGCCGACAAGGATCTCGAAACTTTTGACGCTTCGCTGCGCTTTACTGCTGAGAACCGTTATTTTCTGAACTCCGAAGGAACGGTTGCGCGCACGGGTGACGCGCATTACGCCATTTACGTCACTGGATCGACGCAGGCCGCCGATGGCATGCTGCTGCAGCGCTCGCACGGCGATCAGGGCAACGATCTCAAGGAACTTCCAACGCGCGCAGAATTCTTGAAGACGACGGTTCAGCTGCGCGACACGTTGAAGTTGCTACGCGATGCTCCCGTGGTCGAAGAGGAATACCGCGGGCCGGTGCTGTTTTCGAACGACGCAGCCGCGACCGTTGTCAGCGATCTGGTCGAGCCGAACGTTCTCGGGAAAAAGCCGAAGCTCGGCGAGAACGCCCGCACCACCGGCCACTGGGCGAGCAGCTACAAGTCGCGCGTGCTACCCGATTTCATCAATGTCTTTGACGACCCGACTGTTTCCACGATCTCGGGCAAGCGCCTCTTCGGCAACTACGCCATCGACGACGAAGGGGTAAAAGCGCAGCGCGTTTCGCTCGTCGAAAAGGGACAACTCATCGCTTATCTCGTGGGGCGCGAGCCGATTCGCGATTTCCCTGTGTCGAACGGACACGGTCGCTCCGGCGCGACGGCGACGCCTGTGCCGCAGGTAGGCAATCTGATTCTTCAGTCAGCGAATCCGCAATCCGATGCCGACCTCAAGAACAAGCTGATGGAGATGTGCAAGCAGCGCGAGCTGCCTTACTGCTTCTACGTGCAGACCATGGGTCCAAGGCTGACGCCGCGGCTGCTTTATCGCATCTGGACGAAGGACGGCCACGAAGAACTGGTGCGGGGCGCGGTCTTTGGAGACCTCGATGTCCGCTCGCTGCGTAGCAATCTGATCGCGGCGGGAAGCGGGCTCGACGTTGAAGATCGCTTTGATCCGGTCGCGTACAGCGTGGCCAGTCCGGCGCTGTTGTTCGACGAACTACAGATCAAGCGCACGCAATCTGCGAAGCAGAAGCTGCCGGAGTATCCCGCGCCGCCGCTGGCTCAGGCGATCGGCCAGCCGTGACCTTGAAACTTCGTTGAAACTCCGAAGGTCGCAGATTCGAAGCCTGTAAATTCAGCGCTCCGACCTTGACACCCGGCGAGCCGTCCGGCATTCTATTTGACTTAGGGATAAGGTAAGTTTCTTTCTGTGCCGTTCCGGTCGAATCGGGACGCGGCATCGCCGGCTCTAGCCTGTAGGTTGTAGGATCCCCGGCCATAGAAGAAAACAATTCCCGCAGTTCGCCAGAGAAAAGAGAAAGCAGATAGCAGCAAACTTGTGCCGAGTTCCGCTCGGCGCGGCCCGGAAGGGCGCTTCCGGCGACGGCGGTTCAATCACGTATTTGGTTACAGGGGATCGACTTGGGAGCGGAAATAATTTTGTTTGGGATACCATGCAGGTTGGCGTTGTGGTTGCAGCTACCGGGCGGCACGAGTCTGCTCGGGCTGGCTCCGCTGCTGTTTATTTTCGCGATTTTTTACTTTTTGCTGATCATGCCGCAGCAGAAGAAGCAGAAAAAGTGGCAGGCCATGCTCAGCGAGTTGAAAAATGGCGATAAGATCGTGACCAGCGGCGGCCTGCGGGGAACGATCATCAGCCTCAAGGACGACGCGCTGACTCTGCGCGTGCCGCCCGACAATATAAAGCTCGAAATCAGCCGGGCGTCGGTGGTGTCGGTGACCACGGCGGAAGAAGGAAAATAGCACGGGAGCTTTCAGGTGGGAGTAGGGGTCCTTCGACTCCGCATGAACTTCGCTTCGCGAAATTCATGCTGCGCTCAGGATGACAGAGCGCTTTAGGCCGCAAACTCCCGGCTCGAAGCCGATTTTAGGATTGGTTTTTCATGAATAAGAATCTTACTTGGAAGTTAGTTACGATCATCGCCATCCTGCTTGTCTTTTTGTTCGGTATCTTTGGCGTGCCGAAGAGCTGGACGGGCAATGGTCTCGTCGCGGCGATCACGGACCGCATTCATCTTGGTCTCGATCTGCGCGGCGGCACCCACCTCATCCTGCAAGTGCAGGTGAACGATGCGGTCAATGTCGATTCCGACAATGCGATTGCGCGCCTTAAAGAAGACATGCGCGCGCATAAGATCAGCTACGCCGACATCACCAAGCCCGATCCGGTGAATCATCCGGAGATGATCGTCGTCAAAGGCGTTCCTCCCGAGCAGACCAGCGATTTTAAGAACATCGTTTCCGACCGACTACCGGAGTATGACGCCAGCTCAGGGGTGGAAAATTCCTGGACTGTTTCGATGAAGCAGCAAAGCCTCGCCGACTTGAAAAATCGTGCAGTCGCGCAAGCCATCGAGACCATTCGCAATCGCATCGACCAACTCGGCGTCAGCGAGCCCGTCATTCAGGAGCACGGCCTCGGCGATTACCAGATTCTGGTTCAGCTTCCCGGAGTCGACGATCCAGCACGAGTCAAAGAGATCATGCAGTCGACGGCGATGCTTGAGATCAAGCAATCGCTCGGTGGTCCCTATTCCAGCCAGGAGCAGGCGCTGCAGGACAAGGGTGGCGTACTGCCGCCGGATGCAGTCCTGATGCAGGGCAAGAGCATAGGCTCGCACAACGGAGACACCGGCGAGCAGTGGTTCCTAATCTCACGAGCTTCGGCCGTAACCGGCAGCGATCTTCGTGACGCGCAACCGGGCACTGATGAAAATGGGCAGCCTGAGGTCAAGTTCATTCTCACAGGCGAGGGCGGCCGCAAATTTGAGGCCTTCACTTCCGCGCATATCGGCGACAGCCTCGCGGTGGTTCTCGATAAGCGGGTGCAGGAAGTGGCGACGATTAAGAGCGCCATCAGCGACAGCGGCGTAATCACTGGGCGGTTTACCGATCAGGAGACGCACGATCTCTCCATGACGCTGCGCTCGGGGGCGCTGCCGGCCGGCATCAAGTACCTGGAAGAACGGACGGTTGGGCCGTCGCTCGGCGCCGATTCGATTCGCTCAGGAGTGCGTGCGGCCGTGTTCGGTATGCTCGCCGTCCTGATCTTCATGCTGATTTATTACCGCTGGGCGGGCGTGAACGCGGACATCGCTCTCATCCTCAACCTGGTCATCCTGCTCGGCTTCATGGGCTACTTTGGAGCGGTGCTGACGCTACCCGGAATTGCCGGCGTGATTCTGACGGTCGGCATGGGCGTCGATTCGAATGTGCTGATCTTTGAGCGCATCCGCGAAGAATTGAGGAACGGCAAGACGCCGCCCTCGGCGGTTGAGCAGGGCTTCAGCCATGCCTGGATCACCATCGTCGATACTCACGTAACGACGATCGTTTCGGCCGCAATTCTCTTCTTATTCGGAACCGGACCGGTAAAAGGTTTCGCCACGACGCTGGTGTTTGGTCTCGCGGCCAATCTGTTCACGGCAGTTTTTGTTTCACGAGTTATTTTTGATTGGGTGCTCGGCCGCAAGCAGCGCGGCGAAGCGTTAAGTATTTAGCAAGCAGTCGTTAGTCGGTGGTCGATCGTGGTTTGCGAACTTAAGCCAACGACGCACTCCGAACGGCCAACGACGAGCGACCAACGACTGATTTTTTGAAGGGATCGTAAGCAGCGTGGAATTCTTCAGAAATACAAACATCGATTTCCTCGGGAAAAAGTGGTACTTCCTTACCTTCTCGCTGATCTTCAGCGTGGCCGGAGTGCTCTCCATGGCCTTCTGGCACGGCATCCCGCTGGGGGTCGACTTCCGCGGCGGCACGCTGGTGTACGTGAAGTACGCGCACACGCCCGACCCATCCGCCATCCACAACGAGATCGAACGCGCCGGCCTCAAGAATGCCCGGGTTCAAGCGTACGATCCGACCCACAACAGCAATGAAGTGCTGATCGCCCTCGATATTCAGGAAACCAGCGAACAGGCTCTCGACAAGGGCAAGATCCAGATCATTCAGGCGCTCGAAGGAAGCGCTCCGTCGGGCAAGCAGGATCTCAACAACTCGAGTTCTTTATCCATCGCGAATTATCTCCTGGAGAAGGATCCGCTTCACCTGGGCTCGGGTAGCGACGCCAACCCGCGATATACGACCATAGCGCAAGCCATCGTCAACTACCGCGATAAGACGAAGGGTGGCGTGCTCTCGTCCATGGACGAGTTGAAAAGCGTGGCCGATCCCGCCGTCGTCGCCTCGCTCCAGGACAATTTCTTTCTCTCCGATTTCGGCATCCGAAACGTGGAGATCGTAGGCCCGCAGGTTGGGAAACAACTGCGCGGCCAAGCCATTCGGGCTACCCTCTATTCGTTGGCGGGGATGCTGGTCTACCTGGCGTTGCGCTTCGAGTGGATCTACGGTGTTGCCGCCGTGTTGACCGTCTTTCATGACACGTTAATCACCGTCGGCGCCTTCTCGCTTTTGAATTGGGAAATTTCTCTGACCGTAATCGCGGCTATTCTGACCCTGATCGGATATTCGAATAACGACACCATCGTGGTCTTTGATCGAATTCGCGAAAACATAAAACTATTGCGGCGCGACAAGCTGGCTGACATCGTCAACAAGAGTATTAATCAAACTTTAAGTCGAACTATCTTGACAGCGGGCCTGACTTTCCTTACCGTGCTTGCTCTGTTTCTTTTCGGCGGCGAGGTGCTGCATGGTTTCAGCTTCGCCCTTGTCATAGGCATTTTGATCGGAACGTATTCCTCGATCGCGATTGCCGCTCCGATCCTAGTTGCATACCAGGAATGGCGCGGTGAGCGCGGCAAGAAGCCGGTTGCCATGCCGTTGCGGCCGGGGAGTACAGGTTCCGCGCAGCCGAAGGAAAAAGTTAGGGTCTAATACTGGGCTTACTAACGTAGAATCATTGACCTGCCCGCAGAGGCAGGAGTCCGAGAGCAAAAAAGCAGAAATCAGGGAGCAAAGACCAAACCGGCGGTGTCTAAACATTCAAATGGTCTGGTGTGTGTAGGAGAAGCCTATGTTTGAAGACAGCCTTATTGAGTCGGGAAATAAGCTCAAGACTAAGCGTTTGTGGACGTCGATTCTTTCCTTCATTGGGCAATTCGCTCTCATCGGGGTCCTGATTTTGATACCGTTGATCTACACCGACGCGCTGCCTAAGACCCAACTGATGACTTTCCTGGTCGCTCCGCCTCCACCCCCGCCGCCTCCGCCGCCACCGGCAGCCGCTCCCATAAAAGTCGTGAAGATGGTGAGCGAAGTGGTTAATGGTCAGCTCCGCGCTCCTACCAAGATTCCGCAGAAGATTCAGATGATCAAAGAAGAAGAAGCTCCGCCAGATATGGGTGCGGGTGTGCCCGGAGGCGTCCCCGGTGGTATTCCCGGAGGCTCGGCTGGCGGCGTCATCGGCGGCATCCTCAGTTCGACGCCCGTAGCAGTCCCGAAGGTCGCAGCTCCGCAGCGGGTTCGCGTGTCGACCGGCGTCGCAACCGGCCTTTTGATCAGGAAGGTTACGCCTAACTATCCGCAACTCGCAAAACAGGCTCGCATTCAGGGCTCGGTCGTACTGCAGGCCGAAATCAGCAAAGACGGCACGATTCAGAATCTGCAATTAATCAGTGGGCACCCCATGTTAGCGCCGGCGGCCATCGAAGCCGTAAAGCAGTGGCGCTATAAGCCCTACCTGCTCAATGGCGAGCCGGTGGCCGTGGAAACCCAGGTAGTGGTGAACTTCAGCTTGTCGGGGGGCTAGACCTTCCCGGCAGGTTGGTTTTTGTGGCGGTTAAAGGCTCTCCCCCGTCCCACCTTTTGCCAAGACGGGAGATCAGGGCGCGTTATTGGCGCCGGGGAACTCCGCCTACTTAGTTTTTCTTGCATCAAACGTTTCATCAGTAGTTTGTAGAGGGAGCTCCGGTTTCGCGGCCGCGTGTCGGTTTGGCGATAGCAGGCGGTGCGAAATCAGGCTGCCGCTCGCGCTTGGGGCGTGGCATCAAAATTGGCTCTTTCTGCATCCTGTATGCCGCAGCTCTTTGGCAAACGCCGAAGGGTCGCGTATTTCTGTCCGCGCCATGACGAGAATCGCGAGCACGGCCGGGAAGAATTTGAGAAAGGCGCTCAGATAAATGAGCGCGAAACAGTTCCGAGGAGGAATAGCAACTCATGGTAGCGAACCTGGCAACAGTCGCACTTTGTAATTTCCATCTTTTTGCCGCTTGGCTGTTTCAAGACAACAGCTCAGTCGGTTGGGACCCGATTTCGCTCTGGAAGCAGATGGGTATTCTGGCGAAAGTCGTGGTTATCGTTCTCTTTATCATGTCGGGATGGTCGATCGGCGTCATGATTGACCGCTGGATGGCTTTCAATGCTGCCCGCAATCAATCCCGCTCTTTCGCTCCCGCGGTTGCTGGAGCGTTGCGCGAAGGCAAGATCGACGAAGCGATCAAGGTCGCCGAGCGCAACAAGAAGAGCCATCTGGCCAAGGTCGTTACCGCTGGCCTGATGGAATTCAAGGCCCACCAGGATAGCCCCGGCGAAATCCCCGGCGAGACCATCGAAGCTTCGAAGCGCGCTCTGGAACGCACCGAAGCCATCGTGCACGCTGAACTGAAGCGTGGCCTGGGCGGTCTCGCGACCATCGGTTCGACGGCTCCCTTCGTGGGACTGTTCGGAACCGTCGTCGGAATTCTGAACGCCTTCAACGGCATCGCCAAGGAAAAGGCGACCGGTCTGGCGGCAGTCGCCGGCGGCATTTCTGAAGCGCTCGTGACCACCGCAGTCGGCCTTTTCGTGGCCATCCCGGCCGTCATGATGTTCAACTATCTAACCGGTCGTGTGGAAGCGTTCGACGTGGAAATGGACAATTCCTCGAGCGAACTGATCGATTATTTCCTCAAGCGCCGGAGCATGCGCCGGTCATAAGTTTTAGTCTGTAGTCGAAGTGTGCACCCATGAGTTGCCAGTGGCAGGCCGGGCGAAAACGCCCGGTTCTCCACGAAGCAGGTTAGGGGCGCATCGACGCAAGCGCAGGCAGGAGACACAATTCCATGGCATTAGCGAAGCGAAACGAAGCGGCCAACGTCACCTCCGACATCAACGTCACGCCTATGGTGGACGTGATGCTGGTGCTGCTGATTATTTTCATGGTCGTCACGCCCATGTTGCAGCATGGCAAGCAGGTCGACATGGCGCAGGTCAACAATCCGACCGACATGCACGACGCCGACAAAGAAGACGCACTGCAAGTCGCGGTTACACGCGACAACAAGGTCTTCTTCGGCACCGATCCGATTAATCCGGACGACCTGACACAAAAGATTAAAGATCGCTTGGCGAATCGGACCGATAAACGGGTATTTCTCAAGGCAGACGCCCGCGCCAAATTTGGTTGGGTAGTCGCGGTCGTGGATGATGTTCGCGCGGCCGGGGTCGACCAACTTGGATTATTGACGGAACAAAAGAAGTCTGGCTCGTTTAGCCCACCGCCAGTCGCGCCACCGGCGCCGACGGGCGGACAATAGTTCGCAAGACAGTTCACAAGAGCGATAAGCACAGTAGCGAGCGTAGTAGCGATACAGGAGATTCATTATGGGTATGGCCGTCGGCCCCAAAGGGGGCCAGAACGCTAACATGAACGTCACGCCGCTGATCGACGTGTTGCTGGTGCTGTTGATCATCTTTATGGTGATCACGCCCCTGACGCCGAAAGGCTTGGATGCGCTCGTACCGCAGCCCCCGCCAAAGGATCAGAAACAGCCGCCGCCGACTCCCGACCGCACCATCGTCGTGCAGTTGATCGATCATGGCGCCGGCAATCCTCCCGGACTCAAGATCAATACCGACGAGGCCACCTGGGAAACTCTGCAAGGCCGCCTGGAAGATATTTTCAAGACACGCGCCGAGAAGGTCATGTTCGTGAAGGGTGATGACAACGTTCCCTTCGCCGACGTGGCCAATGTCATCGACATTGCGCATTCGGCCGGCGTAGATAAAGTCGGCTTGATCACTGCCAAGATCGAAGCAGGCGGTTAGAAATCGGGCGATCGGATCATCGGGCGATCTTAACCCCCGATGATCTGGTAGAGCGAGAGACTCGAATTCCGTCGCCGGTTGCTCCGCTTAGAAGTTTTCTTCTTCACTCCGCAACCAAGGGAGATTCACAAAGCAATGAAAACGAGAACTACACAAAAGGTCCTGGTCCTGTTCGCCGCAGTACTGGTGATGCTCGCCAGCACCGGCTGCGCCAAGCTGAAGGCGCGCGATCATCTGAACAAGGGTGTGCAGGCTTATAAAAACTCCAAGTTCGAGCAGGCAGTCGATCATTTCCAGCAAGCGGTCGCCCTCGATCCGTCGCTGGTTAACGCCAAGCTCTACCTGGCCACGGCCTACGCCAACCAATACATCCCCGGCGCGGACACTCCCGACAACAACCGCTTCGCTGAGCAGGCGATCGATGAATACAAGCAGGTGCTGCAAGTCGATCCTAAGAACATCAACAGCATTAAAGGCATCGCCTACCTCTACCTGCAGATGAAGAAGTTTGATCTGGCCAAGGAATACTATAAGAAGGCCTCGGAGGCCGATCCAAACGACCCCGAGCCGTATTACTCGGTCGCCGTCATCGATTGGACCCAGACCTATGTGCCGCGACAGGAAGAGCGCGCCAAGCTGGGCATGAAGCCCGATGACGCCCTCCCCGCTAAAGACAAGAAGGTTTGCGCCATGATGAAGGAGAAAAATACTCCCAACGTCCAGGAAGGCATCGACAACCTGAACAAGGCGCTCCAACTTCGTCCCGACTATGACGATGCCATGGCCTACCTGAACCTGATGTATCGCGAGCGCGCCGACATTCAGTGCGATGACCCGGCAGCTCGCTCCGCCGACTTGAAAACCGCCGACGAGTGGGTCGACAAGACCATGGCCACCAAGAAAGCGAAGGCGGAAAAGCAGCCTGGCGCAGGCGGCATTGTCATGGACCAGAAGCAGTAAGTCAGGACTGCTTCGGAACGTTCTTACCATCAGGGCCTCGCGCTTCAAAGGGCGAGGCCTTTTGTTTGCCGGTGGAAACGTCACATCGTTCTCGCGAGAATGCCGCGAGGGTGATCGCGTCACGCCCACAACTCAGCCTGCGCAGGTAGAATTAACCGCGACGCGTTACGCTCCAACTGAGCGTTTAGTCAGTCATGTTCAAGAAAATTCTGATCGCCAATCGCGGAGAAATCGCAGTGCGCGTGATCCGCGCCTGCCGCGAAATGGGCATTGCGACGGTCGCCGTCTATTCCGACGTCGATCGTGCCGCTCTCCACGTCCGCAAATCCGACGAGGCGTATCACATCGGCCCCGCTCCGGCAGCTGAATCCTATCTTCGGATCGACAAAATTCTCGACGTAGCCAAACGCTGTGGCGCGGAGGCAATCCATCCCGCCTACGGCTTTCTCTCCGAGAACGCGAAGTTCGCACAAGCATGCGCCGAGGCGGGCGTGAAATTTATCGGCCCCACTCCGCACTCCATGAATTTGATGGGCTCGAAAACCAGCGCTCGACAGCAGATGGAAAAGGCCGGCGTGCCCTTTGTTCCTGGAACCTCGCGCGGTCTCGCATCCGCCGAAGAAGGCGAGCGGGTCGCCGAGCGCATCGGCTACCCCGTGATGCTGAAAGCCGCAGCCGGCGGCGGCGGCAAAGGCATGCGCCTGGTGCACACGCGCCAGGAATTCCGGTCCGCTCTCGAATCGGCGCGGAGCGAGGCGCAGCGTTCCTTTGGCGATAGCGAAGTCTACATCGAAAAAGCGATCATCAATCCCCGCCACATCGAGATGCAGGTGCTCGCCGACGAGCACGGCAACACTGTCTGGCTCGGAGAGCGCGAATGTTCCATCCAGCGCCGCCATCAGAAAGTTCTAGAAGAAGCGCCCTCGCCAATCGTCGATCCCGACATGCGCCGCCGCATGGGCGAGGTCGCTGTCAAAGTCGCGCAGGCCGCCAATTACACGAACGCCGGCACCATTGAATTCCTGGTCGATCAGCAAAAGAATTTCTACTTCCTCGAAATGAACACGCGCCTTCAGGTCGAGCATCCGGTCACCGAGCTGACCACCGGACTCGATCTGGTTCATCTTCAGATTCGAATCGCAGCCGGCGAGAAGCTACCCTTCGCGCAATCCGACATACAGATTCGCGGTCATGCCATCGAGTGCCGCATCTACGCCGAGGATCCCGACAATAATTATTTCCCGAGCCCCGGCAGAATCAGTTTGCTGCTCGAACCCGCGGGCCCGGGAATCCGCCGTGACAGCGGCATGTACGAAGGTTGGACCGTCCCTATGGATTACGATCCTCTGCTCGCTAAGCTGATCGGCTACGCGAGCGATCGGCCGCAAGCCATCATGCGCCTCGAGCGCGCCCTCTACGAATATTTCGTCGCCGGAATCAAAACCAACATTTCTCTTTTCCAACGCATTCTAGGAGACGCCGATTTCCGCGCCGGAAAACTCGATACCGGATACCTCGATCGCCTGCTCGCAAAATCCGATCCAGCCGTAGCGTCGCTCTTGCCAGGAGAAATTAAAGAACTCGAGAAGATTGCCGCGATCGCCGCTGGAATGTTTGCCGTGCTCGACCCGGCCTCCCACAAGAATGGCAATGGCGCAAACAACTCAGCTAATTCCGCTTCGCCTCCATCGAAATGGAAGCAGAAAGGACGCTCGGAAGCGCTGCGCTGATCTAGATCTTATGGTTTATGAAGTCATTGTGGGCAAAGACGGCGGCAAGCCCCACCGGCTAGAGTTGGAAAAAGCCGGCGACGGATGGGAGTGCCGTGTGGACGGCCAAGTTGTCCACGTCGACGCAGTCATCCCGCGCCGCGATGTCTTGTCTCTGCTCGTCGATGGCCACTCCTACGAAATCAAGCGCGAGCAGACGGCGACCGATCTCCATATGTGGGTCGGCAGCGCGCGCTTCGCGGTCGAGTTGCGCGATCCGCGTTCCCTGCGCTCGCGCCAGAAATCGGCGGGCGACGAAAAAGGCCCGAAGAAAATTGTGGCTCCCATGCCCGGTCGCGTGGTCCGTTTACTGGTCGCGGAAAATTCCGAAGTCGAAGCTGGCCAGGGTATCGTCGTAGTCGAAGCCATGAAAATGCAAAACGAAGTCAAATCGCCGAAAAAGGGAGTGGTAAAGAAAATATCGGCGACTCCGGGCGCAGCCGTGAACCCCGGCGATGTGCTCGCCATCGTGGAGTGAGAACCGTGGAACCGTGGAATGAGAATGCTACGCAGAAACAACCTTTTCCGCTTACCGTTCTTGGCAGCCTAAAGCGCCCATAGCCCCAGCACTAACGTCATCTCAACCCTGATTTCCTCCGCGCGTACGATAGATGAAGGGAGCGAGGTATTCGTGAAGCTGAACCGCATCATCAGTTTCGTCACGCTGGCGATTTCAATCATCACGCTTTTTCTCGTACTAAAGCGGCCCGCTCCGGTTACAACCGCCATTGCGCCCGCGACCGCTGCCGCCAATGCGCAATCTTTTCAGGAGAAGGTGAACCAACTCGCCCAACCCAAATCCGCTGCCGAAGGTGAAAGCGAAATTCGCATGACCTCCGGCGAAGTCTCCGCCGCTCTAGCGCAAGCGGCCGGGCTTATACCTGCGGCGGCAGGTGCGCCCGCGAGCACTTCCAGCGAGGTGAACCACCCTTCCTCTTCAAATGCTCCCTCGGCCAGTCCTGCTTCCGCCACGCCCGCCACCGAGTTCCCCGGCGCCGTTCCCAATATCAAGGACTATCAAGTCTCGATGGATGGAGACATTGTGCGCGGACAATTTCTCACCCAAATCGCCGGCAAAGACGTCTACCTCACTCTCGCCGGGCATCTCGGCTCGAAAGACGGCTACGCAACCTTCGACACCACCGAGGTCAAGGTCGGAGATCTCTCCGTGCCAGCATCGCTGGTCAACGAAGTGTTGCGGAAAAAACTCGCCGAGCAGCGCGATCAGCTCAAGCTCCCCAATAACGTCAAAGACATCAAAATAGAAAATGGGGAACTGGTCCTTGTCGAGAAGTAGCGGCGACCACTTGTAGGAGTTTGGGGCGTGCTCGCAGCGCGGAGACTCGCAGCTCATAGCCAGTAGGAAACTCCCCGGCAGAAAATGCCTGGTACATACAGAATCCTCCACCTGTAAAGCAAAATTTAACTTTTCTGCTACACCATGGTTTGCCTTCGTTAGAGTTTTCTAATGTCCATCTAATCTCCTTCTAATCAAATCGGATTCAAATCGAGAGCATGACGACTTTTCCGATCCCGCCCAATTATGCCGACCACATTCTTGTGGCCAGCCCCAGCCCCGTCGTGCGCCAGCGTGTCCTCGAAAGTCTGCGCTCTCCCGCCCGCCGCTTCGAACAGGCCAGCGGTGGCGCCGAGGCCTTAGGCCATCTCGAGAATGGCTTCTGGCAGGTGCTCTTTCTCGATCGCCATCTGCCCGATCTCGACGCCGAAGAGCTTGGCCAGACCGTGCGCAGGCGTTTCCCGAAGATCGAAGTGGTCATGCTCGATCCGGAACCTGAATCTGGCCACGGTCCCGACCATGGCCCAAATAATGAGGCGGTAGCCCCTTCGCCAAGCTTAGAGCACGCTCTCGTCCGCCCGGACTCCGTGATCGACAACAACGAGCTGGCTCTTCTCCCAACGCTCGTCGCGCGGTCCACTCTCGATGCTCCCCTCCCCGGCATGATCGGCAGCAACTCGCGTATGATGCAGCCGGTGTATCGCCTGGTGCGCCTGCTCGCGCCGCGTAACACGACTGTGCTGATCACCGGCCCCACTGGGTGCGGCAAGGAACTAGTTGCTCGCGCCATTCATCAACTTAGCTCGCGCGCTCCGCGCGCCTTCGCGGTGGTGAATTGTGCGGCTATTCCTGAGACTTTGCTGGAAGCCGAACTCTTCGGCTACGCCCGCGGGTCTTTTACGGGGGCAGCACAGTCTTACGCAGGAAGAATCCAAGCGGCGCAAGGAGGCACCCTCTTTCTCGACGAGATTGGCGAAATGCCGCTAAGCCTTCAGCCCAAGCTGCTCCGCTTTCTCGAGCAAAAAGAATTGCAGCGCCTGGGCAGCGCTGAAGTCGTGCGCGTCGACGCCCGGGTCATCTCCGCCACTAACGCCCATCTGCTTTCGCTCGTCAGGGAAGGGAAGTTTCGCGAGGATTTGTATTACCGCCTGTGCGGATTCCCGATCGAAATTCCACCGTTGCGCGATCGACTTGACGACATCGCCGCCCTCACCGCTCACTTCCTTGAAAAATACGCATCTCCCCTGCCGCCACCCCAAATGTCTTTCCCGGCCCTGCAGTTGCTGAAAAGGCAGCGGTGGGCGGGCAACATTCGCGAATTGCAAAATGTGATCGAGCGTGCGCTCATCCTTTCTGAGGAGCAAAACGTAATTCGCCCCGAGCACCTCATGCTCACAGACTCGGGTTTTTGCGACGTACCATAGACAATCTTTTCCCGGACTCTTTTTTTCGGAACCAGCAGAATAAACGCTACCAATCTCCTTTTGGCATGGATGAAAAAATGCGTAGCGTCTTGTCATCGGAGGGCCCTAGCCGATGTGATCCAGAGCACAAGGGCGTGGTACGCGTGCCGTCGAGCGTTGACAGGATTTAAGCAGCGAGGCCGCGCAATTTTTTCCAAGCCACGCGCGCCGGAAAGAACAGGATCGCGGCCCAGAGCAGCAGGCTCGGTCCAGTCGAAAGCAGGAAGAGGACCACGCCCACAACTCCGTCTGCCATAGTGCGATATCCCTCGACCGCGGCGTTACCGACACGCGTAGAGGTCGAGGGTGGCACGACCTGCATCTGCGCCTTGTACTCTTCCGTGATGGAGGCGGTTACGGTTGCGTAGCTCACCTGGTTCGCCATATTCTTTCTTTCGGCTTCCATCTGCTCGATCTCGCCGCGGACTCGATCCAGTTCCTGCTCCACTGCGAGAACATCGGACAGCTTTCCCGTGCGATTGCGCAGCAGATCGGTCAGCCTCTCTTCGGTGTTTCGCGCATTGCCGAGGCGCGCCTGCAGGTCGACATACTGCGAGGTGACATCCTGCCCGCCCTGCGACTCGGACTCAACTCGGCCCAGCGTCTTGACCTCAGCCATCGTGGCGTCGAGTTGATCGGCGGGAACCCGCAACGTCGCGGTGAGCGTGCGCCCGCTGCCGGTGTTGCCACCTACATTCAACTCGCCGACATAACCACGATGGCGCTTGAGAATGGCTTCGAGGCTCGCCCGCGCTTTGTCGAATTCCTTGGTGACCAGATTCAGCTGAGCCGTGCGGATGGTCATCGGACCATTGGCAATCGGACCATGTTCCCCGGCGGATTCATTCTGCTGCCCAGCTTTAAACTTTGCCGTCGCGGCGCTTTGCGGTTTTCCGAACGTCTCAAGCTTGTCGCGATCCCCTCCGCCTCCCCCTCCCGGTATGGCTTCTGGCGTCTTTGGAGCTACAAGGAGGACGGTTTCTTGAGGTTTCGAGTACTCATACTTTGTACTGCGACGGTTCAACATCGGAATGCCAACTGCCAGCAAGAGAATTGCGGCCAGTGCTCCTACCCGCCAAACCGTCAGCCAGCGCTGGCCGAAGACCTCCCGCAGGCTCCGTCCATGCGCTGGAAAGGCGTATCGCGATGCCGCTCGATTCTCCGCCAGCGCGCCTGCGATCGCTGGCGGCATCGCCGACTCCGGCGAATCAAGGTTCCAAGTGTTCAGATTTTGAGAAACGCTTTTTAGTTCAGCAACCAGCCCTTGGCATTCCGCGCACTCGCTCAAATGAACCGCCGCAACCTTGGCGCGATCGGCCTTGAGTTCGCCATCGAGGTAGGCCATCACTTCTTCGGGTTCGATCGGATGCGTCATTCTGTTCATATGGCCTCGCCTTCTGCCCGCGGTAGCCCCGCTGTCTCCACTACTTCGACCGCGGAGGCGGAAATATTTCGCTCCGGCTTCAGGTGTTCCTTCAGCGCCATGCGCGCGCGAAACAGCCGCGAGCGCACCGTATTCACCGGCAGCTTCAATAACTCAGCAATCTCTGAATAACTAAGCTGCTCGTATTCACGCAGCATCACCATCTCGCGCTCCGCATCGTCCAGCTTTCCGAGAGCCTGGCGCATCCAGAGCACACTGTCGGAATCATCTTGAGTCGTCGGCTCCGCCGCAATCTCTCCCGAGGCCGAATCGCGGAACTGTTTGCGGCGTTCTGCCGCCAGCAGGTTCATCGCGATGCCATAGAGATAAGTCCGGACCAGCGCCCTCGGCTCGTAGCGAACCGACGCCCGTATCACTGCAAGGAAGACTTCCTGCGTCAGATCTTCCGCGCGCTGGTCGCGCTCCAGCCTGCGCCGAAACAAACCGTAAAGCGGCCCGCGATAGCGTGTGAAAAGCTCTTCAAACGCCGCTTGCGAACCGCCACGGAACTCCTGCATCAAGGCTTCGTCACTGATCATTTTCTTGCCAGCGCCCCTAGCCGTTGCGTTGCTCTCAATTCGCCGTCCATGAAGTCTCGTTCATAAGCTGTAATGTCGCAACCCGCGAAAAAGTTCCCGGACCCGAAAAAAATTCCTGCGATATGATGAAAATCGAGACAATTTGCTCCAGCTCAAGGAACGAAGCTGCTGGCGCAATTTGCTCTGCCTTTGTCATGGCTCATCACATCCCCATCGGCGTGCGCGGTGAGGCGGCTGAGACGGTCGAACTGAAGCACACACTCGCCGCCCACGATCCGCGGCTGCCACCTGTGTATTCGACTCCCGACATGATTCGGCTGATGGAGATCGCCGCTTTCCAGGCGCTACAGCCGTTTTGCGAAGAAGGAGAGATCACGGTGGGTATTTCGATCAACATCGAACACCGCGCTGCTAGCGCGATTGGAGTGCGGGTTAAAGCCGAAGCCGAACTGGAATCGTTCGACGGGCGCTTCTACATTTTCCGCGTCCGCGCTCACGACGGCTCTCAGGAGATAGGACGCGGGACCGTCGGGCGAGCCGTGGTGCACGTCCCCAGCTTCGTCAAGCGCATGCGGGAGAAAGCTAGCGGCAAGTAAGCCTGAGAGACAATGCTTTCGCACCGTATCGCGACAAATTAGCTAAGTAGCCAGGAAAAGAATAAAGCCATGGAATCCCGCACCGATCAGGCAATCCAGTTCCGTCAACTCCATCGCGGCCCGAACGTGCTCATCCTGCCGAACGCCTGGGATGTAGCCAGCGCTCGCATCTTCGAGGATGCCGGCTTCCCCGCAATTGCCACTACGTCTGCGGGCATCGCCTATTCGCTCGGCTATCCCGACGGCCAGCATATTCCACGCGAAGAGATGATGGCCCGGATCGGCCGCATCGCTCGCGCCGTGCATGTGCCCGTCACCGCTGACATCGAAGCCGGTTACGGTTCCACTGTCGAAGATGTTGCCAAGACGACCTGCGAGCTGATTCAGATGGGAGTCGTCGGGATGAATCTCGAGGATGGAAACGGCGATCCCTCACGCCCTCTCATTGGCTTCGAGTTGGCGGTCGAAAAAATAAAAGCGGCGCGCCAGGCGGCCGTCGACGTCCGCGCGCAAATTGTGATCAATGCGCGCACGGACGTGTATCTCTTACCCGGCGGCAATGCTGACGCCGACTATTCCGAAGCATTGCGTCGCCTTCTGGCCTTTCGCGAAGCCGGTGCCGATTGCGTTTTTGCGCCCGGTCTCAAGGATGCCGAAACGATTGGCGGGCTTGCGAAGGCCGTCGAGTGCCCACTGAACATTCTCGCCGGGCCGGGATCGCCTTCGATTCCGGAGCTCGCAAAACTTGGAGTCGCGCGCGTGAGCGTAGGATCGGGCCCGGTGCGCGCAACCCTGGGGCTGCTGCGGCGACTGGCAGAGGAACTGAAAACTTCAGGAACGTACAGCGAAATGGAAGGCGCCGTGCCTTACGCCGAAGTGAACAAACTTCTCGCTAACAAGTAACGTGGCGTCAACGGGCGGTGGGTTGCGCCGACGTTGCGGATTCGCTCCGCGGGGCAGACGAGGCGTCCGCCCCTACGCGAGCGTTTATCCGTTGACCAGATTCATCATGTGTTCCGGATAGCGCAATCCCGCCGCCGCTCCAGCGGGAAACACTTCTCTCAGACGGCTCAAATCATCCGAAGTAAGTTTTACGTCGACCGCTGCGGCATTTTCCTCGAGGTATTTGCGCCGCTTTGTCCCTGGGATCGGAACAACATCATCGCCTTGTGCCAGCACCCACGCCAGCGCGAGCTGCGACGGCTTGCATTTCTTCTCCTGCGCCATCTCTTCCACTTCTTTCACCAGATCCAGATTTGTCTGAAAGTTTTCTCCCTGAAAGCGTGGCGAAAAGCGGCGATAGTCATCCTCGGCGAGATCTTCGAAAGTTTTGAATTGCCCGGTAAGGAAGCCGCGTCCAAGCGGACTGTAGGCAACAAATCCAATCCCTAGCTCGCGACAAGTCGCCAGAATTTCATCCTCCGGATCGCGCGTCCACAGCGAATACTCCGTCTGCAACGCCGCGATGGGATGGACTTTCACCGCGCGCCGCAAGGTGCCGGTCGCGGCCTCCGACAATCCAATATGACGAATCTTTCCCGCCCTGACCAGTTCCGCGAGCGCGCCGACTGTTTCCTCAATCGGAGTATTTGGGTCGACGCGATGCTGGTAGTAGAGATCGATGTAATCGACGCCGAGCCGTCGCAAACTCGCCTCGCAGGATTTCTTCACATACTCCGGCTTGCCGCTCACGCCCCGAACATTCGGGTTCGCCGGATCGCGCACAATTCCAAACTTCGTCGCCAGCACCACCTGATCGCGTTTGCCCGTGATGGCGCGCCCAACGAGCTCTTCATTTTTGTACGGCCCATAAACGTCGGCGGTATCGAGAAAATTAATGCCGAGTTCGAGCGCCCTATGAATAGTCGCGATCGATTCCGCATCATCGCGTCCCGAGTAAAACTCCGACATGCCCATACATCCCAAGCCGATCGCAGAAACTTTGAGGCCCGAACGTCCAAGATTGCGGATTTCATTTAGCATTCCTTTCGCTCAAGAATCAATTCAGAATATTTCAAACCAATCGCGTCCATGCGGCCCGATGTTTAGTTTATAGATGCGACCGGTCGGAATAAGGCTCGGGGCCGATTCACGAATTGCGTCGCTTGTGCTTGCCGCTGCATCTGGTAAGAGACAAGGTTGCCGTTCGCAAACAGACATGAATGCACTGCCAATCTGGTTTGAGAGAAAGTTTGATTTTGCCTTTCCCGTCGAACTGCACCCAAATCTCCGCGCGCGTTTGCGCGGCACGCCTGCCCGGCTGGAAGAAATTATCTACGGCGTTGATCCCGAAATCCTGGTTAGGAAGCCGCAAGAGAATGATAAGTGGTCGGCGCAGGAACACGCCGGGCACCTAGCGGACCTCGAAACCCTATGGCTGGCGCGCGTCGACGACTACATCAACAACGAGTCGCCGCTGACCGCCGCCGATCTGACCAACCGCAAGACCTTCGCGGCGCAACACAACCGGCGCGCGGTCCAGGAAATTCTGGCTGAATTCCGCAGCGCCCGCGCACAACTGCTGGGTAAACTGGAAAACATCGACCGCGCGATGTACGCTCGCACCGCGCTCCATCCCCGCCTGAAAACACCGATGCGGCTGGTCGATCACTTGTATTTTGTGGCGGAGCACGACGACCATCATCTGGCCTACATCTGGGAACTGATCGGCGCAGCATGAGCGCTCATCATTACGTAACCCGAATCAGTAAGTGACCCGAATCAGCGGTTTCGTGCTCGCGATCACCTCGCCAATTTCAACCGCAGGAACGCCGGCTTCCTGGAGTGCGAGCCTCAGCGCGCCGGCATCGTCGGCGGCGACTGAAATCAGCAATCCTCCCGCCGTCTGCGGATCGAAAAGCAGCGTCCGAATGTCGTCCGGCACGGCCGCGTCGTAGCCCACCATACACTCCGCAAAGTCGCGATTCGCTCTCAGGCCACTTGGAATGTAGCCGGCGTGAATGCAATCGAGCGCACCTTCGAGCGCCGGAATGCTGGCAGAGTGGATAACCAAGCTGACATCTGACGCGAGCGCCATTTCGCGCGCGTGACCAATCAGGCCGAAACCAGTGATGTCGGTGAGCGCGTGCAAAGACCACGTAGGCCCAGACGCCCTCGTCTGGGTAGCCGAGCGGAGCTCGGCACGAGGCGTCAGGGCATCTATCCCCACGCGATTCTCGCTAATCACCTCTGCGGCCGCCTTGTTGAGCGTCGTCATCGACTGCACGGCGGCGTCAATCCACACGGGTTTGGCGACGCCCTTCTTGATCGCCGTTGAAATCACCCCTGTGCCCAGTGCCTTCGTGAACAGCAGACGATCCCCCACCCGAGCTCCCTGATTCGCCAGCACGCGCTTGGGATGAACCACTCCCGTAACCGAATATCCGAATTTCGTTTCGTCATCGCGAATGCTATGGCCGCCTATCACCGTGCATCCGGCCTCGATCATCTTCGACAAGCCGCCGGCAAGAATACGCTCTAGAATTTCGAGGTCGCCTTTCTCCGGAAAACAGACGAGAGCGAGCGAAGTCAGCGGCTTTCCGCCCATGGCATAAACGTCGCTAAGCGAATTGGTAGCGGCGATCTGGCCAAACGTGTAGGGATCATCCACAATGGGCGTAAAAAAATCGACCGTCTGCACCAGCGCCGTCTCCGGTGTGAGCAGATACACTCCGGCGTCGTCAGCCTGATCGAAGCCGACCAAAACATTGGGGTCATGTTGCCGGGCTAATTTCCCAAGCACCGTGTCCAGCGCCGCCGGACTCAGCTTGGAGGCTCAACCCGCAGCTTTGACAGACTCCGTGAGACGGAATGGTTTTGTATCAGGCACGAAGAAGATTGTACTGGAGTGAGGGGCAGAGGTTCACTTATGCAGTTCGATGGCAACCACGTAGGCGACGGCCGGTTTCGCGGAGGATTCAACGTACTCGATCTTGGCCGCCATGCCTTCCAGATCTTTGCAGGGATTCAAATCGCCGCTCGGCGTAAAACCAAGCGCAGTGAATCCAATCTTGTAGTAGTTGCCGTTATGCAGCGCCATGGTTTTTCCTTTGGCGGCGATGTTGAAGTCGATGCCCGGCTCATGGCAATGCACGTCCCGCAGTGTGCCTACCAGAAAATGGTGCGGACCAGTCGGGGGTCCCGCCTCGACATCTTCGGATTGTGCGCGAACTTGACCGCGGATTTCCGGCGCAGATACTTCGTTTGCGTCAACCCTGGCTTGCACTATTTCTGTCGGACGATTGTTTCGCTCCGCCATCTGCGTCCGCGCGGTTGCGTACCTCTCGGCCTGCGCAATCTGGTTCTGCACCGTCTCGATCTCCCCCGGAGATTTCGCCAGTTTCAACGCGCCGCTAAGCACGGCGACTGCATCCTTGCCGCGTTCCATCTGCATCAGAACGTTAGCAGTAGTTATGCGATAGTTGACATTTCCGGGGTCGAGTTGAACTGCCGTAAGCGCCATCCTGTGCGCTTCTTCAAGATCTCTGTTCCGCATGCCCTCGAAAGCTGCCAGCCGCTCAAAAGCAGGCGCAAACGATGGATTGAGCTTAATCGCAGCCCGCAAACTACTCTCCACCTGCGCATCTTCGCCAGGACCGGCGCCTGCGTTCATGGAGATGGCGGCGAAATAGTAGTGCGCGATATAGCTTTGCGAATCGAGTTTTGCCGCCTCCCCATACCACTTGCGCGCCTCGTCCAAATGGCCGGCGTGAAACGCCAGGAAGCCCATGGTTTCGCGCGCAGAAACGTTCTGCGGATCCTCCTGCAACACATGATCAAGAAGCGGTTGGGCATCGGCGACGCGGTCGTTGTAGGCGAGGAAATCCGCGCGCACCGCATCGGCCTGAGTTTCGTTGAGAGCGCGCGTCTTGAACGTCGAATCATCCACGCCCGTCGCCGCCGCCATCTTAAAATATTTGTTGCAATCTCCGCTACGTATATATTGTTCGAGATTCGATTGCAATTTCGGGAGGTCGCCAAAGGCGCGCGTAGCCGCAGTCACCGGGTCGACTCTCTTCTCCAACAATGACGCGTAGTCGGTCAGGCGCTTTGTCTTGCCCTCAAAGTCCTTCACCTGTAGATAGTGAGTCAGCGCCCACGACTCCGCATAGAAAATGGAGCCTTTATTCTCCTCGTGGTAATAAGGGGAACTGGTGTCCACGGTAAACAATGTTGCGAGCGGCAGCAGACGGTTTTCGCGCAGCCATTGTATATTTGCCAGACTCGGCTGCCCGAGCGCGACATCTTTATCGCGGAGATCTGTGTTCTCATAAAATTCCGCGAGCCCCTCATTCAGCCACAAGGGCAACCACTCCGCGTCACGGCTGAGAATAAAGTGTGTGTACTCGTGATAGATCACCTCGTAGGGATGCTCGCCCTCGGCGTCCACTCGCATGAGCACGTAGTTTTTGTCTGGCACGCGCAGAAAGAGTCCGCCCAGTTTGAGTTGTCCTTTCGCCAGATAAGCTTGCGGTTCGAGAGCGCGAAAATCCTTTTCATCCTTGATCGCCAACACAATGATGGGCGAGTCGCTTTCGTTCGAGAGCTTCGGAAGCATTACGTGAAAGAGCGAACGCATGCGCTCAAACTGGTCAGCAATACGCCGCCCGGTTTTCTCGTTGGCGTTCGTGACCACAGTAAAATGCGGACTGCTTATTTCCAGCCAGTTCTCCGCCTTATCGCGCGCCAAAGCCATGGGTGCCATTATTGCGAGTAAGAATAAGAGCCGACGAAAGCGCATAATAACCGGCCAGAAACGAGGCAATAGAGATATAACGACGAGTTCGCTAAGTCAAATGAATTTTTCCGCCGGAAAACTCTTGCAGTAATATGCTAACTAAGTGTTCTACGTATGTTACTGCAGCCTATTGCCCGCTTACTATTGACTTACATAAATCATTGAGTTACCTCACCGTGACCTCGCTGATCTGTAAATCTGGATAAGCGTGGTTCCACTGCGCGGAAATATTCTCGAAGATCAGGCGAAACGGTTTGCTCTCTCCCGGCGCGAGTGGAGAGATCGTGAGGTCCACCGCCTCATCGTACGGGCCGCCTGTGCGCAGCACATGGATGGGAACTTCTTCGCGCTGCGCCGTTTGCCCCATGTCATCTTTAAATGTGATCCGCACTACCGCATGGATGACCGTTTTGTCACCGGTGTTGGTGATGACGCCGTCCAGATAGCTGACGGTCGCACCCACAAAATTCTGCGCCGCGCTGGTCTTCATGTCTGAGAATTTCAGGTTCGCGGCATAGGATGGCGGCGGGGCAGGCTTCTTTACGTCGGAGCGGAGAATCAGCGCCAGCACGCCAACGATAACCCCGACAATCACGATTCCGATAAGAACCGGGCGAAGGCTGGACTCTTGCGGCTCGGTCGTCGGATTGAAGTTCGGATTGAAATCGGGATTCAGATTGGAATTCGGATTTACGCTCGGCTGTGACGGGCCACCCATGGCCGGATTGTACTACTGGATCGCATCTAGTAAATCTCCGTGGCGTAAGGCTGCGCCGGATGTCGATTCTTAGCATTGCCTGCGACCTGCGAATCCACTACGTGATAATTGTTATATTCGATCGTCAGCGTGGCGCGCCCGCCGAGACGTATGTAGCTCACCGATTCATTGCGCTGCGGCAGCCAGAAATTTTGGATCTTCGTGTACTGATGATGGATTTCACTCTTCTTCGTCCAGAAGGAAGGATTCTGGGCGGGTTCGGCGTCAATCCGCGTCACCGCGAAATCAGTGCCGTCGACCCACACCTTGCCGCGATAGACATATTTGCTCTTCGCCTTGGGATAGACCTCAAGCACATACTGGCCGCTCGCACCCGATTTCTCATAGCCAATCAGAGCGATGTCGTAGTTTTCCGGGTTGAGCAGCGTGCGCGCATGGATCTCAGGCTCCGCCGCCTCCTTCTCGCTCTCGAGCAAACGCTTGAACACACGCTCGATGATCAGCTTCGATCCCGTTTGAGAAATGATTTTAAAGTTCTTGGTCGAAGGACTGTCAAAACTCGCCTCCACCGTCATTTCGGCGTCGCGGTCACTTGGGAATCCGCGATAGGCGAGATGGTAGATTCGCGTGGATTCATAGTGGCGCAGCGTCCGCGCCCGCTCCGCATCTTTTCGTACCAGATTGCCGACCACCTGTTGGACCGAAAGCGGTGCGGTGGTGATCGAAGGCGGCAGCGGACTGGAATCGGCCTCGGCTCCGAAGCTGCACACCACCAGCGCAGTTCCGAGCAAGAGACAAACTTTGGCCGAAAATTGGATTAGCTGTCCGATGAAGGTTTGATTCGCGTATCGGCTATGGCGTTGGTTGGAGGTTTCCCTGAACCGTGCTTTGGACTCGGCCCCGAACTGAAAGGCGCATTCAGGATTGTGCTCAACACTTCGCGCCCGTGCCATCGCTGCCGCTCCAAGAAACCTAGCTTACCACCAGCGCTCGACATCCCTGAACACCCATCAGGGCAGGCGACGGATGGAGCAGCGGCACTGCAAAAGCTCCTCGCATCCCGGTGTGCGCAGCTGCCTAGGGGGATCCCTAAATTTCCCGGGAGATGGATGATTACACCCAGCGCCGAAAAGCTCGCAGATAATCCTGGGAATGTTTTCAGTCACTTACAGCAAGCAACGAAGGGGCATATAATTGCACCTTACTTTGGCGCAAGAAACTAAAAGGAGCCCTCCCCCATGAGGTTCCGTGAGCAGGAAGCAGATGTTCAATGGAATTGGATCGCGATCATCTCCTATACCGCGTCGCTCGCCGTTAGTGTCGCAATTTGGAGAAGCCTGTTCCTGGCCGTTGAGCGCCTGATAAAGTAAGGCGAGACTAGAACTTAAAGCGAAAGTTTCCGGCCCTTAGTTCTCGGAGCTGCTGCAGGGGTCGATCCTTATCTCAACCAATCTACTGATCGTAGTGCAGCAGGGAGAAGACGTCGTATTTCTGCAGCCTCTCCCGACCCTTCAGGAAGTCGAGTTCCACCACAAACGCCAGTCCCGCAATTTTTGCACCGAGCCCGCTCGCGAGCTCCGCAGTAGCGACTGCCGTGCCGCCCGTCGCCAGCAGGTCGTCTACGATCAAAATTCGCTGGCCTTTGATGATGGCGTCTTTGTGAACTTCGAGCGCGTTGCTGCCGTACTCCAGTTCGTAGCTGATCTTCAGCGTTTCCGCGGGCAACTTCCCCGGCTTGCGGACAGGAACGAATCCCGCATTCAAACGGTAGGCCAGAGCCGGACCAAAAATAAACCCGCGCGCCTCCATGCCCAGCACCAGGTCGATCTCTTTGCCAATGTAATTCGCCGAGAGCGCGTCAATCAGCAGCGCGAAGCCGACCTTATCCTTCAGCAGCGTGGTGATGTCGTAAAAGAGAATGCCCTTTTTCGGGAAGTCGGGCACCTCCCGGATCAGCTTTTTCAATCGGTCGCAATCCGCTGCCTCGATCAATTTTTCCGTCGGCGTACTCATCGTTAAATTAAACTCCTGAAATTAAGCTCCTCGAACTTGAAATGACGTGAGTCCGGCGACCGGTTCTGCCTCGAAGTCCTCGACCCTGTCCACGCGTGCCGCGCGCGGACCTTCCTGCAACCGCGATCGCAAGCCCGCCAGTTGATCCCGCGTTCCCATTGCCATCACCTCGACCGTGCCGTCGGGATTGTTTCTGACCCATCCAACGATCTGCAAAATATGGGCCTCGCGCTCGACAAACCAGCGGAAGCCGACGCCATGTACCCGGCCGTAGACAAGAAAGCGACGAGCTTGAATGGACTCAGCCACAAATTTCAATATCGAACGACCGGATGCTACTCCCGAGGCTCAGGAACAAGAATTAAGACAGCGAACGCCAAACCAGCCGACACTAGAATAACGGCATTTACCGGCGCGAGTCGAAAGTCCGTTCCTCTACAGAGAACCAGAAGAGCTGGCACAATTGCCCAACGTCGTCGCGTCGCCTGTTGTCGCGGCGTGAGAGCAATTCCTGCGCCACCTGCTACCAGAAAAGGACCTTCCTGGGATGATGCTGCATCATCCGACAGCCAGCTCTCATAGGCCCAGAGATAAGCGGCCGCCAAGGCGATCGCGATCAAGAATTGTAGCGGCGGATCCAATCGTGCGCCCAGTAGGGTGGCCTCGTTCATCGCTCCGCGTTAGTTCCAGACCGTTTACTGGGCTCTCGACAAATACGTTCCCTCAGCCGTGTCGACTTTGATTTTCTCGCCTTCATTGATGAAGGGCGGCACCTGCACGATCAGCCCAGTTTCGGTCTTCGCCGGCTTGGTGACGCTCGAAGCGGTCGCGCTCTTCAATCCAGGCTCGACCTCCATTACCGTCAAAACGACCGTCTGCGGCAACTCAATGCCTACGGCCTTGCCGTCAAAAAACTCCACCTTGATCTGCAGATTCGGCGTCAGGTAATCGACCGCATCGCCCAGCGTGTCGCGCGTAAGGTGCGTCTGCTCGTAATTCTCCGTGTTCATGAAGTAGTAATCGTCCCCGTCGCTGTAGAGGAACTCCATGTTCTCCTCGTCCACGTTGACCTTTTCGATCGGATCGGGAGAACGGAAGCGGTGCTCGAACATGGCGCCGGTGCGCAGGTTGCGCAGCTTGGCCTGTATAAAGGCGCGCAGATTGCCCGGCGTGCGGTGCTCCACGCTGAACACGGAATGCAAATCATTATTGTGCTTAATGATCATGCCGGGACGGAGTTGGGTCGCTGGAATCGACATTGCTGGTTTACATCTCCTTCACTTTGCTAGTTCACTATGCTAGGAATTCTGGCAGCGGGGCAGGTGCCAACTTTCCCGCCGCACTCGGATTAACTCTTCATTTTACACAGCGCAAGCCGATTCTGGGAACCACCACCGAACGGGAGCACCGCGCAGTTAAAAGCAACCGTCAAAAGCTTTAACCACAAAGGGCACGAAGTATCACGAAGGCTTACCTTATTGTTCCTCGTGTACCTTTGTGGCCTCTGTGGTTGAGGATTTCGCAAACCGAACCACACGGCGAAAGGCCTGGCAATGTCTCCGCGACTTGGAAATCCGGACGGGGCCTAAACTCCCAAATACATTACAAAATTGCCCCTGAAATAAGGACTAGAATGTAGAGACGAAGTTTGCCCCCGTTTGGCATTCTAGAAATCAGGAGGTTTTTATGCGCATTGGAAAATACGAGAGTTCAGAGAGCAGCACGGTCGGCACCGCCATCACTTTTCTGATGATCGGTCTCGGAGTGGGCGCTGCCCTCGGCCTGTTGCTGGCTCCGAAGGCTGGCCGCCAGTTGCGGAGAGACTTGCGACGCTCCTACGACGATGTCCTCGAAACTGCCTCCGAGTGGAGCGACGAAGCTAAGAGCCGCTTCGACGAAGTAGTAGAAAAAGGCGTAGATCTCGCCGACGAAGTCCGCTCCAGAACCAAGCCCATCAGCGACATGCTTCGACGCTCGTAGCTTCAGCGATCAAAGCGCGCGGTTAAGGCGGGCGACGGGAAACGCCACCAGTGGCAAACATAGCCGCCGCGGTTGCCACAACTGCTCGGCGGCCGTCGCCCTACTGCTGCTGCTCGATCTGGTTCTCTTCTTCCAGCGTGTGCCGCTTCTTGTGCACGTTGCGAATAACTATGCCCACCGAGAACCGGAAATTGTCCTGTATCTTTTTGCCGAGGAGTGTAAAGTCTGTGCCCGTCTGAAAATAGTCGGCGTTCAACCGCATGGCGAATCTCGGATTGATCTTATAATCGAGCCCTCCGCCGGCCACGAACGCGCGCCCCGTCCCGACCTCGGTGAACTGGGCGCCTTGGCCGTTGGCGATTCCTCGGACGCCCTGATGTCCATACAAGAACTCAGCGCGTGGCGTCCACCGTTCATACTTGCGGCGAGCCACCTGGACACCAAAGAGGATGTTGTATTCCCGTGTCGTCGCGTCGAACGTGGGCGTTGTGAAGGGGCAAAACTCCGGACAAGCCGGAAATGGTGCCGGCTGGTTGGTTGGAATCTTCGAGGTGCCAAAGTATTGGCCGCCCTCCACGATGAAGCCCAGCCAATGCGTCAAATTCACGCCGAGAGAACTGTCCCACCCCGGCAGCCCGGCCCAGTGTCCGGAATTGAAAAAACCAGCCTCGGCATACGTGCCACCAATAAAAAACTCGATGCGCGGAAATGGCACCAACGTGATTTTCTTGCCCAAATCCGAGGCCGGAATCGGAGTCGCCTCCGGAGGTTGACCCTGCGGCGGAGCCTGGGCGGGCGTTTGCGTCGGAGCCGGAGCTTGCGCGGGCGGCTGAGTCTGCGCCAGCGTCTGCGCTGGAGCATGATCGGGAGTCTGCCCTTGCGCTGGAGTCTGCGCCCACGACATCACACATAGCGCAGCCATTCCAGCCAAAACTCCCAGGTATTTCCTCACGATTCCTCCTTAAATTCAGTACCCAGTACCCAGCTGCCAGTACCCAGAAAAACTCTTCCATCCACATAAGCCAGATGATTGGGGCGGCCTAGAAGAGGTCCCATCCCGCTCTCGACTGGGGTGCTGGTTATTAGGTACTGGGTACTGGTTTTCCAAACGCTGTAGTGTAGTGAAGCCGTATATCTCCACACGTCCCCTGCTCGGGCGAATAGACGACACAACTATCAAAGGGGCGCGAATAGACATGCAGCGTGACCGCCCGCTGATTCGCCGTCCGCGGATTGACAACCCTATGCACCGGCTCCCGCGGATCGACCGCGCACGGATTCGCCGCCGTCAACTCCACCGTGTTAGATGCGGTCATCTGACACTTTCCCGCCGCGCTATCCTCGAATTCCACATGAAAATTTTCCACCAGCAGATTTCCCATCGGAGCCGCCATCCAACAATTTTGCCCGCGGTGATTGTGCACCGAACTCCCCTGCCCAACCTCCCAGCAAATGGCGAGCAGTTCGTAGAGGTCCGTCTTGTCGATGAGATTGCGCGTGTAATGCTGCCGGTCCCAAGTCAAATACCGCGCAAGACTGGCCTCCGAGACAGGCATATCCGTCAGCAGCGCTTGAATCGTCTCCGTCCCATCGAATGCCGACGCGGGTAAAGCTCGCAGCTTAGCGACCAGTTCATCGACGCCGACCCGTGTTGGTGTCAACAGTTCACTCATGTTTGTGCTCATCCGTGGACATATCCGACAAACTATTGAGTATACAAGACAGGATATTGAAAACACGGAAGTTGCAGATTTTATTGCTTGTGTTTGGTTGCACCTATCTGGGACGATTATCAAAAACTTAGCACAGAAACTTCTTGGCTTCCGCGCGGTCAATAAGTGAAATCTGGATTTCGCAACAACAACATGGCACAGCGTCGCTTGAGATTCCCTTGATCCACTGCTCGTTCTCGACTAGTGTAGGCTCGTGCGCGCCGCTCTGTGTTTTACCCTTATTGCCTTTTTGGCAATGTCTTTCACGTCGTTGGCACAAACGCCATCCGAGCCTCAGTTTCTCGTCAGGATCGAGTACATAAAAAGTGATCTTCCACTCAGCGTCTCGACCACGTGCATTGCTGTGTTCCCCGACGGCCGATTTCATCTTGAGGAACTCTCTGATTGGCGTGATTCGAAGCCCCAAATCTATGAAGACTCGCTGCCCGACCAGGACCTCAAATCCCTGCTGATGATCATTGATGACCCCGAACTCAGAAACCTCAAGGGGATTGATAAAGGCAGAGGGGTCTTCGGGCAACGTGAACACGGTGAAGTCGTTAGGGCACGCATATTGAGGGGAGAAACTATTCAGAACCTACTCTTCGATTCGCAGACGGGTCCACCTTCAAAAGAGCTTCCAAGGCCAATACGTGCTTTGGTTCGATGGAGTGACGCGACAGCCAAGGCCATCAATCGACGCAAAGTTCGCCCTCTCAAGAACGGCACGCCAGTGATGTGCTGGCTGACTAATTGACGTTAACAGGAGTGCGTGTTGAAAAACTCCTTTCCGGGAATTTTGACGGCGAAATTTGTTTGCAAGTTATTGGATGTTCGTTTGCCAAAGCTGCGGATCCAAAAATGGATATAAAACTCACCGAAAACGAAGTGCGCGTCCTAGGTTCGCTAGTCGAGAAAGACATCACCACGCCCGAGTATTACCCGCTCTCGCTGAACGCACTGCTGAACGCCTGCAACCAGAAGTCAAATCGCGATCCCGTGATGCAGCTAGACGAAGACGCGGTGCGCGACGCGCTCGAAGGCCTGCAGCAACAGCGCATGGCCGGTCCCGCCCGCGGCGCCGATAGCCGCGTAACCAAATACGAACAACGCCTGCAAGAGGTTTTCAACTTCACCCGTCCGGAGATTGCCGTGCTGTGCGTCCTGCTCCTGCGCGGACCGCAAACTCCCGGCGAACTCCGGGGACGCACCGAGCGCCTGTTCCACTTCGAAACCCTGGATGATGTGCAATCCGCATTGCAGAAGTTAATGCAGCGCGATCCTCCGCTCGCGAAAGTTCTGCCCCGTCAGCCGGGAACAAAAGAATCGCGCTACGCGCATCTGCTGGCCGGGGATGTGGTAGAAGCGGAATTGCCAATTCATGCCAGCGCAACGACTGAGCGCGATCCAGCAGCAGCCGACCGCATTGCACGGCTCGAAGAGGAGGTAGCTGAGTTGCGAAGAAATGTGTCGGAAGTGAGGGATCAGCTAGAGCGGTTTCGGAAGCAGTTTGACTGATAGTTCACTGAAAAAACCCCCCGCCCAATACGATTGGGCGGAGGTAGAGCAGAGCATTCTTACTTCACGATGGCAGGTGAAAGTGACAAACGATCTATGGAGTCACCTCGTACACGTTGCCATGTCCGTCCGATCCGCCACTGCTGGTGGTGCCGTACGAGTTTCCTGCATTGTCGAGGACTAAGCTGGTATACGGTTGGCTTCCGTCCGCGCCGGTGAAACTCCAGAGAACTTTCTCTTTATAGGTGTGAATAATCTTGCCAGATGCCACTAATTCGAAAACGCTTCCGTCGCCGGACTCACCACCAAAGGCCGTAGTGCCGTAAATGTTACCGGCGGCGTCGAACACAATTCCCGCAGCAGGGTAACCGCCATCTGTACCATTGCCAAAGGCGTGGAGAATCGTCAGTGTCCATGGTCCACTTTTCCCCGGCCCCAGCCTGTAGAGCGTTCCGCCGCGATAGGCGCCTCCACCCGATGTCGTTCCGTAAAGATTACCGGACTTGTCGAATATAGGCGTACCCAGTGGATAGGCTGCGTTCTTAAATGTGTGGATCGCGGTCGAGTTCCAACCACCGCTGCCGTTCGGTGATAGCTCGAATACCGTGCCCGTTGAGGTTGTATGCTTGTATGAGCCGCCGAAGATGTTTCCGGCGGAGTCCATAGTTAACCCGGCTTGGCTGAAGTTACCGCCGCTGTAGATCACCTGCTCCGCCCACGTACCGCCGGACGGGCTCAGCTCGAACACTACATCGTAGTAAGTCATTCCGAAGAGATTACCCGACTGGTCAAGGATCACGCCGCTCACTGGATTGTCGGCGGCGTCGCCGGGGCCGCCAAAGCTGTGCAGAACGGATTCTGTCCAGTTCGTTCCGACAGGACTAAGCTCGAAAACGGCGCCGTCTCCATTAGCGCCACCGTAGAACGTTGTCCCGTAAAGATTCCCTATGCTGTCGAATATGACGGGGCCACTGGGGTTGGCACCGTCCGCTCCCCCGGTAAAGCTGTAGAGCACAGACTCATTCCAGCCGCCGCTGCCGTTCGGCGAAAGCTCAAACACCGTTCCTTCTCCAAATTGCCCCCCACCGGCCGTCGTCCCATAGAAGTTGCCGGCACCGTCAGCGATCAGGTTGGAGACCGAGCCGGAGCCGTAGCTGCTGCTTGTGAAGTTGTAGAGTACGGTTTCCATCTGGGCTTGCACTGTACGGGCGGCGATGAGAAGTAACGCTGAGAGTACGACTAGCGTCAAATAGGCTTTCCGCGGGCTGTTGAATCCTGTTGAATGCATATTTCTCTCCTTATAGTTTTGCTTTGGTTGCGGGAGCCCGTGTTTAATCCGGTCCAGATGGGCTCTTGGGGGAACCCCGGCGAGTCGTGCATCAAGCGCAACCTGCCATACGGCCAACGCGTTCGATCTGGAAGGGGGGCGGCCAGATGGAACGAGCCGGAGAAAATTGAACGGAGAATTATCCCCCCCCCCCGAGGGAAGGTGTCAAGAGTTAATTGTCGAAGTTTTTTTCTTTCTTTTCTCGGCGTCTCGGCGGTGAAAGATTTTTCTACAGCACCCGTTCCTGCGTATATCCCGCCGCTCCCAGCGCCGAGATAATCTCGGCAATGTGATCAGGCCCGCGAGTCTCCATCGTGATCTCAATCGCCGTCTCGCCCAGCCCGACGCCATGGTAGGCGCGGTCGTAATCGGTCTCGACAATATTCGCGCGATGCTGCGCCAGGATCGAGGTTAGGCGATTGAGCGCTCCGGGATAATCGGGCAGGTGAACGCGCAGACGCACCAGGCGTCCATCTTTCACGAGGCCGCGCTCGATGATGCGCGAGAGCAGCGTCACGTCGATGTTTCCGCCACACACTAGCACCGCAACTTTCTTCCCGACTAGCGGCAGCTTGCGATTCACCAGAGCTGCAATCGCGGCCGCCCCCGCTCCTTCCGCCAAAGTTTTTTCGCGCTCCAGCAGCAGCAGAATTGCGTTGGCGATTTCTTCTTCTTCAACGGTAACAATGTCGTCTACATACTTCTGCACCAAAGGCAGCGTGCGCTCCCCGGCGCGTCGTACAGCAATCCCATCGGCAATCGTCGAAGCCGCCGCCAGCGTCACCGGCTTACCCTCGGCGACTGCGACTTTCATCGATGGCAGCCGCGACGGCTGCACTCCGAAAACTTGAATCGATCGATTCCGACGGGAATTTGATTCTTTGAGCGCGCACGCAATGCCGCCAATCAAGCCTCCGCCGCCAATCGGCACGACCACCGCTTCCAGGTCAGGATGCTGCTCGATCAACTCCAATCCAATCGTCCCCTGCCCGGCAATGACGGCGTCGTCATCGAAGGCATGCACAAATGTAAGGTGCTCAGCCTGGCTGCGCCGCAACGCCTCTTCATATGCTTCGTCGTAATTCGCGCCGCGCAGCACCACATCCGCGCCATAGCCGCGCGTCGCCGAAACCTTGATCAGCGGCGTGGTCAGCGGCATGCAAATCTGCGCGCGGATGCCGAGCTTCCCGGCATGATACGCCACGCCCTGCGCGTGATTTCCCGCCGAAGCCGCAATCACGCCCTGGGCGCGCTCTTCAGCACTCAGCGAAAGCAGTTTGTTCAGAGCGCCGCGCTCCTTGAATGCGCCCGTTCGTTGCAGGTTGTCCAGTTTCAGATAAACCTGGTTCGCCGTAGACTCCGAAAACGTCGCCGAAAGCGCGCATGGCGATAAGTAGATAGAACTTCGAATGCGGCGTAAGGCCGAATGGATGTCGTCTAAAGTAATCATGTGCTGATTACGTCTGGCGCTCTAATGATTGCAACATCTTACCTGAATGCCTGTGGGAGACGCCGCCAACCGCGTCTTCGGAGACCGTCCAGAACGAAGGGAGTAGGCGCAAGCGGTTCCAGGTACAACCTCCGTAATGGCCCAATCGGAAGGGTACGCAGCCCTTTCGAAACCTATGCAACCGCCAAAAGCCGCGTCAGAATGGGCTTTTAGAGGAGTTCACCCCTGGGACTCATGCCTACTACGACTGGAGCTGTTCTCGCCCCTCCCCCTGTCCATCGAAAAAGTGTCGCGCGCGTTGCCCTCTTCGATTTACCTGAAGCGGCGTCGCAACTTATCAACGAGTGCTTCCGCCAGCATGGAATCGAAACTGTTCCGATTCCCCGGGACCAAGCCGACCGCTTGCGACGTGAAAAATTCGAGGCGTGCGTGTTGCCTCTTAAAGAAACCGCCGGTGCCATCATCGAACTGGCACGAGCCTCGGCCTCCAACAGCCGAATCATAATCTTCGGCTTGGGCGGCACCGCGCAGGACGCCATGCGCTATTCCAATCACTGTCTCAACGCCGTGTTTCACGAACCGCTCGAGCGCTCCGCGGCCATGAAGCTCGTGCGTTCCACTCGCAGTCTCGTGCTCCACGAATTCCGACGCTACGTGCGCGTCCCGGTGATGACCGAGGTAGGGATCGTGATGAATGACGGTGGGCGCCTCACCGCCACCAGCCAGGAAATCAGCACTGGAGGAATGTCGCTCAAGGGCGCCCACATACCTGAGATCGGCACTCCAGTGGAAGTGTCGTTCTCGTTGCTGACTCTGCCGCGCGTCTGGGTGCGTGGCCAGGTAAGCTGGAAGAAACCGAATAAAAGTTTTGGCGTCCGTTTCGATACGGCCGACGAGCGTCGGCAACGGCTCAAAGAGTGGATCGTAGGCTATCTCGAAACGTAGCCACTTCGCTATCTGCTTCCGGCTGTCAGTTTTCAGTAAATCGTTTCTTTCCCGGCTACAATATCGGCGTGAGTTCATCTTCCGCCGCGGTTGAGCCCGAGCCGTCCGTCCGCGCCGCTCGCCGATTCTCATTGCGGCAAAGAGTTTCGCTGTGGTTCATCAGCTGGGCTAGCTATATCGCGATCTCTCTGATCGGTCCCACCCTGCGCTGCGCCATCTCCTGGGAAGAACCGCCATCGCCAAGAGACGCCATCTTTGAAAAGCCCGTGATCTATTCGTTCTGGCATCGCGCCGTTTTCCCGAGCGCATGGATCTGGCGAAACACTGGCTTAGCCGTCATGGTGAGCCGCAGCTTCGATGGCGAATACATTGCTCGCACGTTAGAAAAGTTAGGTTTCGTCGCAGTTCGAGGCTCCAGCAGTCGTGACGGCGCAAAAGCCTTGCTGGGCCTGCGAAGTCAACTGCAACAGGGCAACTCGGTTGTATTTACTATCGACGGCCCCCGCGGCCCCAGGTTCGTGGCCAAGCCCGGACCAGTGCTCCTCTCCAGCGCCAGCGCCGCCCCCATGGCCGCGCTCTACGTAGCGCTAAGCGACGCCTGGGTTCTGAACACGTGGGATGCCCTGATGATCCCGAAGCCATTTTCCAAGGCGCTGGTACGGCTCAGCGCCAAGATGCAAGTTCCCGCCGAAACCAGGACGGAGACATTTGTGGAGCGAGATGCGCGCCTGGCAGCGTCCCATCGCGAGCTGCAATCCGCCCTCGAACGCGTAACCGCTTTCGCCGAAGAGCACGTAGCACAGGTAGGCACGGCAGAATTCCCCGTGATCAGTGACGGCTTCCGCGGCTGAGGGCAACCGCCGCGCGCCGCGTGAGTTTTTCAGCAATCCGTTTCGGCGCGAGCTGAGTGGAAAAGGGAAGTAGAAGTAAAGGTGGGTGCCCATGCGCTTTAGCCTTCTCCTCAGCGTTTCTCCGATGAGTAGCCTCCGCATTGAAGATAAGGGACTTATACGTTTCTTAGGGGGTCAATGTACGACCGGGTCGGCTCCTATCGACTCTCGCCCTTTAAGCAGCTATAATTCCCGAAGCGTCATCCAAATATAGGACCAAAGACGACGCGCACAGGCTCTATCCGCCCAGCTTGCGGAGGGGCACTGGAGGACACAGTGAGTCTCACACCCATCGGCGGGCATTCTCCCCGCCGCAAGATCACCACCGCCACTATTCGCGAAAAGAAGCTTCTTCACGAATCGATCACTTGCCTAACGACCTACGACTACGCCACCGCGCGCCTTATCGACGAGGCCGGAATCGATATTGCCCTGGTTGGCGATTCGCTGGCCATGACCATGCTCGGCTACGAGAACACGCTCTCCGTCACCGTCGACGAGATGCTGCATCACGTCAAAGCCGTCCGTCGCGGCGTGAAAGACGCGCTGCTCATTGCCGACATGCCTTACGGCTCGTATCAGGCTGATGCCAGCGAGGCGATCCATAATGCCGCTCGCTTCGTCAAAGAGGGCGGAGCCGAAGCCGTCAAAATGGAAGGCGGCGAAAAGCGCGCTGACGTCATCCGCCGCGTCATCGACGCCGAGATTCCCGTCGCCGGCCACATTGGCCTGACTCCGCAATCGGTGAACGTGATGGGTGGATACAAAGTGCAGGGCAAGTCGCTGAACGCCATCGAGCAACTCATGCGCGACGCGGTCGCGCTCGATCGCGCCGGCGTCACTTGTATTTATCTGGAAGGTATTCCGCGGGAGGTCGCGGCCCTGATTACCGCCGAGATCGATACACCCACCATCGGCATTGGCGCCGGCCCCGATTGCGACGGCCAGGTCCTTGTCTTTCACGACCTCGTCAACCTGACATTCGGGCACCCGGCAAAATTCGTGCGCCGTTATGGGGACGCCGCCGCCCTGATCACGCAGTCTGTGCTTGCCTTCAAGGCCGACGTCGTCTCGCACCAGTTTCCGAACGACGCTGAAAGCTACCACCTGCCCAAGGAGACGCAGGCCGCACTCGAAACGGTACTCCACCGCAAACACGCCATGCAGCGATAATGGCGGGCGGAGAAAACAACTTGCAAAATGAATTAGGAAAGAACGCGCGCGCGAGGCTACGGACTGTTGCGCAAGCGGCGCTTAGCGTCGCCCTGCTTGGGATTTTGATCTCTTGCTCCCAGCCCGCCTCGTCACCACCCTCGTCGCAGGCGCATCAACCCACTGGGCTCGAATCGATTCCCCCGGCGAATCCGTCCAAATATCCAGCGCTCAGCCATATGGCGGATTGGAAGAATCCCTACCTGGTGGTGCGCGAAGATGGCATCGGCATTGTCGATCTTTCCAATCACGAGATTCACATGCTGACGCCAGAGCAAATCCCAGCCGAGTTGGTTTCCCTCGGGTCGAGCGCATGGCCCTACGGCCGCGTGGTCATGATCGCGCAGTCAATTCCCAAGAGTCCATCTGAGCAGACCAAAGCCGACGTGCGAAAAAACCGCGCCTTGCTCATCGGCACACTTCACGACTTGGATGTCGAATTCTACGAGGCGCCCTGATTGCCGGTATTTGCAGACAATATTTAGCGAGCAATGTTAGCGAAGAATGTCAGTGACTAACGCTCTCCAAGATGAAAATCTATTCGACCATCACTGACGCCCGCGCCGCTAGCCGCGCGGCGCGAGCAAGCGGCAAACGCGTCGGTCTTGTTCCAACCATGGGTGCTCTGCATGAAGGCCATCTCTCGCTCGTCCGGGCCGCCAACGCGCAATGTGATTCCGTTGCCGTATCGCTCTTCGTGAACCCCACGCAGTTCAGTCCAACCGAGGATCTATCGAAGTATCCGCGCCAATTTGATCTCGACCGCCGGTTGCTCGAAAAAGAAGGAGTCGACGTCCTCCTCGCGCCCTCGGTCGAAGAAATCTATCCCGACAGCCCAGCTTATGATGCCGAGGTTCCGCATGAAGCCACCTGGGTTTCGGTCGAAGGCCTGAGCGAAAAGCTCGATGGACGTTCCCGCCCCGGCCATTTCCGTGGCGTCACCACCATCGTCGCCAAGCTCTTTCACATCATAGAGCCCGATGCCGCCTTCTTTGGACAGAAAGACGCCGCGCAGCTAGCCATCATCCGCCGCATGGTGCGCGACCTCAATTTCCCTATAGAAATTGTCGCCTGCCCCATCGTGCGCGAACCGGATGGCCTCGCGATGAGTTCGCGCAATGCGTATCTGAATGCAGAAGAGCGCGCCCACGCGCTGGTTCTGCACCGCGCATTAGAGCAGGCGAAGCAAGAATTCCGGGCCGGAGAAAGAGTCGCCCCGCGCCTCATCGCCGCCGCCAAAGAAGTTTTCGCAGCTCAGCCCGATGTCGTGCTGGACTATTGCGAGATCGTCGATCCTGATACGCTTGATCCAGTCGAACACGTATCGCGAAAGAGCCTGCTCGCCGTCGCCGCCTACCTGGGCAAAACGCGCCTCATCGACAACCTCATTTTGAATCCGTGAGTTTGTAAATACGAAGGACTGTCCTGTTCTGTGCGCGGCGACGGTAGCGCCGCCGTCCCGGCGGCTGTCCGGCGGGCATCTTGCCCGCCGAGGCGAGTAGAAGGAAATGAGCGAGCCGCGCCTTACTGCTGTTCGACTTCCTTCAGTCGCGCCGCCTTGCCCTTCAGTCCGCGGAGGTAGTAAAGCTTGGCGCGGCGAACCTTCGCCGAGCGCACTACGTCAATCTTGTCGATAACCTTTGAGTCGATCGGGAAGATACGCTCCACGCCCTGGCCAAAGCTGATCTTGCGGACAGTGAAACTCGGCTGCGCCCCTCGAGTCCGCGAAATGACCACGCCTTCGAAGGCCTGCAGGCGCTCTTTTTCGCCTTCTCTGATCTTCACCTGCACCTTGATCGTATCGCCGGGGCCAAACTTCGGGAGGTCTGTGCGGCGCGATTTCGCCAGCAATTTTTCGATAATCGGATTGCGCATAAATGTTTCCCTTCCTGATTCTAATCTCCGCAGAGAGCGCTAACCTTCTCTGTCGATTTCTTCTCTGCCGATTCCCCGAGAAAGCCCCAGCCTGATCTCGGCCAGCAATTCCTCGTCTTCATCCGTCAGCCGAACTCGCTCCAGCAAATCCGGGCGATTGCGCAGCGTCTTCGCTAAAGCCGTCTTGCGCCGCCAGCTGCGAATCTGCTCATGGTTGCCATTCACCAAAACCTCCGGCACCGCCATGCCGCGAAACTCCGCCGGACGCGTGTAGTGCGGATAATCCAGCAATCCGCCAGAACCACAAGTCGAACTAGGCGCATCGGTCCGAAGTGTGGCGCAGCCGCCCTCGCTTGCGAACTCCGCTTCTGCCAGCGACTCGGTAAACGACTCCTGCCGAGTCGAATTCTGATTCCCAACCGCGCCCGGAATCAGCCGCGTTACCGTATCCATAATCACCGCCGCGCCCAACTCGCCGCCGCTCAACACATAATCGCCAATCGAAACTTCACGATCCGCCAGATGCTCGCTGATCCGCTCATCCACGCCCTCATATCGTCCGCAGATGAGGACTATCAGCCGGAGAGTCGAAAGTTTTGCCGCCAGCGCCTGATCCAGCCTGCGCCCCTGCGCCGAAAGCAAAATCACCGACTGCGTCGCCGCCGCGCTCAACCGCGCATCCTGCGACGCCACATCGCCCAGCGACTCCAAACATTCAAAGATCGGTTCCGGCTTCAGGACCATGCCCTCGCCGCCGCCAAACGGGCGGTCATCTACGGTGCGGTGCTTGTCTTTCGTATACGCCCGCAGATCGTGAATGCCTACATCCACCAGGCCCGTCTCCCGCGCCCGGCGCACAATCCCATAATCCAAAGGCCCGCGAAAAAAGTCAGGAAAGATCGTGAGAATGTCGATCTTCATCGCGGAAACCCGTCGTTGGTTTTTCGTCGCTGGTCGTTCGCCAACTTAATTACCTGAAAATTTCTCATCTGGCGAACGATCGCAAACGCCGAACGACTATCGACCAACGACTAACGACGCTTCTCTTTCGCCACTGGAGCGTTTACTTCTAACAAGCCTTCCGGCAACTTCATGCGAACTTGCTTCCGCTCCAGATCCAATTTCTCCAAGAAGGCCTCGGCGAAAGGAATCTCATACGGAAGCTTCGCCCCACTCTTAACTACCAGCAGCGGCGCTTCTCCTGCTCCAAACTGCACATCTTCAATCGCGCCAATCTCTCTCGCGCCATCGAAGACCGTGCATCCGATCAGGTCGCTCAAATAAGTCCAGCCCTGCTCAAGCGTAGCCCGTTCGGTAAGAGGAAGCTGCAACTCAGCCTTTACCAACAACTCCGCATCGGAAAGACTGTCGGTGCCTTGAAACTTCAGCACCAGAAAACTCTTATGCGGCCAGAGATCCTCGACCTTAACTTCGCGGCGCTCGCCATCTTTCAACAGCGCCCACAGCCGCATGCCCTGCTGAAATCGCCCCGGAACATCCGTGTGCAATTCCGTGGCAACTTCTCCGCGCCGCCCCTGTGTCTTGATGACGACCGCCAGAGTAACCCACTCGCCGCCAGCGTCCGAAGCCATTTTGCTGATTGTGTTCGCCGAAAAGCTTTTCGCCGAAAGGCGATTCGCGAGGCCCGACTCGCGAAAGCTTACTTCGAATTCCTACTCAATAATCTCAAGCGCATAGCGCTTATCGAGCTTTGATCCCGCCGCACTGAGCACGTTGCGCAGAGCCCGCGCCACCCGGCCCGACCGCCCAATCACCTTGCCCAGATCGGACTCGGCCACTTCCAACTCAATCACCGTTTCGTCGCCGTCTTCGTACTCGTCGACAAAAACCTCGCCCTTGGCCTCGACAATCGCCTTGGCGATGTATTCAATCATGGCGCGCGGACTGGCACTCGGCTCGATCATTAGCGGCTCCTGATAGGACGATTAAGAATGAAATGTACGCTAGGCGACCGAAGCGGCTGCTGCGGGAGCAGGAGAAGCAACCAGTTTCCGAACCCTGTCCGAAAGCTGGGCGCCCTTCGAAACCCAGTGCTCTATGCGCTCGCGCTTCAAGTCAAAAGTAGCCGGATTAGTGCGCGGATTATACGTCCCCACCACTTCCACCGGGCGGCCATTGCGAGCCCGCTCCTTCTCAATCACCACCACACGATAATAAGGTTGTTTGCGCGCACCAAAGCGCGCCAGTCGAATCATCAACACAGATTGCACGATCCTTTGCCCGGAAGTCTCCGGAGAGATAAAGACAAACCACTATTATGCCGGAGGGTAGCCCTTTTCGCAACGGGTGGACGCCGACGGTGGTGTTCTAATTCTTGCGCGGTCGGGACCGTCGGCGAACATCCTGCGCCAATTTAGGATGCTCCATGCCGGTGCTGACGTCCTCTTGCTAACCGAGAGGAACAGATTTAGTCTAACTCGGTAACCGAGAGGAGACTTCGTGAGCAAGCCTTCCGACCTGATGCAGGGGACGCTCGACATGCTGATCCTCAAAATTCTGGCCTTGCAACCCATGAATGGCTGGGCTATCAGCCAGCGCCTCAAGCAGATTTCCAGCGATGTGCTGGGCGTCAGCGACGGCTCGTTATATCCCGCGCTGCACAAACTGGAACATCGCGGCTGGATTCGGGCGCAGTGGAAGGCAAGTGAAAACAACCGCCGCGCCAAGTTCTATTCCCTGACGCCACCCGGCCGCAAGCAGCTTGAAAAGGAAACGGCTAACTGGAACCGCGTCTCCGCCGCCATCTCCGGCGTAGTAATGCTCAAAGAGATGCTCAGAGTAAAGCGAGAAAAAATGCTCAGACTAAAGCCAGAAGAGGCCTGAACATGCCCATCGAACAATGGTTCTATTCCTTGCCCGTGCGTCTGCGCTCCTTCCTCCACCCCAATCAGGTGGATCAGGAACTAAAAGAGGAACTGCGTGAGCATCTCGACCAACAGATTCAAGAAAGCGTAGCGAAAGGAACGTCGCCAGAAGAGGCTCGCTACGCGGCCCTGCGCACTCTCGGCGGAATCACGCAGGTCGAACAGCAGTGTCGCGACGCGCGCGGCGGACACGTCATTGAAAACCTGCTTCAGGATTTGCGCTACGGTTTCCGCCAACTCGTCCGCAGCCCCGGCTTTTCAGCGCTCGCAATTCTCTGCCTCACCCTGGGAATCGGCGCCAACACCGCGGTATTCAGTTGGATCGAAGGAATCCTATTCCGTCCCTATCCCGCCGTAGCCCACCAGGAACGGCTTCTAGCCCTTGCCGGCACGGCCCGTGGCGAGACCGGCCCGACGCCACTCTCGTGGCCGGATTTCCTCGATTTGCAAAGAAGCTGCACGCTCTGCGATGCGTTCTTCGTCAGCAAGATTACGGGCAGCACACTCAATGTGGGCGACCGCGCCGAGGTCACGACCGGCAGCATCGTCTCCGCAAATTATTTCGACGCGATCGGCGTTCATCCCATTCTTGGTCGCGGCTTCGAGCTTGGCGAAGATGCAGGCAGCAACGGTCACCCGGTGGTCGTTATCAGCTATCAGCTTTGGCGAGACCGCTTCAAAAGCGATTCGCAAATCATCGGCAAGATGCAGCGCCTCGACAACGTTCCGCACACCATCATCGGCGTCGCTCCCGAGGGATTCTATGGAACATTCGTAGGCTGGGCGATGCGCTTCTGGGTTCCCGCGTCGATGGAGGAAACCTTTGAAGGCGGCGGATACAAGCTCGAAGATCGCGGCCAGCGCTGGATTGAATCCTATGTGCGACTCAAGCCAGGAGTCACTCGCGAGCAAGCCCAGGGAGAAATCTCGGCAATCGCGACCCGCCTCGAATCCACCTACCCGGCCACCAACCGTCGACGCAACATCACGCTGTGGCCATTGTGGCAAACCCCTTTCAATAATGCCGGCACTCTGCTCCCCACACTCGAGATCATGCTGGCCGTGGTGGCGTTTGTTCTTCTCATCGCCTGTGCGAATGTCGGCAACCTGCTTCTGGTCAGGTCATTTGCCCGTCGCCGCGAAATGACCGTCCGGCTCGCCATCGGGGCCAGCCGCGCCCGTTTGCTGCAACAACTCTTCACCGAAGGCCTGATCCTTGCGACGATCGGCGCCGCCTGCGGTCTCCTGGTTGCCTATTGGTGTCGTCACGCGCTCGTGCTCCTCCTCCCAGCGCGCTCCGGAGTGCCCATGTACCTCCCAGGAGAAATCGACTGGCGCGTGATGTCGCTGAGCGCCGCTATTTGCCTCATCGCCACGCTGATTGTCGGATTGGTACCCGCGCTTCAAACCCGCAACCTCGATCTCGTCGGCGCCCTGAAAGCGGAGTCCACAGGCGTGGTCAGCGCGAGGGGAACAGCATGGGTACGCTCGAGCCTGGTCGTTTTTCAGGTTTGTCTTAGCTTTGTTCTACTGGTCGGAGCAGCGCTGCTGCTGCAAAGCCTCGAAAAGATTCGAACCACCAGCCCCGGTTTCTCAACCACCAACGTGGTGCAGACCGGCGTCTCTCTGGTCGCGGCTGGATACGACGCGCCCCGGGCCAAGATTTTTCAGCAGGAATTGATAGATCGCGTCCGCGCCCTACCGGGCGTGCAGTCCGCCGCATTCGCTCGCGTCACTCCACTAGGCTATCGGTCGTACTCTTCTACGCCAATTGCGGTAGACGGCTACCAGCCTCCGCCGGAGGAGCAGCCCACTGTCGAGTACAATCAGGTCAGTCCCGACTACTTCGCCACCCTGGGTATCCCTCTGCGTTCCGGCCGCGAATTCATCAGCGCAGATGATCAAAACGCGCCGCCCGTAGCCATCGTGAATCAAACCATGGTTGCACGCTACTGGGCTGGACAAAATCCCATCGATCATCGCCTTCAGGTAAACGGCCGCTGGGTGCGAGTCATCGGCGTGGCTGCAGACTCGAAATATCAGAGCATGCGCGAGACTGCAAAGCCATTTTTCTACGTCCCGCTGTTGCAGGATTTCTCCATAGCGCCAGCCTTGAATATCCGCACAACTCAGCCTCTCGAGAGCGTTTCATCTGCTGTGCTCCGCGAGGTCCACGCACTCGACCGAAATCTCGCTCTCTACGAAGTGATCACCCTTCAGGAACAAGTGAATCGCTCAACCTCGCCGCAACTCGTGGCCGTAACCCTGGTTTCGATCCTTGGAGGCCTGGCTCTTCTTCTCGCCGCTATCGGCCTGTATGGCGTGATGTCGTATGCCGTAGCGCAGGCCAACCGCGAGCTCGGACTACGCCTCGCTCTTGGCGCCGGCGCAGCCAATCTTTTTCGTTTGGTGATTTCGCGCGGCTTAAGATTAACCGCCGCCGGAGTCCTCTTTGGCGCCGCTGCGGGACTGGTGCTGACACGATTATTCGGAAAGCTTCTCTACAACGTCAGCCCGAACGACCCGCTGGCCTTCGCATTGGCAATCGTAGTGATGACGATCATCTCAGTCGCAGCTTGTCTTCTCCCCGCCTGGCGCGCAACCCGCACTGATCCTGCCCGTGTGTTGCGCGAATGATCCTGCGGTCGGCTTACCCGTTGTGATAAAAAATAGTGTTCCCGTAACCCAGCGAAGAATGCGCGCCTCCGTCAATACCAACCCGCCGCAATCCGATCCGCAACCACCCGGCCCTCCATGCTAAGGGCAGCCTTCATAGCCCTTTCCGAGAGCCGTTCCCTCCGCGCCATTGCCGAGCGCTCCCGCTTCGGCCAGCGCACCTCGGCCCGCTTCGTAGCCGGCAAAGAAGTGTCCGACGCGATCCGCGCCGCCGCTGCCATGAATCAGCTCGGAGCCAGCGTCTCCATCGACAACCTCGGTGAAAACGTTACCAACGCCGACGAAGCGCGCGCCAGCGCCGACCTCTATTACAATCTGCTCGACCAAATCGCCGCCCAAAAGCTCAATGCCAACATCAGCTTAAAGCTCACTCACATGGGCCTCGACGTAGATGAGAAGCTGGCCTTTGACATCGTACGCGGCCTGGTCGCGAAAGCCGCCAGCATGTCGCCGAGAAATTTCGTGCGCGTCGATATGGAAGGCTCCGCCTACACCGAGCGCACCCTCAACTTCGTCCACGAACTCCACCGCGTTCCCGGCAACGAAGACTCAGTCGGCACGGTGATCCAGTCCTACATGTGCAGCGCTGAGGCCGATGTCGACAAGCTGCTCAGCGAGCGCATCCGCATACGCCTCTGCAAAGGCGCCTACAAGGAGCCCGAGTCGATTGCCTTCCAGAAAAAGTCCGAGGTCGACGCCAACTACGTCAAGCTGATGAAGACGCTGATGAAGAGCGGCGTCTATCACGGACTAGCGACCCATGACGAGGCCATCATCAACCAGGCCAAGGCTTTCGCCATCCGCGAAAACATCCCGCGCAACGCCTTCGAATTCCAGATGCTCCACGGCATCCGCCGCGACCTGCAGCAAAGCCTGGTCAAAGAAGGCTGGGGAATGCGCGTCTACATCCCCTTCGGCACCGAATGGTACCCCTACTTCATGCGCCGCCTGGCCGAACGCCCCGCGAATGTCTTGTTTATCGCCAAGGCCCTACTTCGGAAATAACTCCCTCTTTATCAATAACGTAGCGTTAATTTCACGACCCAAGTCAAGGCCTCGAAGAGCCCTTTGATTTTTTTTCCCAAAAGTGAAGGGAATGCTCACCCATTCTCGTTTTAGGAAGTGGAAACCAGCTTGGGTTGGATGCACCGCCTGCCCCCTCGGCACTGTGCTGTATCCAACTGAGACCAGTGGGTCCGTGGCTCGCGACGGTTTGTGCATCGAGACTCCGGTTTCCACTTCAATCCTCCGCACCGCCACGGGGAAGGGCGGGCGGAGGCTTTTTGTTTGGAGGTTGGCATCCTTCACACCAAAACTCACCCCTCCCAAACAAACGCGTCAAACACCCGCGCCTCTTCAAACCCAATCCGCTTGTAGAGCGCGATCGCGCGATCATTCGCCTCCGTCACCGTCAGCGAAATAAACCGAAATCCCCGCCCCCGCAGATTCCGCGTTGCCGCCGCCATCATCACTTCTCCGAGGCCCGCCGAGCGGTATTCCGGCAGCACGCAGACCTGGGTAATGTGTCCCACATCAGGACGCACCTGCGAACAAAGAATCAGCCCCACCAGCGTCCGCGACTTCCGCTCGTGGACCACAAACGATGCCTGCGGATCGAATGTTCCACACCCGGGAAAGCGCACAATGTTATTCAAAAAACGCAGCGACCCCGTCAGCGTCCGATACTGATCGTTGATCTCGGAATCGACGTGCCCGCGATATGCCGCCGTAATCAGCGCCGCCGCCGATTGATATTCCGCCTCCGCCCACGGACGAATCTCGAACTGCGCCGGAAACGCTGGCGTATTGGGCGACGAAGCCAGCGCATGCTTGCCGATATCGAAACTCATAAACACGCGTGGATGCCGGCTGAATCCCTGTTGCACAAAAGGCCGCGCCACTTCGCCCGTCGTCTGCGCCAGCAACTGCGCCTCTACTCGATGAATGCCGGGAGACTGCTGCAGCGTCTCGATGACGTGCGTGAGCAGCTTTTCTTCGACCTCGCGTTGGCCAATTTCGTGCCCGCCGCCGTCATGCCCGCCGCTGCGCGCGCCATTGCGCACAAACAGATCTCCGATGACGCCCTTATTCTGCTCATAAACAAAAAACGAATAACCAAAAATGCTGCCCCGCTCAATCGCCGCGTAACCGGGCAAAATCTTCGCATCCATATAGCGCAAAATCATCTCCGCCGATGTCGTGTAGTCCCACGACAGCAGCCGCCCCCACGTCGCGATCTCATCTTCCAGCAACGGCCGAAGGTCAGCGGAAGAGAAATGTCGGAGATCAAGAATTTCCATAAAAACGGGTCGCAGGTATTAGGCGTCAGGAAAATCAATAGATGCGGGAACCGATGCAGGGTTTGGTTTTCCTGTCACCTACGACCTTCCCTCACTTCTCCACCCAATACAACTCCAACTTCTGCGCCGGGATGCTGGTTAGATATGATACTCGGCGTCCAACAACGATTCTGGCAACATCGACCTGCGAACCTTGAGCGGCAACCAGCACATGCGCCTCTGCCGGAATGTTTCCATCTTCGTATTTCTCCGCCGCGCGATTGAGATAAAACTCCAATCCATACTCCTGCTCGCGATGGACGTGATAGAGCGCCACCGGCACCGCCTCCCGCGAAAAGCTCTGAATGCTCTCAGCAATCGGACGCGCCGATTGTGTAGCCTCGATCACCGGCGCCGCGAAGCGAATCACCGTCGCCACACTGACGACCACGGCAAACATCGTAATCCTGCCCATCAGCCGCACTCCATTGCGCGACAACAGTGCTGCGCCAATAGCAATTGCGAACGCTAGGGCAATACCCGCGGCAACATAGGTTGACTTTCCCCGCACCAGGTGATGACTGATTGCGACCGACGCCGCCGAAAGGGCAACGAAAATCAGTGCTCCGCATGCAGTTCCATGAACCGCCGCAAAGAGCAGCGAAAATCCTTTGTCGTCACCGGCGCTGCTTCCACTGCGTCGCCCAGCAATAAACTCACTCACCAGCAGCGCTCCCGCCGGAACCGCCGGCAGAATATATCCCGGCAACTTCGATTGCGAAGCGCTGAAAAATAAAACCGGCGCCAACATCCAGATCAACAGAAAAAGTACCCACGAATTTCCCGTGCCCAGGAAGGCTCGCCTTCTCTCTCTCTCTATCCAGACCAGTCGAATGCGCTCCCGCAGGGCCGCGATGAGTGTTACCGCCCAAGGCATTACGGCCAGCAAGAATACGGGCAGATAAAACCAGAATGGCTGAGGATGGTGGTAGACGTTCGCAGAAAATCGCGCCAGATTGTGCTCAAGAATAAAGACTCGGAAGAATTCCGGGTTGCGCAGTTGAACAGCAACGTACCAGGGCAACGCCACCAGCGAATAAAAAACAATCCCCGGAAGCCACAACGTACGCCAGATCGTCTGCCAGTCTCGCCTCAACGCGACAAAAAGAAAGATAATCAACGCCGCCAACGCAGGAGCAACCGGCCCCTTTGCCAAAGTGGCGAGCGCAACAAAAATATAAAAACCCGCGAGATAGCCGCGCCGCCCGCTCTCATACCATGCATACCAGCCCAGCAGCGCAATGGAAAAACACGCCGCCAGCGGCATGTCAGTCGCCGCCGCATGAGCAAATCCAACCACCCCGGCGCAACTGGCAGCGATCAGCGCGCCGTCCATTTCACTGCCCGGACGAAACCGCCGCAGAAAAAAGTAAATCGCCGCCACCAGCAAAGCCGCGTCGAACGCCCCCGGAAGCCGCGCCGCCCGGTCGCTCACTCCGAAGGCGTGAAACGAAACCATCGCCTCCCAGTAATAAAGAGGTGGCTTCTCCAGCCAAGGCTTCCCGAGGAGCGTGGGCGTAACCCAATCCGAGCGCTCTAGCATCTCTCGCGCGACCTGCGCATAGCGAGGCTCGTCCGCGCCCACCAACCCAAACGCCCCCAGCCCATAAAAGAATAGGAATCCGCAAAACGCCGTCAGCAACAACAAATCAGTGCGGCTTCGCGGACTCATTTGTGGATTCATTTGTGGTGAGCAGAATCGCTCGAACGACTATCGACCACCGACAAGCGCCGACTCCGCCCGCAACCGCTCGACAATGCGAGACACCGCGGCCGCCAGCGGCCCATCGACGGAACAGCCGCTCGCGCACTTATGCCCGCCGCCGCCAAACGATTCGGCCACCGTCGAGACATTGACTTCTCCCTTGCTGCGCAGGCTCACGCGAAAGCGCTGATCGGGCAGCTCACGAAAAAAAATTGCCACCTGCACGTCATCAATCGAAAGCGCGTAATTGACCAAGCCCTCGCAGTCTTCTTCGCGCGCTCCCAACCGCGTCATCTGTTCCTGCGTCACCCAAATCCACGCCAGCGCACCTTCGCGATGCAGATTCGACAGCGCCGCTCCAAGCAGCCGCATCTTGGCCGTCGAATGGCCAAAATAAATGTGCCGCGCACACTGCGCTGGATCGGCGCCCGCCAGCACCAACTCCCGCGCCACCGTGAAGGTATGCTCGTTCGTGCCGACGAACATGAAGCTGCCCGTATCCGTCATGAGCGCCGTATAAAGGCATGTGGCAATGTCGCGATCGACCGGAACGCACGCCAGGCGCGCCAGCCGAAACACAAGTTCCGCCGTAGCCATCGCCTCTGAATCGATCCAGTTGACATTGCCGAAATTGCGCCCGCTCGCGTGATGGTCAATATTAACGAGGAAACAGTTTTCCAGCCCCGCCAGTTGCGTGCGCTGTATACCGTCGCATTCCAGCAGAATCACCGCGTCATTCTCCGGAACCACATCCGCCTGCACTACGCGATCCGCAAAAGGAAGGTTCTGATAGATACGAGGCACACCATCGTGCATGACGACCTCAGCCTCTTTGCCCATCACCCGCAAGATCTGCCCGCACGCTAGAGCTGAACCTATGCCATCTCCATCCGGCCGAGCGTGCGAGGTCACCACAAACCGGCGACGCCCTCGAATCTCCTGTAGAATCCGCTCCAGCATCGAATGCTCTCAGCAATCAACTGCGTCGTTGGTCGCTCGTCGTTAGTCGCTCGGGATGACAGGTTGTACGTGCAAGCTCGCTAAGCTCTGCGCAACCAAACCTAACGACCATCGATCGTTGACCGTCGACTAACGACGTTCATTCCGCCTTCTTCTTCGCCCGCTTCTTTGCCCGTCCCAGCAGTTCATCCACCCGGCTCTCCAACTGATCCGCGCGATCCACCTGAAAATAAAGTTCCGGAGGCCGTCGCAGCCGCAACCGCTCCGCCAATTCGTGTCGCACATAATTCCGCGCCGCCGCCAGTCCTTCGAGCGTACGCTCCGCCTCGGCGTCATCCCCGGCCACGCTGACCATGATGCGAGCCGAGCGCGAATCCTGCGCCATTAGCACCGAGCTCACACTGGCCAGTCCAATGCGAGGGTCGCGCAACTCCCCTTCAAGAATGGTTTCAATCTCCTCGCGGATCGCCTCGCTCAGCCGTTCCCGATGATATTTCTGGCCCCGATGCTCCACCGCCCACCTCGTAGAAGAAAACTCGTAAGGATATCAGAAAAATGTAACGCCGCCGTCCCCGGCGGTTGTCCGGCGGGCGTCCCGCCCGCCGGAGGTCGTGAATCATTTCGACTTGGCTTTGAAGAAGTTTGAATTGCTTCGACGAGGCGTTAGCCCCTCACAGAAACTCCACAAAAGAATCCGTAACCTCGGCCCCCGCATTATTAGCAATGCGGCAAGCCGCGCGCTCCACGTTCTTCATCAGCCCATCCAGGTAATCGCGCGAGTGCGAAACCCCGACCACCCCGATCGTCGCCTGATTCCAGAGCATGCTGGGGTCAAGCTCCGCCACCGACACGTTGAACGACGATCGGAGCCTATCTTTAAGACTGCGCGTAACCTGCCGCTTGTCTTTAAGCGACTGCGCCGCCTCGATCCGAAGTTCCAGCGTAAGAAAAGCAATCATGATCGGTTGAATGCGACTGATGAAGACAAATAAGATGCCCGCCCAACTCACGCAGGGGCAGAGCCTGCCCCGAGCCCGTCAAAGGGTGCCTGCGCCACCTGCCTCAGCCGAGGCTAGGCGAGGCAACCGTATTTGACTCAATTCTAAAGTACTTAGAGGCATCCCCCTCGAAATCCCGCACATCCACCCCTCCGTACATATTGCTATACCGCTTGCCCGGCGAGCTGTGCTACACTGTATTCGCTAAGTTTGACTCACAGGCAGTTGCAGGCCGGTACCGCCAACCAGCGTCACCCCCTCTACAGCACAGCGAATCACCTTCAGCATATTTCAATCAAGTAACAAGAATAGGAACATCAATGGCAGAACAAGGAACAGTGAAGTGGTTTAACGACGCCAAGGGCTATGGTTTCATCAGCCGTCAAAATGGCGAAGACGTTTTCGTGCATTTCTCCGCTATTCAAGCTGGCGGCTTCAAGAGCCTGCAAGAAGGCCAAACCGTGCAGTTCGACGTGACCAAGGGCCCCAAAGGCTGGCAAGCGGAGAACGTTACCGCTGTCTAGGTAACGACCGGCTCGTCTGGTAACGATCTCTAGTTAAACGGTGCCCGAGATTCGAGAGAATCCCGGGCATTTTCGCGTGTAGAGCGGGCGCCCTCGCCCGCTGCCGTTGATCTTGATTTTGACCTTTATTGGAACCAACCGGATTAGGGTGCGCCACTTCTCGCGCTTTCGAGAAGTGGCCCGTCAGAATCCAGCGATATCTAACAGGCTCGCCCGCCCAAAACCCCACCGCCGCGCCCGCTCTGCCCTTTTGGGGGTTGTCCCGCAGCGCGGCTCGTGCTAAAACGCCTATACAGGAGTAACGGAAGCGTCCCCCATGACCCTCCGCAAGAAGGCGACCAAAAAAGCGTCCCGCAGCCCCGAAATCATCATCCCGGACAAGCTCTATTTCCGCATCGGCGAAGTAGCCAGCCTCTGCCGCCTTCCTGCCTACGTCCTGCGTTTTTGGGAGACCGAATTTCCCCAGCTCAAGCCCGTCAAAAGCAGCACCGGCCAGCGCATGTATCGCAAGCGCGATGTCGAGTCCGTCGTCCGCATCAAGAAGCTTCTCTATGAAGACGGCTTCACCATCGCCGGCGCCCGCGTCCAATTACGCGACGAAATAAAATCGGAACGCAGCCAGACCGCCCTGCCATTCCCGGTGAATCCCACTCCGAACGTGGCCCTGGTGCGCCACGAACTCCAGCAGATCCTCCACATCCTCTCTGCCCGACACTAACCGTCGTCAAAAAAATTGTCATCCCTCGCGAAGCAAGGAATCTGCAGTTCACCGCAACCTGCAACTCCGCCCCTTCGCGAGGGATGACAAAATGTGGCGATCGAATTACTTACGCCGTCTCCCGTTCCGCCTCGACCAGCGGCGCATTGACCAGGTGTTCGCTCACGAACCAAACCTGCAATTCATTGGTCCGCAGCACATTGCTGACCACGACATCATTAGTCCCAGCGTCACCAAGTTTGTCAGCCCGCTCCGCCAGTTCGCGGCAATGCTCAATGATGATCTCGTGCGCGTCCAGCAGCCGCGACAGCTGTACCGGAACCTCCTCGCGCCCCTTCGGCGGACGCTGAATCTTCGTCGTCTCCGCCACATCCGCCGCCATCGCAATGCTGATTCCGCCAAGCAACTGGATGCGCTCCGCAATCGTATCGACCAGTTCGCTCTGCTCTTCATAATGCTTGTCAAACAAAAGATGGAGTTGATAGAAAGTCGCGCCCGATACCTGCCAGTGCGACTTCTTATACAGATCCCGCAGCGTCATCGTGTCAGCCAATAGCTGATTCAGTTGCTCAGTCATTTCCAGCCGCACAGGCTCTTCCAGTTGCAACGGCTGCATGCTCGTCACCGTGCCAAATGCCTGAAGTTCGCGTGCCGATTGATGAAAGCGTGGTTGCGCCGATGCCTTGTGCGAATTGCCGGAGACAGGTTTCTTATTCATGGAATTCTCCTGAAATTACGAATTTGCGGGCAAGCCAGAAAAGAAGGATGTTTCCAAGAGCCGAGGTCGAAGGCTCCGGTCCGGTCTGCCGATTCACTTTCTTGGATGCCACCACCTACAAATCGGTTCGGGAAGGAACAGAAATTCCCCCCAAAATTAGCAGTATCCGACCTGTCAGAATTTCCTCCTCGCGAAGAAATCCTCTCCTGCAGTCGTGCATCTAATACAAACCGTAGAAACGTACTTCACCGGTTTCAATAAGACCGCGCCGTCATTGGAGCGCGGAGGAGTATTTGTTTTGAGCGGCCTCAAAGAAATCCTGGTAAGGGCTCGGAAGTTCTCCAAGGTGAACAAATTCTTAGCCCTTGCCTTTGCATTAGCCCTACCTCTTTGTTGTGCGTTGGTGAGCGCGCAGACTGGTCGGCCCATCGAGGACGGTCCGTTGGCCGGAGAGAAAACGACCGAGGGTCCTTCCCCGTCCACTTCGGATGGCTCGGAGCAGAAGACGCCGGAGCAGAAGGCGATCGATCCGGGCACCAATGCAGCCAAACCGGGAAGCGTCGTCGGTACACTCCTCGACCAATCGGGAGCGGTGAGCGTGGGCACGGTGATCCGGCTCACTCCCGAAGACAAATCCGCTTATCGAGAGGTCATTTCCGGCGACAATGGGCAGTTCGCCTTCTCGAACGTTGCGCCGGGCCACTTCCAACTTTCGGTGAGTTCGACGGGCTTCGGTAACGAAGTGTACTCGGGGGATCTCGCGCCGGGGCAGACCTTTCTTGCGCCGCCGCTCGTTCTCTCCGTGGCCACAGTCGTCACCCAGGTAAAGGTGACTGAAGACTCGGTGGAAGTCGCAACTGAAGAACTTAAAGAGCAGGAACACCAGCGTGTGCTCGGCTTCATCCCCAATTTCTATGTGAGCTACCGCCCTGATGCCGCGCCTCTGACGACGAAATTGAAGTTTCATCTGGCCTGGAAATCATCGACGGATGTGGTTACGTTTGGCGGAGCTGCTTTTCTGGCCGGGCTTCAGCAGGCGGGGGATGAATATTCAGAGTTCGGGCAGGGCGCGCAAGGTTATGCTAAGCGTTTCGGCGCGGTTTACGGGGATGTGTTTGTCTCCACGTTCCTCTCCGGTGCCGTTTTCCCATCGCTCCTGAAGCAGGATCCCCGTTATTTTTATCGGGGTACGGGGAGTAGGAAGAAGCGACTGCTCTACGCGATCGGTAACTCGGTCATGTGTAAGGGCGATAACGGGCGCTGGCAAGTGAACTACTCCAACATCGCGGGAGTCGTTGGCGGCGCGGCGTTTGCATCCACCTATTACCCTTCGAGAAACCAAGGGCGGGAGATCCTTCAGAACAGCCTGATCCGAATGGGCGAGAGTTCCCTGGCAGGCGTTGTACAGGAATTCGTTTTACGCAGGCTCACCAAAACGGGTCGTCGCCAAGACTCGCCCCTCTCGCCCCCGCCCGAAACCCTCTCGGCTTCCGTGCCCAGCAAGTATTAGGACTGCTTCCAGGCCGCCTGTGCTAACGTACCCATCATGACCCACATCGAGCCAGAAATCCTTGAACTTGCCAAAAGGGAATACGGGGATAACTGCGAGTTGGCGCGAAAGACAGAATGGTCATACTCGTTCAAGTGTGGGCCGAAATCGTATGGCAGCATTTCGCGATTCATGGTGGAAAAGGACTTCGAGGTGAGTGCCTCTGAGATTCGCCAACGCTGGTCGTCGATGGACAGTAGAGAGCGAACGGACTTCGCATTCAACTTCGGCCAGAAGAAAACGTGGAGTGATAACGACACCGAAATTCTCGAACTCATCATGAACGAGGGAGACGACCACATTTGGAGTAGCTGTGCGCTCACGATGCTGAGGCATTCAGATCGGAACCGGGCGGTGGAATTTCTCATCGAACGATTGCAACGCTGCGCGCCTGAGGTTCCACCTCTTAACTACGCGCAAGCACTGGGTATCGCCGGGGATCGGCGTGCGGCGGCAGCCATACGACCCTATTACGACAAGTACCTAAAAGCTATGGAAGCTGAGGCGGTGACAGGTGTACCTGATGATGTCTTCTTTGGCCCAATTCCTTACCCCGCATTCTTGTCGATTGCAGGCTCTCTTTTCAAGATTGAGGGTTCAAACGAATACGAGCAGGTCATCCGTAAATACTTCAACCATCCCAACGAGCAAGTACGATACTGGGCAGAGCACGCATTGAATGTTGAAGGGCCGACGACCGCCAAAAAAAGGGCTGAGCACGCGAACAAGCGTAAGCGATAATCCATCCGACCTTTGGCAACTGGCGAAAAATCCCGTGGGTGTTGAAAAACTCTGCGTTGGGGCCAACCTTGTGCTGGGAGTGGGGATGCTAGCGGGTCGTTCGTTCATTTTCTAGGAGGCAAGAAGCGTTGGTGCTGATGGTCGACTGAGGAAGCGCACCAATCGCTTGATGTTCTGCGCTGCCGCAGCCAGGAAGAACTGTTCCCGAACGAATTTCATGCGTCGTAAGCGCAGGCGACGCAGCCCGATCTGATTCTTGAGTTCCGCAAACAACGCCTCAACTTTCTTACGCTGGCGTTGTGCCTTGGAAAACTCGGGCGTGCCCGCCAACTCCCGAGCGCGTTGTCGTGCCGACTCATGGATGTGAATGGCGAGATATTTGTACCGTCCGTTCGTGCATTGCGCTTTTTGTGAGCAAGCCCCACACCGCTTGGCGCTGCCGATATAGGCGTGAGCACGATTGCGAACGTTCAAGCCGACGTAGTTCAGTTGCTCTCCGGGCCGGACAACGATAGCGGTTGCTTTCTGGCAGGTAGGTAAATCGTTCCGGGCCATAGCCCGGGTTGTTCTTTCTCAGAGCACTGTCTCGCGTGCGCATGTAAGGCGTGATGCCACGATCCAACAACCATTGCAGAAACTCCCCATTCCCGTAAGTCGCATCGGCCGCCACTGACAACGGCTCGCGTCCTTGCCATCGAGCGAAGCGAGCGAGCATGTCTTTTGCGGCGACCGTCTCCTGACTCATCCGGGCTGCGGTCCCTTGCACGCCCACGATCACGCAACTCTGGTTATCGACCAGATAGTTGTCGTAGTAACCCAGCCGGGCGGGCGTTCCACCTTTGGTCGCATAGGTCGAGTCGGGATCGGTCGTCGACACTTGTTCCTGCTCCTGCACCGGTTCGTCGGTGGGATTCTGCTGCTCCAGTTCGGTCAGGTACTGCCGGACGGTTTGGTTTACTTTTGCCGCTTCCGCCAGCTGCTCGCGTGGAATGCGGCTCTCCTTGCTGGCATTGGCTTCCACGAAACTGCCGTCCACCGACAGATTGTTGCCTTCGACTAATCCGGCTTCCAGACAGCGAGCCACGATCTCTTCAAACAACTGCTCGAACAACTTCGACTCCTGAAATCTTCCGTGCCGGTTCTTCGAGAACGTGGAGTGGTGCGGAATCTCTTGGTCAAACCCCAGCCCGGTGAACCAGCGCCACGCCAGATGCATGCGCAACTCCTCCATCAACTTGCGCTCACTGCTCATGCCGTACAGATAGCCAATCAACAGAATGCGCAGCAGGAGTTCGGGGTCAATGGATGGACGACCCGTATCGCTGTAACTCGCTTTCAGCTTTTCGCGCACAAAATCAAAGCTGATGTGCTTTTCGATCTGGCGCAGCAGATGGTTCTCGGGAACTTGATCTTCCAGCCGGAAGTAGTAGAACAACGCTTCAGAGCGCTCGTGTTGCCCCATCATGATCAGCAGGCCTCCGACAATCAGAATCCAACAGAGCATGGGCAGATGCTTTCTTCTAACATGCTTCTGCTGAATCTTATCCTGCTAATCGACGTGACTTTTTCAACACCCACTCCCGATTTCACTCATCGGCAGTTCAACGAGCAGCCATTGGAGTCCCGAGGCCGCAGTATCGTCGAAGGCGGAACAGGCTTTCCCGTCGGCTTACTTGCTGGTATCGACCATCGGAATCTGCGAGGACAACTGCAAATTGATCAGAAGGTCGATACGGCGATCGATCTGGTACCACAACGCAGTCTTCTTGGGCGAGATGACCTTCTCAAACACCGCCACATACCTCAATCGCAATCCGATGAGTTCCTCGTCAACGGCCGCCCATCTCTTGATGTAATTGTAAGCCTGCGCATCGGTCATGGTGTTGTGGTTCGCTACATAATCCTTGATCACCGCCCAGCGTTCGTCATTGGGTTTGATAGCTTCTTTTCTATACTGCTCAAAGATCGGCCAGAATTTAGTTGCCTCGTCCGGGGTGAGGTTCATGTTTTGCGCGACGATCTGCTTCCGCTGTGCGCGTATGTCCGCCCGCAGCATCTCGATGTCCTGGTCTGAAAGGTTATGCGGTTGTGCATCGGCGTCCGAAACGTCTGGCGCTGCGGGCTGGGACACCTGAGCGAACATCGATACGCTGCACACGAACAGTACGCTGAGGACAACCAGGAGAGCGTTGATACTCTTCTTCTGCATTGTTGTTTCCTCCAACATCTAAAGGACAGTCCGCCGCTAAAGACAACAGGCAAAGAATGTTAACACCAGCGGCATCTCGCGTCGCTTGTTGTTCGGCGTAACATCGCGATAGGGCTCATCGACCAACGGTCAAAACGTGTAATGGCCTGATTTCGACAGGCACCCGTTCGATTTTAATCGCAAGAAACGGTAGGGATAGCGATCAGAGGTATGGGCAAATCTTGCTTAGCATCCGCGTACGGCGCTGCGCTGGTTCTGTGGCTCGTTGTGGTTTGCGCCAATGCCAAGGGGCAGACGACAACTACTGGTGGCTCTAATGTCCGAGCCTCCCATAAAGTCACGAGTTGCAAAAAAGATTCGGAATGCCCTTACGGTCAGCGCTGCGGCTTTACAGGCGGCTGTGCGAGTAAAGGCAAATGCGTCGTCATCAGTCACGACGCACATTGCATCGATCCGGGTGGCCGCTGCGGTTGCGATGGTCGCCCCGTGGATATTTTTTGTGAAGTGGGCTCACGTACAGAATACGCATCGGCTCCCACAAATGCGGTAGGCCCGTGCCCGAAAACTTGCAGCGAGCAATCAGATTGCTTATCTGGTCTAGTGTGTCGGAAGGGCTCCTGCGTTAAGCCCTAAATACATCTTCCCGATAGACGGACACTTCCGTTGTTGGCGAAAAATCCCATCTCTAACAATGTCGGCGCTGTCAAACACTTTCTTGGGCATACTGCTCCGTGCACTCCGAAGAGCGCGCGATTTCGCTCTCGTTGAAGCTTTTGCTTTTGCTCTACCAACCAAGGCTCGCTCGCAATCAAGGTTCAGGTCAGGAAACTCGATCCGACCCATCCATCTCTTCGGTCACACTTTCAATCATGATTACT
>Ga0210396_10000365_pt1 | contig 62722 bp, 56 predicted proteins | sample IncBWH17OmetaG_FD_155466 | JGI IMG/M metagenome (GOLD analysis project Ga0210396, IMG submission 155466) | Forest soil microbial communities from Barre Woods Harvard Forest LTER site, Petersham, Massachusetts, United States - Inc-BW-H-17-O ... | reverse complement strand
TTTCGCACGCGCCAGCGCCGCGGACGCACCGGGCGTAATCCCAAGACCGGCGCCAAAGTGGAAGTCCCGCCTAAGAAGATTCCCTATTTCAAGCCCAGCAAGGAATTGAAAGACTACGTGAACAATCCGCGCTCGGCCGGCGCCCACGCCGGCGCGCCCGACCACGGCGCTCAGAGTTGAGCAGGGGCTGAGCGGGATGGATTATTTGTGGACCCCCTGGCGGTATCGCTACATCGCGGACGCCAAGAAGGACGACACCTGCATCTTCTGTGCGGCGCTCACGGCCAACGATGACGCGAAGACTCTGATCGTTCTGCGCGGCCGCAAGAATTTCATCATCCTCAATTTGTATCCCTACACTTCCGGCCACGTCATGATCGTCCCGTACGCGCACGTCGCTGAGCTTTCGTCGGCCGATGCGGAAACCCTCTCGGAGATGATGATGCTCGCGCAGCGTGTGCAGTCGGCGCTCGAAAAGATTTATCATCCGCAGGGTTATAATCTCGGCATGAATCTGGGACGCGCCGCCGGCGCGGGCGTGACGGGCCACTTGCACATGCACGTGCTGCCGCGCTGGCCCGGCGATGCGAACTTCATGACGGTCGTAGGCGAAACGCGCATCGAACCCGAAGACCTAGCCACCACATACGAAAAGCTCCGCAAAGCTCTAGCGAGTTGAACGCTTATGAATGCGGCTGATCGCGTCGCAAGACCCTTGGTTTAGACTAGCGCGCGAGTTGCGATACAATTTCGTGTGCAACTGGACGGATAAGAGCGCTGGCCACCGCGCCAAATATCCAAACAGATTCGTAGCGATGGACTTTAGTCCGCCATCGTATTTTAGCGGGAGTGAAGTGTGAACCTGCAACTCACCGAAGAGCAGCAGCTTCTGCAGAAAAGTGTTCGAGAATTTGCCGAAGCCGAAGTGAAGCCACTGGCAAAGGAAAATGACGAGACCGGAAAATTTCCGCGCGGGCTCATACAGAAAGCCGCCGAGCTGGGTCTGACCGGCGTCGCCATCCCCGAAAATGAAGGCGGCTCGGGAATGGACCACATCAGCTATGCGATCGTTATCGAAGAAATTTCGCGCGCGTGCGCTTCCACCGGCGTGATTCTCTCGGTGCAAAATTCGCTGTACTGCGATCCGATTCACCGCTTCGGCACCGACGAGCAAAGGGAAAAATTCCTGCTGCCGTTCGCGCGCGGTGAAAAAATCGGCTGCTACGCGCTCACTGAGCCGCAAGCAGGCTCGAATGCCGCGGCGCTGGCCACCAAAGCCGTGCGCAAGGGCGACAAGTACGTCATCAACGGCACCAAAGCCTGGATCACCAACGGCGGCGCGGCGGACGCAGCCATCGTTTATGTGAACACGCGGCCGGAAAAAGGCGAGAAGGGAATTACCGCGCTGGTCGTCGAGAAAGGCACGCCGGGATTTGCGGTCGGCAAGGAAGAAAAAAAACTCGGCATCCATGCGACCGCTTGCACCGAGCTTTCGTTCAGCGATTGTGAGGTTCCGGAGGGCAATCGCATCGGCGAGGAAGGCGAAGGATACAAAGTTGCGCTCTCAACGCTGGACGGCGGCCGCATTGGCATCGGCGCGCAAGCCACTGGCATCGCGCAGGGCGCGTTCGAGGCTGCTCTAAGCTACGCGAAGCAGCGCCAGGCCTTCGGCCATCCCATCGCTGATTTTCAGGCCATTCAGTTCATGCTTGCGGATATGTCCACGGAAATCGAAGCGGCCCGCTTGCTCGTCCGCCGTGCGGCCTGGAAACAGGATTCCGGTGCACGTTTTTCGATGGAAGCGGCAATCGCGAAACTTTTTGCCAGCGAGATGTCCACGCGCGTCGCGCATAAAGCGATTCAGATTCATGGCGGCTACGGCTACAGCCGTGAATATCCGGTCGAACGCGCCTACCGCGATGCCCGCATCACCGAAATCTACGAAGGCACCAGCGAAATTCAGCGCCTGGTCATCGCCGCATGGGTTTTGAGAAGTTACTGACACACCTCCGCTATAAGCCGCATCTCCACAGGTGAAAGGCATTTCGGGGAACGGATCTTTCGAAAGTCAGACGCCGGGTCGATGATGCATATAAGCTCGGCGGTTATGGTGATGTGGTAGTTCGCACCGGCTGATTTGGTGTTAGCCTGTACAAGATTGTCGACTTTGGCGTTAGTAAATGCAGGCGCGCAACTCGGGTCATCGTCGCGCCGCTTCGGCTGTAACACGAACTTAACATTTCCTTCTCTGAGTCGGTGCTAGGATGCCCGTTTTCAGACCAGGGGAGGTTGAGAACCATGACATCAGCTGGATCTTTTCATTGTGAAGTTGAGAAGTCGGGCGATGATCCGCGAGGGAATAAAGTGACCACGGTGAAGTGTCATGGCAGGCTGATTAGCGAAACCGCAGGCGAGCTGAAAGAAGTCGTGAAAGCATTGCTCCCAGAAGGCGGCCGCATCGTCATCGACCTCGGCGATGTGAATTATCTCGATAGCTCCGGCCTCGGCGCGCTGGTTGGCCTGAAAGTGTCGGCCATCAAGCAAGGTCTGGTGATATTGGAATTCGCCAAGATGACTCCCCGCGTGCTGGAACTGATGCGCATCAGCAACTTGGCTCAGATGTTGTCGACGTAGGCCAACGCGCTAGGACGCATCTTTGATCTCCACCTGCACCGCACGAAATTCCGCATCGCCGACATTTTTCACCGAATGAGGCGGCAGGGGCTCTAGCCACGCGGGCGAATTCAGCGCAGGCACTTCGGCAGATTGACCGGTGTCCATCAGCACGTTGCCCAGATCGTCAAACCGAACCAAATCGCTTGAAGCAAAGACAAACATCACGCTCGGCCACCGGTGGGTGTGTACAGGAGTCGAATGTCCGGGCAAGATGCGCGTTTGCACCACGCGTACGCTCTCATTTTCATACAGCATCGAGTGATTGCCGGGAGCGGCCACTCACGCATCCAGAGAATCTGGCCACGTCCAAGCGTGCTTCGGAGTCGCCAAAAACTCAGGACTCAGCGCTTCTCCTTCGAGGCCGCTATTCCAGCACTCACGGGGTCGGCATTTAGCTGTGACCGCCACCGCCGAGTTCGCGCACGATGTCTCCCACGAAAGTTTTGGCGTCGCCGAAAAGCATCAGCGTTTTGTCGAGGTAGTAGAGAGGATTATCGATCCCGGCGAAACCGGGGCTCATGCTGCGCTTGATCACCATCACGGTGCGCGCCTTGTCCACATCCAGAATCGGCATTCCGTAAATCGGACTGCCCGGATCGCTGCGCGCGGCGGGATTCGTCACATCATTGGCGCCGATCACCAGCGCCACGTCCGTCTGCGGAAACTCCGGATTGAGGTCGTCCATATCCACGAGCTTGTCGTAAGGTATGTCCGCTTCCGCCAACAATACGTTCATGTGCCCCGGCATGCGCCCCGCCACAGGATGAATTCCGAATTTCACGTCCACGCCGCGCTTGGTCAGGGAGTCATACAACTCGCGCACTTTGTGCTGCGCTTGCGCTACGGCCATACCGTAACCCGGCACGATCACTACTTTATTGGCCGCAGCCAGAATCGCCGCCGCTTCTTCGGGCGTCGCGCTACGCACAGGCCTGGTTTCTTGCCCAGCCGCGGCCTTCGCAGCCTCCTGCCCGAACGCACCGAACAGCACGTTTGAGAACGAGCGGTTCATCGCTTTCGACATATTCACCGACAGGATGAACCCCGATGCCCCGTCGAGTGCGCCGGCAATAATCAGCAGCTTGCTATCGAGGACGAATCCCATCGCCGCGGCCGAAAGTCCCGCGTAAGAATTCAGCAAGGACATCACCGTCGGCATGTCCGCGCCGCCAATCGGAACAATCATCAGCACGCCAAACAGCAGGGGAATCGCCAGCATCAGCGGAAACAAATGCGTGTGCTCCGGATGCCGCACCAGGACCGCAGCCACCGCCACGGCGATCGCCAGCACCGATAGATTCACGAAATTCTGGCCCTTGTACGTTATCGGCCGCTGCGGCAGCACTTCTTCCAGCTTTCCCGCCGCCATCAGGCTTCCCGTAAACGTCAGCGAGCCCAGAATCACTTCCGCCGAAAGCACGGCCATCATGAACGGCGGCACGCCCGGCGCGCGCAAGTAATATTCAGACGTGCCCACCAGTGTCACGCACAACGCGCCAAACGCATGGCTCAGCGCCGTCCGCTGCGGAACAGCCGTCATGTGCACCATGCCGAGCGGCACGCCGATGATGGACCCGAGCACCAGGCCGACGGCGATCCAGCGATAATCGACGATCCCGTGGTGCAGCAAAGTGCCCACGATCGCGAGCAGCATGCCCACTTCGCCGGCCCACACTCCGTGCCGCGCCGTGCTTGGCGAGCTCATCAATTTGAGAGATAGAATAAAAAGCACAGCGGCGGCGAGGTAGGTAACCTGCAGGAGCAGATCTGAACCGGCGAAGGGCGTCATGATTTCGGCGTGCGGCTGGTCTTGAACATTTTCAGCATGCGATCGGTAATCAGAAAGCCGCCAACGATGTTGCTCGTCGCAGCAACGATTGCCAGCGTGCCGAGAATCGTCGCGAGCGTACTTTTGCCTTCGCCCGCCAGAATAATCGCGCCGACGACCGCGATCGCATCGAGCGCATTCGTCAGCGACATCAGTGGCGTGTGTAGCAGCGGCGAGACGCGGCGGATCACTTCAAATCCAATGAACGCCGCCAGGATGAACACATAAAGATCCGTAATCAGGTCCGTCTGTACCATCAGTCTCCCGATCCACCGGCAGTTGTAAGCGCCGGCAGCGACAAAAATTCACGCACCCGTTCATTCACGATTTCGCCGCCTCGCGTCAGCAGGGTGCTGCGCACGATCTCGTCATCCAGTTTGATCTGCAGTTTCCCGTCGTGCACCAGGTATTGCAGGAAGGCCGTGATGTTCCGTGCGTACATCTGGCTCGCGTGATAGGGAACGGTGCTCGCGAGGTTAATTCGCCCGATCACCGTCACGCCGTTCGCCACAACTTTCTCGCCCGGCCGCGTCAGCTCGCAATTCCCGCCGCGCTCCGACGCCAAATCCACGATCACCGAGCCTGGCGCCATGCGCGCTACCATGTCGCCTGTCACCAGCACGGGCGACTTCTTGCCTGGAATCACCGCGGCCGTGATCACCACATCGCTTTCCGCCACCACGCGTCCGAGAAGCTCGCGCTGCCGGCGATAAAAGTCGTCGTCTTGCGCCTTCGCATAGCCGCCCGCATCCTGCGCATCTTTCGCTTCGATGGGCAGCTCCACAAAACGCCCGCCCAGGCTCTGTACTTGCTCTTTCGCCGCAGGCCGCATGTCATATGCGGAGATCACCGCACCCAATCGCTTCGCGGTGGCGATTGCCTGCAGTCCCGCGACGCCCGCGCCGATTACCAGCACGCGCGCCGGCGTAATCGTGCCCGCCGCGGTCGTCAACATCGGAAATATTCGCGGCAGCGTGTCGGCGGCAATCAGCACCGCCTTATACCCGCAGATCGTGCCCATGGATGAGAGCGCGTCCATTGCTTGCGCGCGCGTAGTGCGCGGCATCAATTCGACTGCAAATGAAGTGACGCCCGTCGCGGCAATTTCCTGGATGGTCTGCAAGTCGCCGAGCGGCCGCAGAAAACCGATCAGCACTTGCCCGCGGCGAAAAAGCGGCAGGTCGGCCTTGCCCGTCTTGTCGTTCGAGCCGTGCGCGAGGACTTGCACGATTATGTCAGCAGCGCGAAACACTTCGGCGCGCTCCGCTACAATCTTTGCGCCCTTCGCCACGTAATCGGTATCCGGATAACCCGCTTCGAGCCCGGCTCCTGCCTCAACGATCACGTCCAGCCCTGATTTCGCAAGAGTCGGCAGAACGGAGGGCACCAAAGCCACGCGCCGTTCCCCGGGAAAAGTTTCACGCGGTACGCCAACAATCATTCAGCACCCTCGATCCCGAATCGTCTGACAACGGCGCGACAACAGAAGTTTTTTGCAACCGCCCGACCAATCATTTTATCCGCAATCGTTCAGAAGTCTACCGAACATCGTCCGGGCGGCGTGAGTTCTCTTTCAAATCTCCATACCGCGCATGGCCGAAAGGCGACGAACTGCGCGGTCTACTCAAATCATTGGCTCGCATTCGATCGCGCCACAGCTTCGGAGGATCGGGCAAATACTCCGGCGGAATAGGCAAACTCACGAACTATAGGCAGACTAAACTTCTAATCATTAATCCGAGCGCTTCGTAATTGTCGCGGATAACCAGCACGAAGCCTCTCGAGGAGAAACGATGCAAAAACGCAAACTTGGAAAAAGCAATTTGGAAGTCTCAGCTCTTGGCCTCGGCTGCATGGGCATGAGCTTCTCCTTCGGCCCGCCCAAAGACAAAAAAGAGATGATCTCTCTTCTCCACGCCGCGGTCGAGCGTGGCATCACGTTCTTCGACACCGCCGAGGTTTACGGTCCGTTCACGAACGAAGAGCTAGTGGGCGAAGCTCTCGCTCCCTACCGTAACAAAGTGGTGATCGCCACCAAGTTCGGTTTCGATTTGAGCGGTAAGGATCATCGGCCGGGAGCGTTCAGCCAGAATAGTCAGCCCGAGCACATCAAGCAAGCCGTTGAGGGCTCGCTCAAGCGGCTTCGGGTCGAGAGCATTGACCTGCTCTATCAGCACCGCGTTGATCCGAACGTGCCGATCGAAGACACGGCGGGAGCGGTGAAGGACCTGATTCAAGCCGGCAAGGTCAAGCACTTCGGCCTGTCGGAAGCGGCCCCCAAGACGATTCGTCGCGCACACGCAGTCCAGCCAGTCACTGCGCTGCAGAGCGAGTACTCGCTGTGGTGGAGAGAGCCGGAGGAAAAAGTAATGCCCACGCTCGAGGAACTCGGAATCGGCTTCGTTCCCTTCAGCCCTCTGGGTAAGGGTTTCCTGACAGGCAAGATTGACGAAACCACGACCTTCGATAGCTCCGATTTCCGCAATACCGTTCCGCGCTTTAAGCCGGAAAACCGGAAAGCGAATCAGACGATCGTTGATTTGATCAGCAAGATCGCACAACGCAAGAAGGCGACACCCGCTCAGATCGCCCTCGCTTGGTTATTTGCGCAGAAGCCGTGGATGGTTCCGATCCCCGGCACCACGAAGCTCGCGCGCCTCGACGAAAATATCGGAGCACTTTCGATCAACCTCACGGACGATGATCTCCGCGAAATCGATAGCGCCTCCGCAAACATCAAAGTACAAGGAGCCCGCTACCCCGAACATCTCGAGCAAATGGTCGACCGCTGAGCAACTAAGACCTGGTCGAGGCCGGGCACGAGAAGGAACAAGCATGAGCAGAGATCCTGCCGCATCCCAAAAGGCGATTGGTGACTTCGCGCCCAAGCTCGCCGATTTGACGGACCACGTTCTCTTTGGCGATGTCTGGGAACGCCCCGAGCTTTCCAAGCGCGATCGCAGTCTCGCAACGGTCGCGGCGCTGGTCGCTTTGCATCGTCCGGAACAGTTGCTGTATCACCTCGATTTCGCGCTGAAAAATGGGCTAAAAAAAGAGGAATTGATCGAGGTGATCACCCATCTGGCATTCTATGCAGGCTGGCCAACGCAATGAGCGCTATCCAGATTGCAAAAGAGGTATTCTCAAAGGCGTGAGAATCCAGGGGAAAACGGCGTTGCAGCGAGTGGCCTATACGCTTCCAGGCTCAGACGAGCCAGACACGTCCAATCTGGCTCGCCTGATCGCCGCCTACGCCCCTCACGACGGCACTTTTGAGCTGGGCATCCCGGGCCTGCACGCCAGCCGCCTATCGCGAACAAACAGGGGGTGCGTGCATGCCCTTCGCTTGCCTTGCTTATCCATCGTCGCGCAAGGCGCGAAGACCGTCATCGTCGGGCAGGAGGTTTACGAGTATGACCCGGCGCGCATGCTCGTTTACTCCGTTGCCTTGCCGGTTGCCGCGCAGGTCACGCGAGCCAGTCACGCCGAACCTTATCTCGCTCTACGGCTTGATCTCGACCCGCACAAGATTGCCGAACTCGTCTTGAAGGTTTTTCCTCGCGGTGTGCCTCCCGTTCAAGAGCGCAGCGCCGTTTACATCACTCCGGTTGACGAGAGCATTATCCAAGCCGCGACCAGGCTGATGGAGTGTATGGCGCAACCCGGTGACGTCGATCTGCTCGCCCCACTTGTTGTGGACGAGATATTGATCCGGCTTCTCCGCAGCCCCATTGGTCTTCGCGTCGCTCAAATGGGCTTTGCCGAATCCAGCGTGCACCGCGTGGCCAAGGCGATTTCCTGGCTCCGCGCCAATTTCTCGCAACCCATGAAGGTCGAAGAGCTCGCCGAACTCGTGCACATGAGCGTTTCCTCGTTCCACGAGCATTTCAAATCCGTCACTTCCATGAGCCCGTTGCACTATCAAAAAGTGCTGCGTCTGCAAGAGGCGCGCCGTCTCATGTTGTCCGCAATGATGGATGCAGGCGCTGCAGGTCAGCGCGTCGGCTATTTAAGCGCGTCACAGTTCAGCAGAGAATACAGCCGCTTCTTCGGCAGCGCCCCAACCCAAGACATAGCAAAATTGCGCAACGACTCGCGATCTTGGGTCTGACGTTTCGCGCCGCGAATCGTCGACCGGTTCAACCAATTAACGCGTTTTACCAAAGACGTGCGTAGCGGCTGAGATTCGCAAACAGAGCAGAGGCGCTCCCGAGATTAGATGGCAGGGCAAACTTCTCGTAACGCCTGATACGCAACAACGTTAGCACCCGCCCGCCATGCGTCGGGCCGTTTCTTCACATATTTCGTCACAATTGCGGCAATTTGTGTGTTCGTGAGGTCACCGTCAGTCACGCACACTCGAATCCTGACTAGATACTTATCTTCATCCGGCGCATCGAACATGGGGGCTAAATACATTCCATCGATCATACCTGCCATGTAAACGGCCTGTATGTCTGGCTTGAGAGTTAGGTACTTCCCGGCGGATAAGTAGCCCGATCTCACACGGCCCCAGTGGCCTTCGTCCAGTTGGGGATTATCCTTGAGTTGATGCGACGAAGTGACATTTGGAATGGCGAGCAGCATGATCAAAGAAATGGCACGAAACGTGGCGTCTTTCATGTCCTATTCCTCAACTTTGGAAAAAAACCGGATGCTGCAAACTTCCTGAACGCCGGTCCTCCGATCCTGCGGCACGACCCTCAACGGTCGGGTGCGCCCTATCTAGAATTTGACCAATATCGATAAATCGATGAAGGATTCGTCTCTGCGAAGATCCGGGAACCACACGCTGCTGAGCCCCCCGCCACAGGCCGTCTCTGCCGGCCCAAGGGCCGTCTGACCCGACGATGCGCCGCTGCTGCACGTGAAGAATTGCGGCGAACCATTGTTGCCACCGGGAGGCGTAATCCCGCCGCGGCCCGTCCAATACGGCACGTTCGCGTGCCGATAGTCGTACTCCGCACGGAAAGTGATGTATTGCTTGGGCATGTAGTCGAATGTGATGGACGAGTCCCAAGCCTTGTACGGGTCTCCAGGATTTTCCGTGAAGTAAGGAGAATTCGTCGACGCCGTTATGGCGCTCTCCCCGTTGATCGGCGGCAGCAGCACCAGGTATCGTCCGGGATTGTTGATCTTGCCGCCGCCCAGCGTCAGCCCGAACAAATCATGATGGAACCAGAAGCGGTTGTAGAACATAAACCCGAGGAAACTTTGCTTGGGCCCGCCCTTGCGGTCGCCGTAACAACTGACGCCTCCGCCGTACTCGCAGCCCATATCGCCAGTCAGCGAGAACGCCATTTTGTCGAGCGTCAGATCGGGCTTGTCGTAATACTTCACCTCCACGCTGTTATCGGTGTGGATGCGCCTGCGCGTGGGTATGAACAGATCATCCCGGCCCAGGCCGTAATTGTTCGAAATAATGTTGATCCACGGCTTCGGTGTCCATTTGACCTGGCCTCCTAGGCCCGGCCTGTGATTGGCCGACGCATAGGATTGCCATCCATTGATGAACCAGGGCTCAATCTTCAAGTGGGCTGTGGGGAAAATTTGTACGCGCACACCCTCGAAGAACCATGGCGTGTTCGACGAAACGTACGATGGTTGGTAGGCCCAATTGTCGAATTGGTAGTAACTGAACAATCCGATGTACGACAAAAAGATGCCCGCGTCCACGTTCACTCCGTGCAGCTTGTCGAAGTGATAGCCGCCGTAAGCTTCGGACAGGTAGCGGTACGCGGCGACGAGGTCCCATTGGCCGTGGCCTGGGCTCGGATCGTTCCGTGGCGTTGTAGCCGAGTACATGCCGAACTGGGTCATTAACCTCGCGCGAACGTTGTCGTAGTGGAAGTCGCCGCCCACGCCAAGCTGCGTCAGTTGCAGTTCTTGCGAACGGAAGAGCTCGCTCGACCCACCCATGGAGTGATCCGTCGGATGGTTGAAGTCGTACACGTAAACCGCATCGGCGCGAATTTCCGGCGTGAAGAACTTCGAATCCCAGAAGATTTCCTTCGTGCGCGGATTGCCGTTTAGCCAGGTCCAATCCGCATCCGAAAACGGTTCTATCTTGGCCACTTTGGCTTCGGCAGGGGCGTGCGCTGGCGGCGCTGTGGCGGTTGTTGGTGCCACGTAAGGGGAATTCTCTGTAGGTGCGACAGCGTTCACCGGAGCGATTGGGGCAACCGGCACCGTCGCCTTTGCACTCGTTACCGCTACAGGCGGGTGTTCTGGTGCTTTCGAATTTTTGAGCTCTGCTTCCAGTTCATCGATGCGCTTTCGCATTGCATCGAGTTCGCTTTGAATCGACTGGGGTAGTTGTTGCTCCGAAGGCTGTCCATTGTTCTGTGCCAAGCAGCGATCACCACCCGCCGTGAAAAAAAACACGAACAGCATCAATTGAATTCGATGCCCTGACAGAAATTTCAACACTGAACATTCTCCTAGGTCACACAAGACAAAAGAACCACTCCGACCGTGTGGACAGACTGTAGGCAGGCGACCGTTAGGAACGAATAAGGGTTCCATAATGTTTTTATAAATCAGGACTCCCCGATTAGCGCCGAGCGCAAGCGGCATAAGCGCCTTGGCGTCAAGCCGTTACGGCTTTATCTCCGTTTTACCAACAAAGGACCTCCTTTGCATTGAACGAATCGCGGTTTCGAATGAAACTGCGCACGCACTGAGGAACAAAATGAAAAATTCAAGTGCAAAGATCAGAGGAACAGAGGAGAAGAAAATGAGGATTATGACTGCTGTGAAGACTTCGATGATTACACTGGCGCTGGGATTTGCGTGCTTGCTGCCGGCAACGGCGCGCGCGCAGAGCGACATGTCCCCTGACGAATACGCATTTTCAGCCACGGAAACGACTGCTGCGCAGCCCGTGCACGCTGCCAGTGCGAAATTAACGAAGGCCGATTTTCAGGGCAAGGTTTCGCTGCCTTATGACGTGAAGTGCGGCGGCAAGAATTTGAAGGCGGGACATTACTTGCTCTCAGTGAAGTCTGAGAAGGGAAGCCGAGTGGTTACGATCAACGGAAGCGGGGAGAACGTGGACATCCACATGCGCCAAGTGTTAACGAATCGATGGGCCAGCCAGAGCGCATTGCTGGTGGGGAATTCGAGCGAAGGACGCAGGCTGGAAGCCGTCTACGTTGAAGGCCTCAATGCGATGCTATACCCGGACACGAATCCGGACGGAAGTCATGCCCGGACCGAACGGCTGCCGATCTCGTAGTGGAGTTGGCCCCGCCCAGTGCACGCCCCGTCAGCGCACGCGATGCTGACGGGGCGTTGGTGTTTTAGGTGGGCTCAGCTCAGCACAATGGGGCTACTGTTTCTTCCTTGAATGCCAGCGCCGGGCCGCCGTTATTCGAGCCCGCTGCACTATCAAAAGTGCCGCGCCTGCAGGAAGCGAGGCGCCTGTCACCGACGGAGTGGAATCAGCAGTCGTCGACGAGCTTCATGTTGATATCATGCCAGTACTTTTAGGCAGCGGTCTCCGGTCGTTTGAAAAGCGCCAGCCTTGAGCGCGTCCGGCTCGAGAAAATCAGCGGCGGGAAGTCGGCGCGAGAACAGGCCTCCGAGTCGGTGTGAAGCAGTAGCGATCGTGTCCGGTTACGCGCCTAATCGCGCGCTATGTCAATCCAGCCCAAGCGATTATTCTGAGGTGTGACTGAAAATCCAGATACACCCATGGAGACCCCGCCTCGGAAAGTCACTCTCCGACCTTTCGTTCGATGGCTTCTCATCGGAGCGGCGCTTGTTTGGTCACTTGCTGTGCTGATCCTTGTGGCCGCCCGATGGATCGACCCACCGACCACCGCGGTGCACATGGAGCGGCGCTTGCAGGCATGGATTCACCGCACGCCGTATCACGAACGATACGAGTTCGTTCCGCTGAGCCAAATCTCTCGCGATTTCCAGCATGCCGTGATCGCCGCGGAAGACGCGCGCTTCTACCAACATCATGGATTCGATTGGAACGCGATGGAAATCGCCGCTGAAGGCGATATGGAAGGCGGACGCATTCGCGGTGGGTCCACTCTTACGCAGCAACTGGTAAAAAACCTTTTCTTCGGAACCGGCCGTTCCATCCTCCGCAAGGGCGCCGAGTTCACACTGGTCCCGGTGGCCGAATTGGTCCTCGGCAAGCAGCGCATCTTGGAACTCTACCTCAACGTGGTCGAATGGGGCCCTGGTGTCTATGGTGCGGAGTCGGCGTGCCGTTACTACTACCGAACCTCAGCCCGGAGTATCGACCGGCAACAAGCGGCCCAGCTCGCCGCAATTCTGCCGTTGCCCCTGAAGAGACGGCCCGATCACATGAATCACTACAGCGGACTCATCCTGGAGCGGATGCGCCAAATGGGTTGGTAATCGCGCATCACATTGTTAAGGACCAGACTGGGCTCACCGTAGCGGCGCCACTGGCCCTTCCTTGAAGGCTGGCGCAGGGCCACCCTGATTTGAGAGGCGTATGGCAGTCCAGTAGGGTTGGACTTGCGGAACGTATACGTCACTGAATCTGTATGAGTGGGGAACCGCAAAGGTTCTAGCCTTTCTTCAGCCATCCCCGTTTTGAACGCGTTCAGAATATTCCTTGACGGCTGCAGCCCCAATGGCTATTATTTGAACATGTTCAAAACGGAGTCGCAAACGAAAGCCCCCAATAAAAAAGCCGAAGTGACCGAGCGCAAGATTCTGGATGCGGCGCTTGAAATGTTCCGGACCCAAGGATTTGAACAGACGACCATGCGCGATATCGCCGCCGAAGCCGGAGTCGCCACCGGAGCTGCGTATTACTACTACCCTTCCAAAGATGCGATTGTACTCGGCTTTTATCAGCGTTCCTGTGCGGAGATGCAACCGCAAATAGAAGAAATGCTAGCGACAGAAGCGGGTGGCCTGGAAGATCGCCTCAAAACGCTGATCAATGTGAAGCTTAAATACTTTGCGCCGTACCGGAGCGTTCTTCGTGCTCTGCTCAAGAACGGAGCTGATCCGGCGCACCCTCTCTCTCCATTTGCCCTGAACAACAAGCCCATCCGCGACATTGACGTTGCATGGTTTCAAAAAATCCTAATCAACTGCGGCATTCGCGTCCCGAAAGATCTCGAACCGCATATGCCTGAGGTGCTCTGGATGTTCCAGATGGGCGTGATCTACTTCTGGATTTCCGACGAGTCACGCGGCCAGCAGCGTACGACTCGCCTGTTGATACTCGGGGCGAAGATCATCGCGACTCTTCTCAAGATTGCAGGACTGCCTCTCACAAGACCAGTGCGGAAAGTTGCAATCGAGCTGATTGAAACTGTCAAGGATGCGTAAAACGGAGGATGCGATGACGTCGTCGGCTAAGCGCTTGATTATGGGGGCCGTAATCGGGCTGTTCTTGGTCGCTTTGACCTTTTTGATGATCCGAACAGGGACCTACGGGTTGACCTTGTTTGTCGCGTTGCCCGTTGCGGTTGGCGCATTCGGCTCGTGGGTGACAAAACCGAAAACCGCAGCAAAAGCCGTTATTGCTGGAACGGTTGCGAACTTGATTGCCAGCCTGGCATTTCTTGCGGCCGGTTTCGAGGGGATCATTTGTATCGCGATGGCGCTTCCCCTCGCTTTACCGCTGGGAGCGCTAGGCGGATGGCTCGCATATGCGTCGACATCCAAGCGCACTCTGGCGAGTGGAACAGCAATGCTCGCGCTTCTGCCCCTCAGCTTTGGAACGGTGGGATTCGACATAATTGCAAAGCCCGACGTCTTCCAGGTTCATTCCTCGATTGAAATTGCCGCACCGCCCGAGCGTGTTTGGGAGCATGTCGTCACGTTCTCTGAACTGCCACCGCCCGATGAATGGTATTTCAAGACGGGTGTTGCATATCCAATGCGAGCTCGGATTGAGGGCACTGGGCCTGGCGCGGTGCGCTATTGCGAATTCTCCACCGGCCCCTTCGTCGAACCAATCCAGGTGTGGGATGAGCCGCGTCTACTTCGGTTCGCCGTTACGAGAAACCCCGCGCCGATGAACGAATGGAGTCCCTACGCCAACGTCATGCCCCGGCATCTGCACGGATATTTGATTTCAAAGCAAGGTCAGTTCTTATTGACGCCTCTGCCAAACGGTCATACCTTGCTCGAGGGCACCACATGGTATCAGCACGGCCTTTGGCCCGAGACCTACTGGACCATATGGTCGCAGGCGATCATCCACCGCATTCACATGCGAGTACTGAACCACATCAAGAATTTGTCAGAATCAGACGGATAGGTGTGCGGCGGGTTTTGTCGGACCGCGATGGTTGCACCGGTTTGACATTTCCCGCCGAGCGCTTGAACCGTCACGCCCAATTCACATCGTTCTCCGGACCGAGCCTGGGTAGTCGAGCTTCCGAATACCAGTTCCGTACTAGACCGAGCTCACCACAATGGAGCTACTGTTTCTTCCTTGAATACCGGCGCCGGGCCACCCTTATTCGAGAGGCGGATGGCGGTCAAGTAGGGTTGGACTTGCGGATCGTACGTCACTGTGATGCTTCCGGCTTTACCCGGCGAGCCGTCGAAGCCATTTCGTCCGTCGGATCCGGCGCTGCCGCTGCTGCCGTTGGGCGTGCCAATGCCGCCGGAACCGCCTGAACCTCCGCGACCGCCTCTTCCACCCGAGCCTCCGCGGCCTCCATCAGCCGTCACCGTGAGCGCGCCGCCCTGAGGATCGATCAGGTAGAGTCTCTGTTTTCCTGCCGCAACTACGCTCGCTTGGAGCAACGGATGCGTCCCAGGCCTCAACGTCAAGCGGACTTGCACAGGCGGTGCGTTTCCTCCGTTACCTCCGTCTCCGCCGTTCGAGCCGTCCGTCCCATTCCCGCCGTTTCCACCGGGCGAGGGATTATTGGGGTCCATGGAACCCATGCTGCCGGACGAGCCCGCCATTCCGTCGCTGCCGTTCAAACCGTCAGACCCGGGCGCGCCGGAGAAATTCGCGACGAAGTTGTAATCGTAGGTGATGGGAATGTCGAGATCGGCGTGCAGGTCGGGGTGGCTGGGCACCGTGATGGTGGCGTGCGCTGTTCTGCCATCGCTGACGCGGGGATCGTGCGCCAGGCTCACGATGCCTTTCTTGTTGGCGGTGACGACGGTGGGAGCCACGGCAACATCCGCCCATAGAACCTTCCCTTTGCCTTTCCCTTCGGTCACCAATATCTTGCCGTCTGGCTGGGTGAATTGCACCACCAGCGGCGATTTCTCTCCCGGAGCGATTGCCGGGCCGTTCGGCAGGCTGGCTTGCATGGACGAGACGGGAGTATTGGCCAGGTAAACCCGCATCCCCAGCTTCACCCTTACCGACGTACAGCCACTCAGCGCAAGCAACGAAGCGAACGTCAGACAAGTTGCCCGGCTTATCCGCACCGGGCCGCGTGACTCCCACCTCTTCATCCCGAGTCCTCCGTCTTAGGTTTTGGTGATTGTCGGAAAAGGTGAGGGACTGAGAATCTTCGGCGCCCTCTGCAATTATGACGTGCGGAGCTTGAGCGTCGTTTCACGTGGACGTAACTTGTTTCCTGGAGTTGGCATAGCGCCGTGTATTATTGACTTAGTGGATAACGGTATGCCAAACCAGTTTGAAATGAGTGCGACATATCGAATCCGGTTGCTGGAGTCCGCCAGGTGGCAACAGGCGGCAGAGTAGTCAAGAACCGCCAACTTTCCTCCGAGATCTTCCAATTCCTCAATCGCCAACCCTGGCGATTCGAAACGCTTCTAGGTCAAACAAAACAAACGATCGGCACCTGCTGCAATCGCCAATTCTCACGCACTTCGCGGCCACAGAATCGCGCGCGGCGCGCCTCACGTTCACCTTCTGCCCGGTGTATCCTCGTAACGATGCTTGAGCTCGATTGCGGACTGGAATTCTTCGCCGATTTCGATGCCGATTTCTTCGCAGCGCTGCCCGCGCGCCCCGGAATCTTCCTGCTGGAGATGCGGGAAGTTGGCGCGCAGCCCTATCTCGCTCGCACAGCGGATATCCGCCGTGCCGCCGAACGCCTGCTGAGCCGACCAGACACCGCCTCGAAAGCGCTGAATCTGCGCGAAGTGGTAGGGAGGATCCGCTATCGCATCGCCGGCTCGAAATTCGAGCAAACCTTCGCCTACTATGAAAACGCCCGCGCGTATTTTCCGCGCCGCTACCGCGACCTCGTGCGCTTGCGGCCTCCCGCCATGCTGAAGGTGAATCTGCGGAACACTTATCCGCGTTGCTATGTGACGCGGCGAATTCGCGCGGACGAGGGATTTTATTTCGGCCCGTTCGCTTCGCGCCGTTCGGCCGAGGACTTCAGCGAAGGCTTTCTCGACCTCTTCAAGACGCGCCGCTGCCAGATAAAAATCCAGCGCGATCCCGCTTATCCGGGCTGCATGTATTCCGAAATGAAAATGTGCCTCGCGCCGTGTTTTGCCGGCTGCACAAAAGAAGAATACGACGTGGAAGTCGGCCGCGTGCTGGCAACCCTGGAATCCTCGGGTGCCTCGCTCACCGAAGAGCTCGCGCGCGAACGCGAAGCGGCCAGCGCGGCGCTCGATTTCGAACGCGCCGCCGCTCTGCACAAGCGCATCGACAAAGTGTCTGCCGCATTGCGCGGAATGCCGGACATCGCAAGGCGAATCGAAGAGCTGGATGTCGTAATTCTGCAACGAGCTGCCGAATATCAGACCATCGCTGTGTTTCCAGTGCGCGGCGGCTTGCTTGATGAGCCGCTTTTCTTACGCTTTGCTGAAATTTCGAGCGAACCGCGCTCGGTGGAAGCCATCTTGAAACAGAAACTCGAACCGGAACTCGCAGAAGACTTGCCAAAACCGGAAGCCGTGACGCGCGCGCAACGGGAAGAAGAACAGCCTTCCGTGCCATCGCCGGCAAGCGCGGCGGATTGGCGCTCGCAATACGGTCTGCGGGCGGCGCCTCCTGAATTGCCGGAACACTTATCGCTGATCGCGCGCTGGTTCTATTCCAAACCGCGTGATGGCGAAATTCTGTTTCGCGACAGGGTCTGGCCCTACCGCCGGATGTTGCGCGCTTGCAGCCGACTGCTCGCTGGCCCGAAACAAACGCCGCAAGAGAAACTCCTGGAAAAAAAAGTCCCCCCGCATCCTGTCTAGTACCGGCCGCGGAATCGAAACGGGTGTCGCGAGGATTGCGTCGTACAATTGATACGATGGCAATCGCGGACACACCAATTTCACCTCTGCCGGCGCCGGAAAATCGCTCGCGTTTTCACGATCTGGTTCGTTCGCTTCGCCATCGCAATTTTCAGCTTTTCTTCAGCGGGCAGCTCATCTCTCTGATCGGCACCTGGATGCAGAACATCGCGCAGGCCTGGCTTGTCTATCGCCTGACTGGATCTTCGCTGCTGCTCGGCATCGTCGGCTTTGCGGGCCAGATACCTATCTTCCTGTTCGCTCCCATCGGGGGACTCGCAGCCGATCGCTGGAACCGCCATCACGTGGTCATCGGCACGCAAGTCGCGTCGATGATTCTGGCGTTTATTCTCGCGGCTCTTACGCTGTTCCACGTCGTGCAAGTGTGGGAGATCGTAGTCCTCGCCGCACTTCTTGGCGTGGTCAACGCGTTCGACGTTCCCGCCCGGCAATCATTCCTGATCGAAATGGTTGTGCGCGAAGACCTGATGAATGCCATTGCCCTGAACTCTTCGATGTTTAATGGCGCGCGAGTAATCGGCCCGGCCATCGCCGGTATCCTGGTGGCAAGAATCGGTGAAGGCTGGTGCTTTTTCGCCAACGCGGTGAGCTATATCGCAGTGATCATCGGACTGTTGATGATGAAGCTGGGTCCACTGCGCACGGCATCGAAAGATTCGTCTCCATTCGAGCATATTGCCGAGGGATTCCGCTTCGTGCAGCGCACCAAACCAATTCTGGCGCTCGTGCTTTTGATCGGGCTGGTCAGTTTGGTCGCGGTGCCCTACTCCGTGCTGATGCCGATCTTCGCGGACCGAGTGGTGCACAGCGGGGCGCACGGGCTCGGCATATTGATGGGCGCGACAGGAATCGGAGCGTTGCTGGGCGCACTCACTCTCGCGATTCGGCGGGGAGTCCAGGGACTAGGCCGTGTGGTCGGCCTTTCCGCGGGCGGCTTTGGAGTCTCGCTGATCCTTTTCGCGTTCTCGAGATCTCTCTGGCTGTCGGTGGCACTTCTGGTTCCCGTTGGTTACGGGGTGATGCTTCAGATGTCCAGTTCAAACACTCTGATTCAGGCGATGGTTCCAGATGAGCTGCGCGGCCGGGCGATGGCCATGTACACCATGATGTTTATGGGCATGGCGCCGGTAGGTTCGCTCTTTGCGGGCGCGCTCGCCGACAAAATCGGCGCGCCGTGGACGGTAGCGATTGGCGGACTGGGCGCCATCGCCGGCGCGGCGGTTTTCCTGCGTCGTTTGCCGAGCCTGCGCTTTGAAGCGCAGCAATTGATTGTCGCGCAGGGATTATCGCCCGCCGAACCGTCTAAGGAAATCGCCGCACATTGAGCTTGCGCCGAGCGCCAAACGCGACTGAGTGGCGGTTCTGTTATACTGCGCGAAATGCAATTTTCTCCCAGCCAAGAGAGGCCTAATGCCGTCCGCCGCGCCGCTCAATGAGGAGCGCAAATCTGGATCCGCCACCGCGGAAGGCACTCTACGCTATGCGGCACGATTTCAAGGCCGCGCCGCTCCAGGGCACTTTCGCGAAATTCGCGGCGGCCTGGTGCTTTCTTCGATTGGAATCGGGACATACCTGGGCGAACCCGATGAAGCCACCGATGGCGCTTACACCGATACGGTCGTCGCAGCGGTAGAAGGCGGCATCAACGTGGTAGATTCCGCAATCAATTATCGCTTTCAACGTAGCGAACGAGCGGTTGGCGAGGCGCTGCGCGAACTTTTCCACAAAGGCTTCGGGCGCGACGAAATCATGGTTTGCACGAAGGCCGGATTTTTGACGCCGGACGGGGAGATGCCCGCGGACCCCAATATGTATTTTTCACAGGAATTTCTCGAGCGCGGCGTGTTTCGCGTGGAAGACATCGCCGCGGGCTGCCACTGCATGGCGCCGGGCTACCTGGCGGATCAACTGGACCGCAGCCGCCGGAATCTGGGTCTGGAGACGATTGATGTTTTTTACCTGCACAATCCGGAAACGCAATTGAGTGAAGTCCCGCCGGAGGAATTTCGCCGGCGCATCCGCGAGGCATTCTTGTTTCTGGAGGCGGCCGTCGCGTCGAAACAAATCCGGGCCTACGGCATGGCGACCTGGAATTCTTTTCGCGAGGATCCGAAGGAAGCTGGATTTCTATCGCTCGCGGAAATGGTGCAAATCGCAAAAGACGTGGCCGGCGACGATCATCATTTTCGTTTCGTGCAGCTTCCGTTCAACCTGGCGATGCCGGAGGCGTTGACGCGCCCAAATCAAGCGGTGGACGGACGCTCCGTGCCGATGGTGCAAGCGGCGCGCGCGGCGGGAGTCGCACTGGTTACCAGCGCGGCGCTGTTGCAGGGCCAGCTGACGAAGAATTTGCCCGCGTTCATCAATGGCGCGCTGGGATTGAAGGATAATGCGTCGCTGGCGTTGCAGTTTGCGCGTTCGGTGCCGGGCCTGACTACCGCGCTCGTTGGCATGAGCCAGGTGCGGCACGTAAAAGCGAATCTGGAACTGATTGGCGTTCAACCCGCGTCGCGCGAGCAATTCATGAAGTTATTTGAACAGAGAAGCTAGGACTTCGAGGGAAGCTCGACGGCGTGCGAATGATGTTCGTCGAGCCAGGCGTCTATCGCGCCTGCAACTTTATCGAGTTGGCCCGTGAAAAAATGGTCGGCGCCATTGATGATGACGAGCCGCTTAGGCTCGGGCAGGGTTTCGAAGAGTGCTTCCATGTTCGCGCGCGCGCCGAATTGGTCGTATCCGCCCTGAATAAGAAGCTTCGGCTTGATGCACTCACGCAGATAAGTCAAGTCAGAGTTATCCACGGGAAGTCCCAGACCGATGAGTTCCGCGACGCGATCGTCCGCGCAGCCGACTCGCAATCCCACCCACGATCCGAAGCTGAACCCAGCGAGCAGAACCGGCGTTGCCGGAAATTCCGCGGACAAGTAATCGAGGGCAGAACGCACGTCTTCCCGTTCACTCTGTCCGCGGTCATGCTCGCCTTCGCTAGAACCAGCGCCGCGAAAATTGAAGCGCAAGACCGGCAGGCCGCGGCGATGCAGCGCCTTCGCGGTTTGGTACACGACCTTGTTGTGCATCGTGCCGCCAAAGAGCGGATGGGGATGGCAAACGAGCGCGGCCATCGGAGGATTTGGATTAGGCGCCGTCCAGAGCAGAGCCTCGAGCTTGCCAGCGGAACCGTTCAGGAAAAAATTGCGATGAAGTGTGTCAGCCATGGATCGCTTACGATTTTAGTGTAACGAAGAGCCGGTAACTGCGCAAAGCCACCGTAAAAGCGGTTGCGTGTTGGCTGGAAGCGATGATAGTTTGACGAAATCGGATCGTTTCCTTGGGAGGACAGATGGATAAGGCGGTGGAACGCCGCGCTGCACGCCGTTTTTCCATGATGCTGCCCTTGATTGTGCGATTTTCGTCCGAAGATCGAGTGCTGGAAAAGCAAGGCGAAACGCGCGACGTCAGCTTCCGAGGACTTTATTTCACGATTGAGGCGCGCGTAGAAGCCGGTGCGCCCATTGAATTTGTTCTTACCTTGCCGCAACAAATCACGCTCGCAGGCGACGTGCACATACGTTGTTATGCCCACGTACTGCGCGTGGAACCGCACAACGGTCATCGCGGCGTCGCCGCGCGCATAGACCGCTACGAGTTTCTTCCTCCCTCCGCCTGACGCTTCCCACAAAACAGAGTAGAATTGTTTTTGCCTGACACGGGGGACACATGTATCACTACGATCCGATTACGGCGCTGGATGAATTGCGGGACGACGCAGTGCTGCCTCATCCCGTCCACCTGCGGGACATGATTCTGCGGACCAAGCTGGACCCGACGACCGCGCTGGATCTGAACCGCGAGTTTCAGGATTATCTGGCGCGCTTCGGCGAAATCCAGAAAATTGCGGCCACGATTTTGGACCGGCTTGCGGTCGGTTCGCGGAAGGCTTCGGCCTCCAGCTAGAGCCGCGACGATGTGTGGCGCGAGTTGCCGCTGCAGCCGTGGCCTGACCAAGAGCAAAACTAAACCTGAGAACCTGGAGCGCAGAACTTCGAATGGCTCGGCATACTTTACTGATTGACGCGGATGACACGCTCTGGGAAAACAATATATTCTTCGAGAAATCCATCGAGCATTTCATTACGCAGCTCGAGCATCTTGGCTACACCCGCGAATACATCCGCCACATTCTGAATGAAACCGAAAAAAGGAATATCCGCCAGCACGGGTATGGCGTCCGCAGTTTTCGTAGGTCGCTGGAAGAAACCTACTTGAAGCTGGCCGGAAATGCAGCCAAGCGCGAATTGGTGCAGGAAATTACGCGCATCGCCGCAGAGCTGGAAGCTACGCCTCCGCACATTCTTGAGGGGGTTCCCGAAACGCTCGCGTATCTCGCGAAACATCACCGGCTGATTTTGTTGACCAAGGGCGAGCCAGCCGAGCAAGCCGCGAAAGTCGAGCGCTCGGGGTTGCAACCTCATTTCGATGCGATTGAAATCGTGCTGGAAAAAGACGCCACGGTATACGAGCGAATGGTCGAGCAGTTCAAAATCGTCAAGACCCACGGCTGGATGGTGGGGAATAGCCCGCGCAGCGACATCAATCCGGCACTGCAGATGGGCTTGAATGCCGTTTTCATCCCGCATTCGAATACCTGGCATTTGGAACATGCGGAGCTCGAGAGCGGCAGCGGCAAGCTGCTGATTCTCAACAGTTTTCGCGACTTGCGTGAGCATTTCTGATCTTGATCAAGGCCCCGGGAGATTGCAGTGGCTACATCACAAGCAGGGACGACCAACGCGAAATCCCGGGTTGCCGTAATGGGAGCCGGCGCGGTGGGATCCTATTTCGGCGGGATGCTGGCGCGAGCCGGAGTTTCTGTCATATTGATCGGAAGGCGCGATCACGTGGAGGCGATCCGTCGCGACAGACTATTTCTCGACACCGTCACATTTCAAGAGCGCGTGGCGCTGGAAGCTTCGACCGACCCTGCCGCCGTGGCCGGCGCGGATGTAGTCCTGTTTTGTGTAAAGGGAGTGAACAACGAGGCGGCGTCGCGCTCCATCGCCCGACACTTGGCCGCCAACGCCATCGTCGTGAGTTTGCAAAACGGCGTGGACAATGTTGAAACGATCTGTGCGGCCTCGGGAATCGATGCGCTGCCTGCGGTTGTCTATATTGCAGCGGCACTGCCGGAGCCGGGTCATGTGAAACATTTGGGGCGCGGGGAACTGGCTATCGGAGAACTAGTAAGCAGCGACAGGCCCGAAACGGCCTCTTCACGGTTTCCGCGCACGGAAAAAATTGCCGCGCTTTTTCAGTCCGCGGGCGTGCCCTGCCGAATCTCGGAGTACATCGAAGGTGATATTTGGGCGAAGTTCGTTATGAACTGCGCGGGCAATGCGGTAACCGCGATCGCGCAATGTTCTTACGCCGAAGCAGCAGAGAATCCGGCGTCACGCGAATTGATGAGCCGGTTGATCGAAGAAACTGTGGCGGTGGCACGCGCGGCGGGAATTCGTCTGCCGAATGTCAATTGCATAGACGAGGGAATCAAGTCGCTCGCGACTTTTGGGGCTGCAACGTCATCCACAGCGCACGATTTGGCGCGCGGCAAACGCTCGGAGATCGAGTTCCTGAATGGTCATGTGGCGCGTCTCGGCCAAAAGCTAAGCGTCCCAACGCCCTGCAACTTCTCTGTGTATGCGATGGTGCAGTTGCTGGAGCAGAGCGGAGCGAGAAATCAGCAAGCGCGACCGGCTACCTCCTCACAATAAAAGCCGTCCGCTAGTCAGTCTTGCGGAAATGAAACGGAATGCGAACGACCGCTTCAAGATCCACGGGTTGGCCGTCTCGTAAAGCAGGGCGAAATTCCCAACGCGATAAGGCTTCCATGGCGTTCCGGTCGAGCTGCGGATCAACGCTGCGCACGACCTGAATGCTATCCACCGTGCCGTCCTTGCGAATGATGGCGTAAAGAATCACTTCGCCGTCCACGTTTTCCTTGATCAACGTTTGCGGGTATTTGGGATCCACTTTGCGGATCAGTTCGAGACCCGTGAGCGCGCCCTTTGGCCTGACGTATGGTGGATTGCCTTCCTCCAGCTGCGCAAAATTCATGATCCAGTTGGTGCCGCTGACGCTCGTGAGGTTCGGCATGTTGATGTGCATCGTGTAAACCTCTTTGCCCGAGAGAATTTTTTCGGGCGGCAAGTTGGGATCGATCGCGCCGATCACTGAGGGACCGTTGTGCGGCGCGGGTATTCCTTCTGCCGGGGCCAGGGGCTTCAGATTTAGTTTGGTCGCGGTTCGGCCGTTAGCGGGAGTTAATCCGCCGCTTCCGGAGTGTCCGTTTCCTCCGCTGATGCTTACGGCTGCTGGAGACGAGCCCGCGCTGCCGCCCGCGGTTGCGCTGGTTCCTCGCCCGCCGCCGCTGGAGTCTGTGCCACCCGCGCCGCCGTTTCCCGCGGAACCGTTTTCAGCGCCGCCGGGAACGCCGGGCTGTTTTCCATCTGGGGAAATTGAAATGCGCGCCGCGAGATTTCCTTGCGGCACGCTCACTTCCGGAGCAGGGGGAGCGGGCGCGGCGGAAATTGCGATCAGGCGATGCAGATTCGCATCGCCAGCAGATGCGGCAGCAAGATCCGGAGCAGCGCCCGTGTCTCCCTGACTGACGTGTCGTGCGGCGACGGCTCTCGACATAGGCTCGACAGGCATTCGGGGCTGGAAATTCATCGTGGGTGACGCGGCGATATCGAGCGGGCCAGCATTTTTTTCCTGATTCACTTCGGGCGCGGTGAGATCGGCCGTTGCGCGATGTCGCATTTCGGGTGCGGCCGCCGCGGAGCCCAAATGAAGCTGCGGCTTCGGCGGCGCGGGGCTCGCGGCCCACTCGGCAATGTTGGGCAACGGCGTCTCGATCTTAGGCGGCGTAGCGGGCGCGTCCGGCTGAATTAAAGTTTGTCGCGGATGCGTCAGTTGAGCCGGCTCGGACAAAATCGTTTGGCGTGGGTGGAAGGCGTCAGCACCCTTGCGCGGAAGAGGCTTGGCGGGATCGCCCTTGGGGCTCGGTTTGACGTCGTGGCCCGGCAGGGAAATCGGCGGCAAATCCTGCGAGGGATTCGTCCACGTGAGCTCGATTCGGACGGGTGCGAGATTTCGAGGATCGCTCGCGAGAAAATGCCAGATCGGCAGCAAGATAATGGCGATGGCGGCCACATGCCACAACGCCGCCGCGGTGAACGCGCGGCCGGGGAACTTGCCTTGAATCCACTCGACGCGTAGATCGGAATCCGCGGGCAGCTCCGCGTCTTCTGGTGCTCGCTCGCGGTTGAAATAGGTGCTCCAACTCGACCAGAATTCCTGCCAGGGAGAACCCCAGTCCACGCCGAGGTCGAGCCGGGGTAACTTTGAATGTGACTGCTCGTCGACGAACGTCTGTTCGACCGGTACGAGCACGCGTTTCACGGCTGATTGCATAGGCTCGGCCATTATACCTGAGCGGATAGGATGCGCCGACGCTAGGCTGCGGCTGCCAACCGATAAAAAGAAAGCAGGGCGTCGCCTTGTTCGAGTTCCCGGGTGCATTCGAGGCGATCCAGGCGCTCCGGCAATTCCATCTTGACGAAGTGCTCGACGATGACGATCCCGCGCGGGGCGATCAAATGCGAGGCGTCAAGGAATTCGAGAACTTCCGAATATTCGTCGGCCTTTTCATATGGTGGGTCGAGGAAAATGAAATCCGCGATGAGCCGGCGGCTCGCCAGTTTTTCGAGACCGCCCACGGCGTCTGCTTCGATCACTTCGGAGCCGCGAAGGATATCGAGCGATTTGAGATTGTCGCGTATCAGCCGCGCGGCTTTAGGATTCGATTCGACGAAAAACGCATCGCGCGCGCCACGGCTGATGGCTTCGATTCCGACGGCTCCCGTTCCGGCGAAGAGGTCCACGAAAAATGAGTCTTGAATGGCCGGGCCGAGCACGTTGAACAAGGTTTCGCGCAGACGGTCGCTGGTCGGGCGCAATGCCAGCTTTCCGGGTCCCTTCAAACGACGGCTACGATATTTTCCCGCGATCACACGCATGATTTATCCGATCTATCCAACCGAAGCCAATTGATATCGTTTGCGCCAGGCGGGGCTAAGCGATTCGAGCCGAGCGATGATTTGGCTTGCGCGCTGGGGATTTTCCGCCAGTGCAAAAGCTTCGCGGCGCGCGAGTTCGAGAATTTCGTGATCGCGAAGCGGCTGCGCCACCGAGAAGGCAGCGTCGCCATGCTGGCGCGTGCCAAAAAATTCTCCCGGGCCGCGCTGCTTCAAATCCTGCTCCGCGATTTCAAACCCGTTGGAGGTGGCCACCATGGTTTCGATTCGCGCGCGCGCCTCGCCCGTAATATTCTTACGGGCCACCAGGATACAACGTGATTTCTCCGCGCCGCGTCCGATCCGGCCCCGAAGCTGATGAAGCTGCGCGAGGCCGAAGCGGTCGGCATGTTCGACTACCATAATCGTGGCGTTGGGCACGTCCACGCCGACTTCAATCACGGAGGTAGCGACCAGGATTTGAATTTCATTGTGGCGGAACTGTTCCATCACGGAATCTTTTTCATCGTTTTTCAGGCGGCCGTGCAGCAAGCCTACGCGAATGCCGGGAAACACATCCTTGGCGAGACGTTCGTATTCCGCCGTGGCAGCTTTCAGCTCTTGCTTCGATTCTTCGATGACTGGATAAACCACGTAGGCCTGGCGTCCCCGAGCGATATCCCGCCGCAGGAATTCCCACACGCCGTTCAGTTGGCCTTCTTCGGTCCAGCGTGTTTCGATCGGAGTGCGCCCGGGCGGCATCTCGTCAATGACCGAAATTTCCAGGTCGCCGTAAAGTGTGAGCGCCAGGGTGCGCGGGATCGGCGTGGCAGTCATCACCAATACGTGCGGAGACGCGCCCTTTTCGATCAGGCGTTTGCGTTGCAGCACGCCGAAGCGATGCTGCTCGTCCACAATTACGAGGCCCAACTTATGAAACGCGACGGGATTTTCGATCAGCGCATGCGTTCCAACAACTATTTGGGCAGCGGCGCTTCCGATGCGCGCGAGGGCTTCGTCCTTCGCCGAGCGCGTGCGGCCACTCACGATCAACTCCACGCCATAGCCTACGGGTTCGAAGATGCGGCGCGCTGAAAGATAGTGTTGTGCGGCCAAGATTTCAGTGGGGGCCATGAGCGCGACTTGATAGCCGTTTTCGATGACGATGGTGGCGGCTTCGAGCGCGACGATTGTTTTTCCACTGCCTACGTCGCCTTCGAGCAAACGGTTCATGGGATAGGGGCGCTCAAGATCCGCAGCGATTTCGGCGAGCACTCGTTTTTGCGCGGCGGTGGGCTTGAAAGGCAAAATACGCTTCAATGCCGCGCGCACTTTTTCTTCGCGGACACGCATGGCGATGCCACGACGGCTGTGGTCGTTCAAGCGGCGCAAAGCCAACGCGAGCTGGTAGTAGAAAAACTCCTCGAAAATCAGGCGGATTTGCGCGGGGCTGCGGTAATTGTTCAGGAGTTCGATGCTTTCGTCCTTTGGCGGGAAGTGGGCGTAAAGCAAAGCGTCGCGCCGCGATGGCAAACGATAGCGGGCGAGAATGTCCGGCGGTAGTGGATCGGGAATATTGCCCTCGAAGTTCGCGAGCACCGCGTAAATGATTCGGCGCAGCATCCGCGAGCTGATGCCGCCGATGGCTTCGTAAATTGGTACGATGCGGCCTACTTCGGTAGAGTCCGCGGCGGCGCCGTCCGTGGCGCCGACGAGCTCGATTTGCGGATTGACCATTTCCAGCCGGCCCGGGCGATAGCGATCTGCGTCTACTTTTCCGTGCAGCACGAGTTTCTGGCCGTCCTTCAATCGCCCTTCGAGATAGCCGCCGTGAAAAAAACGAACGTGCACGGTGCCTGAAGCATCGCGCACGGCTACGTGAAAAATGGAGCGGCGGCTGCGCGCGAAGCGGACCGTGGTTCCTCCTCCGCCTGTGACTTCGGCGAAAATCGTGTGGACCTCTCCTGGAATGATCTCGGCGATTGGCGTAAACCGCAGGCGGTCTTCGTAGCGGAATGGAAGATAACCGAGCAGATCGGCGACCCTGAGGATGCCGCGCTCTTCAAGAGTGGCGGCGCGCTGGGGACCAACCCCGCGCAGATATTTAACTGGATTGCTGAGAGCGATGGGCATGAGGCGAGGCGCAAGGACTGCGCGCGCAAGTTGCATCACTTTTATACCATCGGTTTGCCGTCCAGAAGCTTGTTTGCGTGGACGCTGGCGCTGGCCTAAAATCGATCTAACAGCCCGGCGCAAAAGGAAACCTGTGAAGGATTCGACCCGAGGACGGGCAGTCCGGGAATTGATGGCGCGGAGTTTTCTCGGCACTTCGCTTCGGCGCTGGATCGAATATCTGGTCGCCATCCTTCTGGGGAACGCGATTTACTATTTTTCGTTGGTACCGCACCTGCCGCAGGCATTGCGCCACCAAGGATTTCTGCTGGACTGGGGTAGCCTGGTTGATTTCATTGTTTGCGCAGGTGTCTACGGTCTAATCCGACTCGGCTCCCAAATGCGTTTTTCCGGAAGTGGCTAACACCTTGCAATCGATCCTCTTGCCGAGTTGCGCGATGCCGCAAGGGCAGAATGCCTGCACTCGCGGCGTGTCTAAATGCCGCTTTTGCAATGTTATAAGGCGAGCACGCATCTCAGCGAGAAGGTGTCTTTTGGGGCAGATGTCCGATAGTGGGAAAGTAACGTCCGCGGGTGCTCACCAACGGGCACAAAGCCCGTCTATTTATACGGAACCCGTAGAAAGGCGAGATGCCGGGAACAGCGGAATTCACGCCTCGAGTTCGGGCGCACCGAGCTCGGGCGTTTCCAGGCCAACGACAAACATCATGGGGATGAGCGTCGCACTCGAAGGAGAGGCGCGCCAGGCAGCGGCGGTGAAGCTTGCGGAAGAGCAGGCACTCGTCCGTAAGGCGCAGGCGGGTGACCGTCTGGCTTTCGAGGAACTGGTGCGCCGGTTCGATCGCGAGGTTCTGCGGCTGGCGCTGAATCTGGTGCACCGTCCCGAAGATGCCAGAGACGTTTACCAGGAAAGTTTCCTGCGCGTTTATAAGAATCTGCACCGCTTCCGGTTTGAGTGCAGCTTTTATACCTGGCTCTACCGCATCGTGACTAACGTGGCGCTCGACCACTTGCGGCGCAGAACGAGCCGGCGAGAAGATCAAGCTCCTGTTCCGGAAGATGCGGAAGGCGGAACACGAGATTTCTTCGACCGCCAAGCAGAACAAAGAGCCGCGGCGAATCCGGAAAGAAATCTATTGGGGCAGGAGCTGGGCGAGCACATTGCGACGGCGTTGAACCGGCTTTCACCGCGCGAACGAATGGTTTTTGAGATGAAGCATTATCAGGGATTGAAATTGCGTGCTATCGGAGACATGCTAGGCACGTCAGAAGAGACAGTGAAGAATTCGCTGTTCCGGGCGACGCGAAAATTGCGCGCGAGCCTGGAGGGTATGCGTTAATCGCGACCTCCGAGGACGAAACGAATGCAGCAAGATGGAATCGAAGGGATGAAGAACGCGGCTTGCGAGGAATTTGAGCCGCAGCTCATTCTGTTTGCCTCCGGAGAACTGGATGCCTCGGAGATGGCGGAGGTGAGCGATCACCTTTTACATTGCTCTGGTTGCAACCAGGCCATGGCGCAGCAAAATGAAATGCTCGGGCTACTCTCTGCAAATCATCGCGAGCCCGATGCGTCATTGCTCGCCAGCTGTCGCGCGGCGCTCGATGATGCCTTGGATCAACAGGAAGAGCGTGGCTGGCTGCGCCGCACGATTGGCGCGTTCCTCCCGGCAGATTGGATTTCTCCGCGGCCGGCGTGGAGCGCGGCGCTCTTGTTGGCCATTGGATTCTCGGTGGGGGTGTTGGGACCGCGTCTGGTACGCGGTCCGGTGGCGCCGAACGGTGCGGATGCGCTAACCGCCTCGAACATTTCGACGCCCCAAGTTTCTGATACTGCTTCCGAAGTTGTCCCGTCTTCGGCGCTTAGTTCCCTCGATTTGCACACCGCCAATGTAGCGGGCATCAATGTGTTTCCCGCGTCGGACAATGAACCTCCCCGAGTGCAGTTGCAATTGAAGGCGCAGCAGCCCTTCATGGTGTCCGGTACTGTGAATGATGCTGACGTGAAACAGGTTCTGATGTTCGTTCTGCACAATAATCAGCGTTTCGATCCTGATGTTCGTCTCGATGCGGTGGACCTGCTGCGCGCGCGCAACAATGATCCCGATGTGCGGTCGGCGCTTTGCCAAGCCGTGCACACCGATCACAATGCCGCGGTGCGATTGAAGGCCCTCGAAGCTCTTAATGGTGCCGAGCCGCAGGACCTAGTCCGTCAAACACTCCTAGATGCGCTGGTGGATGATCAAAATCCGGGCGTGCGTGTGGAAGCGATTAACGCGCTGCGCGACATGGCCGCCAAGGGCCAAGTGGACGCCGACGATCATATGCTCGCGGTTCTTCATGAACGCATGAAGAAAGACCCTAGCACCTACATTCGTTTGCAAAGCGCCGCCGTCATCCGCGATCTGGGCCCACGGCAAAAATTCTAAACATGCGCAACAAATCACTCACTTTGCGGGCCCGGCCAAAGTTCGGGGAACGGCTCGGTGTGCCAGCGGATATCTTGCTGGCAGTCGTCACCGCGGCATTTCTTTCGACCCTGCTTCTGACTCCCCGACACGCATCCGCGGACGGGCTCGACAAAACGCAGCGCCACAACAATTCCGCGCCGCGCTTGAGCGCTGAACTGACTGGATCGGTGCCAACCCGCGATGGGCAGCGGCTCCATCTAGTGACCGATCTCGGCAAAATCATCATCAAGACTCAGAATTCCGGCAAAATTGACTATAAAGTCCATCTCGAGGCAGATGCTTCGCAGGATGACGCCAAGCAACTTCTAAAGAGCTTTCTCGTCAGCGCGCGCGTGACCCCCGAGGGCGTGTATTTTCGCGGGCAAAGCCCGGTGCGCCGAGCGAGCGGGCGCTTGTGGGTGACGGTAGAAGTGAATATTCCGAAAAATTACAACCTTGACGTCATGACGGGAGGCGGAAACATCGAGGCCGAAGACGTCAACGGTTTCGCAACCCTGGCTACCGCCGGCGGAAATATTGTCGCAGGGAATATCGCGGGACCGGCACGTCTGACTACCGACGGCGGGCATATCACCGTAAGGAATGTCGCGGGCGAATTGACCGCCGCAACCGGAGGCGGGCACATCACCACTGGTTCGATCGAAGGGAATGCCACGCTGCACACCAGCGGAGGCCACATACGAGTTGCGTCGGTTGATGGTATTGCGCACGTTTCCACCGGCGGCGGGAACGTTTCGGTGGAACGGTCTGGCAGTGAATTGCTCGCCGAAACGGTCGGCGGGCAAATCGAAGTGGGCGAGACTGCAGGCCTGGTTCGGGCAAGGACGGGGGGCGGCGGAATTCGAGTAGTGCGTGTTTCCGGGCCAACCGATCTTGAAACTAGCGGCGGGAGCATCTACTTGACGCAGGTGGACAGTGCGGTAAAGGCCTCAACCGGAGCTGGCGGGATTACCGCGTGGTTTGTGACTCCCGCGAAAAAACCGAGCCAGTGCGAACTGCAATCGGGCGACGGCGACATCGTCGTTTACATTCCCCGCCAACTGCCCATTACGATTGATGCGCAGGTGCAGTCTGGTGACGAGCACCATGTGACTTTTGATCCGGCGTTTCCTATGACAATCAGCCGCGGCGCAACTTCGAATGGCGGTGAATCCGTTCGCGCCGAAGGCGTTCTGAACGGCGGCGGCGAAGTAGTCCACTTGCGCACCATGGCGGGCAACATCCATGTGGCTGTGAGCGACGCCAATCAGCAACTCAGACTTTACAAGCAGCAGATGGAACAATTGCAACAGAAGCTACAATTGCAACTGCGGCTTCTCGAACAATCGCAACCAACTGGCGAGAATTCGCCCTAGGCACAGGTCAGCGGACTGCCTTGGAAGGGGCGCTCGCATTAACGTGACCAGGAATCCGGCCGACTAGAAGCGGCCGAATGTCTTAGTGAAGAGGGTGTTTCACTCGAAGGGGGCGTATCGTGGAAACGAATACTCAAGGCCAGCCGTTGAGTAGGAAATCCCAGGGGCATCAATCACGGATTGTCAGAATCACGCTCCGCACGTTGCTTCTGTTGGCGGGAGCCGCTTGTCTTGCATTTCCCAGCCTTGCAGCGGACGAAAATTTTCATCAGATTTATCCCTTGCCGTCGGGCGGAAGCTTCGTCCTCGAAAACGTGAATGGATCGGTGCAGGTAGAGGGCTGGAGCCGTGACGAGGTGGAGGTGAGCGCGGTGAAGACGGGCCGCAGCGACTCGCGCGACCTCGACCAGGTAAAAATCGAGGTCGAGAGCCGCCCCGGAGCAGTAGCAGTGCACACCTGCTATCCCAAAGGCGAGGGTGCGGAAGTGGCTGTGGAATACCATGTTCATGTGCCTTATCGCGTGCTGCTGGGCAGCATCGAGACAGTCAACGGCAGCGTCACCGTGCGCGGAGTCGAGGGCGGTGGGGAACTGAAATCGGTGAACGGTAACGTGGAAGTTTTCGACAGCGCGGGCCGGTTCAGCGAGAAGACTACAAACGGAAATCTGCGCCTGGAACTTCGCCAGTTGATGGCCGGCGGCCCGATGAATCTTGAAACGGTCAACGGGTCGGTTCTGCTGGGACTTCCCCCCGGAGCGCGAGGAGATTTAAAGGTTCTGAGCATGAACGGTGAGTTGTACTCCGAATTGCCGGTCATTTCATCAGCCAGTGCTCCCGCGGCTCGGGCGTTTCACGCCAAGCTGGGAACCGGTGGCGGCGAGATTTCAGTCCGTACAATCAATGGCGGCATTCGTTTGGTGGTGCAACGGCCACCAGGCGTCTGACGGGGCGAATTCATCCAAAGTGAGGACAACTGGCATGAAGCTCGACTTGAACCTTGCCGGCTGGGGCTTGCTTTTGTTGATATTCGGGCTCAGCCCGAGCGCGCTGCCCGGCCAGACGCAGAACCAACCGCAGGACCAAACCGCAAAGCCTTCTTCCACTGTGCCTTCCGCCGTTTCTCCCGCAACGCCGCACGCGCCCGATGAGGGGTGCGCGAACCGCAATCTCTCCATGGAACAAATGGAGGACCAACTACGTACTATAGATCGTGGGGTCAATCGAGAACTGCGGGAGAACCTCGCTGGATTGAGCGAGCGAGTGCGGAAGGAGGTCGAGATGAATTCGCCGGAGCTTCAACGGCTGCAAAGTCTCTCGGCGCAGCTGCGAAGCAATCAGGGGCAATTCGAGGCCAGTGCGAGTGAGCTCGCCGATGGCGCCGCGGATTTGACGGAAATGGCGCAGGAGAAGACCAAGGGAATCTTGGGCCAGGACCCTGACGTTCTGGTGATGTCCAGCGATGACGGCAGCGGATGGCTGGGCGTGGAAATTAGCGAAGTGACGGCGGAAAAGGCTAAGGATCTGAAGTTGGCGGGACTCCGCGGAGTGATTGTGATGGATGTGGAGCCGGACAGTCCGGCGGCCAAGGCGGGCTTGAAGGAAAACGACGTCATCACTCAGTACGACGGCCAAATTGTAGAAGGCACGGTGCAGTTTCGCCGGCTGGTGCGGGAAACGCCTGCGGGCCGCACAGTGACGCTGGCAATTTCGCGAAATGGGAGCGCGCAGAATATTTCGGTGGATTTGGGCGACCGCAGCGCGTTCTTTGAGAAGAAGATGAAAGGGAAAATGCGCGACTTCGATAACGCATATGCGTTCTCGATGCCGAATCCGGATTTTTCGTTTTCCATCCCCTCGATGGATGGACGGGGTCCCATGCTGGGGATCGACGCGGAAGACGTTTCCGGGCAACTGGGTAGTTATTTCGGAGTACCAGATGGCACTGGGATCTTAATTCGTGAGGTACGTCCCGGCATGGCAGCGGAGAAGGCGGGATTGAAAGCCGGCGACGTCATCGTCAAAGTGGATGGCAAGCCCGTGCGCACTCTCGCAGAATTGCGTTCGCAATTACGGGATAAGGGCGAGCAAAAATCCGTGAGTCTTGGAATCCTTCGTAAGGGTGCCGAGATGAGCGTGGCGGTGACGATCGAAAGGCCGCAGCCTGTGGAATCAACACATGTTGTTCATCGTGCGCAACTTTAAATAGGCGCTTCGCTGACTTCTATTGCGTACAGCTAAGGATGTAAGAAAAAGGCCCGGGAAGGTTTCGGGTCTTTTCTTGTTTTAGCGAGATTCTTCGCGAATGATTTCGGCGTTGGCCGCAGGTGCAACGACGCGCATCAGTTTCGGGCCGTCGAGAAACAGATCAATCTCGTTGTCTTCGGTCCTTACCCGCAGTTCCTGCACTTTCTTGCCGCTTAATTCCTGCTCGCCCATGGAATCGACGGTGACGGTGCCCGGCGTCATTTCCTGCGGCACTAGCACCGAAAATGTCTGCGCACTCTTTTTGTCCCAATCGTAGAGGCGGGCGAGAAGCGCGTACTGATGATAGAGGTTGTTATCGAGCACGACGACCAGTGGGGAAGTGAAAGTGAACTGTTGGGTGAAAGGGCGGGCGCCTTCGAGGTGCAGCTCGACGGTGGCGCTGGCGCCGCTGAACGCGATCGCGGATGATGCTTTTTTCGTGCCCTGTGTCGACCATTCGTAATGTGCAGGCGTGCCGTCAGGATGCACGGTCAGCGTTCCGTTGACGTGAGTATTTCCTTGAGGTGATTGAATCTCGGCATTGCCGTGCGCCGTCCAGTCGCTGCCGCTTGGCCCGATTTCAAACTCCTCCTTTCCTACCTGTTGTCCACTGACCATGATGCGGAATTTGCCCTTATCCGCGACGAATCGAGCTTGCGTTTTGTTGTCCGGCTTATTTTTCTCAGCGAATGGCGCGGAGGTATTGAGCGAGCGCGCTTGCGATGGTGTGTCGAGGAATAGCATGGAGAGGCCCGCGGCAAGGACTCCCAGGGCCACCACCGCTCCGACGATCGGTGCGCTCGCGCGTGGAGATATCCGGATGGGCTTCATTATTTGCTTCATGCTGTCACCTTCGGGAATATGCCCAACGCAACAATCTGCTCGACGACGCGCAGGGGCTCGATATTGGATTCAACGCGGTAATCCGCCAGTTCGTAAAACGGCAAACGCTCCTGATACAGCCTGCGGAAACTCACTTCGTCCCGAAAGAGTGGGCGATCTTGAATGTGAGCGATGCGTTTGAGCAAGTCCTCGACCGGGCACTGCAGCCAGATCAAGATTGCACCTGCCTGGCGTAGCAGCGTTAGATTGTGGGGTTGCGCCGTGGTACCACCGCCGAGAGATACGACGCGAGGTTTTTGCTGTGCCGCGGCCTCTCCCAGAATTCGCGTGAGTTGTTCGTGTTCAATCCTGCGGAATTCCGGTTCGCCGCGCTTGGCAAAAATTTCGGGGATGCTCTGCTCCGCTGCTTCCTGGATGCGCTTGTCGAGATCCACGTGCTGCCAGCCGATTTGGCGTCCGAGCAGACGGGCGACAGTGGATTTGCCGCTGCCCATGAAACCCGTCAAGCAGACGAGCGTGCGAGTGCGGATTTCATTCGTCATCGGTGTTATTTCGTTTTCGGTGATGAGACGGCCAATCAATCACGTTTCAGAATGTTGATTGTACCATCGAAGGAGGTGAGCTCGACCTTGGCGCGTCCTTGATTGAATGTGCCAAAGAGCGCATTACCCCATTTGGGGACGAAATGATGCTGATGGGTGGGAGGCGTCAGCTTCGCTTCGTTGTTTACTTTCCCCTTGAGCGAAGTGGCGCTCATATCGAAGGAGTCTGCCGGCGAAAAGCGAACTTCGATCACGCCGCTATAATTCTTGAGGGAATACGTTCCATTGGGAAGAAATTCACCATTGAAAAGAATGTTGCCGGTGGAAGTCTGCGCCCAGACGTGATAGCTGCGCAAATCGATCAGCCTGAAATTGCCACTAATGGACGAAACCTCAATGCGGCCCGCGCAGCGGAGACATTGAAAGGAGCCGCCTACCGTCTTGACCGTTAAATATCCTGCCGCGTCCTCCAGATCGACTCCGGCGGCAACGGTTTCCACGTTCATGTCGCCCATCACGTTGGCGACGCTGACGCTTCCCGAATCATTATGGATCTGCAATTCGGCGTCCTCGGGGACGTTGATCTGGAAATCGGCGCGCATGTCATCGGGGCTAACTGAATCCGAAAGGCCGTGCGTGGAAACATCCACACGGTTGCCCATTTGTTCGGCGTCCACGGCGACCTGCTCGCTCGCCAGCGTGGAAATTACCATCACTTCGGATTTGGTCCAGGCTTTCACGGTAATCAAGCCATTGGGATTGTGAATGGTGATTACGGGACGAGCGTCCACTTTGAAATGCTGTTCTTGCCGGTGCGGGGAAGCCAACGCGGCGACGCTCAGAAGAAGGCCAGCCATCAGCAACCCGGCGGCTTTGCGAGTTACCTGCAAACTCCATTCAACGGGAACAAAGCGAGGTGTGCTCATTGGACGTTTTCTCCGCGTTCGCTCATCTGCGCCAGCAAATCCGCTTTTTGCCGGTACGCTTCGTAGAGATAATCCCGCGCTATTTCGTTCTGTGGGTCTTCGCGTACGCTTTTTTCACACAAAGCGATGTAGTTGTCAACGATGGCAAGATTCTGATGCAAAGAAGTCGACACGTCCGAATTCGAACTGGCCAGGGATAATGCCGAGTTCTGTTCAGCGGTATTCAGTTCTGCTCGTAGCGGAGAAGTAGCAATTCGCGTACCTTCCAGCCACTTTTCTTCATTCACCTTCTTATGGATGGGGCCGCTCAGAGCAAACGCGACGGCTATTAAGGCGGCCAGATATGCGCCCGCGAGCACGGGCCGAGGCACTCCGCCGAACAAACCCCGCAGCCAGCGCGCGCTCGCCGCCTCGCGCCCGCTCCGTTCTGAATCCAAAACCGTATCGCGGATCAGGCCTTCTTTTTCGAGTTGTTCGCGCAACGCGGTCCAAACACGCTCGGGCGCATCGGTTTCTGAAGAGCTCCAGCTGCGGGCCTCGGCTTGAATAGCGTTCAGATCGTTTACGACCGCATGGCAATGAGGACAGTTACGAAGGTGAGCCTGTACATCGGCGTGATGCTCGCCTTCCATCCAGGGCTCGAGACGACTGAGAAATTCCTCGCACTTGATGATGGCCATTTCGTTCAGTCCTCGCCGCCAGCGTCTGCACTGGCAGCCTTGCGATCCTCGCGAGCCTTGGCACGGAGCGCTTCGTGAAGTAACTCGCGAAGCCGCATGCGCGCCTTGTGCAATTGAGATTTCGAATTGCCGATCGAGCAGCCCATGATTTCCGCAATCTCGTTGTGCTCATAACCCTGCACGTCGTGCAGGACGAATACCGACTTGTATCCGGGTGGTAATTGTTCGACTGCCCGCTGCAGGTTCACCCGGTCAATCGAGCCACTGAGCCGCAAGTCCGGGCCGCCAAAGTCGCGTCGCGGGCCACCGGATTCTTCATCGGGCTCGGTAATCTCTTCCAGCGAACTCTCCGTGCCGGACTTCTTCCGCAGTTTCATCAGCACGACGTTCACTGCGAGGCGGTGCAACCAAGTCGAAAACGCCGATTCGCCGCGAAACGTCGCGATTTTCCGAAAGAGCTGGAGGAACGCTTCTTGAGTGAGGTCCTCCGCTTCGGCCGTGTTTCCGACCATTCGCAGGCATAGAGAATATACACGCCGGTTATGTAGCCGGTAGAGGCGTTCAAAGGCCGCTGCATCGCCCTGCTGGGCGAGCCGGATCGCATCTGCCTCCGGCATCTCCCCAGTTTCGATTCGTCTCGTTCGGGCCACGCTACCCGTTGGGACGCGTCCTTAGCTGCGATGCGTCCTCTGCTCCTTGAGTTGTACTTATTGTGCTACCCAAGCAATCAATTCGCTATCGGCAGGCCCGCGAAGCTGAATACGACTCAGGAGATTCAGCTGTTTTGATGCGAAAGTCGCGTCAAAAGCCTGAGATATTAATTCTCGTTGTATCTGCCGGAAAGGTCCAGTCCAATGGGTTCTTCGTACCGCTCGGCCGGTCGTACAAATGGTGAAGAGGCTGCGGGAGTTACTGATGAGATTAGGTTGGAGTATTTTCTGCTCCCGGTGGAAGGGACCCAGTCTACCAATATTGGAAGTGGCTATGCCGAAGCGCGGAAGGCGCGCGATCGCGTGCCGTGTTTCGCCCGCAATCTCCTAGCCGATGGCAGTGCTGAAAGCTCCGCCGCAAATGCGGTCAGTTGCTCGGCAGGCAATGCCCGGAGGAATGATTTTAAAAGGACTTCCGCCTCCCGCAGGCAAGTTGTGAAATCGTAATGCAGGCACTCCAGCGCTTCCCAACTGGTGCCCGGCCGCACGGAAACTCCAGCGGAAACCTCCTCGGCTGCGGCGTCGTACTCTTGGATTACGCTTTCCAGGGTTTCCGATAAGATTCGCAATTTTTGAAGAAACCTGGAGCGATCGGCGAAAAGCACGTGGTGGAGAATATCATTCCATGATGCCGCCGCCCTTGCCGTTTCACCGCGAAAAAACTCGGGCTTGAGTGCGTCGACCTTCGGAACGTTGCCTAAACGACGCCCGCGCTCAGAGAGGCCGCGGAAGGATCCTAGCAGTTCTACGGCGAGTTGCGCGAGCAGGTCGGCAGACACCGAAATATATTGCCGCGCGCCTACCAATTCGCCCCGGCCGCGCATGGAGATCGCGTCATCGAGTGACACGCTCATCATGGCGTAGAACGACTCCCAGCGCTGGACTACCGAGTCAAATAAATGGGCTTTCTCTCGCGGCAGAGCCGCGATCCAGTCGTCTGAAACACTGCGCCGAAAAGAGGAAGTGCCTGGCTTCCGCTTGAACAATCCTGGCTCCCAAAAGTGAATGCGCATTATAACACTGGTTCCTTATGCCGGGGGTTTCTTGACGCTCGCGGAAGCCGACCGCTATACTGCCGCCCGGCTCTCCCAAAAGGCCCTCGCCATCGCCAGGTCCTGACCGCCGAAAGGAAGTTGACCTATTGGAATTTGAACCGCTGGATCAGTTTCAGCAACGCCTGAAGAAGCTGAGTGAAATAGAAGGGCTCGGCCATGCGGCCTATCCCCGGAAGTTTGCCTGGACGCACACCCCCAAGCAAGTGGGCGAGAAGTTTGGCGGGCGCAGGTTAGAACAGCTCAATGCCGAGCCCGTAGAGGTTCGCGTCGCCGGGCGGATTGTAGCGTTGCGTCCCCACGGGAAGGCAGCTTTCGCGCATATTGCCGGCGATGGAGGGCGATTACAGATTTACGTGCGCCAGGACGTGGTCGGGGAAGGGGCGTATAAGCTATTCCAGCTTTTGGATTTGGGTGATGTGGTCGGGGTCTCCGGCCACCTGTTCCGCACCAAGACCAACGAACTCACCGTAAAGGTGGAAAAGATCGAATTGCTTAGCAAGGCCTTGCTGCCATTGCCAGAAAAATGGCACGGGCTTGCTGATATCGAGCAGCGTTATCGGCGCCGTTACCTAGACCTCATCGTGAACGAGCGAGCGCGCGAGATTTTCATCCGCCGCTCGCAGATCATTCGCGAGATACGCCATTTTTTCGACGCGCGCGGGTACGCGGAAGTGGAAACCCCGATGATGCATCCGATTTTGGGAGGGGCGACGGCGCGGCCTTTTGTGACCCACCACAACACTTTCGATATGGACCTTTATCTGCGCATCGCGCCGGAACTGTACTTGAAGCGCCTGGTGGTAGGCGGCATTGATCGAGTCTATGAAATCAATCGCAATTTCAGGAACGAAGGCATTGACGCGATCCATCAGCCGGAATTCACAATGCTGGAGTTCTATCAGGCGTACAGCGATTACCTCGAGCTCATGGATATGACCGAGGAATTGTTTCGCGGACTCGCGGAGAAGGTTTGCGGCACTTTGCAAATCAAGTATGGCGAACAAACGATTGATTTCAGCCGGTTCGAACGTCTCTCGATGCGCGAGGCGATCGTGAGGTTTTGGCCGCCCGCGGCAGGCGCGGCGCCCACCGTAGCTGAACTCGGCGCGGAAGGCGGTCCCGTTGCGGTAGCCGAACGGTACAATACCTATGCGCGCGCGCATGGCGCCGATTCCGTCGCTAATGTCCAAAAGGTGTCTGATGGGGAACTGATCGGCGAACTGTTCGAGGCCATCGCTGAGGCGCATTTGGTCCAACCGACATTCATATACGATTTCCCGACAGTTATTTCGCCGCTTTCAAAGCAGAAGCCAGGTGACCCTTCATTAACCGAACGCTTCGAGCTTTTCGTCGCTGGGATGGAGTTGGCCAACGGCTTCTCGGAGTTGAACGATCCCTTCGACCAGGAGCGCCGTTTCCGCGCGCAAGTGGAAAAGGGCGGACAGGAAGCGCCTAAGGAAGTGGACATGGACTACATTCGGGCGCTTTCGCACGGTTTGCCTCCGACCGCCGGCGAAGGGGTCGGCATCGACCGCCTGGTGATGCTGCTGACCGATTCGCATGCGATACGCGAGGTTGTCCTCTTCCCATTGTTGCGCAAGGAATCCGGCGAGCCTCCGGAAGGCGATTCCACGGCGAGCGGCGACACAAAATGACATTTGAATGGCTGGTGGCGCTGCGGTATTTGCGGTCGCCGAACCGGCCTGCGGTGCTGCGAATCGTCACGCTGCTGGCGATAGTGGGAGTGGCGGCGGGCGTTACAACGCTGGTCATCGCACTCTCGATGAACACTGGTTTCCGGCAGGCGATTCGCGATCGCCTGCTCAGTGTGACCGCGCACGTCAACCTCAAACCAATTGGGCCGAACGGAATCCGAGAGTATCGCGCGCTGATGGCGCGCCTCAGCGACACCCCCGGCGTGCGCTCGATCGAACCCGCGATTTATGCGACCGTTCTGCTTTCTTCCGGAGGCCATGCACGAGGAATCGTACTGAAGGGCGTTGACCCGGAGCTCGAGCGTCGGGCGAGCGAGGCTTTGCATCATTTGGTCGCGGGTGCCGGAGATTTTGCGCCGGACGCGGACGGGGTTCCAGCTGTTCTGGTGGGCCGGATTCTGGCGAACGATCTGGAAATAACGGCGGGGGATTACCTGACGCTGACCAGCCCGCAGGGAAACTTGACACCTTTCGGAATGTTGCCGCGCTCGCGGCGTTTTCGGGTGACAGGAGTTTTCGATTCTGGCTTTTACGACTACGACGCCAATTGGGGATTCGTCACGCTGCCGGCAGCGCAGGCGCTCTCGGGCATTGGTGACGTGGTGAGCCTGCTGGAGGTGCGGGTGACCCACATGGACGATGCCGGCGCGATTGCTGCTGATCTACTGAAGCGTGCGGGCAGCGGGTACACGACTTCGACGTGGATGGACGAAAATCGCGCGTTGTTTCGCGCGCTGAGCCTAGAAAAGCTGGTGACCGCGCTCTTCATTGGGCTAATCACATTCGTTGCCGGGTTGAATATTCTGGTCGTACTCACGATGACCGTGACCGATCGCGCGCGCGACATAGCCGTCTTGATGGCGATGGGCGCGAGGCGACAGCAGCTTCGCAAGGTTTTTATTTTGCAGGGATTGATCGTGAGTATCGCTGGGACAATCGCAGGTTTGCTAATCGGCTACACGTTTGCCGGTATTGCCGATCGTTGGCGATTGATCCCGCTCAATCCCGAGGTGTACGCGATTCCATATGTGCCATTCCACGCAAATGCCTTGGACGCCGTTTGGATCGCCGCCGCGGCGCTGGCGATCAGCATCGCAGCCACAATTCTGCCGGCTCGTTCGGCAGCCAGTGTCCTTCCCGTTGAGATCCTACGCTTCGAATAAAATCGCCTTCGGCGGGCGCAAAATATGCGCGAACCGGCCAGCATTTCGCTCGGCTCCGTGTTAGAATCGAACAAGAAGCGAACTTGGGGTGATCTAAATGACACCGATTCGCATCGAGAAAAGGGCTGCTAGAGGTAACAGTACGGCAATAATGAGAAATTCTTTGGATTTGCTGACAGGGGGCGCCGATTTGGGAATGTTTAGTCGTCTGTAAAAGAAGGACATACCGAATGGGCGCGTTCGGCATCTAACGTGAAAGAGACTAAACCCTAGGTCATGCGCACACAATCCAATTCGAGCGTTGCCGTCTTGGAAGATTCAGGCGATGGAGGCGCTCCCGGCGCCGACGAAATCCTGCGGGGCGAGGCCCTACGCAAGACGTTTCGCTCCGGAACCCAGGAAATCACGCCGCTTGATGGCATTAACCTCTCCATTGCACGCGGCGAAATGATTGCGATTGTCGGACCGTCCGGTGCCGGCAAAAGTACGCTCCTGCATTTGCTGGCTGCGCTGGACACTCCAACGAGCGGTACAGTATACTTCGGCGGGAATTCGCTCGACGCGTTTGCGGAAGCAGAATTGGCGGAGTATCGCAATCGCGCCGTAGGTTTCGTCTGGCAACGTCATCATCTTTTGCCGGACTTCACGGCCGCGGAAAATGTGGCGATGCCTTTGCTGATTCGGGGGACCTCTTTGGGGGAGGCTCTTCGCACGGCGGCGAACTGGTTAGGCGAAGTTGGATTGGCCGATCGAGCGGAACAGCGTGGGGGTCAATTATCCGGCGGCGAACAACAGCGTGTGGCCATCGCGCGAGCTCTGGTGAATGGCCCGCAATTGTTGCTGGCGGACGAACCTACCGGCGACCTGGACGAGCGCAGCGCGGAAAACGTTTTCGAATTAATGCAGCATCTGCACAAAACTCATCAGCTGACTTCTATTCTCGCGACACACAATATTTCAATCGCCCACCGTACCGACCGCGTTCTCAGTTTGGAACATGGCAAGTTGGCTTCGGGCACAGAAGCGCTCGCAGGTTCGACGGTTCCTCTTCCGCGGACAGCGAGCGCTGGGGCGAAGACTCCGGGAGAGCGTGGGTGACCCGTGTTTGAACGCTATACAGAAAAAGCTAGGCGCGTGATTTTTTTCGCCCGGTACGAGGCCAGCCAGTACGGCAGCCCGTACATCGAGACCGAGCATTTGCTGCTGGGATTGTTGCGCGAGGATAAGGCACTCGCCAACCGTTTCCTGCGCTCGCACGGCTCGATCGAATCCATCCGCAAGGAAATCGAGGCGCGCATCACCGTTCGCGAGCGCATCTCGACTTCAGTGGAAGTTCCGCTCAGCCAGGAGTGCAAACGCATTCTGAATTTCGCGGCTGAGGAAGCCGAGCGCCTGGGCCACAAGCACGTGGGGACGGAGCATCTATTATTAGGAGTGCTGCGCGAGGAGAAGTCCTTCGGCGCGGAGATTTTGCTGGAGCGGGGATTGCGGCTTTCAACCGTGCGCGAGGAGTTGGGACGCAGCGCGGGAGAGAAGGTGCCAGTGAACCGGCCAAAAGAAGCCTCGTTGTTAGCGGAATTCAGCCGTGATTTGACGCAGGCGGCGATGGAAGGCCAGCTCGATCCGCTGGTGGGACGGGATCGCGAACTGGAGCGGGCGATTCAGATTCTGTGCCGTCGCACGAAGAATAATCCCGTGCTGATTGGCGAGCCTGGCGTCGGCAAGACCGCGATTGTCGAAGGGCTCGCGCAACGGATTTCCGACGGCGACGTGCCTCCGTTCCTTGCGGACAAGAGGATCTTGTCGCTCGATCTGTCTCTCATTGTGGCCGGCACGAAATACCGCGGTCAGTTCGAAGAACGGCTGAAGACCATCATGAAGGAGTTGATGGAAAGCCAGAACGCGATCGTCTTCATTGATGAGCTGCACACCCTGGTGGGCGCGGGGTCGGCGGAAGGTTCTCTGGACGCGGCCAACATATTGAAGCCGGCGTTGAGCCGCGGTGAAATCCAGTGCATTGGGGCGACCACGCCAGGCGAATATCGCAAGTCAGTGGAAAAGGACCGCTCGCTCGAGCGGCGCTTCCAGGCGGTGAAGGTTTCCGCTCCCAACGAGGAAGAGGCCATTCGCGTGCTGCAGGGCGTGCGCGACCGCTACGAAAAGTTTCATGCGGTCAGCTACACCGACGAAGCCATCCAGTACGCGGTTTATCTATCGAACCGCTACATCCCCGACCGTTTCCTTCCGGACAAGGCTATCGACCTGCTTGATGAAGCCGGCTCGCGCGTGAAGTTGCGCCAAGCCATGCTGCCCGACGAAGTTTCCGAAGTTCAGAAGCGCGTGAAGTTCATCACGCACCGCATGGAAACCGCGATCGCCAATCATGAATTCGAGAAGGCGCGGTTCTATTCCGAAGAAGAGCGCAAAGAGAAGGAACATCTGCGCCTGCTTCGCGAGAAGTTGAAGATTGACGATTCTTCGACTGGCGTTGTGAGCCGCGAAGACATCGAAGAGGTGGTGGCTCGCTGGACGGGCATTCAAGTGTCCGCCATCAAAGAGGACGAGCAACAGAAATTGCTGCGCATCGAAGAAGAGTTGCATCGCCGCGTCATCAGCCAGGACAAGTCAATCACGGCTTTGGCACGCGCGATTCGCCGCAGCCGCGCGGGCCTGAAGGCTCCCGGACGCCCGGTGGGCTGCTTCTTGTTTCTCGGTCCCACAGGGGTGGGCAAGACGGAAGTTGCGCGACGCCTCGCCGAATTCCTTTTCGGCAGCGAAAAATCGCTGATCCGCTTCGACATGTCCGAGTACATGGAAAAGCATTCCGTGTCGAAATTGATCGGCGCGCCTCCAGGCTACGTTGGATATGAAGAAGGTGGTCAATTGACGGAACGCGTGCGGCGCACGCCCTATTCCGTAATTTTGCTGGATGAGATTGAAAAAGCTCACCCAGACGTGTACAACATCCTGCTGCAAGTCTTTGAAGATGGGCAGTTGACGGACGGGCTCGGCAACACGGTGGATTTCCGCAACACCATTATCATCCTCACGTCGAATCTTGGCGCGCGGCAGCTGCAGAAGCAGAGCGGACTTGGTTTCGCGTCGAAGGAACTTGAAGCGGTGGCCAAGACGCAGGATGACATGGTGATGAGCGAGGTAAAGCGGGTGTTCAATCCCGAATTCCTCAATCGTCTGGACGAAGTGATTTTGTTCAATTCACTCACCGACGACGACCTACTGCGGATTATTGACTTGCTCGTGGGCCAGATCAACGAAACGCTGGTGCACCGCCAGGTGCAAATTGCACTCACGCCTGAGGCGCGCCAGTGGATCCTCGAGAAGACCTGCAGCGACCGAAATTATGGCGCGCGGCCGCTCCGGCGCGCGTTACAGAAGTACGTCGAAGACCCATTGGCGGAAGCTTTGATACAGGGAGGATTGCAACGCCCCGCCACTCTCGAAATTTATCTCGGGAGCGAAGGCCTTGCGTTCCGACCTGTCGTAGAAGCAACCCCAGTGGCCCACTAGGAATCCTACGCGCAAGCCGGACGGGAGCGGTCCGGCGGGGGAGCACATAATCTTGGGCGGGATACTGCGGCCTTGACCATGGCCGCCTGCAGGAAAATTTTTCTGCGTTTATTTCAAATTCTCGCCGGTGTGTCTTTATTCGCTCATCCGTTCGCGCAAATCGTTGCGGCTCAACAGTCTCAGAGGGGGCAGGAAGGCGGCGGCCCTCAATACGTCATTCAGCGAATCGAGTTTATAGGCAACCGGCGCATCCAGCGCGACACGCTTTTAGCCCGGATTTTCTCCCGTCCGGGCGATCCGTATAATGAAGAGGCTGTACGGCGCGATTTCCAGGCGCTGTGGAACACGCAATTCTTCGAAGACGTTCGTCTGGAAGTGGAAGACAGCCCCGACCAACCCAACGCAAAAATTCTGGTTTTCTACGTGCAAGAGCGTCCGATCATTCGGCGCATCGAGTACAAGGGCAACAAGTCCATCACCGAGTCGGACATTCTCGACGCGTTCAAGGACAAAAAAGTCGGGCTCTCGGTCGAGAGCCAGTTCGATCCCACTAAAATTAAGCGCGCGGAAGTGGTGATTAAGGCCTTGCTTGCTGAGCACGGCCGGCAGTTCGCGACCGTGAAACCCACCTACGAGCGCATCGCCGCGACCAACGCCGTGAAATTGGTCTTCAATATTGATGAAGGGCCCAAAGTAAAGGTAGGCGAAATCAAGTTCGTCGGCGCCAAGGCCTTTTCCGACCGCAAACTGATTCGTTCGATGCGCAATGATCGCCCCTATGCAATTCCGCTCTACATCACCGAGATTCCGGTCCTGAACAAGACCTACGACAAGGCCAAACTGGATGAGGATCTGGGCGTCGGAGTCCGCGGCATCTATCAGGATCACGGATATTTTAAAGTCAACTTGAGTGATCCTGTCGTTAAGATCACCGATGACGTGCGCAGCGGGATCCCCGGACCATGGCCGCTGGTCGGGTCGCGAAACGGCAAGCGCGCCGATATTACGATCACGATTGAAGAAGGCCAACAGTACCACATGGGCAGCCTCAGGTTCCGTAGCGCCGATCCGGAACAGGGATTGGTTTTCAAACCGGAATTCCTGGCGTCCGCGTTTCCGCTGAAGCAAGGCGACGTCTTTGCGGCGGACAAAATCCGCAAGGCGCTCGACAACTACAAGAAGTTATACGGTGGGTTTGGCTACATTGATTTCGTCGCGACGCCACTAACGGAAATTAACGACACGAAAAAGATTGTTGATCTGACCATGGAATTCGACCAGCAAAAGCAATTCTTCGTGCGGCGCATCGAGTTTTCCGGAAATACGACGACGCGAGATAAAGTGATCCGCCGCGAATTGCTGCTCGATGAAGGCCAGGTATTCGACAACCGCCGCTGGGAGCTGAGCCTACTGCGCTTGAACCAGTTGAATTATTTCGACACGATCAAGCCCGAAAATGCCGAGCTGAAGCGCAACGTAAAAGCCGGGACGGTGGACATCAAACTGAAGTTGAAGGAGAAGGGCAAACAATCCATCAGCTTCAACGGCGGCGTCAGCGGTATCGCCGGCACTTTCATCGGTGGTTCGTACACCACGAATAATTTTCTCGGTCTTGGCGAGACGCTGTCGCTTTCCGCCCAGATCGGCAGCTTTCAGCGCGACATTCGCTTTGGCTTTACCGAGCCATATCTGTTTGACCGGCCGATTTCGACCGGCTTCACGATCTTTTCCACCAAGTTTGACTACAACCAGGCCAAACAACTGGGCATTTTCTACGGCCAGCAGGTCGCCATCAATCCCGCGTTGCAGGAAAATTACACAACCAATTCGAAAGGCCTGACGGTTTTTGCGAGCTACCCGTTGCGGAAGTTTTCCTTTACGCGCGTGGGAGTGACCTACGGCTATTCCACCACAAACATTCAAACCTTCAGTACTTCGGCGCAATTATTGTTCGAGAGCATCAAGTTTACCGGTTTGGCGGGCCCTTCGGCGCTGAATGGGATTGACTCGAGCAAAATTACCCCGACGATTTCGTACAGTTCAGTGAACAATCCGCAAAACCCGACCAATGGCAAGAGCTTTTACTACGGGGTCTCGCTCGAGGGTGGACCCCTGCAGGGCAACGTCAACACGATTACGAACTCTTTCGTGACCACGTATTTCCATCCGGTCAACAAACGCCGCAACGTCATCGGCCTAAAATTTCAAACCGGGATGATTACCGGTTACGGCGGGAAAAACATTCCCCCGTACAGCCGCTTCTATCTGGGCGGCGAGAACGACGTGCGCGGGTTCGATTTCTACACGATCGCGCCCTTCGTGGAGATCCCGCAAGCAACCAGCCAACCGGTGACCTTCTTCAATCCCACGGTCTTGAATCAGCAGGGAAGGCCTACGCAGCAGATCATCAACGTGCCGATGATCCAGTTCTTCCCTACGCGGCCGGGCGGCGATTTTCAGAACGTTGGGAACTTTGAGTACCGGATTCCAATCGCGGGCCCCGTTACGCTCACCCTTTTCAACGATATAGGCATTAACGGTATTCTGCGAAAATCACAGCTAGCGCTGGACCCCGCGGCAGTTAGCGTTTTTCAGCAGCAGTATCCCAACCCGGACTTTCCCAACTTGAAAATTGCGAACAATCTTCCGATCGTGAAAGGAACGAATTTCACGCCACACACTTCCGCAGGCGTCGAGCTGGACGTGGTATTGCCGATCGTCAACGCGCCATTTCGAATCTATTATGCCTACAACTACTTGCGGTTGAATGAGACGATTAACGGCACAAGCGGTGGCTACTTCCTGGATGACGCTATCAAGAATGGTCTGCCGCCGGGCGTGTTGCAGACCCAGATTGCGCCGTTTTTGCAGACAATTATTAACGCCAACACGCAACATATTCCGGCGAACTTGCTGGAGCCACAGCATACCTTCCGCTTCACGGTAGGTAAGACGTTCTAGAGGGTGTGACCTTTCGAATCGAAGGCGACAGGCCGCGCAGTTACCGATGACGCGATGGGATCATCCCAACGCACAACGACTTCAGCGGAGAGGGTGGAAGAAATGGGCAACAAGTTTTTGAAGTTCGGTGAGACGGCGTTTATCGTTTGTGCGCTCGCAATCCTGTCGGGCTGCGGCGGAAACTCGACGCCCACGGGCGTCACGATTACTCCGACCACCGAGACGGTTCCTCTCAGCGGACAGTTTCAATTCCAGGCGACGGTCTCGGGGTCGTCAACTACCACTGTTACTTGGCAAATTTGCCTTCCGCCGACACCGAGCAATGCCCAACCGACCACTTGCAGTCCGGCCGCCAACGGGCAAACACAATTGCCAAGCGGCTTCGGCACCATCACCACCGGACAGAACAACACCGCCGGTGGCCTCTACACGGCGCCCAAGACGGCTCCAGCAACCAATCCCTTCCTGGTAGTGGCCACCAGCACGGTGGACACGCAGGCATTTGGCGCCGCTACGGTGACGCTCAGCTCGGGTATCGAGGTTAACGTCACGCCCGCGACGGCGACCATTGCCGCCGGCGATAATTTCCAATTTACCGCCAACGTCACCGGCACAGCGAACACGAACGTGACGTGGGAAGTCGGAGGAGTGGCGGGAGGTACCGCAGCGGATGGGTTCATCTGTCCCAGTTCGCAGATTACCGTTACTTGCACTGCGGGCGAATACTTCGCACCAGTGAGTAACGCGCCAGGCTCCGTGACGATCACCGCGGTTTCGGCGTTCGATCCCACGCGACAGGGGACCGCGACTGTAACCATCTCTTCAGCGGGCCCACCGACGCTGACATCGCTGGTCCCGAATATTGTCGGCGAGGGGTCGTTGCAGCAAGACGTCTATCTCACCGGAACGAATTTCAATTCGAACGACGTGGTGCTCGTGGGAACGCCGCCTGCGGCCATACCCACGCTGTTTATCACCAGCACTTTGTTGCGCGCCACGATTCCGGCCAGTCCGTTATCGGTCGCTGGACTTGTGCCGCTGGTGGTGCAAGCGCAGAACGGCGATGTTTCAACCGGGTTATCGGGTCCGCAGGGTTTGACAGTGGTTCCCTCTCGTCCTGCCGTGGTAGCCGCGACGCCGGACACATTGATATCAGGTGGAACTAACTTGGGAGTGAATTTAGTGGGAGGATTTTTCTCGCCACAGACCAGCGTGCAATGCAATGGAACGACTGCGGCGGCTACTCTCACGAGCAGTCAACAATTGAATGTTACGGTCCCGGGGTCGTGCGTCTCTTCGCCTGGTCTTTATCCAGTGGTCGTGCGGAATCGGGATGTCGTTGCACCGAATCCGGGAATGTCCGCGGTAAACATCGCTGTCGAGCCTGGGCCGGGCGACATCGCTACGAGCGTAGCATCGAACTTCGCTGTCGGCGCTTCGCCTCAATCGATCGCTATTGATTCATCATTGAACGTCGCGGTCATCGCCAACACTGGCGACAATACGGTGAGCATCATCAATCTCGCAACCAACGGTCCCGTGCCTGGCTCGCCGGTTCCGGTGGGGCATGGCCCGACAAGTGTTGCGATTGACGACCAGCTGGGCGATCACATTGCCGCCGTCACCAACAGCCTAGACAATTCGGTTTCGGTGATTGATCTCACGACGCTGGTTGTTGCGCCGCCAGTTCCGCTGCCGAATAACAACACGCCTCCGAATCCAGCGCCGGTGCCTTACGCAATTGGCATCAACCCCTTGACGCATCGCGGGTTAGTCGCTCTGCAGTCCACCAACACGGCAGTGGTCATGGATTTCTCGGGCGGAGTCGGGACGGTCCTCAGCATTCTTGGCGGCACGCTCGCGCCGTTCAGTTCGGGTATAAAACCTTCCGTCGCAATCGATCCAAGATTGAATTGGGCCATCAGCACGCCGGGTGGAGCAGGAACCGTTAATATCGTGGATCTGGGACGCAACGCGGGCGTGGGCGCAAATTCCACCGATCTAGGGCGCTCTCCGGTCGTGATCGGCAGCCTGACGATTTCGACAAGTGTGCAGGGTATTGGCATCAATACGGAAACACATCAAGCTTTGTTGTCGGATCCCAATGGCCCGCTTAATTCACCTGTGTCTCCCAGTCTTTCAACGTTCAGTTTGCTGGATGAATCGGTGAGTTCGGTTCCATTCACGCTCAATGGAGTCACACTTTCCAACTCGGGCCTAACTGCGGCCGCCGTGAATCCGCTCGCGAATATTGGAATTGCGGTGAACGGTTCGGCGAACACTGCCTTCGTGGTGGACTTGAAAAACAGCATCGTACTGCAGACGATTGCAGGTTTTAATTCCCCGCAAGCGGTAGCGGTGAATTCAGTAACCAATACCGCCTACGTGGTGAATAAGGCGAACAACACCGTCTCGGTGGTCCCGCTAGCCACTACCGCGCCGAACCCGCTGCAAATCGTGGAATCCAGTCCTTCGACGGTATTCGCTCAGAATCCACCCGCAGGTTTGACGCTGTCCATCATCGGGAACGGTTTCACCGGTAGTTCGCAAGTCGTGCTCGACGGCACAGCGGTGACAACCACTCTGGTAAACAGCCGACAGGTGACGGCGGCGATACCCGCTGCTGATCTGGCGACCGCCCGCCGGTTCATCGTCTATGTACAAAATGGCGCGGCAATTTCGAATGTCACTGATCTGACGGTGATCCAGCCCGTGACAGTGGGTACGAGTCCGGTGGGCGTTGCCGTGGATTCGTACTTGGATCAGGCGGTCGTGACGAATTCGGGCAGCGGGAACATCTCCTTGGTGAATCTGCTGAACGGCGCGTTGATAGCGCCACAATCGCCGAGCTTCTTTAGTACTGGCACGACGCCGTATGGTGTTGCGATTCTGGCGCGGACGGGTCAGGCGCTAGTGGTGAATAACGGCAGCAACGACGTCACCATTCTCGATGAGAAGGGCCTAAATGGCGTATTCAACAGTCCGCTGACGCTGTCGCTCGGGCAGGCGACGCTTCCCATAGGAGTGGCAATCAATCAAGACTCTGCGCTCGCAGCCATCACTGCCACTGTAGTTTCTGGCGTGACCAATGAAGGTGATCTCTCTTCGTTCGTCGTCGAAAACGCTACCGCCTCAACGGTCCCGAGTGCCGATACCTCGATAGACTTCCTGCCGCTCGCCGTTGCGATTGATCCCGCGCCGTTCAATGATCCGGCACAGAACATCGCGGGGGTCACGACCGCCGGGCAGGCTAGCTTCTTGGATCTATTGCAATTGCCGAGCGGAACGGTTTCCAGAGTTAGTAACCAACTGGAGCTTCCCACAGGGGCCGTTTTCGACACGGCGAATCAAATTTTTCTAGTAACAGACAGCACGCAGAACGATCTATTTTTCGTGAATCCTCTGACGTCGTCCGTGCTGGGCACCGTCCGGACCGGCATTAACCCGACGTCGCTTGATTACAATTTCAACTCCAGCACGCTGGTTACGTCGAATGCGGCCAGCAATACGCTTTCGGTTCTCGATTATGTCTGCCCGCCAAATCCGAACGGCGCAACGAATTGCCCGACGCCGCAAGTGCACGACATTATTGACGCGGGTGGCTTGGTGCCGGCGGCCGCATTGGTAATTGGCCCGAACTCAGTCGCTATAGACCCCAGGCTGAACCTAGCCGTGCAAGTGGATCAGACGAACAATCGCATTTTGCTGGTGCCGCTGTCCCACTAGTGCTATGAAGCCACGCTTGACTGGCGGCAACGGCGCACAGCCGAGCGGCGCGGATAGGAGGCCAACCGCGCATCTTGCTGGCGCATCACAGAATAACCGTCGCGTGGGCCTAATCGCAGCATGGTTATTAGCCGAAACCGATTGACCTGTTTCTCGGGCGACAGCTATAATTCCCGATTTGTGTTTGGTGATTTGTGCTTGACGGTACAGGCGGCGAGACTTTGGGAATCATGATCCGAACAACTATTTACTCTAAGGAGTGAGAATGAAGATTCGATTGGCAGTTCCAGCCCTGGCGGCGTTCCTGATGGTTCCCGCAGTGTGGGCACAGACAGGTGGCGCAGCGGCGGCAGGCGCCGAGAAAGTGGGCGTGATTGACGTTCAGGTGGCCATCACCAGCACCTCGGAAGGGAAGCAGGCTGCTGCTGAGTTGCAATCGCAGTTCGCGCCCCGGCAAACCGAGCTCACCAACATGCAAAAGCAGATGGAAGATATTCAGACGCGCATGCGTACGGGGCAGACCACGCTCAGCGACGATGAAAAGGCGCGGTTGGCCCGCGAAGGAGACCAGCTCCAGCGCTCTTATCAGCGGAAATCACAGGATGCGCAAGATGATTTCAACGAGGCCCAGCGCGAGATTGTGGATCGCATCGGCCGCAAGATGATTGACGTTCTGAGTAAATATTCTCGCGACAACGGTTACAGCGTCATTCTCGACCGCTCGGGCCAAAGCTCGCCGGTGATCTTCGCCGCGAACTCGATCGACGTGACGCAGGAGATCATCCGCCTGTATGACCAAACCTATCCGGCAAAGTCCGGCTCAACGACACGGCCTCCCGCACAGCAGCAACAGCGCGCTCCAGCTCCCAAGCCGCAAACGCCGCAGCAGTAACTCGCAGCAGAGCTCAAAAACCAAAGGCCTCCCGACGAAATGGGGAGGCCTTTCTATTTGATCTAACAGTTCTGCTAGTTTGGAAGCCATTCGAAAGGGAACATCTTACCAGCAGCCGTCGGGTCTATGTTAAGACCGCCCATCTGAGCAGCCCGGGCCAGAACGGGGTCGCTCCCGTCGGCCAGATCTTTCGCAGTGGGGAGTACTGTCTCATCGGGTGTGACGCCCGTGTGCTCCAGGCTCTTGCCGTCTTTCATGATGAGGTCGGCTTCCGTGATAGAGAACCCGTAGAAAATCTTCGTATCCATCCCTTGAGAACCAGGATAGTGCTTGGCTTCCATGACAGCTCCGGCACTTTGATCGCCCACCACGATGCCGCGGTGCTCGAGTTGGACGACCCGCGGAAAAAGTTCCGCTGCTGACGCGGAAACGCTGTCCACAAGGACGATCAATTTGCCAGTGAAAACGTCGCTTCCTCGAGTCTTGGCGATTTCCGGTTTCATTTCCTTACGACCGATACGGTCCGCAATTTTCACGTCATGGTCGAACACGTTTCCGAGCATTCGATCAAGTGTAGTGATCGCGCCACCATGATTTCCGCGCAGGTCCAGAATGAGCGTCTTGTGTTTCCGAGCGTCGTTAAAAATGCGGTCGACTTCGCGGTCCTCGACGAAGAACTCCGGCATTTTCCAGATCATCACGTCGCCGAGGTTCAGCCAGCGTTGACGAACGATGTGATCCGAATTCTCCTCCTGCCTGATCAAATCCCAAAAGTCGCCTCCCCCATCCTGCCCGGTGAGGTCGATGACCTTCTTCAACTCCCGAACCTTCGCGTCAATCGTTACGTTCTGAGGTTGACCGCTGGGGTTGCGGACCTCAAGAATCGACGCTTTCTGTGGCGCCAGACTATTGAAATAGTAACTTATCTTCCAGAAGTCCTCGCGGTTCACAGCGAAGTTGTTGTATCCAAGCACTTCATCGCCCGTATGGACCTTGGACTCGGCGTCGGTTCCGGGTCGCACCCTCGAAACGAAGCAGGCACTGCCATAAATCTGCATGCGGTATCCGTAGTCGATTCGATAGGGTCGCGACGGCGGAGTAAAGAATGTATGGGAGTCGTTAAGACCGTCCAGGAATCCGGCGATCACCCCGAACGATTGGCTCAGGGATCCAGCATTTCGTATCTTTTCGTCAAACTGATGGTAGCGTGCGTCGATGTCTAAGCCGTGGAACTTTGGATCATAGTAATGCTTCTTCACGTCATCATAAGCATCGCGCAGTATCGCCCGGGCGCGTTCTTGGTTCATAGAGTCCATCTTCTGCTGAGATTGCACAGCCGCGCCCGATAAGGCCGCAACCACAACAACCGCGGCGAGTTGCAGCTTTGGGATCCGATGCTGGGACATGGAATCCTCCTGGTACGATTGGGGGACGTATCACCGGAATATATACATGAACTGAAGCGTTCCACCAAGCGGCCTTTTTGCGGCGATTTCCGTTCCTCTGTCGGGTGGTCTTGCCTTTTTGCGGCATAGAAATTATACTGAGTTGCTTCCAGACAGGTCGCATGTATGAGTGGGCGCGAGCCCACTTTTTTGTTGGACGCGACAAATGGCGGAACGCCTAAGCGTCGTTGCTTGAGGTGCCTGCGTACGACGTGCTGGCGAGTCATTGAGCGGACGGGGTTAGAATGGAAAGGGGTCGTCGGACTAGCGCTACCGCGACGCCCAGTCTGGCCGCGCGCTACAAAATGTTACCGCTAGACTAGAATGGAACTGGAAAAGATTCGAGAAGCGGCTGAGCGCGTGGCGCGCTCCTTGGACCTTGAGCTTTTCGACGTCGAGTGGAAGATCGGCAAGCAGCGCTTGCTGCGTGTTTATATCGACCGGTTGCCCGGCCCGCAGAACCCGGAAGGGTTGGGTGTCACTCACAAGGATTGCGAGCGAGTGAGCGAGCAGCTCAGCGTAATCCTGGACGTGGAAGACTTGGTTCCCGGTCCGTCGTACGTTTTGGAAATAAGCTCACCGGGGCTGGACCGTAAACTGATCAAGCCCGCGGATTATGAGCGTTTCGTCGGGCGGCTGGCGAAAATCTGGCTGAACGAGCCGATCGAAAAGCAGGCGTATCTGGAAGGACGGTTGGCGGGATATGCCGACGGCGTGGTGAAAGTCATGGTGCGCGACCGCGAACTTGCCGTGCCGTACGCCGGGATCAAGAAAGCGAATTTGGTGGTGGAGTTGTAGAGCAGGTTGAATTGGCAGCAATTCCATTATTAGCGGCGAGATTTTCATAACTCATGGACGAGATGTACGGGAGAAGCGCGAATGGCGAGTCAGCTGTACCAGCAGATCGAGCTGATCAGCCGGGAGAAGCATATTGAACCGGAGATCATCGTCGCGGCCATTGAGGACGCGATGGTGGTTGCGGCGCGGAAATATTATCGCACCGAGGAAGAGCTTCGCTCAAAGTTCAATCCAGACACCGGCCAGGTAGACGTGTTTTCAGTGCACACGGTTGTCGAGGAAGTAGCCGATCCTGTGCGCGAAATTTCCTTGAACGACGCTCGCAAGCGCCAGCCCGAAATTGAAGTAGGCGGCGAGATCACCGAGACCAAGCCCACGGATGTTCTGGGCCGCATCGCCGCGCAGACAGCTAAGCAGGTGATCCTGCAGAAGGTGCGCGAGGCCGAGCGCGATACGATCTATAACGAATTTCACACGCGCGTGGGCGAGCTGATCAATAGCGTGGTGAAGCGGATGGAAGGTCCGGACATCATCGTGGACATGGGCCGTACTGAGGCGCGTTTACCCAAGCGCGAGCAATCGCGGCTGGAAGCATACAATGTCGGCGACCGCCTGCGCGTCACGATTCGCGCGGTGGAACGCGCTGCGAAGGGGCCGCAGGTGGTGGTGTCGCGCGCCGATCCGGCTCTGGTGCAGCGTTTATTCGAAATGGAAGTGCCGGAAATTTATGACGGGACCGTGCAGATTCGTGCGGTGGCTCGTGAAGCGGGTGAACGCACGAAGATTGCCGTCGAGAGCCGCGACAAGGATGTGGACCCAGTGGGTGCGTGCGTGGGAATGAAGGGGATGCGCGTACAGTCCATCATTCGTGAATTGCGCGGTGAGAAGATTGACATTATTCCGTACAACGAGGAGACAGTCGCGTTCGCGCAGAAGGCGCTGAGCCCGGCGAAAGTCACTCGCGTGCAGGTTATTGACCCCGAAGAGAAGCGCCTGGAAGTGATCGTCGAGGACACCCAACTGTCACTGGCCATCGGCAAGAAGGGTCAGAATGTGCGGCTCGCCAGCAAACTGATTGGCTGGAACATTGACATCAAGAGCGAGGAAGAAAAGCGCCGCGAGATCGAAGCGCAGATGGCGGCCCTTACGGCTCCTGGTACGGCGCTGACTGAACTGGCCGGCGTAGGCCCGAAGACTATCGAGAAACTGGAAGCGGCGGGAATTTCTTCGATCGAGAAGCTGGCGGACATGACGCCCGAACAGCTCGTGGAAATTCCGGGCATTGGCGAGAAAATGGTGGAGAAGATCCACCAGTCGGTGGCCGCATATTTCGAAGCCTTGGAAACAGCAGCGGCTGCCCCGCCCGAAGCTGTTGGCGTTGCCGAAGGTGACGGCGCCGTCGCTGAAACTGAAACGGAAGTAGCTGCGGAAGAAGAGGCGGCATCGGTAGATGAAGCCACCGAAGAGGCCACTGAGCAAGTGGCCACGGACGAAAACGGCGCGCCGCAGGAAGATGCCGCGGTGAGCCCGGTGGATGCCGAAGCCGAGGCGGAAGCTCTTGATGAGGCAACCGAACAGGCCAGCGAAGAAGTAAGAGAACAGGAAATTGGCGGTACCGAAGAGAGCGCGGAAAAGCCCTAGTTTGGTGTAACGCTGGCGTCTGGCTGATCGTTTGAAAAATGTAGCGTGAATTGTGAAGGGTATTGGGAAGGACCAAGGAAGACAGAGGCGAATGGCAGATTCCAATCAAGTCCGAATCAATGAGCTGGCACGCGAACTGGAGATCAAGGCGAAGGTTCTGATCGAGTTCCTGCCGGAAGTCGGCGTCACGGAAAAAAAGACGCACTCGAGTTCGATCGATCTGAAGCATGCCGAGCTCGTGCGCAAGCATTTCCGCGACCTCGCGGCCGCTGAAGAAGCTGCGGAAGCGGACAAGTCTGCCAAGGCCGCCGGTAAGAAGGCGGCGCCAAGGCCGAGTGCTCCGGCTCCAGCGGCGCCTGCGGGGATCGGTGCGAAGCCAGCTCCAATTGCGACTGCCACGCCCGCGACGGCACCGAAGCCCGGGATCGCGCCGACTGCTGTCCCCGCGTCGGGGGCTGCACGGCCTGCCGCACCGGCACCGTCGCCGGCCGCACGTCCCGCAACACATCCATCGAGTGCCGCTCCGGCGGCAAGGCCCGGAGCGGCACCTGGCGCGCCGACTGCGCCACCTTCGGCTGCACGACCTGCTTCTGCGCCACCAGCATCCGGACCAAGACCAGGAGTACCTCTGCGACCTACGACGACACCCGGCACCGCATCCGGCGCTCCGATGACAGCACGTCCGGCGGCAGCAGCACCCGGTGCACCACGGCCCAGCGGCGCCCCTGCACCTGGCCAACGATATCCTGTACGTCCCGGCGCTCCTTCGGGTCCAGGACAAGGCCGTCCCGGCGCCCCGCAAGGCATGCGGCCGGGCGGAGCGCCGCAACAATTTCGTCCGAGTGGCGCGCCTCAAGGCCGCCCAGGCGGCGCTCCGGGCCAGCGTCCTGGCGGACCTCCTTCACGGTACCCGCAGCGTCCCGGAGGCGGTGGACCGGGCGGTCGTGACAATAAAGCGCCGGTCGGCGCGCAGCGTCCTGGCGCGGGTGTTCCTAAAGCCGAACCGGGCAAGCCACTCTATGCTCGCAAGCCGGCGGCACGCGGCCGGCCGCTCATCGAAAAGCGATACGCGGAAGGTGAACGCAAGCTGCATCCCGTCCGTCCGCGAGCCGGGGTAGGCCCCGGCGGGCGCGCAACTGCCGTCGAGCCGGTTACGCCTGTCAAGCGTGAGCCGCGCCCTCTGACGGTTACCGAAGGAATCACCGTGCGCGAGCTGGCTGAAAAACTCGATATTCGCGCCAAGGATTTGCTGAAGACCTTACTCGACCGCGGCGTATTCGCGAGCATCAATCAAGCGCTGGACGTGCCGACAGCCACAAGCCTGGCCGAAGCTTTCAACGGCGTCGTGCAAGTCGTCACCTTCGAAGAGCAGCTTGTTCAGGAAGAAAAGGTCAAGGAAGAGCGCACGGGCAATGAAGTGCCGCGCGCGCCCGTGGTCACGGTAATGGGCCACGTTGACCACGGCAAGACCAGTTTGCTGGATGCGATCCGCGAAGCGGACGTGGCGGGCGGCGAAGCCGGCGGAATTACGCAGCACATCGGCGCTTATGAGGCGCACGTGCAGGGTAAGCGTATCGTTTTCGTGGATACGCCGGGCCACGAGGCGTTCACGCGTATGCGCGCGCGCGGCGCTAAGGTGACGGACATCGTGGTGCTCGTGGTGGCCGCGGACGACGGCATGATGCCGCAAACCGAGGAAGCCATTTCGCACGCGCGTGCGGCCGGAGTGCCGATCGTTGTCGCCATCAACAAGGTCGATAAGCCGGATGCGCAGCCCGAGCGCGTGAAGCGCCAGCTTTCGGACAAGGGCTTGATGCCGGAAGAGTGGGGCGGCGACACCGTGATGGTGGAAGTTTCTGCCAAGACCAAGAAGAACCTCCCCAAGTTGCTGGAAATGATTTTGCTGGTTGGCGACATGCGCGAGTTGAAGGCCGACCCCGGAGTGCCGGCAAGCGGGACTGTGCTCGAATCGCGTGTCGACAAAGGCCGCGGCCCGGTGGCAACCATGCTCGTGCAGAACGGGACGTTGCACGTGGGCGATGTCTTCATCGTCGGTGCGGTGTACGGCAAGGTGCGTGCGATGTTTGACGATCGTGGCGGAGCGATCAAGCAGGCGGGGCCCTCGACGCCGGTCGAGGTTCTCGGATTGCAGGGAGTGCCGGAAGCGGGCGATCAATTCCAGGTGGCGGACGAAGCTAAAGCGCGGCACATCGTCGAGTACCGCCAGGGCAAGGCGCGCGAAGCTACTTTGGCAAAATCGGCGAGCGGCCGGTTAACGCTCGATCAGTTGCACGAACAATTGAAGATCGGCGAAGTGAAGGAATTGCCGGTTGTCGTGAAGGCGGACGTGCAAGGTTCGGTGGAAGTGTTGAACGAAATGCTGCCGAAGCTTTCGAACGACCAGGTAAAGCTGAAAGTGATCCATGCTAGCGTCGGTGCAGTGAACGAAAGCGACGTCCTGCTAGCGTCCACTTCAAACGCGGTGATCGTGGCGTTCAACGTGCGGCCGGAGCGCAAGGCCGCGGATCTGGCGCAACGCGAAGGCGTGGACATTCGCACCCACACGATCATTTACGAATTGCTGGACGAACTGCAGAAGGCGGTCGAGGGTTTGCTCGCGCCGGTCATCAAGGAACAATTCCTGGGCCGCGCCGAAGTGCGCGACACGTTCCGCGTCAAGGGCGTCGGCACGATCGCAGGCTGCTCGGTGCTTGATGGCATTGTGAAACGTGATGCCGAGGTTCGCGTGATTCGCGAAGGCACCGTGATTTATACCGGCAGAGTGAGCTCGCTCAAGCGCTTTAAGGATGACGTGAAAGAAGTCCGTCAGGGGTTTGAGTGCGGCATCGGGGTATCGAATTTTGCCGACGTGAAAGTTGGCGATATACTCGAGTGTTTTTCGATCGAAAAGACCGCGGCGCTTCCACCGCCTCCGCCAGATCGTCCACGGCCGGATCGCGCTGCGGCAGCAGAACGCGTCAGGACGTAGTAGCGTAACCGCCTGTTCTGGGGCGCCAGGGAAAGATTGCGCGACTTCCTGGCGATGGGCGGCCTCGCGTTGACGGTACCTTTTTCCTGGCGCTTGAAGGCTCGACCGCGCAGTCCAGCATTGCTGCGCCACTACGAAAATGCCGATCGGCCTCCTTACCCTGGAAATTCACATCCTCGATGCGCAGTCCCTCAAGGACAAACGGCAAGTTCTGCGCAGCTTGAAGGACCGCCTGCGCGCTCACTACAATGTGGCCGTCGCGGAGCTCGAACATCAGGATACCTGGCAGCGCTCGCGCATCGGTGTGGTGACCATTTCAGGCGACGTAGGCTATTTGGAGAAATCACTCGCTGAAATTGCGGCGGAGTCCGAGCGCGTGTTGGGCCGCGATTTGGTTTCGCAGGAAGTAGAATATTTCGAGGGTGAGGAAAGCGCATGACGATTCAAGGACATCGCTCGGAACGCATCGCCGAGGAAATTCGCAACGAAGTCAGCCTGATGCTGGCAGGAGAACTGAAAGACCCGCGGCTGGCGGCGCCGGTGCTGGTAACCGAGGTCCGCATGGGCGCGGGAATGCGCACGGTGCGTGTGTTTGTGAGCCTCGCGGGCGATCCGGCCGAGCGCGCGACCACGCTCGAAGGCTTGCAAGCTGCAAAAGGGTACGTACGCCACGAATTGGTCGAGCGGTTGCACATGCGGCGCGCGCCGGAAGTACTGTTCGTCCTCGATGAAACTGAAGAATACGGCCAGCGCATCGAGAACTTGCTGCGAAAGGCGAAGGCTCCGGAGGATCACACTCCGTAGCGTCACCTTGCTGGTTCAAGCGACGTCGAACCCAAGGGCTCTGTCGGCCTTTCGATCGAAAGACTCTCCGACTAAATCAGCGCTACCACAACATTATGTCTCGTCCACCCAAAGTTCCTCCCTGCGACGGAATACTCGTCATCAACAAGCCAAGCGAAAGAACCTCCCACGATGTGGTGGAATCCGTTCGGCGTCTGGTGGGTTTTCGCGGGGTCGGGCATCTGGGCACGCTCGACCCGCTGGCGACCGGAGTGCTGGTGGTGGCTCTAGGGCGCGCTACGCGTCTCGCGCGTTTTTATACCGGTCGCCGCAAACGTTATACATGCGCAGTACGTTTCGGCTTCGAGACCGATACGTACGACGCTGACGGGGAGGCTCTAGGGCCGGATAAGGCTCCCACATTGAACTCGGAGGAAATTGCGGCGCATGCCGCGCAGTTTCTCGGTAAAATTCAGCAAGTGCCCCCTGCGTATTCAGCGAAGAAAATTCACGGCTGTCCCGCGCACGAGCTCGCGCGAAAAAAAAAGCCCGTGAAGCTCGAGCCCGTGGAAGTGGAAGTATTCGAGTTTCTGCCGACCAGCGTGGAAGGCTCGGTAGCCCGCTTCACCGTGGAATGCGGCGCCGGAACGTACATACGCTCGCTGGCGTACGATTTGGGAAAGCTGCAAGGCTCCGGCGCGCACTTGGCGGAAATCACACGCACAGCAGTCGGCGAATTCACTTTGGATGATGCTCGCTCACTTGCCGAGCTTGAACAAGATGCTAAAGGGGGACGTTTGCTCGAGCGCGTGATTCCGCTCGAAAAGCTGCTGACGGACCTGCCGCGTACTACAGTGCTGCCCATCGTCGAAAAACGCGTGCGCCACGGCGCGAAATTCAACATCACACTCGCACAGATTCAGCCGGGACTCGCGAATGAGGCGCAGAATGCGCCAGCGCAACTTGATTCTGGCGATTGGAAGCCCTCACGACTCCGCGTGTTCAATCAGCAGGGGCAATTGATCGCAATTGCAGAACCAGTCGTCCCTCGCACATATCAACCGCTGGTAGTTTTGGAAGCCACGCCGTAGGGAAGCCGCCCTGCGCGCCATCGTCATCCGCAGCTCGCGCGTCTCCGCAAACTCTCGACTCTAGACGAACTCGTTACACATTATTGGGCCGCTACTGCGGTTGTGGGTTGTAGGTTTGAGGTGTGTTCGGAGGCGGTTGCTCTGCCGGCGGTTGCTCCGCAGGAGGCTGCGGAGGTTGCGGCTGCGGCGTGATTGGCTGTTGCGGCTCCGCATTCGGCAGCTGAAATCCGCCGCGTCGCTCTTGTATCGTGGGGCCCAGCGAGGTTGCTCCTCCTAATTGGCCGCGGCCCGCATAGACTACGTGATCCTTTCGAGACGCCAACGCCACCAATCGCGGTGTGACCAGGATCAATAACTCGGTGTCTAAATACTGCGTAGTAGTGGTGCCTCCGATGATGCCGTTGAGCGGCAAGCCGCCCAGACCAGGCGAACCATTCAACGAAGTATTGCGCTGCGGCGCGAGGTAGCCCGCGAGCGCAGCCGTTTGGTCCGTCTTTACGCGCACGGTCTGATGAATTTCCTGATTATTGACCACCGGAATGTTGTTGATGCTGTTGCCCGCAAGACTGCTCAGCGTAAATTCAAACTGCAGTGAGACGTCGCCGTCCGGGTGAATCCGCGGTGTAGCCTTCACTTTCAAGCCGATGTCTATGTATTCGGCGCCCGGGAATTGCGTTCCGACCCCACTGCCGGACAAAAGACTAATAAGCGACGACGAATCCAGAATCACCGAAACACTGTTCGAGCCGAAATTCGAAATTGCGAGATCGGGAAGCCCGTCACCGTTGAAATCGGCGGTCGCCGCTGAATCGGGGGTGGTTCCAAGAGGTATTTCGATTGGAGCGTCGAACGCACCGCCGCCGGCTCCAAGCAGCAATGCGAAAGAGTTGTCTCCGGTGGCCGTCACGGCAAGATCCGGCAGGCCGTCTTGATTAAAATCGGCGATGGCGATGGATGTGGGATTTGTGCCGGCGGGGAAATCCAGCCGCGTACTACCGGGCTTGATGAACGTGCCGTCGCCATTGCCCAGAAACACCGAGACACTGTTGCCAACGGCGTTGGAACTGGTGGCAACGCCGCTGTCCGCCACCGCTAGATCCAGGTTGCCGTCAACGTCCAGATCGGCCGAGGCGACGTATAGAGGGGTCACGCCCGTGGCGTAGGTGACGCCTTTCTGAAATGTGCCATCTCCATTGCCGATGAAGATTTCAAGCGTGTTGTCAACCGAGTTGGTCACGGCGAGATCAAT